>Ga0209647_1000324_pt1 | contig 44834 bp, 44 predicted proteins | sample GraSoi_2013_60cm_FD_185827 | JGI IMG/M metagenome (GOLD analysis project Ga0209647, IMG submission 185827) | Grasslands soil microbial communities from the Angelo Coastal Reserve, California, USA - Sample 9_17_2013_60cm (SPAdes) (version 2) | ecosystem: Environmental > Terrestrial > Soil >...
CTTGAACTGGCTGCGCACGCGCGCGTAGGCGCCCGTCGCGCGCGCGGCGAGCTTGGCGTAGCCCGTCCCCGAGGAAGGCAGGGAGATCGAGCGTCCCGCCGCGAGGCATTCCATCAGCATCCTCCAGCCCTGGCCCGCCATCTTCGGTCCGCCTATGATCCAGTCCAGAGGCATGAACACGTCCTTGCCCCAGTTCGGTCCGTTCTGGAACACGGCGTTCAGAGGATTGTGGCGGCGGCCGATGTTGACGCCCGGCGTGTCGGTGCGCACGAGCGCGCAGGTGATGCCGATGTCTTCCTTCTCTCCGAGCAGATGGTCCGGGTCGCGGAGCCTGAAAGCGAGCCCGAGCAGCGTTGAGATGGGACCCAGCGTGATGTAGCGCTTTTCCCAGGTGACGCGCATGCCGAGCACCTCGCGGCCTTCCCATGTTCCTTTGCACACGATGCCGAAATCGGGAATCGCCGCGGCGTCGGAACCGGCGTGCGGGTTGGTGAGGCCGAAACAGGGGATTTCGAGCCCTTTCGCCAGGCGCGGCAGGTAGTGATTTTTCTGCTCCTCCGTGCCGTAGTGCAGCAGCAGCTCGGCGGGTCCCAGGGAATTGGGCACCATGACGTGCACCGTGGCCGCGCTGCAGCGGGTCCCGAGCTTCTGGATGACCTGAGAATGCATGGTCGCGGAGAATTCCTTGCCGCCGTATTTCTTCGGTATGATCATCCCGAGGAAGCCTTTGTCCTTGATGAACTGCCAAGCGTGCGGTGGCAGGTCCTGATACACCTGCGTCGTTTCCCAGTCGTTGACCATCGCGCACAGCTGCTCGGTTTCGTTGTCGAGGAAGGACTGCTCCTCGGGCGTCAGCCTCGGGCGCGGCACCGCGAGCAGCTTCCCCCAGTCGGGGCGGCCCGAGAAAAGATCGCCGTCCCACCACACCGTGCCGGCGTCGATCGCCTCCTGCTCTGTCTGCGACATGGCCGGCAGCCGGCCGCGGTACCAGGCTAGGAGCAGGCGAGACACGAGCACGCGGCGCAAGGGCGCAACGCCCAGCACGACGCTGCAGAAGGCGAATATTCCGCCGAGCACGAGAGAAGCGTCCACAGTGAGCGCCCCCCCGCCCAGGCCGGCGAGGAGCGCCGCCGCACCCGCGCCAATCCAGATCCAGCCCGGGGAGTTCAGATAGGCCAGCGAAAAAGAAACGGCAACGACTGCGGCGATCCAAACAGCGAGCGGCATGGGCCCTCCGGAATGTTTTCTGGGCGCTTCAAGGCAATACGGCATGATACGCCGCTCCGGCACCTCGCGGCAGCACTTGATCCGCTGGTGCCCCACCTCCATGTAACATGACACTCCTCCATGGCCCATGATCACCGCAGCTTCGCCTTGCCCGCCCCGTTGAAGGATGCCGCTGCGCCGAAACGGCGCAGCGAATGGCGCGCAGTCGGGATGCTCGTCCCCTATCTGTGGGAATTCCGCGTCCGGGTGGCGATCGCGCTCGCGTTCCTGACGAGCGCAAAGCTGGCCAACGTCGGCGTGCCGCTTATCCTGAAGGAAGTGGTCGATTCGCTGGACGCGCAGACCGCCGTGCTCGTGCTACCGCTCGCTCTGCTCGCCGCTTATGGAATCCTCAGGTTTTCGACGACGCTGTTCGCGGAGCTCCGGGACGTCGTGTTCGTGCGCGTGACACAGCGCGCCATCCGCCGCGTTGCGCTCACCGTGTTCCGCCACATGCACAGCCTGTCCCTGCGCTTTCATCTGGAGCGCCATACCGGCGGCGTGTCGCGCGACATCGAGCGCGGCACGCGGGGGATATCGACGCTGTTGACCTACATGCTGTTCTCGATCGTCCCGGTGATCCTCGAGTTCAGCCTGGTGGCCGCCATTCTTCTCACCAAGTTCGACTGGCGCTTCGCGGCGGTCACCTTTGTTGCGGTGGCGCTCTACATCGCTTTCAGCGTGTCGATCACCGAGTGGCGCATGGAAATCCGCCGCCAGGCGAATGAGCTGGATTCGAAGGCCAATACGCGCGCAATCGACAGCCTGCTCAACTACGAAACGGTGAAATACTTCAACAACGAGGAATACGAGGCGCGCCGCTACGACGAGAACCTGCAGAAGTACGAGTCGGCGGCTGTGAAGAACGAAGCTTCGCTCGGGCTCCTCAACATCGGTCAGAGCTGCATCATCGCCGTCGCGGTGACGCTGCTCATGATCCTCGCGGCCGAGGGTGTGGTGGCGAAGACCCTGACGCTCGGCGACCTGGTACTCGTGAACGGCCTTTTGATCCAGCTCTACATCCCGCTCAATTTTCTGGGCATGGTGTACCGCGAGATCAAGCAGGCGCTCGCCGACATGGATCGCATGTTCCGCCTGCTTACACAGGACCGGGAGATACAGGATCGCCCCGACGCCGCGCCGTTGCCCCTTGGAGGAGGCGCGGGAAGCGCAACCGTGCGTTTCGAGCACGTCGATTTTTCCTACGAGCCGCGGCGCCAGATCCTGTTCGACGTGTCCTTCGAGATCCCGGCCGGGAGCAAGGTCGCCGTGGTGGGCGCGAGCGGCTCGGGAAAATCCACCCTGGCGCGCCTCTTGTTCCGCTTCTACGACGTGAACGCGGGCCGCATCGCCATCAACGGCGCCGACATCCGCGGCGTGACGCAGTCGTCCCTGCGCTCTGCCATCGGCATCGTCCCCCAGGACACGGTGCTCTTCAACGACACGATTCTCTACAACATTCACTACGGGCGGCCGAGCGCATCGCCCGAAGAGGTCATCGAGGCGGCGAATGCCGCGCACATCCACGAATTCATCGAGAGCCTTCCCGACCGGTACGAATCCCGCGTCGGGGAGCGGGGCCTCAAGCTCTCCGGAGGCGAAAAGCAGCGCGTGGCGATCGCCCGCGCCATCCTGAAAAACCCGAGCATCCTCATCTTCGACGAGGCCACCTCCGCGCTCGATTCGGAAACCGAGCAAGGCATCCAGGCCGAGCTCGACCGCATCGCCCGGGGGCGCACCACTTTGGTGATCGCTCACCGCCTTTCCACAGTCATGGACGCAGACCAGATTATCGTTCTGGATCAAGGCCGTATCGTGGAACGCGGCACGCACAGGGAATTGCTTGGGCAAGACGGCGCTTACGCCCAGATGTGGGCCTTGCAGCTGCAAGAGGAAGCCGAGCAGGCAGCAGCGGTCTAAAGGGAGCGACCGGCAGGTCTGCTTACGACGCCGTCATGACAATTTTCGCGACCTTGTGTGAAGTGTCCCACGTATCCTGTTATTTTCGTTGCAAATTAATTTTTCCAAGGCTAAACTGGCCGCCCCAATAAGAGGATGCGGGGAGGGCGGGTGCGGTTCATCGCGATGTTGCTGCTTGCGCTGGCGATCGTCTCGACGCGAACGTACGCGCGCGAGCTGCGCCAGCCGGCGCTCAAATCGCAGGCCGCGCTGGTCGTCGACCAGCAATCCGGCGAAATCCTCCTCGGCAAGAACGTGGAATCGAAGTTGCCGATCGCCTCGCTCACCAAGCTGATGACCGCGATCGTCACGCTGGACGCCGAGCTCGACCCCGACGAGCTGGTGACGATCACCAAGGCGGACGTCGACAGGCTGCGCGGCTCGCACTCGCGCCTGCAGGTCGGCACCACGCTCACGCGCGACGAGCTGCTGCACCTCGCTCTCATGGCTTCGGAAAACCGCGCCGCCTCCGCGATCACAAGCTCCTACCCGGGTGGAAAAGACTCGTGCGTGCTGGCGATGAACCTGAAAGCGCAATTGCTCGGCATGTCGGGTACGCGCTTCGAGGACGGCACGGGGCTTTCCGGCCGCAACGTGTCGACCGCGCAGGACCTGGCGAAGCTCGTGCAGGCCGCGCACGCCTATCCCAAGATCCGGGGCTATACGACTTCGACTTCGCACCAGGTCAAGATCGGGCGCCGCATGATGCGCTTCGGCAACACCAACAACCTTACCCGCAGCTCCCGCTGGGACATCGGTTTGTCCAAGACTGGGTACATCGCCGAGGCCGGGCGGTGTCTGGTCATGCAGGTGACGTTGGCCGAGCGTTCGATTATCATCGTGCTGCTTGACTCCTGGGGTAAATACACTCGTGTCGGCGACGCGACCCGCATACGTCAATGGCTGGAATTCGCCTCCGGCCGGTCCAACGCGCACCAGACCTCCGCGGCCTTGCCGCTGCGGGGCGACTTCGCATCGATCCGCGCACGGAACGACTGGCCGGGGTAGATTCCGGCTCTCGGCATGAACCCCGAGCCTTCGCCCCAGCCCCCGGCACCTGGGGTGGTTCGCTTCTACAGCTTTCTTCCCCGGGCGGAAAGGCTCCTCGAGGACGTGCTCGCCGGCCTTGCGCTTCCGAAGAAGAGCATTCCGCCCAAGTATTTCTACGACGAGCAGGGCTGCCGCCTGTTCGAAGCGATCTGCGAGCTGCCCGAGTACTACTTGACGCGCACCGAGACGGCGATCCTCCGCGGCAACATCGCGGAAATCGCGCAATTCGTCGGGCCCGAGGCCCAGCTGATCGAATTCGGCTGCGGCGTACAGGCCAAGACGCGAATTCTGATCCAGGCCCTGCAGACACAGCTGTACGTTCCGATCGACATCGCGATCGATACGCTGCGTACTTCGTCAAACGAGCTTGCGCGCCGCTTTCCCTTCCTCAATATCGTCGGCATCTGCGCCGACCATACGCGGCCCCTCGCGTTGCCGGAGTTCGTAGGGGTGCCGATTCGCAAGAAGGCGGTGTTTTTTCCCGGCTCCACCATCGGCAATTTCACTCCCGGTGAAGCGCTCGCTTTTCTGAGGCAGGCGCGCAAGATGGCGGGGGCGGGCGGTGTCCTGCTGGTTGGCGTGGACCTCAAGAAAGACAAGGCCACTCTGGATGCGGCCTACGCCGACGCGAAGGGCGCGACCGCTCAGTTCAACCTGAACCTGTTACGCCGGATCAATCGCGAGCTCGCGGCGGATTTTCAGCTGAACCGCTTCCGCCACAAGGCCTTCTACGACCCGGTCTTGGGCCGCATCGAGATGCACCTGGAAAGCCTATACTCGCAGTTCGTGCACGTCGCCGGTCGGCGGTTTGATTTCGCGCCCGGCGAAACCATCCATACCGAGATTTCCTGCAAGTACTCTATTACCGAATTCCAGGAACTGGGCAAACGAGCGGGATTTACGCCCGAAAAAGTCTGGACCGATCCGGAGCAGCTGTTCAGCGTGCACGGGATGGTCGCGGCCTAGGTAGCTTGTCATTCCCGCGGAAGCGGGGAACCCTTCGTGGAATCAGTGCTGCGACCGGTCGACGATGATGCGCTTGTAGAGGTTCAGCCACTTTTCGTAGTCGTCGATCGCCTCTTGCGCATTCACGATCTTGAGGGCTTGGCGCTCGCGCACTAGGCGCCGCACCGGCGTGTCATAGTTCTTGTTCGCAGGCACGCGATGCACTTCCATGTAGAAGCGCTGGCCGTCGGTCAGCATGTAGTCGTAGAAAAGCGTCGCGGCGTTGGGGTGGGGTGCGCGCCGCGAGACCGCGACCGCGGAGGGCAGCACAACGGCTGGCGGCAAGATGAACCAGTCGACCGGCGCCGACTTGACTTTCATACGCTCGGCGTCGTGGCTGTAGATGCCGAGCATCAGCGGAATCTCGCCTGCCGCGACCAGGACGGCGCTGTGATTGTGGCCGGTCCGCACCGCCAAGCCGTTGTCGGCCATGCGCCGGAATAGCTCGAGCCCCGCTTTCTCGCCGAGCGATTCGACCAGAGCGGCGAACCATTCCACGTTCGTGGATTCCACGCCGATGCGTTTATTCCATTTCGGGTCGAGCAGGTCCTGCCAGGACTTCGGCACGTCCGCGGGCTGCACCAAGTGGGTGTTGTAGGCGTAGACGAGCAGATTGAGCCGGTCGGGCGCCCACTCGCCGTGCGACGGCATGACCTCGGGAAGCAATTCCTGCTCTATGTAGGGCGAGTTCATTTTCTGCAGCAGCTTTTCCCGCGCGAGAGCCTCGATCTGCGGTGCGTTGGTCTCGAGCACGTCGAACTCGAAGCGACCGCCGCGCGTCTCGCTTAGCACGCGCTGCAGGATATGCGCCTGGCTGCCGCGCCAGAACTTCACCGTGACCCCGTAGCGGCGCTTGAAGTCGGCGACGAGCTTGAGCTGGTCGTCCTGCGTCAGGGACGAGTACAGCATCAGCTCGCCTTCCCTCTTGGCGGCGGCGATCAGGCGCTCGCTGCGATCGGGGCCCGAATAGGAAGCAACCGTGGCGACTCCGGGCGTGGGCTCGACCGCGAAGCTCGAGGGCGCAACCGCCACGCCGAGCAGAACGAGGAAGCGAAGCGGCACGGCGGCGGCTAGAGTTGCAGCAGGTGCGCCGCGTTCCCGCCGAGGATCTTCTCCTTTTGACGCTCGGTGAGGTCCTTGCGCGCGCGGATAGTCGAAACGGTGTGCGGGTACTCCGAGTCGAAATGCGGGTAGTCGCTCGCCATGAGTATGCGGTCCTCGCCTAGCTCTGCGATCGGCCGCTTGAGGTCCGCTTCGTCCGCCTCGCAGGTCACGTAGCAGTTGCGGCGGATGTATTCGGAAGGCGCCATCTTGAGCATGCCCGAGATCTGCGGGAAATCCTTCGCCCATTCCCAGTCGTCGTCCATGCGGTGCATCCAGTAGAGGATCCATTCGGCGCTGCACTCGAAGAACACGACCTTGAGCTTCGGGAACTTTTCGAACACGCCTCCCAATACCAGAGCCACCAGCGCCGCGCTGCAGTTGGTCGGACGCCCGAGCACGTGCGTTTTGTAGAAATTGTCGAACCGGTCGACCAGCTCGCCGTTGCTGTTCGGATGGCATAGCAGCGCGACGCCGAGCTCTTCCGCGGCCTGGTAGTAAGGGTAGAAGCTCGGATCGTCCAGGTTGCGCGTCCCGCAATAAGGCACCAGATGCGAAGTCCTGAAGCCGAGCTCCTTTACGCAGCGGCACAGCTCATCCGCCATCGCTTCGGGACAGCCCGCCGGCGCCATCGCCACCGGCAGAAACACATCCTCGTGGCCCTTCACCAGCTTCGCCACCCAATCGTTGAACAGGCGCGCGCACTCGCGGCCGAGTCCGCCGATGTTCGAAGTCGCAATCGTGATCTGCGTCGGGAACAGCAGCTGCTTGTCGATGCCTTCCTTGCCGATATCCTCGCGGCGGCGCGCCATGTCGTGGCCGCCGACTTGCCGCGCCGCGACGTCGCCACCGCGCCAGTTGGTCTTCGGGTCGTAGATGTAGGGATGCCGGTGCGCGGCGCGCCCCTGCGGGCTGATGGGGTCGAGCGAATGCAGAAATTTCGTTCCGTGCGTGCGCCCGTCGTTCAACTTGACGGGTCTGAAACGCTCGTAGGGACCGTCGAGCTTGTAGACCTCGTCCATGAAATAGCCTTCGCGCAAATGGGAATCGAAGTCGATGATCATGGCCATGGACCTGCCTGAGGAGTTCGAATGACGCAATATACCGCGATACGGAATGCACATCTCGGGGCGCGGATTCCCGCGTGCTATGATTTCGACCCCACCCGGCAAACCTTGTCTTCCTGAATTTTCATGCGCGTCGGCCTGTTCGTGACCTGCCTCGTGGATCTGATGCGGCCTTCCATCGGAATGGCCGCGCTCAAGCTTCTGGAGGACGCCGGATGCGAGGTGACCGTGCCGGCGATGCAGACCTGCTGCGGGCAGCCCGGCTGGAACTCGGGCGATCGCAAATCGGCGCGGTCGCTCGCCGAGAAGCTGATCGCCGAGTTCGAAGACTGCCGCTACGTCGTCGTGCCCTCGGGTTCCTGTACTGGAATGATCCGCACGCACTTCCCCGAAGTGTTCGAGGAAGAGCCGGCCCTGCTCTCGAAGGCACGGGGTCTAGCCGAGCGAACCTACGAGCTCACCGAATTTCTGACCGAGGTGGCGAAGCGCACACCCGGTCCGGCGAGCTTCAACGGCACCGTGACCTATCACGATTCGTGCTCGGGCTTGAGAGAGATCGGCGTGAAGGCACAGCCGCGGCAGCTCCTCGCGAAAGTGGCGGGACTCAAGCTCGTCGAGATGGAAGAGTGCGAGACCTGCTGCGGCTTCGGCGGCACCTTTTCCATCAAGTACGGCGAGATCTCCTCTGCGATGGCGGAAAAAAAGTGCGCGAACATCGAGGCGAGCGGCGCGCAGGCGGTCGTGCTCGGCGACCTGGGCTGCATGCTGAACATCGAGGGGCGGCTGCGCCGCCGCGGAGACGCGAAGACGCGGGTGCTGCACGTCGCCGAAGTGCTCGCCGGGCCGACCGAGGGCTAGCGCCTTTGCAGGTCCAATCGATGCACTTCAAGGCAAGGTCGGGGGAGGCGCTCGCCGACGCGACCCTGCAGGCGAACCTGCGCAAGTTCCAGTCCACGGGGTTCACCGCGCTCCGCGCCAGGGCGGTGGCCGAGTTCGGCCCGCAGCTCTTCGAAGCGCTGCGCGGAGAGGGCGCGGCGATCCGCGACCGCTCGCTGGAGAGCCTCGATGCGTGGCTCGAGCGCTTCGAAGCGGAAGCCGTGCGCCGCGGCGCGACGGTGCTTTTTGCCGAGACCGGCGCGGAAGCGTGCGAGCTGCTCGTCGAGATCTGCCGCCGGCACGGCGTGAGGAAAGCGATCAAGTCGAAGTCGATGCTCTCGGAGGAAGCGGGAGTGAACGAGGCGCTGGCAGCGAACGGGATCACGCCCGTCGAGACCGACCTCGGCGAATACATCCTGCAGCTCGCCGGGGAGCCGCCTTCGCACATCATCGCTCCGGCGCTCCACAAGAGCAAAGAGGAGGTCGCGGGCCTGTTCGAGGCCCATCACCACGCGCCGCGCAAGGACGACATCCCGCGCATGACCCGCGAAGCGCGCGAGGTGCTGCGGGAGCATTTCCTCTCGGCCGATCTCGGCATCTCGGGCGGCAACTTTCTGATCGCCGAAACCGGGTCGGGCGTGATCGTCACGAACGAAGGCAACGGACGCATGGTGACGACGCTGCCGCGCGTGCACGTGTGCATTACCGGCATCGAGAAGGTGCTCCCGACGCTGGAGGATTTCTCGACCCTGCTCAGGCTCCTGACGCGCTCGGCGACCGGCCAGGCGATCTCGAACTACGTGAGCCTGTTCACCGGTCCGCGCGCTCGGCAGGATCGCGACGGTCCCGAGCACATGGTCTTCATCCTGGTCGACGCGGGGCGCACGAATCTGGTGGGCGGCGGCATGCAGGAGATGCTGCGCTGCATCCGCTGCGGCGCTTGCATGAACCACTGTCCCGTATACAGGGCGGTCGGGGGACACAGCTACGGCTGGGTCTACCCCGGCCCGATGGGCTCGGTGCTCACGCCCAGTTACATTGGCCTGGAGAACGCGCTCGATCTTCCCCACGCGGCGACGCTTTGCGGCGCGTGCTCGGTGGCGTGCCCGGTCAAGATTCCCCTGCCCGAGCTGCTGCGCAAGCTTCGCGAAAAACAGGTCGATCGCGGCTTGCGCCCCCGGTCCGAGAGGGCGGCCATCCGGCTGTGGGCATGGACTGCGCGGCGTCCGCGCCTGTACGCGCTCGCGACGGCGGTCGCAGTGCGTTTCCTGCGCATCCTCGGCGGCCGCAACGGGATGATAGTCGCGCTGCCCTTCGGTCGGGAATGGACGAACGGACGGGTTTTCCCAGCTCCACGCTCGAGCAGGACGTTTCGCTCGCTCTACGCGACGCGGGCGCGGCCACTCGTGAACTACAACCAGCCCGCCCTGCGGAAGCGGAACCAGAGGTAGGCGTTGATCGCGGCCATCCCGCCGAGCGCCATCGGATAGCCGAAGGCCCATTTCAATTCCGGCATCTGCACGAAGTTCATGCCGTAGACGCTGGCGATGAAGGTCGGCACCGCGATGAGCGCGCCCCAGGCCGCGAGGCGCTTGGTCACTTCGGTCTCACCGAAGGTGATCATGGCCACGTTCACCTGGATCGCGGTGGTCACGGTGTCGCGCTGGCTGTTGATCGTCTGGCTGATCCGAACCAGGTGGTCGTAGACGTCGCGGTAATAATCCTGCAGCCCCGAGCACACTTGCGGGACGCGGCCGCCGTACAGCTTGCCGACCGCCTCGAGCAGCGGCACAACCGCGTGCTGCAGCATGGTGAGCTTCTGCCTCACGTAGTAGAGCCCCTCGATGTTGGCGCGCAGCGACTTGCCGGAGAAAATCTGCTCCTCGAACTTCTCGAACTCGGCCTCGATTGCGTCGAGCACCGGAAAATACCTGTCGACGACTGCGTCGATCAGGGCGTAGAAGACGAAGCCCGCGCCGTGCTTCAGGAGCTCGGGCTCGCGCTCGCAGCGCGCGCGCACGGCGGCGAAGCCCGGTTCGGCCTGATTGCGCACGGACAGAACGAAATTCCTGCCGACGAAGATGTCGACCTCCCCGACCTTGATCTCGCCGCCCACGACCTCGATGTTGTGCAGCACCGCGAACAGCGAGTCTCCGTACTCCTCGATCTTGGGGCGCTGGTGGCCGTGACGTGCGTCCTCGACGGCGAGCTCGTGCAGATCGAACTCGTGCTGCATCGTGGCGAGCTCGCCCGGCCCGGGGTCCTTCATCGCGACCCACACGAAGCACTCGGGGCGGCTGACGTACTTACCGATGTCCTCGGGCGCGATGTCGCCGAGCTTCTTGCCGTCCTGATACGCAGCGCAGTTGATCAGCATCCGAGTCCCCGTATACGGCGAATGATAGGGCACGAAGGCGCCGCCGCATAGGCTAAAATGGCCTCCCTTGCATCCGCCTGACCGTCCGCACATGCCCCGCATCAGCCGCCGTACCGAGAACCTCGGCACCGAGAACGCCTTCGTCGTCCTCGCCGAAGTGAACGAGCTCGTCCGCCAGGGCAAGGACATCATCTCGTTTTGCATCGGGCAGCCGGATTTCCACACGCCCGCGAACGTCCAGGATGCGGCCGTGCGCGCCGTGCGCGAAGGCCGGCACGGCTACACGCCCTCGGCCGGCATCGTCGAGCTGCGCGAGGCGGCGGCGCGCTACATGGGCGCGATGCGCGGACTGACCATCCGCCCGGAGGATGTCGTGATCGGCGGCGGGGCGAAGCCCTTCATCGCGTACTCCATTCTTTCCACCACCGACTACGGAGTCGGCGACGAGGTGATCTATCCGAACCCCGGGTTCCCGATCTACGAGTCGCAGATCGTCGCAAACGGCGCGGTGCCGGTGCCGCTGCATCTGCGCGAGGCGCGCAACTTCGCCTTCGACCCGGCCGAGCTCGAATCGAAAATCACGAACAAAACAAGGCTCGTCATCCTCAACGCGCCGCAGAATCCGACCGGCGGGATCCTGACGAGAAGGGACCTCGAAGCCATCGCGGCCATCCTGAGACGCCATCCGGAGGTCTGGATTTACGCCGACGAGATCTACTCGCGGCTGTGCTACGAGGGATCGTTCGCCTCGATAGCGTCGCTGCCCGGAATGCTCGAACGCACGATCATCTCCGACGGCGCCTCCAAGACCTGGGCGATGACAGGCTGGCGCATCGGTTTTGCCTCGAACCCCGTCCTCGCACCGCAGTTCGTGCGCTGGGTGACGAACACGGACTCCTGCGCGTCGCACGTCAGCCAGTGGGCGGCGGTCGAGGCGATCAACGGGCCTCAAGGAGAGGCGGAAAAGATGCGCGACTCGTTCCTCGCGCGGCGCGACCTGATCGTGGGGCTCCTGAACAAGGTTCCCGGGACTTTCTGCAAGACGCCTGGCGGCGCCTTCTACGCCTGGCCGAACGTGACCGAGGCCTGCCGCATGGTGGGCGTCGCGGATTCGGAGGAGTTCAGGAAGCGCCTCTTGAACGAGGCCGGGGTCGCCGTGCTCGCCGACATCCACTTCGGCGCGCGCGTGCCCGGCGAGGGCCAGCACATCCGCTTTTCCTACGCCGCCTCGAAAACCGCGATCGAGCAGGGCATCGCGCGCATGGCCGAGTTCATCCGCAGGAACCAGCGCCGGGTGGCCTGAGTCCGGCGATGGCGGGCGACCGGATAGTCGTAGGCATGTCGGGCGGCGTCGATTCGTCGGTCGCCGCGCTGCTCCTGAAACGCCGGGGCTTCGACGTGGTCGGCCTTTTCATGAAGAACTGGGAGGGGGACGACGACGACGAGTACTGCTCGACGCGGCAGGACTTGATCGACTGCGCCTCGGTCGCCGAGGTGATCGGCATCGAGCTCGAGGCGGTGAATTTCTCGGCCGAGTACAAGGAGCGCGTCTTCAGCGCCTTCCTCGCCGAGTACTCGGCCGGCCGCACGCCCAACCCGGACGTCCTGTGCAACGCCGAAATCAAGTTCAAGGCGTTCCTGGATCACGCGATGGCGCTGGGCGCGAAGCACATCGCCACCGGCCACTATGCGCGCGTGAGGGACGCGGCGGGAACGATCGAACTGCTCAAGGCGGTCGATTCCACCAAGGACCAGAGCTATTTCCTGCATCGCCTCACGCAAGCCCAGCTCGCTCGCGTCGTGTTTCCTCTCGGGGAGCTGAGAAAGACCGAAGTGCGCAGGATCGCCAGGGAGGCCGGGCTGCATAACTTCGCCAAGCGCGGCTCGACCGGGATCTGCTTCATCGGCGAACGGCCCTTTCGCGAGTTCCTGAACCGCTATCTGCCGAGGAAGCCCGGTCCGATGCGCACGCCCGAGGGCAAGACCGTGGGGGAGCACATCGGCCTCGCGTTCTACACCATCGGCCAGAGGAAAGGCGTCGGCATCGGCGGCATGAAGGATTCGGCCGGCGCGGCCTGGTACGTCTGCGGCAAGGATCTCGCGAAGAACGAATTGGTCGTCGTGCAGGGACACGACCATCCGCTGCTGCTGTCGCAGCAGCTTCGCGCGGAGGATCTCGCCTGGGTGAGCGGTGCGGCGCCGCTGGCGCGCTCCTCGTATGGCGCGAAAACGCGTTACCGCCAGGCCGACGCCGACTGTCGCATCGACCGCGTCGGCGACGAGGGCCTCGACGTGGAATTCTCGGCGCCGCAGTGGGCCGTGACGCCGGGCCAGTCGGTCGTGCTTTACCGCGGCGAAACCTGCCTAGGCGGTGGGGTCATTCAGTAAGACAGGCCTGTCACGCGCCGGCGGCTCAGATCTCGCGCCCGATGCGACGGTCGACCGAGTACTCACCGCCGCCGCGGATAAGGATGACCAGAGACAAGATCAGAAGAAGCAACGGCATCTCCATGCCGCGGCTCGTCCAGAAATAGCCTAACTTCCAATTGACATGAAATGCGGCGACGAACATGAAGCCGAAGAAGAGCGCCGCCGCGGGCCGCGTCAGAAACCCGATGGCGACGAGGAACCCGCCCACCAGTTCGAGGACTCCGATGTAATACGCCCAGAACATGCCGGGCTCGAGTCCCGCCGCGGCCATCCCCTTCGCCGTGCCGGCAATATTCCCGCCCCACCAGCCGAAGAGCTTCTGGCATCCGTGTGGAATGAACCAGAGGCCGAACGACACCCGCAAAATCGGGTAAGCGAAACGCTGGCAGCGCTCGTACAGCGGGCCGAGAGCCGGGAATACGTATCGCGAAGCTTGCTGAGGTGTCTGCATGATGCGTCTCCTCCTCTAAGAATTCATTCCTGCGGAACCGTATCGGCAAACGACTGCCGTTCCGAGAGCTTTGCAAACGCCCGCGCGAGATTGGCGTGAGTCTTCTTCCAGTCCATCTTGGGATAGCGGAAATCGAGCCAGCCCAGGCAGACGCCGACGGCGATGTCGGCGAGGCTGTAGCCGTTGCCGACGCACCAGGGCTTGTCACCGAGCTCGGAATCCATCGCAGCGAGCCCGGCGCGGACCTTGCCCATCTGGCGGTCGATCCACGGCGCGCTCCGCAGCTTCGCTTCGCGCTGGTTTTCCAGCCGCGCGAGCACTCCCGCGTCGAGCACGCCGTCGGCGAGCGCTTCCCAGCGCCGCGCCTCGACGCGCTCGCGGTTTTCCGCGGGCACCAGGCGCGCAATCGGCGAGGCGTTGTCCAGGAACCCGACGATCACGCGCGAGTCGAACAGCGTCCTGCCGTCGTCGAGCAGCAGCGCGGGTACCTTGCCGAGCGGGTTGAGCTTCGCCGCCTTGGCGTCGGCTTTCCACGGGTTGTCGATCTCGAAGTCGTAGTCGATTTTCTTTTCCGCCAGCACGATGCGCACCTTGCGCGTGTACGGGCTGGCGAGCGAGCCGATCAGCTTCATTTCAGGAAATTCTAACACCCCCTTGGTCTACGACGCGCCCCGCAGGCACGCTCTGAACCGCCGGCGAAGCTGCGGCAGCGCTTCGCGTTCGAACCATGCGTTGTTCTTCATCCAGAGGCGGTTGCGCGGGCTGGGGTGGGGCAGGGGGAAGAATTCGGGCAGGTATTCGGCGCGCGCGCGCACGGTTTCGGCGAGGGTTTTCTTCCTCCTCGAGCCGAGGTAGTAGCCTTGAGCGTAGCTGCCGATGAGCAGCGTGAGCCGGATGGCGGGCAGGTGCGCGCGCAGCTTCGGATGCCAGTGCGGCGCGCATTCGGGCCGCGGCGGGAGGTCGCCCGATTCGCCCGTTCCCGGGTAGCACAGGCCCGCCGGAACGATGGCGATGCGGCGCTCGTCGTAGAAATCCTCGCGCTCGATGCGCAGCCATTCGCGCAGCAGATCACCCGAAGGGTCGTTCCAGGGGATGCCGCTCTCGTGCACGCGCCGGCCGGGCGCCTGCCCCACGATGAGGACGCGCGCAGTGGGCGAAGCGCGCAGTACCGGCCTCGGCGGGTTGGGAAGGTGGGCCTCGCAGATTCGGCACGCGCGGACTTCGGCGAGCAGGCGCTCGAATTGGGCGGGCCTCACCCGCATGATAAAATCGGTGCTGTTCGCCATACGGGCTCCGTTGATGCCGCCGCATTCGCCGCCGTCACCGCTCAACGCATTATCCCCTCTGGACGGACGCTATCACAAGCAACTCGAGTCGCTGCGGGCCTGCTTCAGCGAAGCCGCGCTCTTCCGCTATCGCATAGGAGTCGAGATCCGCTGGCTCCTCGCGCTCGCCGCCGAGCCCGCGATCGGCGAGATCAGGCCTTTCTCGAGAGCGACCCGCTCCGAGCTCGAACGGATCATCGAAACCTTCTCCGAGGAGGACGCCGCGCAGGTCAAGGCCGTCGAGGCCGAGACCCACCACGACGTCAAGGCGATCGAGTACTGGCTGAAAAAGCGCCTCGCGGGGAATCCGGAAGGCGCGCGGGCCGCCGAGTTCGTGCACTTCGCCTGCACTTCCGAGGACATCAACAATCTCGCCTACGGACTGATGCTGAAGGAAGGGCGGGACCGGGTGCTGCTGCCCGCGCTCGATCGCGTGATCGAGGCGCTCGCCGCCCTTGCCGTGCGGCTCGCCGATGCGGCGATGCTCGCGCGCACCCACGGTCAGCCCGCCTCGCCGACGACGCTCGGCAAGGAGCTCGCGAACGTCGTCCACCGGTTGCGGCGCGCGCGGCGCGCGATCGCCGCGGTGTCCCTCACCGGAAAGATGAACGGCGCGGTCGGCAACTACAACGCACACCTCGCGGCGTATCCGGACTTCGACTGGGAGCGGTTCGCAAAAGGCTTCGTCGAGTCCCTGGGGCTGGAATTCAATTCCCATACGACGCAGATCGAACCGCACGACTGTCTCGCCGAGCAATTCGACGCGATAGCGCGCGTCAATACCGTGCTGCTCGATCTCGACCGCGACCTGTGGGGCTACGTCTCGCTGGGTTATTTCACACAGAAAACCCAAGCGGGCGAGGTCGGCTCCTCGACCATGCCGCACAAGGTCAATCCCATCGATTTCGAGAATTCCGAGGGCAATCTGGGAATCGCCAATGCGCTTCTGCGGCACCTTTCGGAGAAGCTGCCCGTGTCGCGCTGGCAGCGCGACTTGTCGGACTCGACCGCGCTCCGGAACCTCGGCGTCGCGCTCGGCCACAGCCTGCTCGCCTACGAGTCCTGCCTGAAAGGCCTGAGCAAGCTCGAGGCCGACCCCGCGCGCATGCTCGAGGACCTGGAGGCCAACTGGGAAGTGCTCGGCGAGGCGGTACAGACGGTGATGCGCCGCTACGGCCTTCCCGATCCCTACGAGCAGCTCAAGGCGCTGACGCGCGGCAAGCGCGTCGACGGCGAGGCGATGCGCGCTTTCATCCGCGGCCTCGCGCTGCCTGAAGCCGATAAGGCGCGGCTGCTCAAGCTCACCCCTGCCGGCTACGTCGGCAAGGCCGCCGAGCTCGCCCGCAAGCTTTGACTCCTCGAGCCTTGCCCCGGGCGCTCGCCGATTTCGGCGGCGTCTACTTCGTCAACGGCTTGGTCGCGTTCATCTTCGCGGCCTCCGGCCCGGTGGCGATCATCCTCGCAGTGGGCACGCGCGGGGGGCTCACGCCCTCGGACCTTTCCTCGTGGATCTTCGGCGCGTTTTTCGTGAACGGCCTGATCAGCATCGCTTTCTGCTGGTTCTACCGCCAGCCGCTCGTCTTTTTCTGGACCATTCCGGGCACGGTTCTGGTGGGACCCGCGCTCGGTCATTTGAGCTACGCCGAGGTGATCGGCGCGTACATCGCGACGGGAATCCTCATACTCGCGCTCGGCCTCTCCGGCTGGGTGCGCCGCGCCATGGAAGCGGTGCCGATGCCGATCGTGATGGGCATGGTGGCGGGCGTGTTCCTGCGCTTCGGCCTGGATCTCGTGTTCGCCGTCCGCGACGACTTCTGGATCGCCGCGCCGATGGCGGCCGCGTTCCTGGCACTCGGCGCCTCGCAGCGGCTGACGCGCCTTTTTCCGCCGCTGATCGGCGCGCTTGCGGTCGGACTCGTCATGATAGTCGTGCTTGGAAAATTCTCAGCCGCGCCGCAGACGGTCGCGCTGGCCCATCCGAATCTTTACGCGCCGGCATTTTCCTGGCGCGCGATGGTCGAGCTGGTCGTGCCGCTGGCGATCACCGTGCTCGTCGTGCAGAACGGGCAGGGGATCACGGTGCTGCGCTCGGCCGGCCATATGCCACCCGTAAACGCGGTGGCTATCGCCTGCGGCGCGGGAGCTGTCGTCACGGCCTTCGTCGGCGCGGTCCCGACCTGCCTCACCGGCCCGGTGAACGCGATCATCTCGTCCTCCGGAGACAGGCGCCGGCACTATATCGCGGGGATCTTCGTCGGTCTGCTTGCGCTCGCCTTCGGCCTGTTCGCGCCTTTTTTCACCCGCCTAATGCTGGCGACGCCCAAGGCCTTCATCGCCGCGCTCGCGGGCCTCGCCATGCTGCGCGTGTTGCAGACCGCGTTCACGGTGAGCTTCAGGGACCGCTTCGCGCTCGGCGCCCTGGTGACCTTTCTCGTGACGGTTGCCGACATCCCGATCCTCAATATCGGGGCGCCGTTCTGGGCGCTCGTGTTCGGCTACGGCGCCTCGCGCCTGCTCGAGCGCAGCGACTTCCCGGCGCGCGGCTGAGCGTCAAGTCGAAAAACGGGGACGGAGCGCGGCTTGTAGGGTCGCTACTTCTTCTCGTTGGGAACCGGCGGGAGCGTGCGCAGGTAAGCGATCAGCGCGCTGAGGTCCGCGGGCGTGAGCTGGCTGGTGGTGCTGCGGACCACTTCGCCCATCGTCTCCGCGACGACGTCGCCTTCCGGGTCGATGCCGGTAGTCAGGAGGTCCTGCAGGTCTTTGTCGCTCCACGTCTTGAGCCGCGTCGGCGTGAGGTTCGCAACGTCTTTGCCGTCGGGTCCCTTGCCCCCGGCGAGGAAGCGGCTCTTCTTCGGCCCGCCGAAGAAGTTGCGCGGCGTATGGCATTCGCTGCAGTGGCCGAGCGCCTGCACCAGATAGGCGCCGCGGTTGGCGATGTCCGAGAGTCCCGGGAGGTTCGTGAAGGGGCCGGGCGTGAAGAAAAACCACTTCCAGAACGTCACGAGGAAGCGCCAGCCGAAGGGAAAACGCATCTCGTGCTCTTGATTGGCCCGCGCGCTGGGCGGCAGGGTGCGCAGGTAGGCCCACAGGTCGCGCAGGTCGGCGTCCGAGATTTTCGTGAACGACGGGTAGGGGAAGGCTGGAAAATAATTCTTGCCGTCGGGCCGATCGCCTTCGCGTATCGCCCGTATGAAATCGGCCTCGGTCCAGCGCCCGATACCCGCCTGAGGGTGCGGAGTGATGTTCGGGCCGTAGAACGTCCCGAAGGGCGTCGTGAGGGCCCGGCCGCCCGCAAACGCCGCGGCGTCCTTCTTGTCTTCCGTATGGCAGCCGATGCAGCCGGCGGCTTTGGCCAGATATTCGCCCCGCTTGGCGTCGCCTTGAGCCCATGCGCTGCCGAGCGCGGCGCCGAGCGCAAGGCCGAGAAGGAAGCGATTCAAGGATCGAGCGGACTTGGCCACGCCGTCAAGCATGACAAACGACCGTAAAGAGAAAGCCCCGCCGCGGCGGGGCTTTCGGACTGCAGGGATTCCTAATTCTGCTTCTCGCGGAAATTCTGGTGGCAGGCGCCGCAGGCCTTGCCGGTGGCGCCGATCGCCGCCTTTTGAGAGGTCTCATCGCCGCCTCTGGAAACGGCGACAAGCGCCTGGACCGCCTTCTGGAAGTTCTCCTGGGCGTCCTTGAACTTGGCCGGTTCGCTCCAGATCGCCGGCAGGGCGGCGGTTTTCACGGTCACGTCCTTGGTGCTCTCGGCGAAGCCGTCCCAGGGCATCCTGCTCAGGGCGTCAAGCATGGCCGAGTTGAACGCGACGGTATCCGCGCTGTAGGGAACCTTGCCCGCGGCCATGCCGGCCATCGGGCCGAAATACTTGCCTTGCAGGGTCATCGCCGCCTGGCGCTGTTTGACCATGATCTCGGGCTTGACCTGCGAGAAAGCGCTGAGCGTGTATCCCGTCCCCAGCGCCAGGGCAAGTCCGGCCAAAAGAAGCTTCTTTTTCATTCAATTCTCCTCGATTAGGGTTGGTATGCGACCGTCATTGTAGCGGCATCCGCCGCACGGGTGGCATAACAGTTGCCGCCGGCGGTTTATTCCAGCGACCTCCCCGCGGACGCTCACCGGGCATCGGGCCTCGCTAGATGACCGCTTCCTGTTTCTTTTCCTTGAGCGGCTTCACCAGGTCCTCGCGCCGGATTCCCAGCCAGCGCACGATCGGCGCCATGACCAGCACCGAGGAATAAATCCCGAAACAGATGCCGATCGTGAGGGCGAGCGCGAAGTAGTGCAGAGCCGGTCCCCCGAACACGAGCATCGAGGTCACCATCGTCTGGGTGCAGCCGTGGGTGATGATCGTGCGCGAGATGGTCCGCGTGATGGCGTTGTCGATGATCTCGGTGACGCTCGCCTTTCTCATCTTCCTGAAGTTTTCGCGGATCCGGTCGGCGATCACCACCGACTCGTTCACCGAATAACCGAGCACCGCGAGCACGGCGGCGAGCACAGGAAGCGAGAACTCCCACTGGAACAGCGCGAAAAAACCCAGGATGATCACCACGTCGTGCAGGTTGGCGATGATCGCAGCGACGCCGAATTTCCATTCGAAGCGGACCCAGAGGTACAGGACGATGCCGATGGCGGTGACGAACAGGGCAAGAGCGCCGTTCCATGCAAGTTCTTCGCCAACCTGCGGGCCGACGAACTCGACGCGCTGCAACTTGGCCGTCTTGTCGTCGGCCGTGAGTCCCTCCATCACCGCTTTCGAGAGATCGGCGTTGTTCTGGCCTGGCTTGAGCGGCATGCGGATGAGGATGTCGCGCGAGGACCCGAAGTTCTGCACCGAATAGTCGTTGTAGCCGCGCGCATCGAGGGCCTTGCGGATTCTCTCGACGTCGGCGGCGTGTTCGTAGTTGATCTCTATTACGGTGCCGCCGGTAAACTCGATCGAGAAATTCAGTCCCCTGGTGGCAAGGAAAAATACCGCGAGAAGGAAAGTGATGAGCGACACCACGTTGAACGCCAGCGCATGGCGCATGAACGGGATGTCGTGACGGATCTTGAAGAACTCCATCAATGACCCCTTCCGCGGTTTATTTCCACGAGGTATTCCCGATCGGCACCCGCTCGAGCCTTCTACGCGAGCCGAAGGCGAGATTGACCATGCTCCGGCTCACCACGACCGAGGAAAAGATCGAAGTGAGGATGCCCAGGCAGTGCACCACGGCGAAACCGCGCACCGGCCCCGAGCCGAAGAGGAGGAGCGAAAGCCCCGCGATCAGCGTGGTGACGTTGGAGTCGAGGATGGTGCCGAAGGCGCGCTCGTATCCGGCGTGGATGGCCGCCTGAGGGGTGGCGCCGCCGCGCAGCTCCTCGCGCACGCGCTCGTTGATGAGGACGTTCGCGTCGATCGCCATGCCGAGCGTGAGCGCGATCGCGGCGATGCCCGGGAGGGTGAGCGTGGCCTGAAGCATCGATAGCAGCGCGACGAGAAGCAGCAGATTGGAACACAACGCGAGCGTCGAGAACACCCCGAACACCACGTAGTACACAATGATGAACAGCGATAACGCGGCGAAGCCGTAAATGGTCGAGTCGAACCCCTTCTTGATGTTCTCGGCGCCGAGTGACGGTCCCACCGTGCGTTCCTCTATGATTTCCATGGGTGCGGCGAGCGAGCCGGCACGAATGAGCAGGGCCAGGGTATTGGTCTCTTCCGGCGTGAACAGGCCGGTGATCTGGAAGCGGTTCGAGAACTCGCCTTGTATCTTCGCCACCGAAATCGCTTCGCCCTTGCCCCGCTCGATGAGGATGATGGCCATGAGATGGCCGAGATTTTCCCGCGTGACACCCAGCATCACGCGGCCGCCGGCGGCATCCAGATTTATCGAAACGGCAGGCTGCTGATGCTGGTCGAACGTCGCTCCCGCACCGGTGAAGCGGTCACCAGTCAGCAGAACCTGTTTTTTCGTCGGTACGCTGGACACGGAACCGTCTCGCCTGCGCTCGGGGAAGATGTCCACGTTGAGGGTGCTGTTGGAGCGCATCGCGTCCTCGTCCACCAGCCGCACCTCGAGTGTCGCGGTACGGCCGAGTATCTCCTTCGCCTTCGCGGTATCTTGCACCCCAGGGAGCTCCACAACCACGCGGTCCGAGCCCTGTTGCTGGATCACGGGCTCCGCGACGCCCAGCTCGTTGATGCGGTTGTGCAGCGTTTGGATATTCTGCTTGAGCGCGGTTTCCTGGATCCGCTTTTGCGCCTCGGGGCGGATCGAGGCGACAAGACGCAGCTCGCTGCCCGCGCCTGCGTCGACGAGCTGCAGGTCGGGAAGCTGCTCGGCGATGAGCGTGCGCGCCCTCTCGCGGGTCTCGGAGTCGCGGAACTGAACGGCGACGCTGTTGCCTTCGCGCGCGATCCCGGCATGGCGCACGTTCTTGTCGCGCAGCTGCGAACGGATGTCGCCGACATAGCTGTCGAGCTGTTTGGCGAGCGCCGCGCGCATGTCCACCTGAAGCAAGAAATGCACGCCGCCCCGCAGGTCGAGGCCGAGGTACATTGGCCTCGCGGGTATCACCGGAATCGCCGCGAGCCAGGCCGGGGAATTCGACAGCAGGTTCAACGCGACCGTGTATGAGGGGTCCTGCGGATCGGGGTTGAGTGCCTGGTTGATGACGTCCTTGGCCTTCAGCTGAGTATCGGTGTCGGCGAACCGCACCTTGACGGAATTGATGTCGAGGAAAACCCCGGTCGGCTGGATGCCGGCTTTCTTGAGCGCGTCCTCGACCCGGCCGAGCACGGCGCTGTCGATCTTCAAAGTGGTGCGCGCCGTCGACACCTGCACCGCCGGCGCCTCGCCGAAAAAATTGGGCAGCGTATAGAGCAGACCGAGCGCCAGCGCCACCGCGATGGTGACGTAGACCCATTGGGGGTAACGATTCATCTAGATGGACTTGATCGTGCCTTTGGGCAGAAGCGTCTGGATCGCGCTCCTTTGCATCTGCACCTCGGTGTTGGGCGCGATCTCGATCGACACGTAGGTTTCGCCGATCTTGGTGATCTTCCCGAGCACCCCGCCCGAGGTGACGACCTCGTCGCCCTTCTGCAGCGCCTCGGTCATCTGCTTGTGCTCCTTGGCCCGCTTCATCTGCGGACGGATCATCAGGAAATAGAGCAGGGCGAACATGCCGATGATGATGAAGAACTGCTCGTAGCCGGGGCCGGACGCTCCGGCCGGGGCGCCCTGCGCCCATGCGGGGGAAATCAGCACGATCGCCTCCAATGCGGTTTCGGCAAAGCGGGGAAGTATACCATCGGGAACTCGCCGCTCATCCGATTTTCCCGGATTTTCGGCGCGCTTCGCGAAATGCGCCGATGCAATCGGCGAGTCTTCGTTCTGCGACGGCGCTGCGCAGCTCGCGCATGAGCGTCTGGTAGTAGTGCAGGTTGTGCAGGGTGTTGAGCCGCGCGCCGAGGATTTCATTCACCTTCTGGAGGTGATGCAGGTAGCTGCGCGAGAAATGCGCGCAGGTGTAGCAGGGGCAGGTGGCGTCCAGCGCGCGCGTGTCGTCGCGGTAGCGGGCGTTGCGGATCTTGACGTCGCCGTAGCGGGTGAAGAGCCAGCCGTTGCGGGCGTTTCGCGTGGGAAGCACGCAGTCGAACATGTCGATTCCGGCCGCGACCGCCTCGACGATGTCCTCGGGCGTGCCCACGCCCATGAGATAGCGCGGCTTGTCCACGGGAAGCCGCGGCGCGGTGTGCGCCATGACCCTGCGCATTTCGCGCTTGGACTCCCCTACCGAGAGCCCGCCGATCGCGTAGCCGTCGAATCCGATGCTCGCGAGCCCCGCGAGGGATTCGTCGCGCAGGGTTTCGAGCATTCCACCCTGGACGATGCCGAACAGGGCGTTGGGGTTCCCCTCGTGCGCGCGCTTGGAGCGCTCGGCCCAGCGCAAGCTAAGGCGCATCGATTCCCCGGTGTCGCGCTCGCTCGCAGGATAGGGAGTGCACTCGTCGAACACCATGGCGATGTCCGCGCCCAGCACCCTCTGGATGCGCATCGACTCCTCGGGGGTGAGCAGGAGGCGATCGCCATTCACCGGCGAGGCGAAGCGAACGCCTTCTTCCGTGATCTTGCGAAGATCGCCGAGGCTGAACACCTGGTACCCCCCCGAGTCGGTCAGTATCGGTCCCGCCCAGCCGATGAAGCGGTGCAGACCGCCGTGCGCCGCGACCACCTCCAGCCCGGGGCGCAGCCACAGGTGAAAGGTGTTGCCGAGGACGATGCGGGTGCCGTTCTCGACGAGTTCCGCAGGGCTCATGGCCTTCACCGCGCCGTAGGTGCCGACCGGCATGAACACCGGAGTCTCCACGTTTCCGTGCCCCAGCTCCAGAGTCCCGGCGCGCGCGGCGCCGTCGGTGGCATGCACTGCGAATTTCATCCGGGTATCTTATCAACCAGCATCGCGTCGCCGTAGGAGTAGAAGCGGTAACGCCGCTCGATCGCGTGGCGATAGGCGCGCCGCACCCGCTCGATGCCGGCGAACGCCGAGACGAGAACGAGCAGGGTCGATTTCGGCAGATGGAAATTCGTGACGAGACGGTCGACGACCCGGAACTCGAATCCGGGCGTGATGAACAGGTCGGTCTCGGCACCGCCGGCGACCGGAGCGCCGTGGGCGCCAGCCGAGGCTTCCAGGCAGCGCACCGTGGTCGTTCCGACCGCAACGATCCTGCCGCCGCGCCTCTGCGCCGCATCGATCGCCGCGACGGTCTCGGCCGGAATTTCGTAGCGCTCGCCGTGCATGCGATGCTTCGCGAGATTCCTCGCGCGAACAGGCTGAAACGTCCCGGCACCGACGTGCAGCGTCACGTAGGCGGATTCCACGCCCCGCTGCGCGAGGGACCCGAGCAGAGGCTCGTCGAAGTGCAGGCCCGCCGTCGGCGCCGCGACGGCGCCCGGGGCGCGCGCGTACACCGTCTGGTAGCGGCTCTCGTCCTCGGATCGCGGCGCGTGGGTGATGTAAGGCGGGAGCGGAACGCCGCCGTGGCGTTCGAGCAGCTGGAGGACCGTTCCGTTCTCCGGAAAACGCAGGCGATAGAACTCCCCCTCGCGCGCCAGCACGCGGACCTCGATCGAGTCCGCGAGTCGCATGGCGCTTCCGGCCCTCGGCGGCTTGCTCGCGCGCACCTGCGCGAGCGCCTCGTGTTCCGAGAGTGCGCGCTCGATCAGCACTTCCACGCGCCCGCCGCTCGCCTTTTCGCCGGCGAGCCGCGCCTTGATCACCCGGGTGTCGTTGAATACCAGCAGGTCGCCGGGCGCGAGCAGCTGCGGCAATTCGACGAAGCGCCGGTCGGCGAGCGAGCCGGGGCCGACGCACAAAAGGCGGCTACCCGAGCGCGTTTCGCTCGGATGCTGCGCGATCAGCTCCGAAGGCAGCTCGTAATCGAAGTCCTCGATGGAAAGATTCATGGCTGCGGGCGCTATAATGCACGCGCTTTCACGCGGCAACCAGCCGGGATGGCGGAATTGGTAGACGCACGGGACTCAAAATCCCGCGGCCGCGAGGCCATGAGAGTTCGATTCTCTCTCCCGGCACCACCGGAATACGATGTCCACAGAACCGCGCCTCAACCACTTCCTCGCGCTCGGACCCCACGGCTTCCACCGCGTCGCCTACACCGAATGGGGCAACCCGGACGGGCTGCACCTGGTGGTATGCGTACACGGCCTGACGCGCAACAGCCGGGACTTCGACGAGCTCGCGGCGAGTCTCGCGGACCGCGGTTGCCGCGTCGCGTGCATGGACGTCGTCGGCCGCGGCGAGAGCGACTGGCTCGAGCACAAGCAGGATTACGGTTTTTCGCAATATCTTTCGGACGCGGCAGCGCTCTTGGCCAGGCTCACCGCTCCGCCCAAACGCATCTCTCTGCTGCGCCGGCTCCAGGGAGCGAGCGAGGGGCCGAGAATCGACTGGGTCGGAACCTCGATGGGAGGCCTGATCGGGATGATGCTCGCCGCCAGGCGCGATTCTCCGATCCGGCGCCTGGTGCTGAACGACGTCGGGCCCATGGTGCCCTGGAATGCGCTCGTGCGCCTGAAGCTCGCCGCCATGGGGGTCGGCACGCGATTCGCGAGCCTGGATGAGGTCGAGCGTCATCTGCGCGATACCTGCGTGCACTTCGGACCGCTCGAAGACCGGCAGTGGCGTCGCCTCGCCGAGCACGACTCCCGGCGCGGAGAGAATGGCACCTATACGCTCACTCTCGACCCTGCGATCGTCAACAGCATGCGCCGCGGCGGAAATGCCGGCGTTGAATTCGGCAACGATTTTCTCTTCGGCATCGACCTGTGGCCGACCTGGGACCAGGTTGAATGCCCGACGCTGGTGCTGCGGGGAGCGGAGTCGGATCTCCTGCTCGAATCGACCGTCAGGCGGATGCAGGTGGGTGGTCCGCGCGTCGAATTCGTGGAATTCCCCGGGGTGGGACACGCGCCGTGGCTGATGAGCGAAGAGCAGATCGCTCCGGTTCGCGACTTCATCCTCGCGCCCGAACCCCGGAAAGGGGCCGCATGAGGATTTGCGTCGTCGGCGCAGGAGCCGTGGGCGGGATGACCGGAGCATGGTTCGCAAAGGCCGGGCACGACGTGTCGCTCGTCGCCCGCGGCGCCCATCTCGAGGCGATCCGAAGGCGGGGCCTGACGCTGGTCTCCGGGGGCAAACCGGAAGTCCATGCGGTGCGTGCATCGTCGGAGCCCGCCGATTTCGGGGTACAGGACGCGGTCTTCATCTGCTTGAAGACGCATTCGATCGCTGCGATGCTGCCCCGTCTTAAGACGCTCGTCGGTCCGGACACGACGGTGATCCCGGCGATCAACGGCCTGCCCTGGTGGTATTTCTACAAGGAAGGGGGGCGCTTCGGCGGCCAGAGCGTCGCCTGCCTCGATCCCTCGGGCACGCTCTTCGAGGCGCTAGCCCCGAGACACATCCTAGGGTGCGTGGTGCACGCCGCGGCGGAGGTCACGCAGCCCGGCGTCGTCAGTCACACCGCAGGCAGGCTTTTCATCCTCGGTGAGCCCGATCGAACGAAATCCACCCGCGCCGAGCGCCTGGTCGCGGCGATGAACGCGGCGGGATTCGAGGCGCAGATCGCCGAAGACATCCGCGTCGAAGTCTGGACCAAGCTCGTCGGCAACCTTTCCTACAATCCGGTGGCGGCGCTCGCGCTCGCCCAGATGAACGACATCCACGGAAGCGAGGCGCTCCTCGGCCTGATCCGCGCCCTGATACGCGAGGGGATGCGGGTCGCCGAGGCCCATGGAGTGCGCGTGCCGGTGTCGGTCGAAGAGCGAATCGCCATCGCGAAGAAACTCGCAGGCGCCAAGATCTCGATGCACCAGGATGTCGAGAGGCGCCGGCCGCTCGAGACCGATGCGATCATCGGAGCGGTGGTGGAACTCGCCCGCAAGGCTGAAATCGCAACGCCGATGATCGACGCCGTCTACGCGCTCATCGCCGAGCGGGCGAAGCACCTGGACAGGTAGAGGGCCGCGGCTCAGCGCAGCGAATGCGCGGCGAAGAGTGCCGCGCTGAAAACGAGCAGCGCGCCGGCCTGATGCGCGGCCGCAAGCGAAACAGGGACCGCGAGCAGCAGGGTCGCGATTCCCAGGGAGATTTGCAGCGCAAGCGCCGCAAGCAGCAGGTCGGCTCCCAGCTTTGCGCGACTCGGCACCTCCCCGCGGCGGACTCGCAGCCAGAACCAGGGCACGAGGAACGCGAGCAGCCAGGCGATCAGCCGGTGATCGAACTGCACGGTCGCTATGTTGCTCGAGAAGTTGAGATACCAGGGCTCGATCGCGAAGATATCCGGCGGGACGATCCGACCGTTCATGAGCGGGAAGGTGTTATAGGCGAGCCCCGCGCGGATACCCGCGACCAGGCCGCCCGAGAGCACCATGACGAAGATCAAGGCGGCGAGGGCGAAGGCGAAGCGGCGCAGCCTGCCGGAAACCGGGCCCGCGCGCGGAAGGAGCAGATCGAAGGCGATCCACAGCATGGCCGCGTAGAGCAGGAAGGCGATGCCGAGGTGGGCCGTGAGGCGGTACTGCGATACGCGCGGGTTATCGACCAGGCCCGACTGCACCATGTACCAGCCAAGGGCGCCTTGCGCTGCGCCCAGGGCGAGGATACCGGCGAGCTTCCACCCCAGGGCGCGCGGAATCTTGCCGCGCAATGCGAACCAGAGAAGCGGCAGAAAAAAGACCGCGCCGGTCAGCCTGCCGAGGAGCCGGTGGACGTACTCCCACCAGAAGATGATCTTGAAACCGTCGAGGGTCATGCCGGGATTGACGAGCCGGTACTCGGGGGTCTGCTTGTACTTTCCGAAAGTTTCCTGCCATCCGGCCTCGTCGAGCGGCGGCAGCGCGCCGACGATCGGCTGCCACTCGACGATGGACAGACCCGAGTGAGTGAGCCGCGTGATGCCGCCGACCACGACAATGGCGAACACGAACGCGCAGCACACGAGGAGCCAAGCGGCGACGGCGCGATTATGTGCTGCGAGTTGCATGAACCGATCGGTCGATCGAGGATTTCGTCACTGGATGCTCCGCAGGACATGGGTTAAAGTACGAGGCCCGGGCGGCCCGCCCGGACCGCCCCGGTGGCTTCATCTGCAACAGGAGGCTGGCCATGTTTGCGATCGTATACAAGTCGGACGGGGTTCCGATCTGCGTCCAGATGCCAGGGATCTCGCCCGACCCGGTCGTGGTCTGGAACTCGGAAAGCGCGGCCCGGGCGTTCATCGAAAGCAAGGGCGGCGGCAAGGAGTTCCAGCCGGTCTCGGTGAACGAGCAGGCGATGGAGAAAATGGCCAAGGCACTAGGCTGCCCGGTCGAGAAACTCATGCTGGAGCCTTATCCGTCCTAGAGCGATACCTCGACGTTGTCGATCAGTCGGGGCCTCCCGAGCTTCGCGGCGCCGAGGACAACGAGGTTGCGATCGGAGGGTGACGGCGGTTGCAGGTCGGATTGCCTCCTGATCGCAACGTAGTCCGCCGCCCACTTCTCATTGAATTTCGCCAGTGCCTCGCCTTCGAGCTTCGAGTAGTCGCGCCGCCCCGCGAGCAGCGCGGCGCGGACTTCCTGCAGGATCCGGTACAGCCGCGCGGCTTCGGTCCGCTGCACCGGCGTCAGAAAGGCGTTCCTCGAGCTGAGCGCGAGCCCGTCTTCGGCGCGCACCGTTTCCGCCGGGATGATCTCCACGGGGAGCGCGAGCTGCTTCACCATGTCGCGCAGCACCACGTACTGCTGGTAGTCCTTCTTGCCGAAGATCGCGGTGTGCGGGGAGACCATGTTGAAGAGCTTGAGCACCACGGTGGCGACGCCGCGGAAGTGCCCGGGTCGGAACGCGCCTTCGAGGATGTGCTGGAGGTCCGAAGGCTCCACCACGAAGGTCTGCGGCTCCGGGTAGATCTCGCGCTCGGTCGGCGCGAACACCACGTCCACGCCCACGTCTTTCATCATTTCCGCATCTGCCTGCAGGGTGCGTGGGTAGCGCTCGAAGTCCTCCTTCGGCCCGAACTGGATCCGGTTGACGAATATGCTGACGACGGTGCACGCGGCGCGGTGCTTCGCCAGCCGCATCAGCTGGATGTGGCCCGCGTGGAGATTGCCCATTGTCGGGACGAAGACGTTGTCGGGTTCGCGCTGCAGCCGCTCGCGCAGATCCCTCACCGAAGTGACGATGTCCACCGCCTGTCCTAGAAGCTGTGCTCTTCGGTGGGGAAGCTGCCGTCTCTGACCGCGCGCACGTAACGTTCGGCCGCGTCGGCGATACCAGACGCTCCTTTCATGAAATTCCTCACGAAGCGCGCCTTCTTTCCCGGAAACACGTCGAGCATGTCGTGCAGCACCAGCACCTGGCCTGAGCAGCCCGGGCCCGCGCCGATGCCGATGGTCGGGATGCGAAGGCGCTGCGTGACCCGCTCGCCCAGCCCCGCAGGTATCGCTTCGAGCACGATCAGGCCCGCGCCCGCCGCCTCGAGCTCGACGGCGTCCTCGATCAGCTTGTGCTCGGCGTCCTCGCCCTTGCCTTGCACGCGGTAGCCGCCGAACTGGTGCACCGATTGCGGCGTGAGGCCGAGATGGCCGCACACCGGAACGCCGCGCCGGGTGAGAAATCGTATCGTGTCGGCGAACTCCGCGCCCCCTTCGACCTTGACCATCTGGGCGCCCGCCGCCATCAACTCGGCCGCGCTGCGGAACGCCTGCTGCGGCGATTCCTGATAGCTCCCGAAGGGCATGTCGGTGATGAGGAAACTGCGTTTGCTGCCGCGCGCGACGCAGCGCGTGTGGTAGGCCATGTCGGCGAGGGTCACCGGCAGCGTGGTGTCGTGTCCCTGCAGCACCATGCCGAGCGAGTCGCCGACCAGGAGGCTGTCCAGGCCGGCTGCGTCCAGCATCGCGGCGAAGCTCGCGTCGTAGCAGGTGAGCACGGCTATCTTAACGCCATCGTCGCGCAGCTTCTGCAGCGCCTTGATGGTCAATCGCGTCATCCTAGTCTCCCCAGTTGAAAAACTCGCGGTTGCCGCGCATCGCGCGCACGCGCTCGATGAGCAGGTCGAGGTCGCGATCCTGGCTCACGAAGTTGAGCTTTTCGGAATTCACGATCAGGACCGGGCTCCCGTTGAAATGGTAGAAAAAACGGTTGTAGCTGTCCGCGAGCAGGGCGAGATACTCACTGGTGATCGGCCGCTCGAATTCTACCCCGCGCCGGCGCACCCGCTCGTACAGGATCTCCGGCTGCGCCTGGAGGTAGATGACAAGATCGGGTTTCGGAGCTTGCGGCTTCAGGGAGTCGTATATCTGTTGATACAGATGCAGCTCTTCGCCCGAGAGCGTCAGGCGCGCGAACAGGGGGTCCTTCTCGAGGAGAAAATCGCAGACGGTGAGCCGGGTGAAGAGGTCCATCTGCGCGAGCTCCCGCAACTGGCCGATCCTCTGGAAAAGGAAAAACAGCTGCGTCGGCAGTGCGAAGCGGGACATGTCCTGGTAGAAGCGCGGCAGGAACGGATTCTGCTCCGGATGCTCCAGGACCAAGGTCGAGTTCAGCCGGCCGGCCAGACGCTTGGCGAGGCTCGTCTTGCCGACGCCGATCGGCCCTTCGACTACGACGTAGTGGTATTTCGAGAGCGGCACGGGGCTGGGGCTCGCGGAAAGCGGCGCCCATCATACATGCGCAGCAAGAGGGCTCGGCGCGGCGCTACCGCCACAGATCGACGGCTTCGCCGCGCCCGCGCAGTTCGTCGGCGCGCGCCTGGAGGAAACGCTGGAAATTCGGCTCGCGCAGGTAGGCCCCGCTCGCGACGTATTCGAGCGAGCCCCAGAGGTGAAACGGCCGCAGGTAGGCTTCGATGCGGAACGCCTCCCTGCCGTCGGTGCCGAAGAAAACCACCGAAGGCGTGTAGGAGAGGCCGAGCGAACGCGCCCAGTCTTCGGCCGGGAGCCTGTCTCCCGCCGGAGTCGTCACCGGAGTGCGCTCGCCGAGCGCGAAGCGCGCCACGTCGAAGCGCGCGAGCGATTGGGCGATTCCCGTGCGGCGAAAGCCCTCGCGGTGCAGCTCGTCGCAGGCCGCGCAGGACGGTGTCTCGAAGAAGACGGCGAGCGGCCTCGCGCCGCGCCTGCGCAGATCGTAGGGCGGTTTGAGGAAGAAGGGCTCGTCGTGCAGCTGCTCGCCGGCCGGCTCCCTGACCGCGGTGCGCAGGTACTCTGCGAGCGCGATTTTCCTTTCCCTGCGGCCGGCGACCCAGTCGAGCACCGCCTCGAAGCGGTGCGGCGGATAGTAGCCGTTCAGCCGTGCCACGATCCCGCCGCGCTCGTCGAAAAAGACGAGCGTCGGCGTAAACTGGATTTTCAGGAAAGCCGCGAGACCTTTCTCCGAGAATTTCTTTCCGTCCGTCCAAGTCACCTCGCGGTCGCCCCAGATGTTGAGCGAAATCGCTAGGAATTTCTTTCGCGCCTTGTCGGCGATCGCCTTCTGGCTGAAGTTGGTCAGGATCAGTTCCTTGCAGTAGGGGCAGCCGTTCTGCTCGAAGAGAACCATGAGCCGCTTGCCCTCGCGAGCGGCCTGGGCCACGTCTTCCCGGAAATCGAGGAGGGTCTCGGTGAACCAAGGCGGCAGGGCGACCGGCGCGGCGGTCGCGGCCCCCGACGCGGAACTCGGAAGGAGGGAAAGGCAAAGGAGCAGCGTGGATAGCTTCATCGGCGCGTGCCGCCGCGGGTCAGCCGAAAGATGACACACCGCGCCCATGATAGCCTATCCAATCTTCTCTATTTTCTGATCGGCGCAGGCGGCAAGGAGCGCCCCGGCGCGGCCCTTGCCCGGAATCGCGATGTCCGGCGCGATCTCTGCGAGAGGTGCGAGCACGAAAGCGCGCTCGTGCATGCGGGGGTGGGGGACGACGAGCCCGGGCTCGTCGATCACGCGATCGCCGTAGAGCAGCAGATCGAGATCGAGCGTGCGCGGCGCGTCGGGAAATTCGCGCCTGCGGCCGAAACGCCGCTCGGCGGCGAGCAGCGCCTCCAGCAGAGCCCGTGGAGCGAGCCGGGTCTGGATTGCGGCGACCGCGTTGATAAAGTCAGGCTGTGCGCCGACGCCGACGGGCGCGCTGCGGTAAAGGGAGGACGCGGCGAGGAGGCTCGTGCCGGGCAGCTCGGCGAGCGCCGAGAAGGCGCGGCGTACCTGGGCTTCCCGGTCGCCGATATTGGCCCCCAGTCCTATGAAGGCTTTCCCCGATGCCGTCTTCTCAGCCATGGCGAGTAAAGCTCCACGCGTCTTCGCCCCCGCGCAGAAGGAGCGGCGCGTGGCCTGAGCCGCGCCAGGCGGCGACACGGGCGATCCAGTCTTCTCCGGTTGCGGTGGCCGCGTTTTCGGGATTGAGCGAGCGTTCGCAGCGAACCGCCTCTGCGACAGGGTTTTTCTGAAACAGGCACCAATCGCTGCGATGTGCCACACCGCCTGAGCCGGATTCCTCCACGCAGCCCACGAGGACCCGCTCGCATTCCGCGAGCCAGCCGAGCGCGAGGCGCGGCAGCCCAGGCCAGGCGTGCGGGGGGAGATACAGACAGGCCGCGCGCGTGACCGGATGGGAGCGCTGCGCGAGCAGCGCGCCGGCCAGGTGCGGTTGCATCGCGATGAACGTAAAAGGCATCGCCGGCTCGCCGCGCTCGAGGTCCTCGTCGAGCGCGGCGCGCGTGGCGTGCACGGCGCCGAACTCGCTCGCCCACAGGACTCCCAGGGGGCCGTCGCCGCCTGCGGCGTCCAGACAGGCTTGCGCACCGAGCAGGCAAAGCTGTGCGAAGCGGCCGGCGCGGCGCAGCTCGGCCGCGAAGCGCACCCGCACCCGCGCCGGGAAATCCTCCGGCGCAACGCGCAATACCGTCGGCGCGAGCAGATACACCGTCAGGGTGCCTTTTCCAGCGCGAGGCTCATCACGCTTCCGCCGAACCCGGAAAGGTTGAACAGCACGCGTCGCAGTCCCTTAGCGTCGCCCCCGGAGGGCTCGAGGCCGAGCTCGTCGTCGGGCTTCGCAAATCCCCAGGTCGCGGGCACGCGCCCGCGCGCGAGGCTCGCGAGGAGCAGCGCGAGCTCCGCCGGGCCGCTCGCCCCGAGAGTGTGGCCGAGCGCGCCCTTCAGCGACACCGACCTCGGCGCGGTCGCGAATATTTCGCGCACCGCACGCCCCTCGGCAAGATCGGCCAGAGGCCCGCCGCCCGATTGCAGCTTGATCAGATCCACCTCGGCGCTCTCCCAACGCGCGCCGGCCATCGCGGCCCGCATTGTCTTTGCAGTCGCCGTGCCGTCCGGACCCGGACCCGTGACGCTGGCCGCGTCCATCCCGGTGGCGAGCGCGGCGATCCGCCAGGGTGCGGGCGCCGCGGACACGAGCACCGCGGCCAGCGCTTCGCCCAGAACCAGCCCGTCGCGCTCGCGGTCGCAGGGACGCGCGGCCGTCGCCGAAAGCAGCTGGAGTCCGGCGAAGCCGGCGACGGTCAGTCGATTGCGGAACTCCACGCCGAGCACCAGCACGTCGTGGAATTCGCCCGCGGCGACCAGACCTCGCGCGATATCGAGCGCGGAGAGGCCCGAGGTGCAGGTGGTGCTCACGGCCGTCACAGCGCCGCGCACGCCGAACGCCTTTGCGAGGCTCGAGGAAAACTCGAACGAGGGCTCGAGCGCCTGCCAGCCGCCGTCGTCCCACGCGCCCACGGAAAAGGAGGACGAGCCGACGATGCAGGGGAGCGCAGCCCATTCTCCCGGCGCGAGCGCGGCTTCGCGGCGCAGGTCCCCGGCCACCGAGCGCGCGATGGCTTCGGCGCGTTCTCTCCAGTCTTCCCCGGCGATCGGAATCGCGAAATAGGGCCAGGGCCCGCCGGTTTTCGTGTTTCGCGCGGGCGCGACGGGCGCGCCCGCGAGCCGTTCGACGGCCGCGTCGAGATCCGGTCCGAGCGCGCTCGCGAGCGCCGCCGCTCTCACGAAGGCGCCGGTCATGCGCGTTTCTGCAGCAGGTAGTCCGCAAGATTGCCCACGCAGGCAAGGATGCGCCGCGTCTCCTTGCTGTCGGTGAGGCGGACGCCGTAGCGCTTCTGCAGGGCCATCGACACTTGCAGCGCGTCGAGCGAGTCGAGCGCGAGCCGCGTCCCCGTCCCGAAAATCGGCTCCTGCGGCGACAGGGGCGGCGCGGCCGGAGTCTTCTCCGTCGCCTCGAGGATGAGCGCGGTCAGCTCTGCGATCAGTGTGTCGCGAGGCGTCATTGCGCGGAAGTCAGGACACGGCGCCGGTAGTGCACCCACAGCGCGGCGGCAAACAGCGCAGTAGCGAGCGCGAGCAGCTTCGCGCAGGGCGCGGCGATATCGGCTGCGCCGCCCCCGCGCAGGATCACCGCGTGGAAAGCGTCCAGGGCCCAGGCCATGGGCGAAACTTCGGAGAGCTTCTGCATGGCTTCGGGCATCACGAAACGCGGCACCATGATGCCGCCGACGGCCGCGGCCAGGATGTTGCCGACCCCGCCGATCACGGTCGCCTGCTCGAGCGTGCGCGAGCACACCGCGACGAGCAGCCCCCAGCCGATGGCGGCGAAACTCGTGCAGGCAGTCACCGCCGCGAGCAGGTCCCAGCGCGCGGGGAAAGCGAGCGTCTCGCCGCCGAACCAGGGCACGAGCGTTCGGCCGGCGAGCAGCATGAGCACCGCCTGCGCGAGATTCACCACGAAATAAGGTCCCACCTTGCCCAGGAGCAGCATCGAAAACGGGACCCGCAGGCTCACCAGGCGCGCGAGCGTGCCCTCGCGCCGCTCTACGACGAAGAGCGAGGAGATCGGCATCACCACGAAAAACATGCCGAAGATGAGCCAGGCGGGCACGTTCTGCTGCACCGAGGAGGGGCGGCCGCTGTTGCCGATCGTTTCGACTTTCAGCGTCGCCGCGTGTTTCAGATCCAACGCGTCCGCGCTAACGGCGATGCCGGCTTGCCGCATCATCGCCGATACGCGCAACGCGAGAACCACACCCAGGACGCGCTGCTTGAATGCGAGGAGCTGCATCGGTGGCAGGACTGGATCGGCGATCAGCGTGAGCGCCGGTGCGGAATCCGTGTTGCCGGGGGGCGTATCGAGCGCGTGCTCGAAGCCGGGCGGCACGATCAAGGTTAGTGCGGGTTTTGTAGCGTGCAGCACGCCGCGCTTGTCCGGCTCCGACGTTGGCCGGAAACCATCGCCAGCCAGGCGCTCGGAGAGCTGCTTTGCGAACTTCCCGTCGGTGGCGATGACGGCGAATTCAGTCCCGCGCCCGGCGCCACCCTTGAACACGTCGCTCAAGGCGAGCGACATCACGACGATGAACGCAGCCGGCATCAGGAACAGCACCGCGAGCCCGAGAACGTCGCGCGAAAGCGCGAGGTATTCCTTTTCCCACAGGGCGAGCAAGCGGCGCATCAGTCTCTCAGCGATCGATGGGTCAGCCGCATGAAGAGCTCCTGGAGGCCGGAATCGTCCCGGGTCACCTCGGAAAGTTCGCCCGAAACCAATACGCGTCCATGGTCGATGATCGCCACGTGGTCGCAGATCGCCTCGACTTCCTCCATGTAGTGACTGGTGTAGAGAATCGTTCTATCTGCCGCGGCCAGCGAGCGGATGGATTCGAGCAGGAACGCACGCGACTGCGGATCGACCCCCACTGTCGGTTCATCGAGGAGCAGGATCTCCGGTTCTCCGAGCAGGCCGATCGCGAGATTCAGGCGGCGTTTCAGGCCCCCCGACAGTCGGCCGGCGCGGCGTGACAGCACGTTTTCGATTCGCGCGAATGCGGCTGCTGCTGCGATGCGTTCCTTGAGCCGCGTGCCGGCCAGGCCCTGCATTGCGCCGAAAAAGCGCAGATTCTCCGCGCAGGTCAGCATCGGGTAGAACGCGTATTCCTGCGGTACGAGTCCCAGGGTGTGCGGCCGGCGGCGACGCAAGGCTTCGAGGGTCTCGCCGTCTGCGCTGATGCGTCCGGTCGCCCCGCGCAACTGCCCCGCGAGGATCGAGATCAGCGTGGTCTTGCCCGCGCCGTTCGGTCCGAGCAGGCCGAACACCCTGCCCGCCGGAATGGCGAGAGTCACGTCCTCCAGCGCCGCATCGCCGCCGCCGGGGTAGCGAAACGTCAAGGCCTCGAGGTTCAGCGTGCCCATGCGCGCTGGGCGCTGTGCAGGTTCTGGAAAAAGAGTCTTTCGTCGGCGGCCAGGGCGCGCAGGCGCGCAGCCAGGACCGCCGGGGAGAGCGCGTCGCGGCCGCGGATCATGCGCGCGCTCGCGAGCGCGAACTCGCGCCAGCGGTCGCCGATCTCGACCAGGCGCGACGCGAGCCCTTCGAGCGCGGCGTAGCCGGTCTTGGCCGCCAGCTCCTGCAGGAACGATGCATAGAGGAACCGGAAACCGCCGCCGCCCGTGCCGATCTCCTCCTGCATGCGCACGATGTTGCCGACATAGAGCCGCGCCGACTCTCCGCCGTCGGCGAGCGGCAGGCGCTCGATTCTCCGCGCGAGCATCCTCATTCCGAGCACACCGACGAAAGGCAGCGGCGCGAGCATGATGCGCGCGGTGCGGGCGAGCGCCCGCCGGCCCAGATGCGCCCAATCGGGCGCAGCCGGCGCCTTCGTGAGGAAGTAGAGCAGTCCCTTGGGCGCGAGCGCGCCTTTCGCGAAGCGCGCCCTTTCGAGATCCGCCCGCGCGCAGCGGACCGTCGTTTCCCCCACCGGGTCGCTGATGAGATATTCGTCGCGCTCGCGCCCGTAGGCGAGCACGTTGTGCGCGTTGAAATGAAAGCGCAGATCGGGCGGGAAATAGGGGAGCCAGAACACCGATGTCTGCAGCCCGACCAGGTTGCCCGAGTCGAGCAGCGCGTCGAGGCGCTCCATGCCGGCCGAGGGCGAGCGGAAGGTCTCGAAACGCATGGCGAGGCCCAGGCTGCGCTCAAGGCCCTTGATGACGGCGCGCGGCGGCATTCGGTAGGACACGAGCGGCAGGCCGTTGATGCGCACGAAGGGAAGGTAGGCGAAAGACAAGGCCGAAGCGAGCCCGAAGGCCATCGCCTCCGAGATGGGCAATCCGTGATGGCGCAGGAGCGACGACATCACGCCCGACTCGCAATGCGAGGCGTGCGCGTGCACGAAGGCTTCCGGCATCGCTAATCCGCTTTGCCCAAGGCCTCGACCGAGATGCCGAGCGCCTCGGCGTAGCGCCGCTTGAGCGCAGGCGGCAAGCGTGCGAACGCCTTCGGCTTGAGATGGCGCCGCACGCGCCAGCGCCACAGGCCGGTAGTCTGCGACAGCAGCTCGACGTCCATGCGCGCTCGATACATGTGGTATTCGAGCGGCGAAGATTCGCCTGAGAGCACCCGCGCCCGCGCCTCCATGGCGCGCTTTTCGAGATCCTCGACGGCCTGCCGCGTGACGATCTCCTCGACCTCCCAGCCGCGCGAGGGCACGAGCCGCAGCTTCCCGTCCTCTGCGATCGCGTAGACGGCCTTGCGGTGGCCCGCCAGGGTCCGGTTGCCCTCCTGGGGCACGTCGCGCTCACGCATGCGCGACGACGGTGAGGTAGATGAAGCCGCTCGAGAAGCGCCCGCTCTCCGGGACCCAGCACAGGAGGCGCTGCCCGTTCCGCAAGTGACCGCTCTGGAGGATTTCGTCGAGCATGATGTAGATCGAGGCCGATCCGACGTTACCCACGCGATCGAGATTGGTGAACCAGCGCTCCTCGGGGATCGGCAGCCCCGCGCGAGCGAGGCCGGCTGCGACGGGGGCGCGGAAGTACTCCGACGAATAGTGGGGCAGGAACCAGTCCACGTCTCCCGAGGACAGCCCGCGGTGCGCCATAACGCGTCCGGCCGGCTTGACCAGGGTGTGCTCGATGACCTGCTCGTTCAGCAGTTTGACATCCTGCTTCAAGGTAAACAGCGATTTCGCCTGGCGCTCGCACGCCGAATAGCTCAACCAGCCGCGAAGGGTGCCGTTCGCCTGCTTTTCCGCGCCGCCGTACATGCAAACGGGCAGCTCGTGCGCGTACGAGAATATGTCTATCCATTCCACGCGCAGGTTGAGCCCGGGTCGCGGCGCGGGCTCGAGGAGGAGCGCGCCGGCGCCGTCGGACAGCATCCAGCGCAGGAAGTCTTTTTCGAAGGCGAGCTCGGGCCGCTCCTCCAGCGTCTGCGCGTCGGCGGGGCGCTCGATTTCGTAGTTGTGGGCGCGCAAGCCGAGCGAAGCGATCTCCGATCCGGTAACGACGGCGTTGCGCGCGTCGCCGGACATCACCGACATCCAGCCGTACTTGAGCGCGGTGGCGCCGGAAACGCACACGCCCGCCGTGGCTACGACCTCGCACACCGGCGCGCCGAGCTCCCCGTGGACCATGACCGCATGGTTGGGCATCAGCTGATCGGGATTGGAGGTTCCGCACGCGAGGCACGCCAGGTCGTCGAGGGCGAAACCGTTTCCGGCCAATCCCCTGATTGCAGCGGCCGTGAGGCTCGCGTTGGTGTAGTTCGGCTTTCCCGTGACCGGATCGATCACGTAGTAGCGGCGCCGGATGCCGTTGCTGCGCTGGACGACGCGGCGTGCGCGCGATGGGCGCTCGCCGACCTGCCCCAGGATCGCTTCGACCTGGTCGTTCTCGACCGGAGCGTTCGGCAGGCACACCGAGCTGCGCGTGATATAGGCGGTGCGGCGATTCATGTCCGGATTCTGCCCGCTCATCAGCGCCCCGATGGCAGCTCGTAGTACGTCTGCAGCGATCGCAGCCGCGCTGCAAACAGGGGCCGCGTGATCCGCTGCACGAGCAGGCTCGTCGGCACGACGGTGAGTATCATTGCAACGAGGTAGACGGAAAACAGCGCGAGCACCGGCACGCGTGCGATCGAGCCGGGAGCGCCGCCGAGGCGAATCAGCCGCGACCACGCCGAAAACGCCCGCCGCGCGGCGCGCTCGCTGAAGATCAATCTCGGATCGACGCGGGCAGCGCCCAGCCCGGCGAGCATCGGCGCGTCCTTGCATTCGCGGCCGGCGCGCAGCGAGTCGAGCAGGGCTCGGCCGAAGCGACCGGCGCTCGCGATCTCCTCTTCAGCGACGCCCGCCGCGGGCAACCCCCAGAAGGAGTTGCGCCGTCCGGTCAAGAGCCAGCGCGGCGTCGTGACGAAGGTCGCGAGCGTTCCGCCCTGGTCGGTGAACACGACGTTATCGAGCAGGCGCGCGCCCGCTTCCTGGATCAGTCGCTTGACCGACTCCTGGGCGAGCAGCCACATGTTGCGGCACGCGATCACGGTCACGACCGGCCGGCCGCGCAGCAGCCGTTTTCCCGTCTCGCTTTTCAGGAACGCGGTCATCGGGCCCGAGGGCGCCAGGTACCAGACCTGATACGCCAGGATGACGAGATCGAACCGCTCGCCCGCGGGCACGGAGAATGGCTCGAGCGCCGGCGGCTCGAGCAGCACCGTTTCAGGCATCGCGTCGAGAAATCGCCAAACAGACCAGGGGAAGGGGTACGGCGGCCGCGGGCGCAGCACTTCTTCCACGAGTTCCACGTCGCCGGCCCCCGCCAGCGGCGAGCTCAGGCGTCTCGCCACGCGGGTGAGCTGTCCGGTCTGAGAGAAATGCACAAGCAAAACGCGTTTCATGCTCCAATTTTCAACTGCCGTCGTTCCAAAGAATAACCCGCTCGGTGCCGAGTGTCATCGGATTTTCCGCGAGGCACGCGATCCTCGCGTATTTCAAGCCGGCGACGTATCGGGCGGCGGCAACGCGCTCCTGCGCCTGCGGCGCCTGCGGCGACGCTTTTGTTCGCCCGGTAGCGGCGCCATAAGCATCGCCTGGCGCTCGGCCTCGCCCGCATGCTGGAACTTTTCCCACCATTGCGAGAGCTCCTCGTGCGCCTCGCCGCTCGCGCTCCTCAAGACGAGGAAGTCGAATCCGGACCGGAATCTTTCGTGAGCGAGGAGAGCGAAGGGACGGCGGCCGCTCCTCTGTTCGAAGCGCGGCTGCAGGGCCCAGATCTCCTTCATGACCGCGGTAAAGCGGCGCGGGATGGCGAGCTTGTCGGTCTGGATCTCGAGCACCGCGTCCATCGCCTCGAACAGCGCCGGGATCGGCCTCAGTCCCCGCTGCTCGGCCTTCTTCCACGCGGCGAGGACTTCGTGCCACAAGAGCGCAGCGAACAGGAACGCGGGCGACACGGACTTGCCCGAGCGCACCCGGGCGTCGGTCTGCTCGAGCGCGAGCCGGACGAAGCGCTCGCCCATCGGCTGCTCGAAGATGACGTCGAGCAGAGGCAGCAGGCCGTGGTGCAGGCCTTCGCTCCGGAGCTGCCGCAGGCCCGTCGCCGCGTGGCCCGAGAGCAGCAGCTTCTGCATTTCCTCGTAGACCCGCGACGGAGGGACGTTCTCGAGCAGGTGAGCGAGTTCCCGTATGGGCTTTCGCGTGCGCTCGTCGATGGCGAATCCGGCCTTTGCGGCAAAGCGCACGGCGCGCAGCATCCGCAGCGGGTCTTCGCGGTAGCGCGCGCGCGCGTCGCCGATGATGCGCACGGATTTCCGCTGCAGGTCCCTCAGGCCGTTGTGGTAGTCGAGGATGGTCTCGCTCGCCGGATCGTAGTAGAGCGCGTTGATGGTGAAATCGCGCCGGATCGCATCGTCCTCGCGCGTTCCGTAGATGTTGTCCCTGAGCACCCGGCCGTGCTCGTCGGTCTCCGTCGCGGTGCGCGCGCGGAACGTCGAGACCTCCACCGTCTCTTCGCCGAACATCACGTGCACGAGCTTGAAGCGCCTGCCGATCAGGCGCGAGCGCCGGAAGATCTTGTGCACGTCCTCGGGATACGCGTCGGTGGCGACGTCGAAGTCCTTGGGGCGCAGGCCCAGCAACAGGTCGCGCACCGCGCCGCCCACGACATACGCCTCGTGGCCGTGGCTGTGCAGCACTTCGCAGACCTTGCGCGAGCCCTGCGAGATCGCCTCGCGGCCGATTCCGTGCTGTTCCTTCGGGACGGTTCTCGGCCCGGAGCCGGAGCCGAGCCTGAGGACGCGCCGAATGAATTTCTTGATCAAGAGGGAAGAAAACTCCGGGTGCCGGCCGCTTCCAGAGGGCACTGGTACAGCGCTTCGAGGTTGGCTTGGGTGAGCATTTCGTTTGAGCGCCCCAGGCTCGCGCGGCCCGCATCATACAGTAAAACCGCAAAGCCGCAGTGCCGGGCGGCGTGACCGGGCTCGTGCAGCGCCGCGAGCACCGTTTTCCCGCCGGACGCGCACCGGGAGAAGGTTCGCATCGCCTGCGCCTGGTGGCGCAGGTCCAGGTGCTGCAGCGGCTCATCGAGCAGCAGGATCTCCGCGTCCTGCAGGAGAGCCTGTGCGATGCGCGCCCGCTGGCGCTCCCCGCCGGAAAGGGTGCGATAGTCTTGAGCTGCGCGATCGGCCAGGTCGAGCTCGGCGAGCCAGCGGCGCGCCGCCGCCGCGCCTTCCTCGTCGCGGCTCCAGGCGCTCCTCGAGTGCGGATAGCGGCCGAGCATCACGTAATCGAGCACGCTCCCTGAGAAATCGGTTTGCTCGTCCTGGAGCAGCACGGCGACGCGCCGGGCAAGCTCGCCGCGCCGGTGCGCGGCGAGCGGAACGCCGCCGAGCGCAATCGTACCCCTTTGCGGGAAGCGCAGGCCCGCGAGCGCGAGGATCAGGCTCGTCTTGCCCGAGCCGTTGCGCCCGAGCAGAGACCAGAACTGGCCCGGGGCGAGCGCGAGGTCGAGCGCGCCGATAAGCTCGCGGCCGCCGGCCGAGAGTCCGAGTCCGGTCGCCTGAAGCATCAGCGCAACCTCGTGAGGAGGGCAAGGAGCACAGGCACCCCGATCATCGCGGTGAGCACGCCGACCGGCAGCTCGGCGGGAGCCACCACGGTGCGCGCGAGCGTATCGGCGAGCGCCAGCAGGCTCCCCCCCAGGCACGCGGCGAGCGGCAGCAAGGCGGCATGGCGGTGCACGCCCGAGAGCCGCAGGAGGTGGGGCACCACCAGCCCCACGAAACCGATCGAGCCGCCGAGGAGCACCGCGGCCACGGTGGCGAGCGCCGCGCAGCCGAAGGCGATCGACTGCAGCCGCGTCACCGCGACCCCGAGCGAGCGCGCCTTGTCCTCGCCGAGAATCAGCACGTCGAGCGCAGCCGACTGCGAAAAGGCGATCGCGGCGCACGCCGCGAGCACGGCGAGCGCGGCACCCGGGTCGCCCGCGGGCGAGAGGTCGCCGAGCAACCAGAAGAGCATCCCTTGTACCTGGGAAGAGGGCGCGAGCGAGAGCATCATGCCCACGAGCGCGCCGAATCCCGAGGCGAGCGCCACGCCGGCGAGGAGCACCCGGTAGGGATTCCATCCCGAGCGCCCCAGGGAGAATGCCAGGACGGCGCCCGCCGCGACCGAGGCGCCGGCGAGCGCGGCGAGATTCACTCCTGCAGCGCCGATTCCAAGCAGGATCGCCGCGAGCGCGCCGGCCGCCGCTCCGCCGGACACGCCCAGAATGGTGGGGTCGGCCAGCGGGTTTCTCAGGAGCACCTGGAGCAGCGCGCCCGCGAGCGCGAGGAGCCCTCCGCAGGCGAATGCGGCGAGCGCCCTGGGCGCGCGCACGCCCCAGACGATCTCGCGCGCGATCTCGTCGCCGTGGCCCATGATCGCGTCGGCGAGCCGCGCGGGGCCGAGGTCGACGCTGCCGAACGCGATCGCGAGCGCAAGGCTCGCGGGAACGAGCGCGACGACTAGAATGGGGACGGTCTTCACTCGAGACTGACGACCTGCCAGCCGCGTTTGACCGCTACCCTGCGCAGGACCTCGTCGGGGTCCACCGCGACCGGGTGCGTGACGTACTCGAGCAGGGGCAGATCGTTCTGCGAGTCGCTGTAGAACCAGATCGCCGTAAACGACGCGAGTATGCGGCCCTGGCCGGCCAGCCATTCCTCTACACGCGTTATCTTCCCCTCGCGGAAACAGGGCGTTCCCGAGGGTTTTCCGGTGAACCTTCCATCCCTGACTTCGAGTTCGGTCGCGACCAGGTCCAGGCCGAATTCGCGCGCGATCGGCGCGGTGATGAAGGCGTTGGTGGAGGTGACGATCGCGCAGAGATCTCCGTGACCGAGGTGCCGCCGAACCAGCTCCACCCCTTTTGCGCGGATGATGGGCTCGATCTTGGTTCGCATGAATTCGGCGTGCCATTCGTCGAGCTCCTCGCGCGGGTAACGCGCGAGCGGGGCGAGCTGGAATTCGAGAAACTCGCGGATGTCGAGGGTGGCCTCCTTGTACTGCAGGAAAAAACGGTCGTTCTTCGCCTCGTATTCGGCGCGCTCGAGCACGCCGCGCTCGATCAGGAACTGCGCCCACTCGTAGTCGCTGTCCCCCGAGAGCAGCGTGTTGTCCAGATCGAAGAGCGCCAGGTCCAAGTCCTCGTCCTCTCGCCTCAACGCTTTGCGGCGTCGAGCAGGCCCAGCGCTTCTTTCAGCAGGGGCCGCGTGATCGGGCGCTTGCGTTGCAGCGAATACCTGTCGACCGCGTCGAGCGCGGCGATCTGCGTGCCCATGTCGCGGTCGAAGTGCGTAAGGAGGTAGCGGACCAGCTCGGCGTCGAGCGCGATTCCGCGTCCCGCGGCGTGCGCGTAAAGGGCCGCGGCCTTGTCCTCGTCGCTCAAGGGATGCAGCTGCAGCACGATTCCCGATGCGAGGCGCGAGCGCAGATCCGCCCGCAGGGCGAGCCGCGCGGGCGGCGCTTCGCCGCTCGCGGCGAGCGCTCCGCCTGCGCCGCGCATCCGGTTGCACAGGTCGAAGAGGGCGATCTGTCCCGGATCGTCGAGGCGCGTGACATCGTCGACCGCGGCGGCTTCGAGTCCGGCGGCGCGGCTCCAGTCGGCGTTCGACGCTCGCATGTACGCAGCGGCGCGCGTCGCCCCGGCCGCCCCGGCAAAGGCGCGCAGGAGATGCGTCTTGCCGCTGCCGCCCGGAGCGCCGCGGCGTTTTTCCCCGGGGAAAAATTCTCCAGCGTGGGCGGCGGGGGTGGGGCGAGCTCGAGCAGGAGTTGTTGCATCGATCCATGCCGCCTCAGGCGGCCGGCGGGCATTTCAATTAAAATTCGGGGGCGAAAACACGCCACTTTATCTGCAACCCCCAGTCTTGACCAGCAAGAAGCCGATCACTTACCGCGACGCCGGAGTGGACATCGATGCCGGCGACGCGCTGGTCGAGGCGATCAAGCCCTTCGCGAAGAGGACGCTGCGGCCGGAAGTGCTCGCCGGGATCGGGGGGTTCGGCGCGCTTTTCGAGGTTTCCAGGAAATTTCGCGAGCCGGTGCTGGTATCGGGGACCGACGGCGTGGGCACCAAGTTGAAGCTCGCGTTCCAGCTCGGCGTGCACGACACGGTCGGCATCGACCTCGTGGCGATGAGCGTCAACGACATCCTCGTTTGCGGGGCCGAGCCGCTCTTCTTCCTCGACTACTACGTCTGCGAAAAGCTCGATGTCCGCGTCGCGACGGAGGTCGTCAAGGGGATCGCTGCGGGCTGCGAGCTGGCCGGCTGCGCGCTGATCGGCGGCGAGACGGCCGAGCATCCGAACGCATTCCCCAAGGGCGAATACGACCTGGCCGGATTCGCGGTCGGGATGGTGGAGAAAAGCGCGATCGTGGACGGCCGCGGCATCGTACCCGGCGACGCGGTGCTCGGGCTCGCCTCGAGCGGCGCGCATTCCAACGGCTACTCGCTCATCCGCAAGATCCTCGAACGGACGAAGCCCGATCTCGGCGCGGATTTTCACGGCAGGCCGCTCGGGCGAGTGCTGCTCGAGCCCACGCGCATCTATGTGAAGCCGCTGCTCGGCCTGATTCGGCAGATGCCGGTGAAGGGCATGGCGCATATCACGGGAGGTGGCCTGGTGGAAAACCTGCCGCGCGTTCTGCCCGAGGCCGTGAAAGCGGTGATTTCGCGCTCGTCGTGGCCGATGCCGCCGCTCTTCCAGTGGCTGCAGCGCGAAGGCAAGGTCGCCGATGCCGAGATGCATCGCGTGTTCAACTGCGGCATCGGCATGGCGGTGGTGGTCGCGGCCGAGCACGCCGATGCGGCGGTCCGCGCCCTCTCGGGCGCCGGGGAAACCGTGTTCCGCATCGGCCGCATCGAAGCGCGCAAAGCCGGCGAGCCTCGGGCGGTGGTGATCTGAAAATGGAAAAACGCATCGAGGGGATCATCCAGGTCGTCGCGGGCGTCGCGCTGGCGATCGGCTGCCTGATGGTGCTCAAGCCCTTCCTCGCGGCGCTGCTCTCCGCGGCGATCCTGTGCTTTTCGACCTGGCCGCTCTACAGCGTGATCGAGCGCAGGCTCCGAGGCCGGCGCACGCTCGCCGCGCTCG
>Ga0209647_1000326_pt1 | contig 44632 bp, 37 predicted proteins | sample GraSoi_2013_60cm_FD_185827 | JGI IMG/M metagenome (GOLD analysis project Ga0209647, IMG submission 185827) | Grasslands soil microbial communities from the Angelo Coastal Reserve, California, USA - Sample 9_17_2013_60cm (SPAdes) (version 2) | ecosystem: Environmental > Terrestrial > Soil >...
AGCCGTTGCGCGGAGCGATTTGGCCGAGTCAAGGCCGTAGCCGCACGTAGTGCGGGGGCGCGAAGCGCCAGCCTTGACGCGACCAAATCGATCAGCGATCTCCCTGCGACAAGATGACAGTTGCTCACTCGCTTGCTAGAATGACGTTCTTGAGCAGCGGGTAGATCTGGTTGGTCCAACGCTTGCCGCTGAACACGCCGTAGTGCCCGACTCCGGCCTGCATGTGGTGCCGCTTGAGATAGGGCCGCAGTCCGGAGCACAGCTCGTGCGCCGCCGCGGTTTGGCCGACGGCGCAGATGTCATCACGCTCGCCTTCGACCGTGAGCAGCATCGTACGCTTGATGGCGCGCGGCTCGACGCGCTGGCCTTGCCACTCGAGCTTGCCGGCCGGCAGCGCACATTCCTGGAAAACGAGACGAACGGTCTCCAGATAGAATTCCGCCGTCAGATCGAGCACCGCGAAGTACTCGTCGTAGAACGCCTTGGTGACCTGCGCCTTCTCGTGCTCGCCCTTCGCCAGTAGATCGTACAATTCGCGATGCGCCTTCATGTGGCGTTCGACGTTCATGCTCATGAACGCCGCAAGCTGGACGAAGCCCGGATAGACGCGGCGAAAGGCGCCCGGATAGCGTAGCGGCACGGTGGCGATCAGGTTCTTCTCGAACCATTCGATTGGCTGCGCATTGGCGAGCGCGTTGACTTTGGTCGGGTTGATCCGAGTGTCGACCGGGCCTGCCATCAACGTCATGCTGCGGGGCTGCGCCGGATTGCCGCCTTGCGCCATCACCGCGGTGGCGACGAGCGCCGCAACACACGGCTGGCACACCGCCACCACATGTGCGCCCGGCCCGATCGTTTCGAGGAAACGAATCAAGTGCGCGATGTAATCGTCGAAACCGAATCGGCCGTGCGTGAGTGGAACGTCGCGCACATTGTGCCAATCGGTAATGTAGACGTCGTGCTCGGGCAGCATGGTGCACACGGTTCCGCGCAGGAGCGTCGCAAAATGCCCCGAGAGCGGCGCGACCAAGAGCACGCGCGGCTGCGGCGCGTCAATGTCTTTCCTGAAATGCAACAGCGTGCCGAACGGCGTGGTCAGCGCCGCGTGCTCGTGGACCGCGACGTCGCGGTTGCCGACCATCACCCGATCGATGCCGAAGGCGGGACGGGCGTGGGTCAACCCCACGCGCGCGATCAGCTCGTAGGCCGCAGTGAGATTGCGCAAGACGACGTTGTCGGCAATGCCGGACAATGGCTGCCCAAGCGCGCGCAGGGCCGTACCCGCCCAATTGCGAACCGGGACCATGATATCGGAATGGGCTTGGTAGGCCTGATAGAGCAATCGTCCCCCCGGCGGTCGCCGTTCCCTGGCTTCCGCGCAGGTCGGTCGCGCTCGCAGCGCAAAAGGCTAGTGCATTTCGTATTGCACTGCGAGATAATTTCTTAGGCAGCCGTCTTTGGGGTTCAGCGCATGGCCATGCTCACCATTGCCAGCAAGAATTATGGCTCGTGGTCGTTGCGCGGCTGGCTCCTCTGCAAAATGGCTGGCCTCGAGTTCGAGGAGCAACAAGTACCGAGTGACGATCCCTCGACCCGCGCCGAACTCCTGCTCCTTTCGCCGTCCTTTCTTGTCCCCTGCCTCACCCATGATGGCGTCAAGGTCTGGGACACGCTTGCCATCGCGGAATATCTCCACGAGCTCAATCCCGGCGCCAAGCTGATGCCGCTCGACCGCGCCGCGCGCGCCCATTGTCGCGCGATTTCAGGTGAAATGCATTCTGGGTTCAGCAATCTGCGCTCGGCGCTGCCGATGAACCTCAAAGCCCATTATCCCGGCTTCAAGGTTTGGGCGGGCGCCCAGGCCGATATCGATCGTGTCGTCAGCATCTGGCGTGAATGTTTCTCCCACTCCCATGGGCCTTATCTGTTCGGGGAGGAGCCTTGCATGGCTGACGCGATGTACGCGCCCGTGGTCACCCGCTTTCTCACCTACGACGTAAAGCTCGATCCTCAATGCACCGCCTATTGCCAAACCATCATGGCATTGCCGCTCATGCAGGAATGGGTTGCCGGCGCCAAAGCCGAGCCCGACGAATTGGAAGAACTCGACGTCGAGTTCTGAGCAGACGCAGAGATCGGAGTCCAAGGTGCCCGCCATGGCGGTCGATCTCGTATTGCGGCAAGCGCGGCGGGCTGAAGCCAAGGAGCCGCTTGTCGACATCGCCATTGCCGATGGCCGCATCGTCGAAATCGCCGAGCACATTGCCGCTGATGCGCCCGCCGAAGAACTCGACGGCCGGCTGGTGATCGCGGGCTTCGTCGAGAGTCACATCCACCTCGACAAGTCGCGCATCCACGACCGCTGCGGCGGCGAGCGCGGCACGCTTGCGGAAGCGATCGGATCGGTCGCGGCCGCCAAGCGCGGCTTTACCGAGGCGGACATCTACGTCCGCGCCCGGCACACGCTGGAGCAAGCCGTCATGCACGGCACGAACCGCATGCGCACGCATGTCGAAATCGACCCGCGCGTCACGCTCAAGGGCTTCCACGCGGTGCGCCAGCTCAAGCGCGATTACGCTTGGGCAATCGACCTGCAAATCTGCGCGTTTCCTCAGGAGGGTCTCACGAACGATCCCGGCGCCGAGGAACTGCTGGTGGAAGCGTGCGAGCAAGGCGCCGACGTCATCGGCGGCTGCCCCTATACCGACACCGATCCGGCAAAGCAGATCGCGGGCATCTTCGACATCGCGCGCCGGTTCGATCTCGACGTCGACTTTCATTTGGATTTCGACCTCGACCCGTCGTGGATGCACCTCGATGACGTGTGCCGGCAAACCGACGCCCATGGCTGGGGCGGCCGCGTGGCGGTCGGCCATGTCACCAAGCTCTCAGCGGTGGATCCTTCCCGTCTCGCCGAGATCGGGCGGCGCCTCGCCAATTGCGGTGTCGCCGTGACGGTTCTGCCGGCAACCGACTTGTTCCTGATGGGGCGCGATCATGCGTCCCATGTGCCGCGCGGTGTGGCGCCGGTGCATCGGCTGCTTGGTCAAGGCGTGATCTGCTCGCTCGCAACCAACAACGTGCTCAATCCGTTCACGCCGTTCGGTGATTGCTCGCTCATCCGCATGGCCAACCTCTATGCCAACACCGCGCAACTCGGCAGCGCCCGCGATCTACAAGCGTGTTTCGACATGATCACCACGCTGCCGGCGCGGCTGATGAATGCGGCCGATTACGGCATCGCGGTCGGGAATCCTGCCGATCTCGTCGTTCTGGACAGCCGCGATCCGGCCATCGCGGTTGCGGAGCTGGCGCAGCCTTTGTTCGCGCTCAAGCGTGGCCGCCGCAGCTTCACCCGCGCTGCCGCGGCCCTGCATCATCCCTAAAGGGCGGCCCTGAAACGGGCGAAGCCGCCGGTGTGGACCGGCGGCTTCATTCCCAACCGCGCAACCCAAAAGCCGGGCTGGCGGGGTAGCCTCGCAAGCAATTGGATATAATCACATTTGCTGCCTCCAGTCAAAGCCCGATAGAGGCGCGGCCCAAAGTCCGGCCGGGCTGCAAATCGGAGCGCTCCGTTTTCCGCCATTTTCACCAACGACCAAACATTGCTTCTAATGTCCTGCCCAAACGCTAGGCGCAGCGCGCATTGCATGGGCAGCGCGTGCGCGCGTCTGTCCGACGAGATCGAGCGCACACCTCCAACCAACTGAAACATAACCAGTTAATCGCCTGGCGCGGCTGGCACGCGACTTGAAATGGCGTGCGCCAGGTCCCCATCGATGGCGATGGCGAGCCGGCCTGCTCGACATGAGAGTCAGGCGCGGTCGAGCGCAGCGCGGCGCATTCCGCAAGTTTTAGGGCAAAGCGATGGGCGAGCCTCTGGTCGTCATCGGCAACGGCATGGCCGCGGCACGTTTCGTCGAGGAATTGGCCACGCGCGCGCTCGGCCGCTACGCCGTTGCGGTGATCGGGGAGGAACCGCGGCTTGCCTATAATCGCGTGCTGCTGTCGGCTCTGCTGGCGCAGGAGATCGGCTTCTCCGAAATCGAACTCAAGCCGCCGCGATGGTGGCGCGACCGCGGCGTGACGTTGCGCTATGGCGTGCGCGCGACCGCGGTCGATGCGCTGGCGCGCCAAGTTGCGCTGTCGAATGGTGCGCAGCTTTCCTTCTCCAAGCTCGTCTTTGCGACGGGCTCCCGCCCGATCAAACCCGCCATTCCCGGCATCGATCTGCCGGGCGTCTTCACCTTCCGTGATATCGATGACGTCGAGACGATCGTCAAGGCCGCGGGTGCACGCGTCGTCATGATCGGCGGCGGGCTGCTCGGGCTCGAGGCCGCCCATGGACTCGCCAAAGCGCGCGCGCACGTCACGGTGGTCCATCTCATGGAAAGGCTGATGGAGCGCCAGCTCGATGCGCCGGCGGCGCAGATGCTCTGCCGCGCGGTCGAGGCCAAGGGCATCGCCGTGCGCCTCAACGCCGAGACCGTGCGCATCATCGGCAACGGCCGCGTGGAAGCTGTCGAATTGCAGGACGGATCGACGATCGCAACCGACGCGGTGGTTGTCGCCGTCGGCATCCGCGCGAATGCCGAGCTGGCGCGCGCGGCGGGGCTTGATGTCGATCGCGGCATCGCCGTCGACGATCATCTCGGGACCAGCGTCGCCGGCATTTACGCCATCGGCGAGTGCGCGCAACATCGCGGGCACTGCTATGGGCTGGTGGAGCCCGCCTACGAACAGGCGCAGCTGCTGGCGCGGCGGCTTGCCGGCGAGAACGCGAGCTATGGCGGCAGCATCATCGCCGCCAATCTGAAGGTGGCCGGCGTTCACGTGTTTTCCGCCGGCGATTTTCTTGCCGCCACCGCCGGAGCCGAGGAGATCGTACTGAGCGATCCCGGCTTCGGCATTTACAAAAAGCTCGTCATCGCCGATGGCCGCCTCATCGGCGCGGTGCTGTTCGGCGACATCGCTGACGGCCCCTGGTACCTCGAGCTCATCCGTTCGCGATCATCGATCGAGCGCTTGCGCGACGACCTCGTGTTCGGGCGCACCCTCGCGCTGCGCGCGGCGGCATAGATCCGAATGAACGCGCCCTTACCCGAGCCGCCGGCCGTGCGCACCACCTGCCCCTATTGCGGCGTGGGTTGCGGGCTGCTCGCACGACCGGATGGGTACGGCGGCGCCGAGATCACCGGCGATCCCGATCATCCCGCCAATTTCGGGCGCATCTGCTCGAAGGGCGCGGCGCTCGGCGAGACACTCTCCCTTACCGAACGTCTGCTCTATCCCATGCTGCGGCAGGGGGACGGAAGGCTTGGGCGTGTGGATTGGCATGTGGCGCTCGATCGGGTCGCCGCCGGCCTTGAGCGCATCCTCGCGCGGCACGGACCGGATGCGATCGCTTTCTACCTCTCCGGCCAGCTGCTCACCGAAGACTATTACGTCGCCAACAAGCTGATGAAAGGTTTTCTCGGCTCGCCGAACGTCGACACCAATTCACGCCTGTGCATGGCCTCCACGGTTGCCGGCCACAGACGCGCCTTCGGCGCCGATACGGTGCCCGGCAGCTACGAGGACCTCGACCAAGCGGATCTTCTCGTCCTGGTCGGCTCGAACGCCGCCTGGTGCCACCCGGTGCTGTTTCAACGCATGGTCGAGAACAAGCGCGTGCGTGGCGCAAAGATCGTCGTCATCGATCCCCGCCGCACCGCCACCGCCGAGGACGCCGATCTCCATCTTGCCATCGCGCCGGGGATGGACACGGCGCTGTTCTGCGGCGTGCTGGCCCACCTCGCCGATCGCTGCGCGCTCGATTATCGCTATATCGACGCGCACACCATCGGGTTCGAGAATGCGCTGGCGCAGGCGCGCATGATCGCCCCCGACGTCGCGGCGACGGCGAAGCTCACGCGCTTGTCGCGTGCTGACGTCGCGCGCTTCTTCGACCTTTTTCGCGACACGCCCCACACCGTCACGTGCTTCTCGCAAGGCGTGAACCAGTCCGCGCAAGGCACCGACAAGGTGAACGCTATCATCAACTGTCATCTGGCGACCGGCCGCCTGGGGCGGCGCGGTCAAGGGCCGTTCTCGTTGACCGGCCAGCCCAATGCCATGGGCGGGCGCGAGGTCGGCGGACTCGCCAATCAGCTCGCGGCGCACATGACCTTTACGCCGGAGGACGTCGACCGCGTCCGACGCTTCTGGAACGCGCCGCGCATGGCCGCGCGCGAAGGCGCCAAGGCGGTGGCGATGTTCGACGCCATCGCTCGCGGCAGGATCAAGGCGCTGTGGGTGATGGCCACCAATCCCGCGGTGTCGCTGCCGCGCGCGAATTACGTGCGCGAGGCGCTCACGCAGCTCGACCTGTTCGTCGTCTCCGAGAACGTGCTGGCAAACGACACGGTGAACGCGGGCGCGCACGTTCTGCTGCCCGCCGCCGCCTGGGGCGAGAAGGACGGCACCGTCACCAATTCCGAGCGGCGCATCTCGCGCCAGCGGCAATTCCTGCCCCTTCCGGGGGAAGCCAAGCCCGACTGGTGGATCGTCACCCAGGTCGCGCGCCGGATGGGATTTTCCTCCGCCTTCGCCTATCAATCCGCGGCCGATATTTTTCGCGAGCACGCCGCGCTCTCCGCCTTCGAGAATGGCGGCCGCCGCGATTTCGATCTCAGCGCGCTGGCCGCGATCAGCGAGCGCGCCTTCGATCAGCTCGATCCCGTGCAATGGCCGCTGCGCGCCGGTGAGACGCCGCAGATGGATTCTCGTTTCTTCATGCAGGGCGACTTCTATACGCCGGACCGCAAGGCGCGCTTCATCGCGGTCGAACCGCCCGCGCCCAAGGTCGCGACCAGCAGGCAATTCCCGTTTCGCCTCAACACCGGCCGCGTGCGCGACCAATGGCACACGATGACGCGATCGGGACAAAGTGCGCGGCTCGCCACGCACCGTCCGGAGCCGTTCGTCGACATCCATCCCGCCGACGCCAAAGCGATGAAGCTTAGCGACGGCTGTTTTGCCAACGTCACGACGCGCTTCGGATCGTGCGTGCTCAAGGTCGCAATCACCGAGGAGCAACGCCGCGGCTCGCTGTTTACGCCGATCCATTGGAGCGACGCGACCGCATCGGCCGCGCGCATCAACGATTTGGTGATGCCCGAGACCGACCGCTATTCCGGCCAGCCCGACGCCAAGGCGACGCCGGCCTCGATCGCGCCCGTCGAGTTCGCCTTCCGCGGCTTTGCCCTGGCGCGCCGCCCGATCAGCGCGCCGCACGGCGCGTGGTGGACGCGCGTGGCGGTCGCCGGCGCATCGGGCTTGTTGTTGGCGACCAACGACGGACCGGAGATCTGGCAGACCCGCGCGCGACAAATGTTAGGCGGCGAGCTTGCGGAATATATCGACCGGCAGCGGGGCGTGTACCGCGCCGCCTCGTTCGCGGCAGGCGAGCTGACGGGCTGCCTGTTCATCGGCGCCGCCGCGACGGCGCCGCAGTGGGACGCCGTCAAGGCGCTGTTCGCGGCCGAGACGCTGTCCGAGGAGGCGCGCGGCGTGCTGCTCTCCGGACGTTCGGCCGATGGCCTTGTGAGCGCGGGCCCGATCGTCTGCGCCTGCTTTAGCATAGGGCTTGCCACCATCCGCGCGGCGATCGAAGCGGGCGCGGCGGCGACCATCGAGGGTATCGGCGAGGCGCTGCGCGCCGGCACCAATTGCGGGTCTTGCCTGCCCGAGCTCAAGCGGCTCATGGCAGATGCCGGCATCGAGCCCGCCGCGGCAGCATCGCAAGCGTCTGCGCGCGCAGCCCGCGGCCGGGCGCGCCAGCCGGCAGCGATCTCATCCAGCTGAGTGCCGTAGGATGGGCTGAGCGTTAGCGAAGCCCATCATCTCCCGGCAGCACGGGTTGAGTTCGCCCGAACCGCCATGACTCAGCCAGTCGCCGTCACGCGAAGGGGCGTCGGTATGACCCCGCAAAGGCGGCTATACACGCCTTGAGGCTTGGCTCATCCCCCTTGACTGCCGGCGGCGCCGTGAAAGCATCGCGGCCGGAAAGAAGACATTGCGCCGCTCGGCGCGTTGCGGCGGCAACGGGAGGAGGATGCAGTGCTCGAGCTCTACCACAACATCAACTCGGTCTGCGCGCAGAAGGTGCGCATCGCGCTCGCGGAGAAGGGCCAGAAAGCGCAAGAGCACGTGCTCACCTTGCGCGGCGACCAGAACGAGCCCGCCTACCTCAAGCTCAATCCGAGCGGAGTTGTGCCTACGCTGGTTCACGACGGCACGCCGATCGTGGAATCCTCGCTCATCCTCTACTATCTCGACGAGATTTTTCCCGATCCGCCGCTGATGCCGACGGATCCGCGTGCGCGGTTCCAGGTGCGCATGTACAACAAGCTCATCGACGAATATGTGCACAACTCCTGCACCATTCTCACCTTCGCCACCGCCTTCCGGCCCAATTTCCTCAAAGTGCCACGCGAGGTCTGGCTCGCGGAAATCAACAAGGCGCCGCTCAAGCGGCGCGCCGAGTACAAGCGCAGCGTGATCGAGCACGGGCTCGATTCCGAATTCATCGCCGACGCGCTGGCGCAGCACCAGAAGTTGCTCACCTCGATGGCACATGCGCTCGCGCGGGCGCCTTATCTCGCGGGCGAAAGCTTCTCCAATGCCGAGTGCGCGGTCATTCCCTATATCCTGCGGCTCGAGCTCCTCAGGCTCGAGGCGCTGTGGGCGGACCAGCCCGCGATCGAGGACTGGTGGGCGCGCATGCGCTCGCGTCCCTCGGTCAAGGCCGCGATCTTCGATCGCATGACGGAGAAAGACTGGGCGCCGTTCAAGAACCTCGAACCCGATCCGTGGCCCAAGGTGGAGGAACTCTTGCAAGCGCGCGCGTGAACGCATGCGCCGTCAGCTCGCGTGTGTCGGCGCTCGCGGCGGCCGCAAGGGCCGGCGAACGACGCTCAAGCGAACGATCCTATTGCGCTTTGCGCCGCTTGCGCAGAGCGCGCAAGCGCGTCCACCTCGGCGTATCCTCGCCAAACTCCCCCATGATCCAAAGGATGAAACCTGCCAACGCCAGAACCGCAATCTCCCCGAACATCAGAAGGAAGAACACCACCCATGCGGATTGATGCATTGAAGCCGCCCCATTTGCATGCGACCCCCATTCGTTGTGATTGAGCGACATGACAGCAGAAAATGCGTGCTCCACTGTGACGCGATTCAAAAAAACTCCCAGCGTGACAAATATCTCACAGCGCCGTCGTGCGCGGATCGGATCGGCACCGTTGAGGCCGCTGGATACCGCCGCCGGTACCGCGATGAGCAATCGCGACGCGGTTGAGTCCCGCCTGCAAAAGGCTCATCCTGCGCCTTCATCACCAGAGACCGCGCCGCGATGACCCTCGCACGCTTCCCGCAGCTTGCCCATTGGGGCGCCTTCACGGCGCTGGTTGAGGATAATCGCGTGGTCGGCTGCGAGCCGTTCGCGCGCGATCCCGCGCCCTCCGACATGCTCGAGGCAATCGCGGCGATGGTGCACTCGCCGCTGCGTATCGCGCGCCCCGCGATCCGCGACGGCTGGCGCGAGGGAAAGGAGCGCACCGGCCACGACCGCTTCCACGAAGTCTCTTGGGATGAAGCGCTCGACGCGGTCGCAGCCGAGCTTGCGCGCGTGCGCGAGACCTTCGGCCACAGCGCAATCTGCGGCGGCTCCTACGGCTGGGCGTCGGCGGGCCACGTGCACGGTGCCCGCAGCCTGCTGCGGCGGTTCCTGTTCCTCGGCGGCGGCTGCGTCGATCAGGTCGCCAATTACAGCTTCGGCGCGGCGCAATATGTATTGCCGCGCGTGATCGGCACCTTCGGGCCGATCGCCCACGGCACGGATTGGCCGTCGATCGTCAAGCACGCGCGGTTGATCCTTGCCTTCGGGGGGCTTCCTCTCAAGAACGGCCAGGTGACCTTCGGCGGCGGTGGCACGCACAGCATGGAGATGTGGCTGCGGCGCGCGAAAGAGGCCGGCATCGACTTCGTGTCCATCAGCCCGCTCAAGTCGGATGCGCCCGACTTTCTCGGCGCGCAATGGGTGCCGATCCGCCCCAATACGGACACCGCGCTGATGCTGGCCATGGCGCACACGCTTCTCACCGAGCAGCGTTACGATGCGGCTTTCATTTCCCGCTACTGCACCGGCTTCGAGCCTTTTCGCCGCTACCTGCTCGGGCTCGACGACGGCGTGGTCAAAGACGCGCAATGGGCGGCGGCGATCACCGGCGTTGCAGCGGATACCATCCGCGAGCTTGCGCGACGCGCGGCTGCGGCGCGCAGCCTGATCAGCTGCGCCTGGTCGCTGCAGCGCGCGCATCACGGCGAGCAGCCCTATTGGGCGGCGGTCGTCCTCTCGGCGATGCTCGGCGGCATCGGATTGCCCGGCGGCGGCTTCGCCTTCGGCTACGGCTCGACCAATGGAATCGGTGTGCCGCGTGTGGAGGTGGCGGGACCCGAGATGCCGCTGCCGCTCAACCCGGCGCGCGCCATGATACCGGTCGCGCGGATTGCCGACATGCTGCTCAATCCCGGCGCGAGCTACGCCTTCAACGGCCGCCGCTACACATTCCCCGATATTCGCCTGGTCTACTGGGCCGGCGGCAATCCCTTCCACCACCACCAAGATCTCAATCGGCTGCGGCGCGCCTGGCAGAAGCCGCAAACGGTCGTCGTGCACGAGAGCTGGTGGACGGCGACCGCGCGTCACGCCGACATCGTGCTTCCCGCCACCACCTTTCTCGAGCGCAACGACATCGGCGGCTCCTCCCGCGACACGTTCATTCTCGCGATGCACCGCGCCATCGATCCCGTCGGAGATGCGAAGAACGACTTCGATATTTTCCGCGCGCTCGCGCAGCGCCTCGGCTATGAGCGCGCGTTCACCGAAGACCGCGACGAGATGGGCTGGTGCCAGTGGGTCTACGATCGCGTCCGCGCGAGCGCCACCGCCAAGGGCGTAACGCTGCCGGGCTTCCAGCAGTTCTGGGCCGAGGGCTTCGTCGAGCTGCCCCAGCCCGAGCGCGACTACGTGCTGTTCGAGGATTTCCGCCGCGACCCGGAACGCCACCCGCTGAAAACTCCTTCCGGACGAATCGAGATCACCTCCGAGGCCGTTGCCGCGTTCGCGGATGCGGACTGCCCGCCCCACCCGACCTGGATGGCGCCGGCGGAATGGCTCGGCAGCGCCACCGCGCAACGCTTCCCGCTGCACCTGGTGACGCACCAGCCGGCGAGCCGCCTGCACGCGCAGATGGACCCCGGCCCCGTGTCGCGCAGGCGCAAGGTTGGCGGGCGCGAGCCGGTGCGCATCAATCCGCAGGACGCGGCGGCGCGCGGCATTCGCGCCGGCGATGTCGTGCGCCTGTTCAACGCCCGTGGCGCGTGTCTCGCCGGCGCCGTCATCGACGCCGAGGTCATGCCAGGCGTGGTGGTGATGGCCACCGGCGCCTGGTTCGACCCGGCGGATGCGGCCGGGGAGCCGGAGCGGCACGGCAATCCCAACGTGCTCACCCTCGACATCGGGACCTCCCCGCTCGCGCAAGGCACGAGCGCGCTCACGGCGCTGGTCGAGATCGAGCGCTGGGATCAGCCGGCGCCGGCGGTTCGCGCCTTCACGCCGCCGGAATTAACCGCCGCGGAGTAGGCCTGCGAACGGCGCGTGGGTAGAACGGCAGCGGCGTGATATGATCGTGAGGATTTGGGCGAGGAGAGTGGAATGTCGACAAAAATGCTGACGGGCTCGTTCGTCGCGCTGATCACGCCTTTCAACAAGGACGGCTCGGTCGACTTCGGTGCGTTCCGCACCTTGCTGAAATTCCAGGAACAGCACGGCACGTCCGCGGTGCTGATCATGGGCTCGACCGGCGAGACGTCGATGCTCGCGCCGGAGGAAAAAAGAGAGATCATAGTCGAGACGGCGAAGATGAAGACGCCGCGCATGCCGATCTTCTTCGGCTGTACCGGAAACAATACCGAGTCGACCATCGCCAATGTCCGCTTCGCCGCCGCAAACGGCGCCGACGGCGCGATCCTTGCAGCGCCCGCCTATATCTGCGCGCCGGAAAGCGACATCGAACGGTTCTTCCTCGATGTGGCGGACGCAACCGATCTGCCGCTCGGCATCTACAACAATCCGCCGCGAGTGAAGAGCGATTTGCATTGGGAGCATCTGCTGCGCATCTTCCAGCGCCCGAATTACGTCGTGCACAAGGAATCGACCGCGCGTGTGGGACAAGTCGCCCAGGTGCTGGCCGCCAGGCCGAAGGTGTCGGTGATGTGCTGCGACAGCCCCAATCTCGGGCTGGTGGTGCCGACCATGTCGCTCGGCGGCCATGGCACCGCCAATATGACCGGTAATATCGCCCCCGCGGAGCTCGCGACCATCTCCACGCCGTGGTCGAGCTACGTGGAGGCTGAAAATTTCAAGACCACGTATCTCAAGCTCCTCCCGCTGCTGCACTTCACCTATTCGGCGATTAATCCAGTGGCGGTGAAATCGCTGATGAAGGCGCTAGGGCTCCCGGCCGGCGATCTGCGCAAACCGCTGACCAATCTCGAGGGCGAGGCGCTCGCCAAAGGCATTCGCATCGTGCAGGAGCTTGGGCTCGACAAGCAGTACGGGTATAAGCTCGGACCCATTTCCGCCGTCGCGGCGTGAGGAAAGCGTAGTCCGCGGAATTTCCAAGGCACGGCCTCGCGTCCGTCATTGCCGGGCTTGACCCGGCGAGCAATCGTCTTACGAAAAATCGTGGACCCCTGGGGCAAGGCCGGGGGTGACCCCGGCTTGGGATACAGCAATGGATCTCGGAATCCGCGGACGAAAGGCGCTGCTGAGCGGCGCGAGCCGAGGCCTGGGACGGGCCTGCGCCTTGGCGCTTGCGCAAGAAGGCGTGGACGTGACCATCGTTGCGCGCCGGCGCGATGTATTGGAAAAGACCGGCGCGGAGATACGGGCGGCGACGGGCGCCGAGGTGGCGACGGTCGCCGCGGACATCACGACCGCCGCGGGTCGCTCGGCCGCGCTTGCCGCGTGTCCGCAACCCGATATCCTTCTCAACAACGCGGACGGCCCGCTACCGGGCGATTTCCGCGATTGGTCGCGGGATGATTGGATCACCGCCCTCGATGCGATGATGCTCTCGCCGATCGAGATGATGCGGCTCACCGTCGACGCCATGATGACGCGCGGCTTCGGCCGCATCATCAATATCGTCTCGCGCAGCGTGAAGATGGCGCAACTGGAGCTCGGCCTGTCGAACGGCGCGCGCTCGGGTCTGGTCGGGTTCGTCGCGGGGCTCGCGCGACAGACCGTCGGGCGCAACGTCACCATCAACAATCTCTTGCCCGGGATTTTCGACAGTGACGCTCAGCGCACGCACGTGGGCGCGATGCTGGAGGCGACCGGCAAGACGTTCGAAGAACTCTGGCGCGCGCGTGCCGAGGCTAACCCCGCCAAACGTTACGGTCGGCCGAGCGAACTCGGCGCCTATTGCGCGTTCCTGTGCTCGCAACACGCCGGTTTCATTACCGGACAAAACCTGCTGATCGACGGAGGAAGCTATCCCGGGACTTATTGAAAGGACCGTCCCCATGAAAATCGCGATTACGTCGGCGCTGGCGCTGGCGCTCGTCGGGCCCGCCACTGCGGCTGCGCACGCAGACAATTATCCGTCCCGCACGGTGACGGTGGTGGTGCCGTTTCCGGCTGGCGGATCGGTCGACGGCGTCGCGCGCATCCTGGTCCAGAAGCTCAACGAGACGATGGGCCAACACTTCATCGTCGAGAATCGAGCCGGCGGGGCCTCGGGCATTGTCGGCGCCAACGCGGTCGCCAAGGCGGCCCCCGACGGCTACACGTTGCTGCTCTCGGCGTCGGTGCACGTCATCAACCCTTTCCTGTACAAGAGCGTCCCCTATGACGTCGTGCACGACTTCACGCCGGTGACGCTGTTGGCGGAGGGACCGTTGATCGTCAGCACGACACCAAGCGTGCCGGCGAGCAATCTCAAGGATTTCTTCGCGCTCGTGCGCAAAGATCCGCAGCAATACACCTTCGGCGCGACGACCATTGGATCCGCCAGCCACCTCGCCATCGAGCTGCTCAAGCTCGATGCCGGCCTCGACACATTGGTTGTCGCCTATAAGGGCACGGCGCCTGCGCTCACCGACCTCATGAGCGGCCAGATTCAGCTGCTCGCCGATCCCATGCTCTCCTCGCTGCCGCTGGCGCAAGGCGGCAAGATCAAGGCGCTCGGCCTCACCAGCCTCAAGCGGGCCGCCGCGGCGCCCGACATTCCGACTGTGGCCGAGTCCGGCGTCAAAGGTTTTGCCTTCGTGTCGTGGTACGGATTGTGGGGCCCGAAGAATCTGCCGGTCGACATTTCCGAGAAGCTGCAGGCGGAGATCGCCAAGCTGCTGGCGTTGCCCGATGCGAAGGCGCGCTTGAACGCGCTCGGTTTCGATCCGATCGGAACGGGCGGGGAGCAGTTCGCCCTCTACATTCGCGAGGAGATGGCGAAATACGAGAAGATCATCAAGGACGCCAAGATCAAGCTCGAGTGAGCGCGCCACGCGCTACTTGGTCAAAAGGCCGCGCAAAGTTCCGTTGCGATCCCACGTGATATCGGCGATGCGCCATCCTCCCTTGAGCTTGACCAAAGCGAGGACAACGGTCCGCCGCTCGCCCAGGCTTTTGAATAAAACAGATGCGATCGCCTGGTCAGAGCCGGCGTCACGGACGGCCACATCGACGCTATCGATCTCCCAATCCTGCGCGTCGATAAACGGATCACTACCGAGCTTGCCGACCTCCCCGCGTGCCTCGCGCCGGTCCTTGATGATGAGCGCCGCAAGCTTGGGCTCGAAATAGCGCCGCACGGCCGCGTTGCTGTCGAGCGAAACGCCCTTGCTGTCCTTGCCAATATAGGCGGCGTAGATCGCTTCCACGAACGATTTGGCGGACACGTCGGCCGCGTGCGCACGCACCACAGAAAGGGCGGTGCAAGCACATACTGCCGAAAGCACATGGCGGCGCGCGATCATGCTGGCTCCATCCGTTTCTCTCAGCGATATTTCCATGGACAAAACATCTTCACCACGCATCGGACTAGCGTATCTTGCGAGCGGCCTCCAGTCCCGCGGGCCGCCAGAAAGAGAGGATGTGGCATGGGCGAAGAAATCATTTACAGCGTCGAGGAGAGCATCGCCACGATCACGCTCAATCGGCCCGAGCGGATGAACGCGCTCACGCACGAGCTCGAAGCCGAGCTGCACCGCATCTTCGACCAGGCGGACGCCGATCGTGCCGTGCGCGTGATCATCCTCACCGGCGCCGGCCGCGCGTTCTGCGCCGGCTATGACCAGGGCCAGCCGACGTCCGGCACCAGGCATTCCGATCCGACCGGCAAATCGCTTGCCGATTATATCGAGTTCTGGCAGCGCACCGACGCCGGGCGGGTGGAATACTGGACGCATATGTGGCGGCTGGGGAAGCCGGTCATTGCGGCGGTGAACGGGTGGGCGATGGGCGGCGGTTTTTGGTACCAACTTGCCGCCGATATCACCATCGCATCGGATCAGGCGGTGTTCGCGCAACCCGAGGTGCGCCATATCTCGAACACGACATTTCTCTTCAGCGCGTTGTGCGGTTGGAAGGCCGCCAACCGTTGGGCGCTGACCGGCGACCATTTCGACGCGCAGGAAGCATTGCGCATCGGCATGGTGAACGAAGTAGTCCCGCACGATCAGCTCATGACCGCGGCGCGCGCGCTCGCGAAACGCATCGCATTGGTGCCGGAGCCGTCGGTGCGGCTCAACAAGGCGACCACCATGATGGGCATGCAGGCGGCCGGCGTCTATTCCGGCCTGCTGCTCGAAAGCGCTCTCGGCGCGCTTGCTCACGCGTCTCACAATGAGTTTCGTGAAAAGCTGCTCGAGACCCAGCGCCAGCACGGGCTCAAGGCCTATCTCGACATGCGCGACGGACCGTTCCAACCCGAGCCCATGGGGCCGCGCTCGGCAAAGGGCCGGCAGAAGAACGCGCGGTGATGGCGGCCGCGGCGTCCGGGCCTTCCACTGCGCTATTCGGGCATGCCGGCCTTACGCAGTCCCTCGCTGAGCCGCTCGTACTGCTGGCGGTAGTTCTGGCTCGTGAGCGCGAGCGGGACCGGCGAATGTCGGCGGAAGCTCGAGATCCTCTCACCTGGACGCCTTTCCAGGTAGGCGGCGAGCGCCGCGCGCGCCTGCTCCGATCGGCCGAGGAGCGCGTAGGCCGCCGCGAGGAAAGCGTGTGACGAGACGTTTTTTGGATTGGCGTCGAGCGCGTTTATCAGCGCGCGCACGGCGTCCTCCTCGCGCTCGAGAAGAATGAACGCGTGGCCACGACCGTCGAGCCAGGTCCACCGTCCCGGGTCGCGCGGGCCCATACGGTCAGCTTTCGCGAACCAATCGAGAGCTTGTTCCGGCTTGCCGAGATATAAAGTCGACAAGCCGATCTCCTTGTAGGCCCACGGCTCGCCGGGATTTTCCATGATGATCGCTTCGGCCGCGACGATGGCGTCATCGAATCTGCCTTGCGCGCGCCGCAGCGCGGCGTTCGCTTTCAAGGCCATGAGGTGACGGGGTTCCGTTGCGAGCGCGCGATTGAGCAGCCGTTCCGCTCTGCCCAGCCGCTCGTCGCCACCGGTATCGTAATAGCCATTGAGGAATTCGAAGACGAGCGTCGTGGCGACGCCGGCTAAGCCGTCAACGCTCGCGGGCTCGACCTTGGCCGCCTGCTCGAACAGGCTGCGCGACTCTATCATCGTGGCCGGCGACGATGGCAGATTGAGTGTCGCCTTGCCGCGCATGACGAGATCGATGAGCTCGGCGCTGTCCGGCCGTTCCTGCCAGCTCCGCCGCGCTTCGATGTCGACGACTTGCAAGCCGATCGCGCGCGAGACCCGGCGGACGATCTCGTCTTGAACCTGCAGCATGCTCGTGAGCTCGGTGTCGAAACGTTCCGCCCACAGTTGGCTTGCTTCGCTGGTATCCACGAGGCGCGCGTTCACGCGTATGTGTTCTCCGTCGAGCGCCACGCTGCCCTCCAGCAGATAACGGACCTCGAGATCGCGGCCGATCTGGCGCGCGTCTGCACCCCGACCCTTGTAGGCGAACGCGGTGTCGCGGGAGACGATCGAGATTCCGGGCAGCGCATGCGCGAGATCGCTGATGAGACTGTCGGTAATCCCGTCGGCCAGGTAGTCCCGCTTCGCATCGCCGCTGAGGTTGACCAAAGGAAGAACGACTATGGACGGGACCGGCGTTTTGAACCGGTCCGCGGAGGATAGTGCGTCGCTTGCCAGCGCACCGGCGTCTCGCGTGTGCGGAGGGGCCGATGGAGCAGACGGCGACAGCACCCACCACGCAGCAGAGACGAGCAACGAAGCGAGAGCGAGCACCGCGATGGTGACGAGCACGTTTCGCGCAGTGCCGCGCTCGTTCGGCACCGTCGCTTTCACCTCGGGCGCCGTCCCGACTTCGGGATGAGCCTGCAAAATCGCAGAGCTGCCGGCGGCATCCAGTGCGCGGTCGGCCGCCGCTGTCCGCGGAGCCACGGCGACCGCGAGCCCGAGCGCAACGTCGTCGCCGTCCGGATCGCGGCTTATATTTGCGAATGACAGATCCTCAATCGCAGGCTCGGCGCAGAGGAGCAGCGGTTCGCTGACAGACACGAGTTCCGCCGCATCGTCCCCCGCGTCCTCCGGGGCAAGTCCTGTCCCGATCACAGCACCGGCCGGCGCCGAATCGGCGCCCTCGATGTTGCCGATGAAACGAAAGCCGCGCTTGTGCACGGTGCGAATCAAAGTCTGGTCGTTGCCGCTGTCGCCAAGCACGCGCCGTGCGGCGCTGATGCGAGAGCTCAGCGTTGCTTCCGACACAATGCGGCCCTGCCAAACCGCATCGAACAGCTCGTCCTTGCTGACGATCCTGTCGCGGTGACTAACGAGGTGAACGAGCAAATCGAACACCTGCGGCTCGATATGAAGGATCGCGCCGGCGCGCCGTAACTCATGGCGTGCGACATCGATCTCGAAATTGGCGAAGCGAAAGTTCAAGTGCGCCCCCGGTGCGAACAGCCTTGATCGCCGCAGAGCGGCGACTTGTCAAATAGCGGCCGGCTATTGGACCGCCTGCATTACACCATTTTGAGAAAATCTGAAGCGAATCTGCAGAGAGATTCCAAACAAATTCAAGCTGGGCTGAAGCTCGGCGTCAAGCTTGTCATCCGCACTCCACCTAAGCATCCGCGCAGGCGCTCATGCGCCGATGCGAGCCTTCACGGCTCGCTGTTGCTGGCACCCAACGCCAAACCTTTGTGAGGACTGACATCATGGCTACCAAAGCTCCTATCAAAGCTACCTTTTCTCCCGACGCCGGGTTGCTGTCGGTGTTCGGCGACGATGGCGATAACGTTATCGTGACGAGCCGCGATGCGGCTGGACAAATTCTCGTGAACGGCGGCGCCGTACCCGTCAGCGGAGGCACGGCGACCGTCGCCAACACCGCGACGATCCAGGTGTTCGGCAACGGCGGCAACGACACGATCTCGCTCGACGAATCCAATGGCGCGCTGCCCGCCGCCCAGCTGTTCGGCGGCGCGGGCAACGACGTGCTGACCGGCGGCTCAGGCGCGGATCAGCTGTTCGGCGGCGCCGGCAACGACACCCTCCTTGGCAAAGGCGGCAACGACCTGCTGTTCGGCGGCGACGGCAACGACACGCTGATCGGCGGCACCGGCGACGACCAGGTGTTCGGCGAAGCCGGCAACGACCGCATGATTTGGAATCCCGGCGACGGCACCGATCTGTTCGAAGGCGGCGACGGCGTCGATACCGCCGAGGTCAACGGTGGCAATGGAGCCGAGACATTCTCGATCATTGCCAACGGCACGCGCGTGCGTTTCGATCGCCTCGGCCCCGCGCCGTTCAGCCTCGACATCGGGACGACCGAAAATCTCGTCCTCAACATGAACGGCGGCGACGACACTTTTACGGCCGGAAACGGTCTCGCTGCCCTCATCAACCTGACGGTCGACGGCGGCGCGGGCAACGACACGATCACCGGCGGCGACGGCAACGACACGCTGCTCGGCGGCGATGGCAACGACGTCATCGCGGGCGGCCGCGGCAACGATACGGCACAGCTCGGCGCGGGTGACGACACGTTCGTCTGGAATCCGGGCGATGGTAGCGATGTCGTCGAAGGCCAGGACGGCACCGACACGCTGGTGTTCAACGGGGCCAACGTCAACGAGACCATGAGCATCTCGGCGAATGGCAGCCGCGTGCGCTTCACCCGCGACATCGGTGCCGTGACCATGGACCTCAACGGCATCGAGCACATCCAGCTCAGCGCCAGAGGCGGTGCCGACACTATCGTGGTGGGTGATCTGACCGGCACCGGCGTGACGCAGGTCGCGATCGACTTGGCATCGATCCCCGGCACCGGCGCCGGCGACCTCGCGGCGGACAGCGTGACCGTCAACGGCACCAAGGGCAACGACGTGATCGAAGTGCAGAGCCAGAACGGCGCTCTCGTGGTCACCGGCCTGCCGGAGGTCGTCACCGTCAGCGGATCGGAGTCAATCGACGCCCTCATCGTCTCCGGCGGCGCCGGCAATGACACCCTCTCGGCTGCGACGCTCCCGGCCGACAATGTGACGCTCACGCTCGATGGCGGTGCCGGCAATGACACCATTATCGGGAGTCAAGGCGCCGATTCCTTGTTCGGTGGCGACGGCAACGACATCGTCACTGGCGGCCGCGGCAACGACACGGCCTTGCTCGGGAACGGCAACGACACTTTCATCTGGAATCCGGGCGACGGCAGCGACCTCGTCGAAGGTCAGGCCGGCACCGATACGCTCGTATTCAACGGCGCCAACATCGGCGAGAACATGGATATCTCCGCCAACGGCGAGCGCGTGCGCCTCACCCGCGATATCGGCGCCGTCACCATGGACCTCAACGGGATCGAGAAGATTCAGGTCAACGCCGCAGGCGGCGCGGACAACATCGCGATCAACGATCTCAACGGAACCGGCGTGACGCAGGTCGCCATCGACTTGTCTGGGCCCCCCGGAAGCGGCCAAGGCGACGGAGCCGCCGACAGCGTGACCGTGAACGGCACGGCCGGCGACGACACCGTCACTGTCGCCACCAGCGGCACGGGCGTGGTGGTTAACGGATTGGCGGCGAAGGTGACGCTCTCCGGGACCGAGGGCGCCCTCGACTCGCTCACGGTCAACGGCTTGGGCGGCAACGACACCATCAACGCCTCCGCGCTCAATGCCGGCCAGGTGAAGCTCACCATCAATGGCGGCGCCGGCGATGACACGATCATCGGCAGCAAGGGCGATGACCTCGTCATCGGCGGGCAAGGCAGCGATAAAGCCTTGCTCGGGGCCGGCAATGACACGTTCGTGTGGAACCCCGGCGACGGCAGCGACACTGTCGATGGTCAAGCAGGCACCGACACGCTGCAGTTCAACGGCGCCAACATCGACGAGAAAATCGACATCTCGGCCAATGGCGGGCACGCCAGCCTCACCCGCGATATCGCCAACATCACGATGGATCTCGACAACGTCGAGACTATCGACGTCAACGCCAAGGGCGGCGCGGACACCATCACGGTCAACGACCTGACCGGAACGGACGTCAATAAGGTCAATATCGACCTGGGACAGACGGGCGGCGGTGGGGACGGAGCGGTGGACACGATCGTCATCAATGCGACCAAAGGCGACGACACGATCACCGTCACGAACAACAACGGCGTCATTACGGTCTCGGGTCTGCCCGAGACTGTGACGATCTCCAACTTCGAGGCGAATGATCGCCTCGTGATCAACGGCCTTGGCGGCAACGACGTCATCGCGGCGTCCGGACTGTCGGGCATGCAGCTCACCGCCAATGGCGGGGATGGCGACGACGTCCTCATCGGCAGCTTCGGCAACGACACTCTGACCGGCGGGCCGGGAGACGATGTGCTGCTCGGCAACGGCGGACAGGATGTTCTCGACGGCGGATCCGGCAGCAATGTCGTCATTGCATCGGCTACCACCCTGCTGAGCCAGTTCATGGCCTCGAGCTTCGTCCCCGCAGGTGGCGGCGAGAGCGTCACGCCGATTGCCGACGCGCAGGCGAGCCAGCAGCAGCCGCTGCTCACGCACCCGCACGCCTGAGGCGACCTCGCCCTGGAGAAGGCAAGTCAGCACCGAAATAGACGAGCGCAAGACCAGCGGATTTCTGGGCTAGAGCCGTCGTGGTGCTGCTGCATCTCCAGGGCGTCCGCGACCCATGCCGGACGCGTCAGGGCATCGCCCGGCTGGGCCACTGCGCGCACGAGCTAGCGACGAGAAAGGACGTCCACGCGATGATGATCGCAGATATCACGCTTGCAGCGTTCATGTTTTGCAACAGCCTGCGCTTCGCGGCCTACATCCCCCAGATCACCAAGGCGATCAGGGATCAAGGTGGTGCGGAAGCCATTTCGTTCGGGGCGTGGAGCATGTTCCTCATCTCGCACGCATCGGCCATGGCCAAGACGCTCGTCAACAACGAGCGCTGGAGCGCGGGTTTCATGTTTTTGGCCACTATTATCGGCTGCAGCGCGATCCTCTTCATTGCGGGCCGGAAGCGATCCCACGATCGCAACAGGACGACACCCGGGACGCCGGTGTCATTGCTTCCATAACCGGGTCTAAAACCGCTCGCGCTCAAGCTGACGTCAGGCGGCATCCGCCGCTTCGACCATTTCCGCTCGCCGCCGCGTCATCCGTGGGGCAATACGCTTTGCCCCGCCTCGAAGCTGCAGGATCTGCGCCTCAGCTATTCTCGGAACGAACGGGCGATCCTGCCGTCGCCGTCTGCCAACGGCACGGAGTAAGGGCGACCGGTAGCTTTGATTCGGACGGGCTTATCGGCCGTGACGCTCGAACCACTTCGGCCCTGGGCCGCGCATGTAGTGCAGCTCCGGTCGATAGCGGTGGTGCGTGAAGACGGCTCTGATGGCCCGCAGAACGGCCATGAAATACATCTCCGAATCCCCCACGCTATTGTCCCCGCGCATGTTGTGGGCGGAAGTTTCGGCCAACACATGGACGTTGTTGGGCAATAATGTGGTAAGCGCGATGCCCCGCAAAACGACGAGGTCGGTCTGCTCCCTGGTCCCGCGCAGCGGTAGCGGAACGGGCAAAGGGCTGGGGTGAAGGGCCGCTTGGCTGCGCCTGCCGGTCACTCACACCGCGGCGATCGCTTCGATCTCCAACAGGAAATTGGGATTGGCAAGCCCGCGCAGAATGCACAACGTGCTGGCAGGCGCCGCGCCGGCGAAATAAGTCTGCAGGATGCCGCGCGCCTTCGGCACGTCGTGCGGATTGCAGATGTAGATCGTGATCTTGGTGACGTCGGCGATCTTGGCGCCGCCGGCGGCGAGCGCTTTGGTCAGGTTCGCCATCACCATCTTGGCCTGGGCCTCGAAATCGTCGGGTGGGAGCACTTTTCCGTCCACGTCGGCGGCGACTTGGCCGGCGCAGAACACGAGCTTCTGCGCGCCCTCGGCCGTCACCACATGCGAGTAATTCGAAAACGGCTTCGAAATGCCCTCGGGATTGGTCCTGGTGATCTTGGCCATGTTTCTCTCCCTCGTAGAATTGCAATTGCATGAGTGTGACCGAGCGGCCTTGCAATGCAAGCACGCTCGGATAGTCTGGGCACAACCGAGGATCGCTCATGTGCAAGGGCGTTCGCCTCGTCTGCCCTCCTGCTATCCCTCCTCTTCTCTCACGTGTGTGGTGCCATGGCCGACAATATTCCGCGCAACGTCGTCAGCGAGCTCGCGCCCAGCGGCAAGCTGCGTGCGGCGATCAACTTCGGCAACACCGTGCTGGCGCAAAAGGACGCGGCGAGCGGGGAGCCGCGCGGCGTCTCGGCGGAGCTTGCGCGGGAATTGGCCAAGCGGCTTGCCGTTCCGATCGAATTTGTCACCTTCGATGCCGCCGGCAAGGTGGTAGACGCGCTGGCGAACGGCGCCTGGGATATCGCGTTCCTGGCGATCGACCCAGTGCGCGGCGTCGGCATCGATTTTACGGCGCCGTACGTGCTGATCGAGGGCGCCTATGTCGTGCCGAAGGACTCCCCGCTCAAGACGGTCGAGGATGTCGATCGTGATGGCGTGCGCGTCGCGGTGGCGCGAGCGAGCGCGTACGACCTCTATCTCACGCGCGCGCTCAAGCACGCCAAGCTGGTGCGGGAAGCGAATGGACCCGACGCGCTGGCGCTGTTCCGCAAAGAGCGGCTCGAAGCCGCCGCGGGCGTGAAGCAGCCGATCGTGGCTTTTGCCAGGGAGCACCCGGACACTCGCGTGATCCCCGGCCGCTTCATGGTGATCGAGCAGGCCATGGGCACACCGAAGGGCCGCGACGCCGGCGTGCGCTATTTGCGCGAGTTCATCGAGGAGATGAAGGCCTCAGGCTTCGTCGCCCGCGCGCTCAGCGCGAGCGGCCAGACCGATGCCGCCGTCGCGCCGCCCGCGTCGGTCAGGTGAGTGCACGGATCAGTATTCCGCTTAGGGAAATCCAGTAGCCCGCACGATCCGTAAGCCGATACGCGCGTCTTGGACGCACTATGGCGATATGCGGGGCCCCGGATTTCGCTGACCGAGTGACGGCGAATGAATTGCCTCCGCTCGTCCCCGCGAAAGCGGGGACCCAGATCGGCGTGATAGACTGGATTCCCGCTTACGCGGGAATGAGCGGTAGAGAAGTGGATTTAACCGACCTTAACACCGCTGCCGCGGTGCGCGAGCGCTGCGCCATGGTCCATCTCTGGGTAGCCGAGGGCCGTTCGCCGCATTTCACGCTCGAGGAGGCTCGCCTGCCGGCGGTCGCCCGCTATGTGGCCGAGGTCACTCGCGAGGCGTACCCCGATCTGAAAATTCCGTGCCATAGCCGCTGGCGGCATTTTGCAACCGGCGGCGTCGACCGCTGGGGCGAACTCGCGGCACGTATCGATGCCGATGCGCTCGAGCGCGCGCGCATGGCCGCCGACCTCGCAACCGTGAGCGTGCTGCTCGACGCCGGCGCCGGCGATCGCTGGCGCTACCGCGAACCGACGACCGGCCTTTCCTTCGCGCGCTCCGAGGGGCTTGCCGTTGCGAGCTTCCACATGTTTCGCGCGGGCGCGTTTTCCTCCGATCCCGATCGGCCGTGGCGGGTCGACAGCAGCGCGCTTGCAACGATCGACGCAGCCAAGCTGGCGCAGCATTTTCAGGTCGCGCCCGCAAACCCACTGGTCGGATTAGATGAACGCGCCGCGCTCCTGCGCCGCCTCGGCAAAGCACTCGCGGCGCGCACGGATTTGTTCGGCCGCGAAGACGCGCGCCCTGGCAATTTGGTCGACCATTTTCTCGCGAATGTGAGCGACCGGCGGCTATCTGCGGCGCGGCTATTGGCGACGCTTCTCGAAAGCCTCTCCACGATTTGGCCGTGCCCTCTGATGGTTCACGGATATGCCATCGGCGACGCCGCCCGCCATCCTGCCGCGCGCACCCCTAATGATCCCGAGGGCATCGTGCCCTTCCATAAGCTTTCGCAGTGGCTCGCCTATTCGCTCATCGAGCCGCTCGAGGCAGCTGGGATCGCCGTCGATGGGCTGGGCGACCTCACCGCGCTCGCCGAATACCGCAACGGCGGGCTCCTCGTCGACCTCGGCGTCATCCGCCCGCGCGTCCCGATCGATCCCGCGGTGCGCCACAAGGTGAGTTCGGAGCTGATCGTCGAATGGCGCGCGCTCACCGTGGCGCTGCTCGACGCGCTGCTCGATCTGGTGCGCGCAAAATTGGGGCTCGATGAGAGCTTCGCCATGCCGCAGCTGTTGCAAGGCGGCACCTGGAGCGCGGGACGAAAGATCGCGCGGGCCCTGCGTCCGCCGGATGGCCCCTCCCCTATCGGGATTGCCGCTGACGGCACGGTGTTCTGAGGCTAACACCCGCTAGCGCGTCATCCGCGGTACCGCACTCGCGCTTTCTCACCTCCGCGACGCGAGGCGAGCGTCCGCAACCATGCGCGATTCAAGGCTGCATCTTTTGAGGAGATGCGCTAGGCTTCCCCCGCATGCTGCCGGGCATGCGCCATCATTCGAGAGGGAGTTTTTCATGCTCGCCCGGCCGTTCAAGCTTGCGCTGCTCGTTCTCCTCGCAGCGATCGCCTTCGCCCCGCAAGTTCATGCCCAGGACAAGGTTCTCAAGGTCGGCACCTTGAAACTCATCCACGGCATCTCGGCCTACTTCTACGAGAAGTTCGCGCCCCCCGGTTACACCGTCGAGGTCATCCCGTTCGAGAGCCCGACCGACGGCAAGAACGCGGTGCTCACCGGCACGGTCGACACCTGCATCCACGGCATCGCCGCCTTTCTGCTCGGCGCCGCGGCCGGTGAGCCGGTGGTGATCGTGGCCAATGCCAATAACCGCGGGATGGCGGTGATGGCCGGGGTCAATACCGACATCAAGACGATCAAGGATCTCAGGGGCAAGAAGGTCGCGATCTGGCCGGGATCGACGCAGGAGGCGGTGATCCTCGAGCGGCTGCGGATGGAAGGAATGTCGATCAAGGACATCCAGCCGATCCGGCTGCAATTCAGCGACCATCCGGCGGCGCTCGCGCGCGGGGACGTCGACGCCTATGTCGGCGCGGAACCGGCGGCCGGGATCAGCCTCGCCAACGGCACCGGCCGGCTCGTCGAATATCCCTACTCCACGCCGATCGGACCGCTGAACATGATCCTGTCCGCGAGCGAAAAAGCGGTCAAAGACAACCCTGAGCGTATCAAGCTCATCGTCGACATGCACCGGCAAGCTATTGACTACGCCATGGCGAACCCCGCGCAGATCGTCGACATGGCAATGCAGAAGCTCGGCCAGCAAAAGAAATCGGTCGAGCTGGCGGTGCCGAACGTGGAGCTCGCCTGGAAACTCGATGACGTGTTCATGGAACGCGCCAACGCCTATACCCGGCTGATGTACGAGAACAAGCAGATCCGCCAGGTGCCCGACCTGAACCGCCATATCACCAAGCAGTTCATGTAGGGGAAACGAGGGTCTCTTGAGCGAACAGGTCACGGCGCTTCCGGACGCGACGCAGTCCATGCCGGAAGCGCCGTCGGTTGCGCGCCGGCGCGGCCGTATCGCGGAGAGAGTGCGCACCATCGCGCTCGGCATCGGCTTTCCACTCGTGCTGATCCTACTGTGGGACCGCGCCGTCGCCCTCACGGGCACGCGGCTCGTTCCGAGCCCGCGCGAAGTCGCGGTGATGATGTATGACTTCTCGTTCGGCGGTGTCTATGACGATGCGTTCAGCGCCACCATCCTGACCCATATCTGGAAGTCGATGACGCGGGTCTATGGCGGCTTCTTCCTGGCCGCGCTGATCGGCATCCCGCTCGGGCTGATGATCGGCCGCATCCGCATCCTGCGGCAGCTCCTCGACCCGACGATCAATCTTTTACGGCCGATCCCGGTCACCGCATGGCTGCCGCTGTCGATGATCTTTTTCGGACTGGGGCCGAACACGGCGATCTTTCTCGTATTCCTCGGCGCGTTCTATCCGATCCTGCTCAACACCATCTTCGGCGTGCGCTCGGTCGATGTGCGGCTGTTCGAGGCCGCTGCGATGCTCGGCTGCTCCGGCTCCGCCATGTTCCGTCAGGTCGTGTTTCCGGCGTCGCTGCCGGCGATCTTCAACGGGCTTCGCATTGCGCATGGATTTGCCTGGATCCTGATCGTGGTCGGCGAAATGACCGGCGTCCCCACCGGGCTCGGCTCCGTGATCATGGACGGCCGCACGCTCTCGCGCACCGACCTGGTGGTGACCGGTATGATCGTCATCGGCGTCTGCGGATTCGTGACCGATCGCATCATCGTCGTGATCAGCAACCGCGTGTTGCGATGGAGTCCTCAGCACCATGCCTAGCCTCAAGCGAGCCCACGTCGTCATCCGCGGCGTGACCAAACGCTTCCAAGTGGGCGATGGCGAGATCGAGGCGCTCGGCCGCATCGACGCCGCGATCGACAGCGGCGCGTTCGCCTGCCTGATTGGCGCCTCCGGCTGCGGCAAGTCGACCCTGTTGCGCATCATCGCCGGTTTCGAAGAGCCCAGCGCCGGCGAGGTTTTGGTCGACGGCAAGCCGATCGGCGCGCCCGGCAGCGACCGCGGCATGGTGTTCCAGGACTACGCCCTCTTTCCCTGGATGACGGTGCGGCAGAACATCGGCTTTGGGCCGCGCCAGCGCCAGTTGCCGCGCAAGGAGGTCGACGACATCGCTGACGAATTCGTCAAGCTGGTGGGGCTCGAGCACGCCGCCAACCGCTATCCCAGCCAGCTTTCGGGCGGCATGAAGCAGCGTGTGGCGATTGCACGGGTGCTCGCGAACAACGCGAATATCCTGCTGATGGACGAGCCGTTCGGAGCGCTGGACGCGCTCACCCGCGAACAGCTGCAGCGCGAGCTGCTGCAGATCTGGGCGCGCACGCGCGTGACCGTCATCTTCGTCACCCACTCCGTCGAAGAAGCGGCGCTGCTTGCCGACCGCGTCCTGGTCATGAGCGCAGGACCCGGACGAATCGTGGCCGATATCGAGGTCGATCTGCCGCGCCCGCGCGATGTGTCTTCGCCCGAGTTCAACGCCGTGCGCCGCGAGCTGGCGCGACGGCTGACGAGCCACATGGCGCCGGCGCGCGCGCTCGAGCCGGCGGTGTGAGAGCCGTGGGCGATGGCACTGACCCATCCGCCGTCATTGCCGGGCATAGCGCGTCGGAAGACGCGCGTGAACGCGCTTACGACCCGGCAATCCATCCTTTTCGCAAGAAGATCGATGCCCGGGTCAAGCCCGGGCATGACGAGTTGAAGACGATGACCGGTGGGCTGGCATGACGGAAACATCGGCGCAGCCGGCGGCCGCGATCTACCGCGGCATGGACCGCGCGGCGCTCGATGCCGCCTACAACAATGGCGCCGCTGTTGCAGACAGCCCGGATTGGCTCGCACGTTGGCAGGAACTGAGCGCGGCCGTGAGGTCGGGCCCGCGAGCGCGCCTCGATATTCCCTATGCACGCCGCCCTCGCGCGCGGTTCGATTACTTCGCCTCGGGCGCGGGCAAGCCGCCGCTGTTCGTGTTCATTCACGGTGGTTATTGGCAACGCAATGACAAGGACATGTTCGCCTTTCTCGCCGACGGGCCGCGCGCCTACGGGATCGACGTCGCCGTCGTCGGCTATACGTTGGCGCCGCAGGCGCGCCTCACTGACATCGTCGGAGAAATTCGTCGCGCGCTCACGGTCCTTTGCGAGCGCAGCGGCGATTTCGGCTTCGACCGCGATCGGCTCTTCGTCGGGGGCTGGTCGGCGGGAGGGCATCTCACGGCAATCGTGTCGGACCATCGGGCCTTCCGCGGCGGAGTTCCGATCAGCGGCATCTTCGATCTCGAACCGATCGCGCTCAATTATCTCAATGAAAAGCTCGCTCTCGATGCGGGCGAAATTGCAACCCTCTCTCCGCTGCGCGCGCTTCGCGACCGCGCGCCGCCGTTGCGCATGTTCGTGGGAAGCGAGGAACTGCCCGAGCTCAAGCGGCAATCCGCGATCTACGCCGAGGCGGCGCGGCAACGCGCACTGCCCGTTACACTCACCGTGTTGCCGGACCGCCATCACTATTCGATCCTCGACGAGCTCGCCCAACCGGCCGGAGCAATCACGCGCGCATTGGCGGAGTTGACCGAAGCGAGCACGTGATCACGCGATGGCCGGCGGCCGGCAGCGCGGCGGTCTGTTTTTCCCAGGCGTCGCCGCTTCACGGCCAACCATGGATGAGCGCGACCGGCGAACCCGAGCCGTGATCCTCGTAATAGATTTCGATAGGTGTGGAGTTTTCCTGTTCGACTTTGATGAAACCCATGGGATTACTCTCCTTCTTGTCGGCGCGAATGACAAAGGATCATGGTAGGCCACCTCGCCTGCCCGCGGCTCTCGCCTCGGCCGGCGTCCATTCGCTGCCCCAGCCGCGTCCGGCACGAAACATCTCGTCCGGCGAGTGCTGCGTGAACTCCACGACAAGGCGGTCGCTGCGCAGCCCCAGCGTCTCCTCACAGGCGTCGATCAACGCCTGCGCCAGTTCGGCGCGTTGCTCGCTCGGGCGGCCGCGCCGTATGTCGCACGACAACAGGGCGGCCGGCTCCGGCTCGCCGGCGCCGCAACACCACACGCCGCCTTCGCCCAGCTCGCGAAACGCCACGGTGACCAGCTCGGCTGTCGTCTGCATGATACGCGCATAACTGTCGCCCAAACGCCGGGCCAGCGCGCGCTTCACGTCGACCGGATAGTAATGTGGAACGTCGAGCTGAAGGTATGGCATCGCTGATTGGGCTATTCCGGTTGGCCGTGTCGACACGATACGTAATGCGTTTACACGGCCGGGATAATCGGTAATGAATTCCTGTCACTCATGAAGGAATTTCCGCTGTGGCCAGTTCAACAAGCGAGATGGCCATTTTCCAACGCGTGGCGGAACGCGGCAGCTTTGCGGGCGCGGCGCAAGATGTAGGCTTGTCGCCATCCGCCGTGGCAAAGCTGATCACGCGATTGGAGCAACGCCTCGGCGTGCGCCTCATCAATCGGACCACGAGGCATCTAGCACTGACCGCCGAAGGAGAGATCTATCTCGATCGGGTGCGGGAGATCCTCGGGGCCATCGAGACGGCCGAATCCGAGGTCGCGTCGGCGCGGGCATCGCAGCGCGGACATTTGCGCGTGCACGCGTTTCCGGTCGTTGCGGCCCATGACCTTGCGCCCGCATTGCCCGAGTTCCTTGCGCGCTATCCGCACATAACCTTCGATTTCATGGTGACCAATCGCATGGTCGATCTGGTCGGCGAAAACGTGGACGTCTCACTGCGGATGGGCCCGCTCGAGGACTCCGGGCTCGTCTCGCGCAAGATCGTCGATCTCAGGCGCGTCGTTTGCGCGAGCCCGAGCTACCTCGCCCGTCATGGCTGGCCGGCCGAACCTGCCGATCTCGCTCATCACGCGTGCCTTATTTTGAGCCGGAACCCCGGCTCGGCGAGCTGGCCCTTTCGAGTGAACGGCAAGCTGACCCGGATCGACGTCAGAGGTCCGGTCAGTGCCGACAGCGCGGGTATGTTGCTGCAGTTGGCGATCGGAGGGGCGGGCATCCTGCGGCTGAGCGAGCACGTGGTCGCGCGCTCAATCCATGAGGGGCTGCTGCAGCCCTTGCTGCAGGACGCACAAGATCCGGAAATCTACCCGCTGTATGCTCTGATGCCGCCGGGCCGTCACCAGACGCTCAAATTGAGAGTCTTCGTCGATTTCCTGATCGAGCGCCTCGGCTCCGCGCCGTGGCAAAGCGGCTCCGGCGCCAATCAGACGCGTAAGCTCAGGCGCTGAGCGCTGCCAACTCAGCATCGCGAACGAACACGACGCTTGCAATCACGTGCGCTTCAACCCGTAACCGCCTCGGCAGGTGTCCAGTCTCCGGTCCAGTTTCCGTCGCGGAGGATCTCTTCACCCGTATGCGGCGTGAACTCGACCATGACCGTCCGCCGAGGTACACCCAGTAGCTCGACGCAGATGTCGACGATTGCTCTGCCCAAAGCCAGCCGTTTTTCCGCCGCGCGGCCGCGACGAAACTCGACCATGACCATGGTAATGGGCTCGAGGACGTCCGGACCGAGATGATAAAGATTGTGCTCGCCGAGTTCGGCGATCCCGACATTGGGTCGCCACGGCTGGGTCTCCATGACTTCCGCGTACAGTTTGCAAAGCCGCGTCGCCAATTCGCGTTTGACCTCGACGGAATAGGTGCCGGGTAAATCCAGGTGCAGGTAAGGCATGGCGATTCTCTTTCACGGCCGCCAGTGAGACGAATGCCCTGCGCAAGCCCTAACGAATTTGGACCCCCAGAGAGCGGGTCGCGCCCTTACCCCGGCTTCAGAGCATAGCCGCGTAGCCCGCATCGATCAGGATTGTGCTCTCCGCATGCCAGATGGTCAGGCAGCCTTAGAATCCTTCTCGGAGATGTGCGCACGTTGCGCCAAGCCGCGGCCGAACGAGATATTCTCGCCAGGCGTCTCGTAGAGGGTGATCAAGAGATCATCCGGCGAGATTCCGGCAGCCGCGACGACGCCTTCGTTCAAGGCCTTCAGCAGCGCCAACCGCTTCTCCTTCGGACGGCCGGAGATGAAGGTGATCTCGAGGATGATCAGGTCATCCGAGTAGTTGAGTCCAAGAAACGAGGGCGTATGGAGGAATTGGCCGCGCGGCAGAACATGAATGATCTGGAAGAAGTCTTCCGGCGGAATGCCTAATGCGCTAATAAGCCCGTCTTGCACTGCACTCGATACTTTGCCGAGACGAGCCTCGTTGTACTGTCCTTTGAGCACGTGGATTTTGGCGACGGGCATTTGTAGTCTCCTTTCAGTGTCATCAGTGGAATACCGTGTGACCCCCAATTCGGCCTACACTTGCGCGACGCCGCCATCCACGAACAATTCCGTTCCCGTGACATAGCTGCTGTCGTCGGAAGCGAGAAACACCACCGCCTTCGCAATCTCGTCGGGCGTGCCGAACCGGCCGAGCGGCACGGTCTTCGACATCGCCTTTCGGAGTTCCTCACCCTCTCCTGAGGCATCCAGCAGGCCGCCCAATCCGGGCGTAGCGGTGAAGCCCGCGCTCACCGCGTTGACGCGAATGCGGCGGTCCTTCAAATCCGCGGTCCAACTTCGCGCAAAGGAACGCACAGCGGCTTTGGTCGCACTATAAACGCTCCACGCCGCGGGTCCTTTGCTGCTGTTGATGGACGCATTCAGAATGATCGCGCCGCCATCGCGCATCAGCGCGAGCGCTTTCTGTACTGTGAACAGGAGGCCTTTCACATTGACATCGAAAATCGCGTCGTAGTGCTCTTCGGTGATCTTGCCGAACGGCGCAAGCTGCGCGGTGCCGGCATTGGCGAATACAACATCGAGCCTGCCCTTCTCGCGCTTGATCTGTGCGAAGAGGCGATCGAGATCGGCCAGATTCGCCACGTCTCCCTGCACGCCGGTGACATTGCGTCCGATGTCTTTGAGAGCCGCGGCCAGTTCGCGATCGCGACGCCCGGTTATGAAGACGTAAGCGCCTTCGTTCACGAATTGCTTCGCGGTCGCAAGGCCGATGCCGCTATTGCCGCCGGTGACGAGCGCAATCTTTCCTTCGAGCTTGCCCATGGCGGACCTCCTCGGTTTAGCCGCGAGTTATCGTTCTCCGGCGCTTCCGTCGGGCGGAATTCTGCGTCGGCCGCTTGATAAAAGCGTATGTGCGCCTAGATAGGCGTAAATGCACCTTTGTCAAGGATCCGCGGCTCAGTAATTCGAGAATTTCGGTCATGGATGACGGGAATTCAGTCATGCTTATTCCAGCAAGACGTCATGACTACTCTATCGCCGCGCTGACGAACCGGGAGTTTCGGACAAGCCAAAGAGCGTCGCTCACCCAAAGGTGCGGAACATCAGCAAGATGAGGGCATAGCAATGGGCATTGTCCGATTTGCCTTGAGATTTCCGTACACCTTTTACGCTCTCGCCGCGCTGATTCTGTTTCTCGGAATCTCGGCGATCCGCGTGATGCCGATCGATATCTTCCCGGAGATCAACATCCCGGTCGTCAATGTCATCTGGCAGTACACCGGTCTCAGCACGCCGGAGATGGAGCAGCGCGTTTCCACCTACAGCCAGTACGCGATCAGCACGAGCGTATCCGGCATCAAGAATATGGAAGCGCAGACGCTGAACGGCATTTCCGTACAGAAGATCTTCTTTCAACCGGACGTCAATATCGACCTCGCCATCGCACAAATCGTTTCCGCGACGAATTACATACGCATTCTCCTGCCGGCCGGAATCCAAGCGCCGATCGTCGTGAGTTACAACGCTTCCAGCATTCCGGTCCTGCAGCTCAGCCTGGCGTCCGACAATATCAACGAGCAAAAGCTCTACGATTACGGCTACTACAACCTGCGCCAGCAGTTGGCCCCCGTCCCGGGCGTCACGTTCCCGACGCCGGACGGAGGAAAATACCGGCAGATCATGGTCGATATCGATCCGACGAAGCTTCAGGCCAGGGGCTTGACGCCGACGGACGTCGTCAACGCGGTCAACACCGAGAACCTGACGCTGCCGTCCGGCTTGGCCAAGATCGGCGACAAGCAATACACCGTTCTTACCAATGCGATGCCCAAGACGATCGAAGCTCTTAACAACATTCCGATCAAGTTCGTGAACGGGGCAACGGTGTTCGTGAGGGATGTCGGACAGGTCCGCGATGCCTCGGCGGTACAGCAAAATATCGTCCGCCAAAACGGCCAACGCTCGGTCTTGCTGAGCGTCATCAAGAACGGCAATGCTTCGACGCTCGCCGTCGTCAAAGGAGTCCGGAAAGTTCTGGAGACAGCGCGCGCGGCGGCGCCTCCCGGGTTGGCTATCAACGAATTGTTCGATCAAGCGAAGCTCGTCTCGGACTCGGTCGCAAGCGTGGTCCGCGAAGGAGCCATCGCGGCCGGGCTGACCGCGCTGATGATCCTGCTGTTTCTCGGGTCATGGCGGTCAACCCTGATCGTGATGATTTCGATTCCGCTTTCCATCCTGACCTCGCTTATCGTGCTCCACTTCCTTGGCGAAACCATCAATACGATGACGCTCGGCGGCCTCGCGCTCGCGGTCGGTATCCTGGTCGACGATTCAACGGTGACCATCGAGAACACCCATCGCCTTCGGAGTGAAGAAGGATACAACCTGGCCGCAGCGACGCTGCACGGATCCGCCGGCATTGCTGTTCCGACCCTGGTCTCGACGCTCGCCATCAGCTGCGTGTTTACCTCGGTGGTGTTCCTCGAGGGACCAGCCAAATTCCTGTTCACGCCGCTCGGATACGCTGTGGTGTTCGCAATGTTGGCGTCCTACGGACTGTCGCGGACGCTGACGCCGATCATGATCGGTCTGCTGCTGAAAGGCGAGCACCACGGTGAAGCCGGCGGTTCGAGAAGTTGGTTTGCGCATCTGCATCGCAGCTTCGAGCGCGGCTTCGAACGCTTACGTCAAGCTTACGTCGACGTGCTCACCCTGTTGCTCAGGCGGCGGTCCATCGTCCCGGCGGCCGCCGTCCTGATCGTCGCGTTGGGCGCCGTCATGCTGATGCTGACCGCCGCGATTTCTTTCCGGCCATCGACGGCGGGCAGATCAAGCTCCACCTTCGCGCACCCGCCGGCACGCGCATCGAAGCGACCGAAGCGGTGTTCCAAGCGGTCGAGGACAAGATTCGGGAGGTCATTCCCGAGCGGGAGCGCGAGCTCATCGTCGACGACATCGGGGTACCGCAACGTGTGTACAACCTTGCCTTCACCGATGGTTCGACCATTGGCCCCAATGACGGCGTGATCCTGGTTGCTCTGAAGGAGGGGCACGCGCCGACCGCCGACTACGTTCGCAAGCTGCGCGAGGTGCTGCCGGCCGCATTTCCGGAAGTGACGTTCTACTTTCAGGCTGCGGACATGGTCACCCAAATCCTCAATTTCGGACTGCCGGCGCAGATTGATGTGCGGACCGTCGGCCGGGATCGCGTGACCAACCTGCGCGTAACGCAGGAGCTGCGGCGGCGGATTGTTGCAATTCCTGGAGTTGTCGACGCACATCTTCAACAGGAAATCGATGGTCCGGCCTTCATGGCCGCGATCGATCGTGCGCGTGCTTTGCAGTTCGGGCTCAACGCTCAGAGCATCGCCAATGACATCAATATAAGCCTGAGCTCTTCCGCGCAGGTCACGCCGAACTTCTGGACCGATCCGGCAGCGGGAATTCCGTATTACATCACGGTGCAGACGCCGCAGCATCAGGTGAGTTCTCTGGGTGAACTCGGCAACACGCCGGTTTCGACCAAAGTCTCCTCCACGGATTCCCCGGTGCCGGGCCTGCTGAGCAACGTCGCCAAATTCACCCGCGAGAGCGTCCCGACCAATCTGAATCAGACCAACATTCAGCCGGCTTACGACGTCTACGCCAGCGTGCAGGGACGCGACCTCGGCGGCGTCTCTGAAGAGATCAGTAAGATCGTCGCGGAGCTGCAGAAAGAGCTCAAGCCGGGCAATTCGATCGAAGTTCGCGGCCAGATCCAAAGCATGCACGATTCCTTCAGGAATCTCGCCTTCGGATTATTGTTCGCCGCCGTGTTGGTCTACCTGCTCATGCTTGTGAATTACCAGAATTTCGGCGATCCGTTCGTCGTGATCCTGGCACTCCCGGCGACGCTGTGCGGAATCGTCACGATGCTGTTCATCACCGGCACGAGCTTGAGCGTGCCCTCGTTGATGGGCGCCATCATGTCGGTCGGCGTTGCCTCGGCGAACTCCATCCTGCTCGTCACCTTCGCGCGCGAACAGCAGCTCGCTGGCAGGACGGCGTTCCAGGCCGCGATCGATGCGGGACATACCCGCATTCGTCCGGTGCTGATGACGGCGGCCGCGATGATCGTCGGCATGATTCCGATGGCGATGGGTGGCGCAGGCGAGGAGCAGAATGCGGCGCTTGCCCGCGCGGTGATCGGCGGCCTGCTGTTTGCGACGCCGACGACCCTGCTGATCGTCCCATATCTGTTTGCCATGCTGCGAAGCCGCAACGACGGCAAACCAGCGAATGGCGTGTTCGAGGAGCTTCCCAATGCATGAGATCGATGCCCGCGATCGCGCCGACGAATCGGTCCTCGATCGCACAATCGGGAAGGCGCCGAGGGATTCCCCGGATACTCGGCGCAGTCGGGGGCCCGTTCTGTTCGGGCTCGGCGTGCTCTTGTTGCTCGCCGAGGGCCTAGCTTTCGGCGTATCCCGCTCCTATTCGCAGCAGCGGGTGGTCATGGCGACCGCCGAGCAGATTCGCGATTTCATACCGAGCGTGCGCGTGGCCACCGTGCAGGCGAGCGATGCGACCGTGCTCGTCACATTGCCCGCAACCACCTCCGCGTTCTCCATTGCGAATATGTACGCCCGCGCGAGCGGCTATATCGACAAGCGCTACGCCGACATCGGCGATCGCGTGAAAGAGGGGCAGTTGTTGGCCGAGATCATCGCGCCTGAGCTCGATCATCAGATCGCCCAGGCGGAGGCCACGCTGGTCCAGCTCAGGGCGGCGGTGGAACAGGCGCAAGCAAACCGGAACTTGGCGCAGGTGACGTGGGACCGGGACAAGGGGCTCGTCGAAAAAGGCTGGGTCACCCCGCAGCAGGGCGATATCGACCGGTTCACGCTTCATGCGCGGGAGGCCGCACTCAGCGTTGCCCAGGCCAACGTGGTGGCGCAGCAGGCGCAATTGAAGGTGCTTTATCAACAAAAGGCCTATCAGCGCGTCGTCGCCCCGTTCGATGGTGTCGTCACCCAGCGCAATGTCGACGTGGGGGACCTGGTGCACGCCGATACGACAACCGGCACATTCATGTTCACCATCATGCAGAGCAACGTGATCCGCGCCCAAGTCTACGTGCCGCAAGACTCCGCATTCGGGTTGGGCCCCGGGGTTGATGCCGTCGTGCGGGTTCCTGAAATTCCAGATCGCACCTTCCCGGGCATGGTGGCGCGTATCGCCGATGCGCTACAGCCGGGGACACGCACGCTGCTTACCGAAGTGGACATACCGAATCCCGACGGAGTGCTCACTGCCGGGATCTACTGCACGATAGAGCTCCATATCCCGCGCAAGGCGCCGAGCCTTTTGGTCCCAGCCGACGCAATCATTTTCAACCGTGACGGGTTGCAGGTCGCCGTGATCGAGGATGGCACGGCGCATATCCGCAAGGTGTCGGTGACGCGAGATTTGGGCACGCAGGTGGAAATAGCCGACGGGGTCAAACACGGCGACCAGGTTATCGTTAACCCGCCCGTTACTCTTATCGAGGGCAGCAAAGTACGCCCTCGCGCCGCGCCGGCCGCAGCAAGAACCTAGGCTGTCCTGGGCACACTCAGGCGGAGCGCCGGCTCAGTCGGCGCCGCGGGGCGCAGCATCGAGCTCCGTCTCCGTGACAGCGTGAAGCAGAGCCCGCAGCTGTGCGGCGCGCCGGCCGCCGAAGGATGTCTCGAATTTCTTCTGCGCTTCCGTCCAGCCCGCGCGCGCGGCGCGCAACCGCGCCGCGCCGGCCTCGGTCAAACGCACGACCTTGCTCCTGCGGTCGACGCTGTCCGGCACGATCTCGATCAATCCTTCGCGCTCGAGCGGCAGGATATTGCGGCCCAGCGTGGTCCGATCCGTCACCAAACTCTTGGCCAGGGCGTTGATCGTCATCGGCCCTTCCAGCCGCAGCCTGATCAAGATCGAGAATTGGGTGGTGCGCAGCCCGCTTGAGGCCAACAACCGATCGTAAAATTGCGTGACGTGCCGCGTCGCTTCGCGCAGCGCCAGGCAGTTGCAGACCTCGGGCTTCGGCCGGGCGTCGGAGGGCATTTCGATCCTCAAATCTTGACAAACACGTATATGCGCTTATCTGCGTGTAAATGCGCTCATTGTCAATGGGACGCATCGACCGAAATGCCGCTCGACCGCCGTTGGGGCCCGGTCGTGCAGGTCTCGAGCGAACCCAGGAGGTTCCGCCATGAGTACATCGCGCTCGGTCGTTCTCGCCGCTCCGATTCGCACCGCCATCGGCACGTTCGGCGGCAGTCTCAAAGACGTGTCCTCTCCCGATCTCGGTGCCGTGGCGATCGGCGCCAGCGTCAAACGTGCCGGTCTCGAGCCTCGCGACATCGGCACCGTCGTCATGGGGAACGTGATCCAGGCGGGCGCCAAGATGAATCCCGCTCGCCAGGCTGCAGTCCACGCCGGACTGCCGGTGTCGGTCCCGGCAATGACGGTGAACCGCGTTTGCGGCTCGGGCGCCCAGGCCATCGTCTCGGCGGCGCAGGAGATCTTGCTCGGCAACGTCGATGTCGCGGTGGCGGGCGGCATGGAGAACATGGATCAAGCGCCTTACCTGATCGCAGGTGGCCGTTGGGGCTATCGCATGGGCGACGGGCACCTCTACGACAGCATGCTGCGCGACGGTCTCAACGACGCCTTTTCCGATCAGCATTCCGGCTGGCACACCGAGGATCTGGCGCAGAAGTTTCAGATCACGCGCGAAGCACAGGACCAGTGGGCACTGCGCTCGCAGCAGCGTTTCGCTCGCGCGCAGGCGGGCGGTAAGTTCAAGGACGAGATCGTGCCCGTCGACGTCGCTGGCCGCAAAGGACCGGTGAGCTTTAACACAGACGAGCATAACCGTCCCGACACGACGCTGGACAAGCTTGCCGCGCTGAAGCCCGCCTTCCGCGCGGACGGCACTATCACCGCCGGGAATGCGCCCGGGCTCAATAGCGCCGCCGCCGCGGTGGTCGTGGCGGATCAAGGGTGGGCGGAAAAGCGCGGGCTCGTCCCGATGGCGCGTCTCGTTTCCTATGGCGTCGCAGCCGTCGAGCCTGGGATGTTCGGCCTCGGCCCGATCCCGGCGGTCCGTCAGGCGCTCGCCCGCGCCGGCTGGAAGGTCGGCGACCTGAATCGAGTCGAGATCAACGAGGCGTTCGCGGCGATCGCGATCGCCGTGAGCCGCGAGCTCGGATTGCCGGAGGAAATCGTCAACGTCGAGGGCGGCGCCATCGCCCACGGCCATCCCATCGGCGCGACTGGCGCGGTGCTCAGCACCCGCCTCATTCATTCGATGCAGCGCGATGGTCTCGAGCGCGGCGTCGTCACGCTGTGCATCGGCGGCGGTCAAGGCATCGCGCTCGCGATCGAGCTGCTGCACTGAAATACGCGTGCGCGTCAAGCGCACTTCCGTAGCGGTTCCAGCGCACAGCAACGCGCGCGCGAATCCTACATCCTCCCGTGTCCGCGGCCCATTCCGCGCCGCGTATGCGGGCTCACCACCCGATCCGAGACGTGGATGTTCCAAACCTCGGTCACGTCCTGCGCCGCATGGGCGGCGAACAGCGGCTTGAATTGGGCAAGCTCGGTGACGTTGGCCCCACGCAGGCCGAAGCCCTTGGCGATCGCCGCCAGATCCGTGCGGCCGAATATCGCGCCGGTATCGTCGATCCCGTCCGAGCGCAGCTTGTGGATCTCCGCGCCATAGGCGCCGTCGTTGAGCACGCAGATCAGGAGCTTCAATCGGTGCCGCTGCACCATCTCGAGCTCCTCGATGTGCATCAAGAGACTGCCGTCGCCTTCGAACAGCACGACCTTGCCGTTGTTTTTCGCCGCAGCGACGCCGATGGCGAGCGAGATGCCGTTGCCGATCGCGCCGAAATCCCTGATCGCGTGATAGTTCTCAGGTCTTCGCCCGCGCATGGTGGAGTGGAAATAGGATTAGTGGCCGGAGCCGCTGACGCAGTCGTAATCCTTCGGGATCACCCGGTCGAGCTCGTCGATGGCGCGGCGCGGATCGAGCAGGCCCGGCTCGATCGCAAACTGCGCGGCGTCGGCCGGCTCGTCCCTGATCCGTCGCGCAAGCTCCGCCGAGCGAATGCCCGCGTTCGTCTTGCCCCGCGCGCGCAATGCCTCGAGCACCGCCGCGGCCGCCAATTTCGCGTCGGCGCGCAGGTAGAGATCCGCGGCCTTCATGCCGTTGCGCAGCCCAACGGGCTCGGTGTCGATTTGCACCACCTCGGCGTTGGGAAACATGTTGCCGCCGTCGACCGTGTAATAGTTGAGGCTCGTGCCGATCGCGACCACGAGGTCGGCGCGCGCCCCCACCTCGTGGGCGATGTCGCGGGCGAAACCGCCGGCGATGCCGATCGAGAACGGGTTATGGTCGAACATGCCGCGCGCGAGCAGCGTGGTCGCCAGCAGGGCGCCGGACTGCTCGGCCAATTCCTCGACGTCCGCAGCGGCGCCTGCGCGCATCACCCCGCGGCCGGCGAGAATGATCGGGCATCTCGCCTGCGCGAGCTTCTCGACCAACGCGTCGATCTGGCGCGCCTCGGCAGGGATGGGGCCGGTGGCCGGCAGGACGGTGGATGAGGGCTGATACTCGCCGAGATCGGGCAGCGGCTGCTTCTGCAGATCGTAAGGAACGCCGAGCACGACCGGCTTGCGCTCGTGGCGGGCGACGTAGAACGCCTCGCGCACATATTGATACATGCGCTGCGGGCTGTGCGCGGAGATGTAGTGGGCGCCGGTTGCGGCGGCGAGCGGCGGCTGGTCGAACGCCTGATTGTACCATTTGGCGTTGATCGGCGCTTCGCCCGCGAACACGACGAGCGGGACGCGCCCGCGCGCGGCCACCGTGAGCGCGGTCGCGATTTGCGTGAAGCCGGGCCCGCAGGTGACTGACGCGACGCCGACCTTTCCGGTCGCGAGGTGATAGCCCATGGCCATGGCGCAGGCGCAATGCTCGTGCCGGGCGCTAAAGCTTGTCATGCCGTCGAGGTTCTTCATCGCGGTCGCCCAATGCATGTTGCCGTCGCCCATCAGCGTGAAGTGGGCGTCGACCCCTTCCGCGGCGAAGGCTTGGGCGAGCGCTTCATAGATCGGCACGTTCTTCATCATTGCAAAGCTTCGCTAATCCAGCCGCACGCCCGAGTGCCGCACGACCTCGCCCCATTTTTCCGAATCCGTGCGGATCAGTTCGGCGAATTCTTCCGGCGTGCCGCCCGCCGGCTCGTCGCCGATCGCGGCGAAGCGCTCGCGGAAGGTCGGCGACTGGATCGCCTTGTTGATTGCTGCGTTGAGCTTGTCGACGATCGGCCGCGGCACGCCGGCCGGCGCGATGACGCCGCTCCAGGTCGGCGCAGCGTAGCCGGGAACGCCCGCTTCGGCGATCGTGGGCAAGTCCGGAAATCCCGGCGAGCGGCGCGTCCCGCTGACCGCGAGCGCGCGTACGCTGCCGGAGCGCGCGTGCGGCGCAATCGAGTTGAGGCTCTCGAACATCAAGTGCACGCGCCCTGCGATCAGGTCGTTGATCGCCGCCGCGCCGCCGCGATAGGGCACATGGACGATATCGGTGCCGCTCATAGACTTGAACAGCTCGCCGCCCACGTGGCCCGGCGATCCGTTGCTGGACGAGGCATTGAGAAGCTTGCCCGGATTGTCCTTGGCGTAGGCGATGAGCTCCGCCACCGATTTGAACGACACCGTGGGCGAGACCGCGAGCAGCAGGTGCCCGCGGGTTGCGAGCGCAATCGGTTGCAGGTCGCGCTCGATGTCGTAAGGAAGCTTCGCCACCATGTGGCGCGTGATGGCGAGCGCGCCGATCGGCCCCATGCAGATCGTGTATCCGTCGGGGTCGGCCTTGGCTGTGAGGTCAAGGCCGATCGTCAATGCCCCGCCCGGGCGATTGTCGACGATGATCTGCTGGCCGAGCTCTTTGCCGAGCTCAGCGCCGAGAATGCGCGCGACCGTATCGGTCGCGCTGCCGGCAGCCTGCGGGACGATGAGCCGGATCGGCCGATCCGGGTACTGCGCCGCCGCGCCGGTCGCAACCACGCAGGCGAGCAGGGACAAAGTGAATCGGACAAAACGCATGTTGCGACCCCAAACACGTCACCAAGACGTTACGGCATTGCATTTCGACGACTGTAGTACAGCGTATTACTACTGCGCGAATAAACGAGCCGCAAACTCGGTGCGCTCCCTCTCCCCATTTGGGGAGAGGGTTGGGGTGGGGGGTTACCGGCGGTGCCGCCCTTCAGCCCGAGGCGCGTCGGTGCTAGCGTGACAGGACTTTCAATGCGCTCACTGATGCGAACTCGCCGACCCACGTCCAGGAAGGCGATTGAACGGAGGAAACGCCATGTTCCTCAGAAACTATTGGTACGTCGCAGCGTGTGATCGCGAGATCACCCGCAAACCGCTCGGCCGCGTCATTCTGGGCGAGCCGATCGTTTTCTACCGCTTGGAGGACGGCACGCCGGTCGCGCTCGAGGATCGCTGCGCGCATCGCCATCTGCCGCTCTCGATGGGGACGCTGGTCGGCGACACGCTGCAGTGCCTCTACCACGGGCTTCGCTACGACAGGACCGGCACCTGCGTGCGGGTGCCGGGGCAGGACACGATTCCGCGCTCCGCGCGCGTCAAGAGCTACCCCGTGGTCGAGCGCTATCACTGGCTGTGGATCTGGATGGGCGATCCCGCGCGCGCCGATCCCGACAAAATCACCGACTTCCACTGGTTCGACGATCCCAACTGGGGCGCCAAGGGCGAATACCTCCACGTCAAAGGCAATTGGCAGCTCGTCGTCGACAACCTTCTCGACCTCACCCACCTCGCCTTCGTGCATGGGACCACGATCGGCAATCCGGCGCTGGTGGAGCAGGCGCAAGTCAGGGTGCAACGCGCAGGCGACGACATCACGATCACCCGCTGGATCATCGACGCGCCGCCGCCTCCGACTTTCGTGAAAGCGGGCGGCTTCACCGGCAACGTCGATCGCTGGCAGATTATCAATTTCACCCCGCCCGCGTTCCTGCGTCTCGACGTCGGCGCCACGCCGACCGGCACCGGCGCGCCGCAGGGGCGGCGCGTCGGCGGCATCGGCATGTGGAATCTCAACGCCATCACGCCGGAGACCGAGACCACCAGCCATTATTTCTGGGGTCAGGCACACAACTTCGACATCCATAATCCAAAGACGACGGACATGTTGGTCGAGCAGATCAAGACCGCCTTTCTCGAGGACGTCGCCGTCTTCGAAGCGCAACAGCGCAATCTGCTGATAATTCCCAATCCGCCGCAGACTGACATCAACGCCGACGCCGGCGTGATCCAGGCGCGTCGCATCCTCGATCGGCTCTACCAGGAGGAGCAGACCGCGGCCACGAAGGTCGCGGCCGCGGAGTAATACGCGTAGGGTGGGCAACGGCGGCTTCGCCGTTGCCCACGCGAATCCGCGATACCGCACCGAAAGATCGCAGCACGCACAAAGGCGGTGGGCACGCTTCGCTTTGCCCACCCTACGCAGCTTCTCCGCCGTCGTCCCTGCGAAAGCATGGACCCATATTCCAGGCGTAGGGCGGGCAACGGGGGCTTCGCCGTTGCCCATGCGAACATCCACGATATCGCGACGAAAGATCACGGCACGGAGAAGGCGGTGGGCACGCTTCGCTTTGCCCACCCTACGCACTGGTTTAATCCGCCGCCTTCATCACTGGGACGAGCCGCCGTCGGCGCGCCGCCTCTCGTAATGCGTTTCGAGTGTGAGTTGGCTCACACCCCCCTTCGACAGTTCGGCATATTCTACCGCCAGGATGCCGGAGGTCGCGGGCAGTCTGCGAGACAACGCCACCGCCATTTCGGTTTCGCCCCGCTTCCTTCCTCCATTCTGCGCCTCGCCGGAGGCACAACAATCGTCAATGCACCTCCGGCTCGATGGGAGGTTGGCATGCAAAGCTTCAGCGATTCCATCTCATACTTCGTTCAGTCCGGCGAATGGATCGTGTCGGCGGGGATGCTCTTCGTCTACGCCTGGGTGCGCTTCAACTCGCCGCCGACCAACCGCTCGGGCACGACGTTCGCGCTGTTCTTCTTCGGACTGATATTTTACGCCGCGCTGATCGGGGCGCTGTGGCTCGTGGTGATCGTCGCCGTCAGGCAAGGTAGCATCAGCTTCGACAAGGCCTCCATTTGGCTGGGAACAGCCGACCCGAGAGCGCAAGAAGAATTCAAGCCATACGCGCCGCTGGTCGCCGCCCTCATCATCGTTGTGGCCGCGCATTTTCCGTGGGTCCGGCGGCTCGACAACGCAGCGCGGGCAGTCTGCATCAAGCTCGCGGCAATCCCGCGCGAGGCCGACCGCCTGGCGCTCGAGCTGGCGCAAACCGCCGATTTCCAGCCGACCTCCGCGCGGTTGCGCAGCCAGGTCATCAGGACCATCACCGAGGATATTGGCCCGCAGGCGCTGAGCTTCGAAACGGACGGTTCGCTCGCCGCCCGGTTCACGCGGGCAGTCGGCCTTTACTGGCTTTTCATTGGGCCAAACAACAATGGCACGCAAATCGAATTTGCAAACGCCAACGGCCGATCCGCCTACACCCGCATCATGCAACTCGGCGACGTGACGGTGGCGCGCGTGGCTGCACGCTACGAAGAACTGATGCAGGCGGGCTCCGCTTATTTCGCGACCGCACGTCCGAGCAAAGAGCTTAAAGAAGCGCTGAACCGCAGCATCGTCGAGGTGTCCATTCTTACCTGCAGCTTGATTGCGCGGTACGTCCTCTACTGCAACGCAACGAAGGGCAAGCGGCGCCAGCGGCTAGCCAGAATGGGATTCGATGCGAGCGGCACGATGACGATCCGGTTCGGTCTCGATCAATGGGTGGCGACAATCCTCGCCGTGATCGTGCTCAGCGCCGGTATCATGGCTTTCATGCCGGGGACGCTACCGCAGTCCGCCGGCAAGATTCTGACAATCTCGATTACCTTCGGTTTGTCGATCGGCTGCGCGGTCATGGGCGGTGTCGTGGTGGCACAGCGCTTTATGGAACACCACGAAGGCGAGA
>Ga0209647_1000329_pt1 | contig 44553 bp, 41 predicted proteins | sample GraSoi_2013_60cm_FD_185827 | JGI IMG/M metagenome (GOLD analysis project Ga0209647, IMG submission 185827) | Grasslands soil microbial communities from the Angelo Coastal Reserve, California, USA - Sample 9_17_2013_60cm (SPAdes) (version 2) | ecosystem: Environmental > Terrestrial > Soil >...
CCGTAACAGGCGGAGATCAAGGAATCGGGCGCGCGATCGCGGAGCGTCTCGCATGCGAAGGTGCGGACGTCGCGATCTGCTATCGCAAGAACAAAAAAGGCGCGGACGAAGTAGTCGAGCGAATAACAGAGATGAAGCGGCGCGCGGCCGCTTTTCAAGCGGATGTCGGAAACATTTCCGACGGCCAGCGATTCATTGAAGAGGCCGTCGCGAACCTCGGCAAAATCGATATCCTCGTCAATAACGCGGGCCTGGAGAAACGCGCTGATTTCTGGGATGTGACTGAAGCGGATTTCGATGCTGTTCTCAATGTCAACTTGAAGGGCATGTTTTTTGTAACGCAAGCGGTCGTGCGTCACCTTCGGCAAACAAATCGCCCGGGAAAAATCATCAACATCAGCTCCGTGCACGAAGAACTTCCGTTCCCGCATTTCGCCTCCTATTGCGCGAGCAAGGGAGGAATCAAGATGCTGACGCGAAACCTGGCCATCGAGCTAGCCCCGAACAAGATCACCATAAACTCGATCGCGCCCGGCGCGATTGAAACGCCGATTAACACGAAACTCTTGAATGATCCGGTAAAGCTCAAAGAGCTAACGGAAAATATCCCGCTCGGAAGGCTCGGGAAACCGGAAGACGTCGCCGGTCTGGCCAATTTCCTGGCCTCCGACGAATCTGACTACATCACGGGAACAACATTTTTCGTCGACGGCGGTTTGTTGTGGAATTACCAGGAGCAATAGCCAGGAGCGATGCGAATGGATCTGTAGAGGCCGGGCTTCAGCCCGGCCAGCCAGCGGAATGCGAAGAGCGGGGTTAACGATGGCATCGAAAAATGAAAGAGCGGCAAAGCCGATCAGAATGGTGATAGCGGATGTCGATGGAACCCTCGTCACGCAAGAGAAAGTGCTGACGAAGCGCGCGGTGGAAGCCGTCTCGCGTTTGCGAGAAGCCGGAATCCAATTCACCGTCACCAGCGGACGTCCTCCGCGTGGCATGGCCATGCTGATCGATCCGCTGAAACTCAGCCAACCTCTGGCGGCATTCAATGGCGGCGTTTTGATCCTGCCCGATCTTAAGACCGTCGTTGATCAAAAGTTTCTACCAGCGGGAGTGCCGGAGCAGGTGATTGAGGCGATCGAGAAGCATGGTCTGGACGTTTGGGTATACACGGACACCGAGTGGTTCGTGCGCGACCCGAACGCACCTCACGTTGCACGCGAGCAGTGGACCGTTAAGTTTCCGCCTACCGTGGCCAAGACGTTTGCCGGACTTCTCGGCCGCGTGGCGAAAATTGTCGGTATCAGTGACGACCTCGAACGCGTAGCCAAATGCGAAAAGGATGTTCAGCAAGCCGGCGGCACGCACATTTCCGCGGCGCGCTCGCAGCCCTACTACCTCGATGTGACCCATCCGCAAGCGAATAAGGGCGAGGTGGTGCTCTCGATTTCGAGGCTGCTCAACATTCCAGCCGCGGAAATCGCGACCATCGGAGACATGCCGAACGATGTTCTGATGTTCAAGAAAAGCGGCGTGAGCATTGCGATGGGAAACGCGAGCCCGGAGGTCCAGGCATCGGCCACCTATGTCACTTCCTCAAATGAAGAGGAAGGATTCGCCAATGCCATCGAGAAATTCGTATTGAACGTGCGTTCCGCGAAAGTGTGAAAGTATTCGGCTGGAGCAGCTGCGACGATGTCGACGCCGCGCTTGCGGAGGGGTGTGCCGAGAAGAACCGCAGAGGAGCAATTTGGCATGCCGGGTCTATCCCATCTGAAACACGCGCCCTGGATCATGGCACTGGTTGCCATCGGCGTTCTAGCTTCAGCTGCCCAGCAACCTGCCGCCCAGCAATCTGACGATCTGCAGAAGCAACTGCAGCAACTCAAGCAACAGTACGAGGCTACTACTCACGATATGGAGCAACGCATCGCGACTCTGGAACAGCAAATCCAAAAACAGAAAGAGGCCGCAGAGAAAAGTAAGGAGGGCGCCATCTCTGCGGTCGAGCTGGCCGCCCAGCAGGCCGCTCAAAAAGCCGTGCTCGGAGAGTCCGATGAGGTCGGGGCAAAATATCAGGGCCAAGTTCCCTCAGAGCCAACATATGACCTCCTCAAAGAGGCAGACCAAAAGATTCAGAAGCTGAATGAGCAGGTGCAGAGTTTTGAGTTCCACGGCTATTTCCGTTCAGGTTATGGCCTCAATAGCAAGGGCGGGCAACAAGTCGCGTTTCAAGCTCCTGGAGCGGGCGCGAAATACCGCCTGGGCAATGAAACAGAAACCTACGGGGAGTTCATTTTCGTCAACAATTGGCTGAACCCTGAAGACCACAACAACAAGGCCTGGCTGAAAACGGAAGTCATGATCGAGGCGAATACGGGGAATTACGCCACTTATCCGAACTTTCCGGGCAACGTCGGGAATGATCAATTCCGCTTGCGGGAAGCCTTTGTACGGGGCGGGAACATCCTGAAGAGCCAACCGGATGCCAAGTTCTGGGCCGGTGAACGATATTACCGCCGCCAGCACATCGAGATTGACGACTTCTATCCCCTGGACATGAGCGGCTACGGCGCCGGTCTCGAGGACTGGAATCTTCGCATAGGGAAGATGTCCGTGGCGTATCTGGCAGGCGCGAGGCCCGACATCGTTACGCAGAATGGAAACTACGCGAAGAGCAATATCGATGTCCGCCTCTACGATCTCAAAGGGCCGTTTGGGCTGTGGGGTGTTTGGTTCGATTTCGCCACAGCGAAGGGCGGCACTACACAACCGGGCGGCACTACGCAAGCAGGAACAGTAATTCCCACCTCTAATGGCTACGCGTTTGGCTTGCGCCACCAGCGCCTGGAGTGGCATGGAGGCTACAACACGTTTTCCATTCAATACGGGAAGGGAGCGGCGAGCAATTTCAGCACATCGATCGATAATCCTAGCCCCTTTATCAAGAGTTCCGAGAGATTGCTGATTGCGGAACACCTGCTCGTCCAGCCTAACGACAGGTTTGCCATCATGCCGATTTTCATTTTCCAGCGGACGCGCGACGGGCAGCCGGGCCACGGCTTCCAAGACTGGGCATCGTTTGGTGCGCGGCCGGAAATCTTCTTCACCAAGTATATTTCCCTGGCATTCGAGGCCGGGTTCGACCACACGGAAGGTTTTGTTACCACGCAAAACGGCAATACGCAATTTAGCGGCTGGCTGCGCAAATTCACGATCGCTCCGCAAATCGGAGCTGGCCGGAAGTTCTTCAGCCGGCCTGTGCTGCGCGTGTTTCTTACCTCCGCGAATTGGTCCAACGGCTTCCGCGGCTTCGTGGGCGGCCTGCCATTCCAGGACAGAACCAGCGGGCTCACTTACGGAGTGCAAGCGGAAACGTGGTGGTAGTTCTTTTGTGGTAGTGGGTCGATTTAGGAGAATACGATGCAAACAGATCTCGGGAAAAATGCGCAACAAACCAGGGGCGACGTACAGGCGTCGAGTACGGGATTCGTTATCCTGGCCGCTGTTTTTGCCGCCGTAGGCGGCTTGCTCTTTGGCTACGACACGGCCGCGATCTCCGGCGCCGTCATCTTCATCAAGCAGCAATTTTCGCTTTCCACTTTTCCCGAAGAGCTGGTGGTGGGCATGGTGCTCGTCGGCGCTGCGCTGGCAGCACTCGGCGGCGGCCGGCTTTCGGATCGTCTTGGCCGGCGGACTACGCTGATACTGACTTCTCTCATTTTTATTCTCGGCGCACTTATCTGCGCGTTCGCCGATTCGTTTCAAACGCTGCTCGTTGGCCGGACCATCGTGGGACTGGGGATTGGGCTGGCCTCGACGACTGTCCCCGTTTACATCTCAGAAGTTTCGCCGCCCAAAGCGCGCGGGTGGCAAGTCTCGCTGTTCCAGCTCGCCATCACGATCGGAATTCTTGCTGCATACATGGTTGATTACGCTTTCGCCGGGACTGGAGGGTGGAGATGGATGCTTGGTCTTGCCGCCGTTCCGGGAATAATGCTGGGGCTGGGCATGTTGTACCTTCCGGAAAGCCCGCGATGGCTGGCGAAGCATGGCCAGACGGACAAGGCGCTGAAAATTCTCAAGCGAATTCGCGGCGGCTCGGACGTTACGACCGAATTCCAGGAAATACGGAACACGCTCGCTCAATCGAGCGAGCGCGGTCACTGGTCCGACCTTTTTAGCCCCACGGTTCGTCCCGCGTTGATTGTCGGCATCGGACTGGCCGTTTTTCAGCAGATCACCGGAATTAACACGGTGATCTACTATGCGCCTACGATTCTGCAATCCGCGGGCATTTCGTCGGCTTCCGGCGCCATTCTTGCGACAGCGGGCATTGGCGTCGTGAACGTGCTGATGACGCTTGTTTCGATGTGGCTGATTGACCGGATGGGGCGCCGGCCACTGCTGTTGATCGGAACGGCGGGAATTGTCATCACTCTGGGCATCCTTGGTTTTGCGTTCCTGACGCCGAGCGGGGGGCTGGCCCGCGTAGCGGTGGTCACGTTGATGGCGTATGTCGCTTCGTTCGCGATCAGCCTGGGTCCGATCTTCTGGCTGCTGATCTCTGAAATCTATCCGCTGAAGATTCGCGGACTGGCGGAAGGCACTGCGGCGGCCTCGAACTGGGGCGCGAACCTGCTGGTCTCGTTGACGTTCCTGACGCTGGTAGAAGCGCTTGGGCCGGCGCGAACCTTCTGGCTGTACGCGCTGTTCGCGGTTGCGGCATGGATCTTCTGCTATTACCTGGTGCCGGAGACCAAAGGGCGAACGCTCGAGGAAATCGAGCAGTCTCTGAGCGGCAAGGTTGCCGTGCCAGGCCGCGACGCAATACAAAGCGCTTAGCGGCACAAGCGGCTACGGAACTGCCCAGAGCGTTGGGACGAAAAAACCGTCGAGCACCCCATACCCCCGGCCAATTCGGATGGTTGTCAAAATAAAGGAGTTGTGGGAAAAGCAATTCGTATCGATATGAAAACAAAGGACGAGTAGGAAGGTCGCGGCTCGCGATTCGTGACCCGATGACCTGTGAGCGTCGAGGTTGCGAGATACCCACCCCCCGGTGTTTTTGCAAAAGAGTCTGCAAGCTGTTGAAAACAAAGGAAGGCTTTTGCAAAAAGAGAGGCAAGAGAGTTCAAGAGGCTGCAACAGCCTGAGAGGAAAAGAGTTAGCTCGATCCGGAAGGTGAGGGAAGGTTATCTGTCGAGCCAACATGACGGAGGTTATCATATAAGTATACTGGCTGTCAAGCAGTTTCTGTCCCACCTTGATATCTGATGGTCAATTTATGGTGGTCTTTGGACCCGTACTGAGGCGGGAGGAAATGGCGACCGAGCGAGTGAGGTGGGCGGGAGGGCCGGTTTTGGTGCATGCGGCGCGAACGGCAGTGGCGGCCCTGGCTTCGTTGCTGGTGGCGCGGCTATTCCCGCTTCCGGAAGCGTACTGGCGCCGATCACGACTTTGGTGATTACGCAGTCCTCACTCGGCGCGGCGCTCGCGGTTTCGTGGCAGCGTTTTGTGGGAACTGCTTTGGGCGCGGTGGTTGGGGCGATAGCGGCGAGCTATTTCGAGCCACACGCGCTCGTATTCGCGTGTAGCGTTCTCTTTCTGGGCTGATTTGCGGTCTCCTGCGGTCGGATCAAGCCTCCTATCGTTTTGGCGATATAACGCTGGCGATCGTGATGTTAGTGCCGAGGGCGGGTCCGGCATGGCAAATCGCGTTTCATCGGTTCGCTGAGGTGTCGATTGGTATTGGAGTGGCGCTGGTCTGGACCGTCGTATGGCCAGAAAGAGAGTTCACGCTGCAGCGGAAGGGATGAATTCTTAAGGAATCCGGCCCGCCCGAACGGATTCTTAAGGTTCGAGAGGAGTGAAATCACTCCGATGACTGCCGAAACACGAGGTACTCCACCGCCAAGTCAGCCGCTGGATTTGCGGACAGTGATCGATGCGATTCCGGCACTGGTGGTATCAGCTCGCCGGATGGGTGCGTCGAGTTTGTAAATCAGGGCTGGCGGGGGTCTCCAGCTACAGACGAGAGATCTTGAACCCGGTTCTCTACAGCGGCGCGGAAGGATTCGAGGAGTCGGCTGGCGCTTTCGCGAGGGCTGCCGTGCTCAAAGATGGCGCTGCCCGCCACGAGGATCTCGGCGCCAGCGCACACGACGTTTGCGATTGTGTCGCGATGGACGCCGCCGTCTACTTCAATGCGAAAATTGAACCCGCGAGATTGGCGGATTTGCGAGAGGAGCTCAATCTTTTTTAGAGACGAAGGGATAAAGCATTGACCGCCAAAACCGGGATTCACGCTCATCACAAGAACATGATGAACCAGAGGAAGAACCTCGTCGAGGGTGTGGACCGGGGTGGCGGGGTTTATTACTACGCCGGGTTTGCATCCGTGCGATGCGATTAGATGGAGGGTGCGATCGAGATGGACGCAGGCCTCTTGATGGACGGAGATCCAATTGGCGCCGGCTTCGGCGAACACGGGGATGAAATCGTCGGGGCGCTCAATCATTAGATGGCAGTCCAGCGGGACGCGGGTGACCTTGCGGAGGGAGGCTACTATCGGCGGGCCGATCGTAAGATTGGGTACGAAGTGGCCATCCATGATGTCGACGTGGAGGACGGTGGCTCCGCCATCGACCGCCGCCTGCGCTTGTTCGCCTAGCCGAGCGAAATCAGCGGAGAGAAATCAAGGCGCGAGTTCGATCATAGAGAATCTCCTGCTGCGGAAGATGTAACTTAGCTGGGGCGCAGCAGTGCTGCGCCCCTACGAGGCCATGGAGAGTCAACTCGCAACTTCTAACTGGCAACTCGCGCTTGAGTTGGTTGCCCCTGCGCCATTCGTTCGATCATACGTTTGCTGATCTTTTCTCCACGGAGAAATCCTACAGGCCGGGGATCGTCTTTGCTTTTGACGACGGGCAACCAGGAAATACCGTGATCGAGCATGGTGGCGGATGCCACGAGAGCGGAATCCTCAAGAGTTACATAGATTAAATTCGGGGACAGAAGGTCGCTAAGCTTGAGATGGCCGACACCGCCGCGCGTTTCCGCCGACGTGACGGCGATGCGAGCGACAATTTGATAGAGGTCGCCACGATCCAGCGTTCCCCATAAGCGCTGCTTTTCGTCGAGGACCAGGAGAGTGCCGGTGGCGCTCTCATTGAGGGCGCTTACAGCATCGGCGAACGTAGTCTCTTTCGTGAGCAACCGCGGGGGAAGCGGATCGAGGAACGAAGCGAGCGACTCGCCTTCCAGTATGGCCTTGCTTATGGGCAGGCGCCGCCAAAAATCGCCGGAGAGAGTGACGGTCTTTACGAGCAGGTCGCGAAACGGCGCGAAAGAACCGGCAATCTGGGAGAAGAGGGCACTGCCGATTTGCCGGAGGCGGACAGCGGAGCGAGCGCGAATGCTGGTTTCATGAGGGCGGTCTCCTAAGATTGCTCCTTCTCCGAAGAAGTCGCCTTTACCCAAGACGGCGAGAACTTTCGTTTCCGAAGCTCCTGGGTCCTGTTGCAGGACTTCTACCTGGCCTTCTTCGATGACGCTGAAGGTGCGCGCTGGTTCGCCTTGGCGGTGAATGAAATCGCCAGGGCGGTAATACGCGTAGGTGATTTGTTGGGTGGTATCGGTATTCAGGAAGCTGAGATCGCGAGGGAACAGCACGTCCCATGACCAGTCCAACGCGACTTTAATCCTGCGCGACCAGGTTGGAAGCTTGAAGAGGTAAACACCGCGCCACATCAGCCAGGCGAGGAAGCCCGAGACGTGCACGCCGAGCATTTCCGCGACAGCCTCGTAGCCGCCGATGGAGCAGAGCTGTCCAAGGGCTTTGAAGCGGAAGGGCCGGGTGGGTTGGCCTTGCAGAATGCGGACGAGGTTGAGTGCTGCTTGGCGACCCTCGCGTTCGGCAAATTGACCCGTTGGCGCGGAGGGCTTGTTGTCGAAGGCGTTGATGATGTACGCGCAATCCCCGATGGCCCATGCGTTGGTGTGTCCTTCGATGCGCATTTCGGGCGTGGTGCGTATGCGTCCGCGCTCTTTGGGGACGTCGAGAGCTTGAACGATGGGTGAGGTGGCGGTGCCGATGGTGCAGACGATCGTGGCGCCCGTCAGCATGCGTCCGTCGTTGAGTTCGACGCCCTCATGCGTTGCGGCAACTGCGCGGGTGTTCAGGAGGATGCTGATGCCGGCTTTCGCCATCCTTTTCCTGGCGAATTCGCGAAGCTTGGGGGCGACTTCGGGCAGGATCTGGTCTTGGGAATGGACCAGCGTGACAACAACATCTGCCTTGCGGAAATTGCGGTAAAAACGAGTGCTGCTGCGAACGAGCTCGTTGATTTCGCCTGCGACCTCTGCGCCGCTGAAGCCGGCCCCCACGATGATGAAGCTGAGATACCGACGCCGGACGTCGGGGTCGGTAGCGGCCTCGGCGGATTCCATTTGACGGACGATGTGCTGGCGAAGATCGATGGCGTCGCGCATGACTTTGAAGGCAAAGGCGTGTTCGGTCATTCCGGGAATGATTCCCAGATTGCTTTCCGCGCCGCAGGCAATCACGACATGGTCATAGTGCAAGCGTGTCGTGGCGCCTTGTCCATCTTCGAATTCAATCTCTGAAGAAGTCAGGTCTATCCTTTGTACGCGTTCGGTGCGGCACTCGACGCCAGGCAGCATTTGGCGCAATGGGGCAGCTGCTGCGTCCGCGTTGATGGAAGCTCCGGCCACGTCCGCGAGAAGGGGATGAAAGACCATGTGGTTTTCGCGATTGAAGAGAAGAATCTCGCACTCAGAACCGCGCACCTTGCTGCGAAGGGTCTTTGCGAACTGTACGGCCGCAAATCCTCCTCCGATTACGACTACTCTGATTGGCTTCACTTCCTTGCTCCTATTGCTTGCCTGGGTACGACTGAAAAGTTTGGAGTTCCCATGGCCCCTCTGTCACTGCGATGCCGAAAAACGACGCTTGGACGCTCTAGTTCAGGATAGGGAGAAGGGAATTCTGCGTATATCGGAAAGCTGTGAACTCTATTCGAAATGACTGGCGAAATTGTCTCGAGCGCCAAACCAGTCGCCTCTCTCACGCGTGAGTAAGCTTCAGTCTTGCCAGTTGTCCTCAGGCGGCGTGATACCGAGCCGCTTCATCTTGTAAAACAAGGTCGTGCGCTTTAGGCCGAGTCTGACGGCTGCTCCCCGCGGGCCGCCGAGCTTCCAGTTTGCGCGCTGACATGCAGTGAGAATCTGCTGACGGACGGTATCCTCAAGCGTGGGGTTTGTAATCTCGACCAATTCTGGTTCGCATTTTTCGGGCGCCGGCGATTCGAAAACACCGTCCGTGGAAAGAATCACGCCGCGCGCAACATAGTTTTGCAACTCTCGAATGTTTCCGGGCCAGGAATGACGAACGAGGGCTCGCATAGTTTTCTCGGGGATGGTCTCGATGGTTCTGTCCATGGAGGTTGCGAACTGTTCGATGAAGTAGCGCACAAATTCCGGAATATCCGCTTTTCTCTCGCGGAGCGGTGGCAGAGAAACCGGGAAAATATTCAGGCGATAGTACAAATCCTCTCGGAATTCACCGTCACGGACCATCTGCCGCAGGTCTCGATTGGTCGCCGCGACGACACGAACATCGACGCGCGTGGTACGAGTGCTGCCTACGGCCTCGAACTCGCGCTCCTGTAGCACGCGGAGCAACTTGGGTTGAAGCTCCAGTGGCATGTCTCCAATTTCATCAAGAAGCAATGTGCCTCGGTCCGCCAGCGCAAACCGGCCGACATGCGAATTGACCGCTCCGGTAAAGGCTCCGCGTTCGTGCCCGAAAAGCTCACTTTCGAGAAGACCAGCAGGCATCGCCGCACAGTTCACTTTGACGAGATTCCGGCTACGGCGCGGGCTGAGCTCGTGAATCGCGCGGGCGATAACTTCCTTGCCGGTCCCGGTTTCGCCGGTGATCAAGACGGTGGCGTTCGTTGGCGCCACGGCCTCGACTTCCGAAATGATGGAGCGGAGGCCGCCGCGGCGTCCCACGATCGTCTCGACGAAAGCCGATTTCACACGTTCCGACCTGCGCACTATTGGTGCGTCGGGAATGTAAATGCCGGTGCTCATTGTTGCGTTTCCCCCGTATTCGTTATCCTGTGTATTTGCAATTGCGATCATTTTTCACTCCGAATCAGAATTTTAGTAAATCGTGAGTTGCTACGGTGCCGTCAATCCCGGAGTTCGCCCGACGGTGCGTTCGAGCTCTGCCCAGGCCAGCAAGTATCCAAGATTGGCCTGCGACAGTTCGGCTTTTGCCTCATAGTTCGCGGCGGTGGCATGCCTTACATCGGAAATCAGCACCACACCTTGAGTGGCTTGATTTGTGGCGAGGCGCTCGCTTTCCTGGCGTAGTTGGGCGACCTGGGCTGCGACGTTGACCATGTTTTTGGTGCGTTCGAGCTTGTTGTAACTGTGGTCGACGGCCACGGCGACTTTTTCTTTGAGGTGCTCGAGATGTTGCTCCGCTTCGGCAAGCTGCGAGGAACGCTCGCGGACGGTAGCGCGACGCTTGCCGAAATCCCAGAGTGTGTAGTTCAGGTGAATGCCGAAATCGCCGAAGTTGCGAACCAAGAAGGGCACGCCGTCTTGGTAGCTGTGGCGCGCGTAGGCGGTGATGTCGGGAATGTATGCGGTCTTTGCGGCTGCCACGCCGGCGCGTGCTTTCTCGACCGCTTCCTCGGCGGCGCGGATTTCGGGATTTTCTTCCCAGGCCTCTTTCACGTATTCGGATTTTGACAAGGTCTCGAAATTGGCTTCGACTTCCGGGTCGAGCTCTAATTTTGTGTCGAGGGGAAGGCCGAGAAGATCATTCATTTCGGTGGTGTAATCGTCGATCTGGAGTTCGGCGGTGAGGACGGATTGCTGGCCCTGAAGGAGTTCCGCGCGGCTCTGGATGGCCGCGACCTGCAAGGCGCTACCTTTGCGAACGTCATTCTCGTTGTCACGCAGATTTTCGGTAGCGAAGGAGGTTTGCTGCTCGGCGGCCTTCTTCTGGAGCTGCACGACAAGAATGGCGTAATAGAGGGAATGAACTTGCAGAGCGACTTCATTTTCGGCGTTCTTCAGATCGTCGCGGGAAGTGGCGGCTTCCGCAGCGGCAACACGATTTTCTTGGCGGATACGCAGCAGTTGGGTCAAGGGCTGGGCGATCATGGTGCCGCTCGAAAAGAGAGTCTTCTTGCCTTGAGGGAGTAGCGTGGCGCTGTTGGGAATCGGCACACCTGCCGCGACACCAAAAGCTCCAGCCGGGATGGAGAGCTCCTGCAGTTCGGTGATGTGCAGTATGTTCGATTGGTTGGTTATGGTCGGCAAGTAATCAGAACGGGCAGCTTCTTTGCGGTACTCGTTTTCCTGGACCTTGAAGCGAGCGATCTTGAGGGTGCGGTTCTGCTGGAGTGCAAGGCGAACCGCTTCCGTGAGGGTGAGGTGACGCGCTTCGTTTGCTAGAGATGAGATGGCACAGAGGAAAAGCGCTGCGGTGGTTGCAGTGAATCGGAAGATGCGCTGGCGAGTCGACGTATGCCTACCGAGCCTTGATCCAAGGCGATAAGTCTGGCGCGCGATCATGGTTTTGCCTCCCGAGGTAATTGTTGCTGAACGTCAGCAAGACCGTCGTAGCTCAAGGGCGACTTGCGGAGCAGTCCGACGAGAACAAGGGCGATGGCGCAACTCCAGGCGACCAACAGAAAGCCGTCAATGAGGCTCAGCGAATACGCCTGGAGGCGCAGCCGGGCGGCGATGAGATCGGCCGCACGCGCCGTAGCCGATGGGAGTCCGGAGGACTTCCCAAAGAGTCCCGCAGTCAGCGCATGAATATTTGCATCTGTAATCCAGTTGCCGCTGCTTACGTGCAGACCCAAGAGATTCGAGTGCAGCTTCTCGCGGTCGGCGAGAAAATGGCCCATGTATATGGCTCCCGCGGTTCCTCCAAACAATCTAACGGTATGAAAGAACGCAGAGAATGTCAGGATCCACTGAGGTTTCGACAACCCACCAGTGAAAACGCCCTGCAGGACAATGCCTCCCACCAGTCCTATGAGAGCAAACGATTGGCCGACGCCCGTCAGCAGCTCGGTGCGATAATAGTTTTCTGCGGCCCACGCACTGGAGTATTGGGCGCAGAAAACAGCCGCGAGGGCTGTGCATGTCAGCCCAGCAGCGAAGACCAGCCGAGGATCCACCCCGCTACGCAGTAGAAGACCTCCCATCAACGCGACCGGAAGGAGCGGTATAGCGCTCCAGATGATTGCCGGCCCGATCTGATCGGCCTCGAAACCATGGATAGCCAGCGACTGCGGAATCAGGATGATGGTTAATGTGAGAGTAAACCGAAACCAGAAGAGCAGACTTCCAAGCAGGACAGTATTCCATCGCCATAGATAAGGGAGCGCGACAAGGGGGTTGGGACCGAGTAATCGTCGTACAAGCGCGCATAGTGTGAAGAACGCGCCGGACCAAAACAACGCGTTGAATACGCCGGAGCGCCACCAGTCGAGCCTCTGGCCTTGCTGGAGGGCGGCAAGCATCAGAGCCAATCCGGCACTCAGGTACAGGAACCCGACAAAGCTAGGCGCAGAACTACTCTTCTTTCGAGCAGGAGCCGACGGTATCCCGAAATAGATACAGATCATCATCACCGGCGCGATGAGAGCGGAGCCCCAGAACATCCAGCGCCAAGAAAGTTGGTCGCGATACCACCCATAAAGTGATGGCGCGACATTGACTGCACCATCGATGAACGTTGCATAGAAAGCGAGTACAAAGGGTAGAAATCGCATGGGGGCGATACGAAGGGCAAAGGTTAACGTGAGCGGATAAAAGGTGCCTGAGGTCAGCCCGGCGACGATCAATGCGGCAACCAGAAGGCTAAAGCTGTGTATAAAGGGCAAGAAGGCGCAGGTTGCGGCAAAAATGCCTGCTGCAAACAGAAGGACGCGGCGTGGTCCGAGTAAACCTCCGAGGTAGGCACTAAATGGGCCGATAAACATGATCGAAGCGTTATAGGCGCTGTCGAGCCAGGCACCGGCATCGTAGCTGATGCCGAGATGACCTTTCAGGTCCGCCAGTCCCGAGCTAAGCATGCGACCGGTAAGCGTGACGAGGCCGGCTCCGATGAGCACGCCGAGTATCCCCACCAGAGGCCGGGTTGAGATTTCTGAGGGGATCGCCGCAGCTGCGGCATAGGCAAGCTCCACCGAGGTGAGCGGACGTGTTGTGATCGCTGCAGAAGCCATGATGGTCCGTTATCGCCTGGTGCGGACTGTGGCAGTTACAGAAAGACCGGGTTGAAGTTTGGCGGCCATGTTGGCATCCTCCAGCCCGATCTTTACGGTAATGCGCTGCACGACTTTGGTGAAGTTGCCGGTAGCGTTGTCGGGCGGCAACAGTGCAAACTGCGATCCGCTGGCGGGGGCGATTTCGAGCACTCTGCCATGAATGACCTGCCCGGGGTATTTGTCGACGCGAATCTCCGCGGGATCGCCCACTTTCACGTTGGTGAGCTGCGTCTCTCGATAGTTCGCCTGTACCCATTTGGTATTGCTGACGAACGGAATTACTTGCGTGCCAGGAGAAACCAACTGGCCTGGCCGCACCTGCCGCTCGCCTACCGAGCCGTCCATGGGAGCCGCGATCTTGGTGTAGCCGAGGTTCACCTGAGCGACGGTGAGTGCCGCCTGCTTGGCGTGGAGGTCAGCGACAAGTTGGAGTTCCTGTGATTCCAACACCGCCTTGCTGCGCTTTTCGGCCTCAACGCCCAGTTCGTTGCTGTGCAGGACCGTCTTGGCCTGCTCGAGGTCAGCCTGGCGACTGGCCAACTGCGCGGCAAAGCGCTGTTCGTCCGCGACCACCTGCTCGACCTTCTGCAGTGTGCTAGAACTCGATAGCAGGAGCGCCTCTTGTCTGTTACGTTCCTTCTGGGTGCGCACGACGTCGGCCTGGACGGCCTCTTCGCCACTCTGCGCGGCAGCGATCTGAGCGTGAGCCTGGTCGACTCCGGCAAAGGCTCGCGCAATGCGCGCATCTTGAAGGTCGCGCTGGCGACGATTGTTCTCGATGGCAGCCTTTGCGGCTTCCACGGCGGCGCTCGCCTGCGCTACTTGCGCCAGATAATCGCTGTCTTCCAGTTCCACAAGCAGGTCTCCCTTACGGACCTGCTGGAAGTCTGAAACTTTTACGTCGCGAACAATGCCTGCAACCTTGGTGCTGAGGGGAGTGAGATCGCCTCGGACGTAGGCGTCGTCAGTGACCTGGTCGATTCGCCCGCCCTCCCAGGCATTCCAATTTCGGGTGAGGGTGATGATCAAAGCGGCAGCGAGGAGGAGCACCGCTATGGGCGTGAGATAGCTGAGCCACTTCGGCTTGGCGGCGGGCGCCGGTGGGCGCTCGGGTACAGTCGTGTGTGACGGAGCCGACGCCGCTACGGTAGTCGACGGTGCAGGTGCAGGTGTTATCGCGGCCATAGAGCCTCCCGATTACGAGGTTGATCGCGCAAAACGGATGAGGGCCAAACCAGAATGTTGGTTCGAACCTGGCCACGGTTCAGTTCATTGAGCATTTCGTGCCGCCCTCCTTCGTAAAAATCGTAGGAGATATTGCGGATTCCAGCTTGGCGATAGCGCTCAATCAGCGTGCGAATGCCTTGCAATTGCTGGCCAATTGGATCTTCGCTGCCTGAAAAGAGATACATTGGCAAACGCGACCGTATTTTGGAAAGCGCATCCGTGTCGGCCAGCCGTGCAGAAGCGGCCAAAAAAGATTCCGTCGATTTGGGCTGAAGAGTTGGGAAACAAAGGGGGTCGTTCATGAATTGCACTACACCGCGCGCCGGGCCCCGGCTCTGCCGGCGGGTGCATGCGATTTGTAAGCCGTCCTGGCTCGTAAATCGGAATTCGTGCTGCGAATTCTTGTTCATAAGCCCTTGGGACCGAGGACTCGACATTCGCTTGACCTCAGACTTCTGCGGCGGTAAGGCAACTCAAATTGGAAGCTGCAAACGGCGCGTAAGAAGAACGCTTTTCCGTATCCTTCAGGAATGCCAACCCTTTATCCCCCGGATGACGATCAACGAGAAGCACATCACCCGAGCGCACTTGTGCCGTGGCCAGCAGCCTGGAAAGTGGGCAGACGAGATAGCGCTCGATGGCACGTTTCAGGTGGCGCGCTCCGTACCGCTGATCGGTCCCCTCTTCGAGCAAGAATTGTCGTCCTTCAGTCGTTACTCGGAACAAGAAGGGTCGCGTTGTCGAATCCAACACGCGCTTCTGCACCTGCCCGAGTTCGATTTCCAGTACTTCATCCAGTTCATCCCGCTTCAATGGGTGAAAGACGGCCAGCTTATCGAGCCGGTTGATGAACTCCGGAGAGAACTTGCGTCGGGCTGCTTCTATCGCGGCTCGTTCCACCTTTTCATCCAGTCGGTGCACGGGCTTGTCGATGGGTTGAACGAATCCCATTCCCCCGGTTATCAATTCGCTGATCTCAGCGCCGCCGAGATTCGAGGTCATGAAAATCATGGTTTGCGAGAGGTCGACCCGCCGGTTGTCGCCTAACGTCAAGGTCGCCTTGTCCAGTATTCCCAGCAATAGTTGCCAGAGCGAGTCGCTGGCTTTTTCGATCTCGTCAAACAGCAGGAAACTTAGCTTCAGCTGTTCGGTATGGCTCTTGGCCAGCGCTTCCTGGGTGATCAGTGGGTGCGTTTCGCGGTGGCCCAAGTAGCCCGGCGGTGACCCAATCAATTTGGCGATCTCGTGCGAGTGCTGAAACTCCGCACAATCCACTTTGAGCAGCGCATGGCTATCTCCGAACAGAATCTCGGCAGCGGCTTCCACGATGCGCGTTTTGCCTGAGCCGGTCGGCCCTAGAAACAAAAGATTTCCGATTGGGTGCGCGGGAGAGTGCAGGCCGGCGCAGAACACCTGATAAATGTCAGCAAGCGCTTGTACGGCCTCTTGCTGCCCGACAATCTTGTGACGCAGCGCATCCTCGAAATGGCTGGACGCAGAACTGCGCTTTCCCGTGTCCAGCACCTTCGCGTGGCCCCATTGCGTTGCTGTTGCCATAACATCTCCTTCAGTGTCGTCATCCAGAAACAGATTGGACACGACGTTTATTTCAATCTCCCGAACCGGCTCGTTCTCTCGTGATCCACTCGCGAATGTATGCCGGGCAATTCTTGATCTTGATGCTGTCCGTTTCGCAGATCTCGAGAAACCTGACAGCCTCTCGATCCACGAGGGTCAGGTCTTTCAAGTCCAAGACGATGCGGCGACCCTTCGGTTCCGATCCAAACAGTGCTTTCATCTCGGCTACATTTTCTGCGTCCATTCGACCACTCAACGTAAAGACAACTTCGCCGTTTGCCGCTCTGGTGATCTTCAGCATCGATCCTCTTTTGGAACCAGATTCTCGACACTAAAAGGCAATTGCAGTTCCAACGGTAACTTGATGAAAATGGGATATTTAATAAGTTAGTAGATGGCGATGTTTCGCCAATTGGCGAAAAGCGGCACAAAATGCTTTCGACAAGCCTCACAGAGACCTGCGACGAATGAGTATGTTCTACGGCGTTTCCAGGTTGGGTACGGTCCGAAAGCATGCGAGGATATTACTGGAAGGGTTAAGAGCCGTCTTGAATAAATCGTCCTCGATCAGGACGTTTTTGCTCAATCCTTTGACAGTTCAGTTTTTCGCTCGGAATGGCTTACGGCATGTCCTGGCTTCGGGGTGAAGCCTGACAATCGGATTTATCGTTCCAGCCGGCGCGCGAGACTTGGGGGCATGCCAGTTGATCTACGGAAGTGCCGAGCAAGATGACTCTGGTCGGAAAAACCGACGGCCAACGCGATTTGGGACAATGGCAGCTGAGTGTCACGAAGCAAATGTTGAACATGTTCGAGGCGTCGCTGCAACAAATAGCCGTGCGGTGGTGCTCCAACCGATTGTCGGAAAGCCCGTGCGAAATGGTGCGTGGAAAGTCCGGCCATGGAAGCAAGAGCTTCGAGGCTTATTCTCTCGTCGAGATGCGATTCGATGTACTTGCAGATCCGATGTGTGAGCGATGGTGAAAGGCCTCCGCGGCTAAGCGGCGGAACGTCTGTTCTGGACAAGTCGTCCAGCTTAGGGATCCGCGGCTGTGCATGGACGATCGACTCTGGAGAGCTATGCGAGCCCCTCGATCTGCTGAGAGGCGGTGTAATCAAAGTCTTCCAGCTGCCTAGGCCATCCGTTTGGGTCAAGACACTTGGAATGTCCTGCCTGCTACCCCGCCGGAAGAGGGAAAGACTGTAATTGAAAATTGCGCTCAGATGTACGCCGTCGGTCAGGTTCCTGTGCCTCGCGCAGAACGCAAGGCGAGCAACGTGATCGGCGCCAACGATGCGCTGATCTTCATCGAGGGCAAGCAGCAACGCGGGACGACTGTCGTCGCATGGCGAAGCCGCGATAATCCAAGCGTGGTGGAAGAACTCGCGAAAGAGTCTTTCTTCGACGGCACGGGCGGAGGCAATGGTTGCCGCCAAGGCCAACTGTTGGGTTCGATCTGTTCCGTCTAAAATGACCGCTGAAACGTCCAGGACGCCTGCCAGTTTTCCAACGGGATCGAAGATAGGTGCACCCGCACAAGTGAGTTTGGCATGGCGAGTGCGGTAATGCTGGCCGCCGTGGACGAGAACCGGCCGTTGTTCGACGATACAAGTCCCAATGCCGTTCGTTCCTTCGGTTTGCTCGGACCAGACACCGCCGAGCCAAATGCCCCACTGTTTGAATTCATCGGCTCTTGCTGGATCACCGCGATGGTGAATAGCAACGCCATCCCCGTTGCACAAGAGAACGACATATCCCTGCTGCCGCACGATCGCGTAGAGACGATCGATTTCTTCCCGGGCGTGCAGGATGACATCAGCCAGCGGCTCGCTTGAGACCTTTAGCTCGCTTTGCGTGATGACATTGGGTGCCGTCCGGCTTCTCGGGTCGACATGATGCTCCGCCACACATCGGCGCCATGAGTCGTGTACTTCTGCGGCAGATGAACTGGTCGTCGTACTGCTAAGAATGGGCTCGACGGGCCGAACGTCGAGAGGCTGGTCGGCAGGCGCGCCGAAACGACTCATGACTGGAGTAGCCATGTCGCCCTCCAACATCCACCGAGCTTATGACATTTGGGCTTGTCGCCAGGCTTGCAGCGGATCGCCTCGCTCGGTTTCCGGGAATCTTCACAGTTGCTGGAGTCTTGACCAGAATTGTAGCAGGGAGCCGTCAGCCCAACAAGCTGAGTTCTTCTGCATGTGATGGCCGTCACGGTGCTGCATGACGATGGTCACAGCAATTCTCTTTCGGCTAAGTGCATACTTCGATCTGAATCGAAGGTGCAAAGATGCAAAACGACGAACGAGACGTCCTGGCGATTCTAGAATTTGATCTGAGCGAAGAAACGATTGGAATTTGGCTTCGATGCATTATGCAGCGTCTAGAAGAGAAGCGGAGGGCCATTGGCGTTACATCGGGAGTTGACCAAGCTATCGACGTAACCCGGGCGGAGCTAGTTGCAGGAGGGCGCCGTGGACGTTGGTCCTTGATCCGAAATGATCTGCGAAAGGACCTTCCGCAGTTATTTATTGAGGCGATGAACCGATTCCAAGCAAGACCTCCTCCGACAGGGGGGACTCAGCGGCTAACTCCTGAAGAGGTTCTTGTCGATCTTCAGTGAGCGAATCTTCGACTCCAAGGTGGAGCGTGGCATCCCGAGCTTGGCGGCCGCGCCTGACGGTCCGAAGGCGCGTCCTTCGCTTTCGCGTAAGGCCGCCTCAATCATCTCTTTCTCCTGAGTGGCGAGCTTCTGAGAGAGGTCAAGCGGGCTTTTCGGCTCACGGGCAAGAGGCTGGCGCGAAAGCCAGCTTTCATCGACCGAAGAAGTTTGCCGAGGCTTCGACTTTTGGGCGAGTTGTTGACAACTTGCGTAGCGATTGCGCCTGAACTTGTGCCGGGTTCATCCTGTGAGCACGTTGAGGTGGGAACCTTAAATGAAACTTGCCAATCGCGGGCGAGCAGCGATCACCTGCCACATGAGCCGCAAGCCTCAACGCCCCGCGAGCGGATCACTTTTCGGTCAGCCAAGGCTTTGACGAGACCGTCAATCCGATGACCGCAGGCTCGTTTGCCCCCTTCACTGCCTAGCCGAGGTCTCCGCCGGAAACGGCTCCAATGAAACAAGATAAATGGTCGCGCTCAGAAAGGAATGGATTGGAGCACGGGGTGCACCTACCTGAAGCAGCCGCGTGGCGCTCGAATGCGGCGTGGCTCGCGTGGGCGGCCGTTCACCTCGAGTTTCTAGCGCAGTCTGCGAATCAGTGTTTTCCTGCAATGGGTCTGGACATACGTGACTGGAAAGCGGGGTTCGCAGCTCATCGTGAAACATCGCGGTAGGAGTCCGGAACGATTTGCGCGAAAGCGCAGCCTCGCACGGCACGGCAGGACCGAGGAAAATGCACAGGACGACGCACAAGACGGATTGGGGAGTGGTTGTCGGTCGGGCCACGGGAATACTTGTTCTCCTGGCCGGAATCCTCTTTGCAGCGGGGTTGTGCGCCGCAACTCCGCAGGACAACGCCGTTCCCAGTATTTTCGATCCGCACTCAACACCAGCGGATTCGATCCGTCATCTCTCTCACTTTGTCCTCGCCGTCACCGGACTGATTTTTCTGGTGGTCTTCAGTTTATTGAGTTATGTCGTGGTGAAGTTCCGCAGTAGAGCGGGGGACACAGCGCGCGAGCCAGCGCAAGTGTATGGAAGCACACAGATTGAACTCGCCTGGACCATCATTCCGATTCTGATCGTGGTTGTCCTTTTTCTCGCGACGGCGAGAGTGATTCACGCGATCCAGGATGCGCCCAAGCCTGCTGAGGCGGTGGAGGTGACCGCAATCGGGCACCAGTTTTGGTGGGAATTTCGCTATCCCGGGCTCGGCGTTGTCACCGCGAACGAACTCCATGTTCCCGTGAGCGACCCATCTCATCCCACACCGACATTCTTGAAATTGCTCTCCGCCGACACTGATCACAGTTTCTGGATACCTCAGCTCGCAGGAAAGACGGACTTGATTCCGAATCGCGTGAACGAAACGTGGCTCGATCCTCACGAGACGGGATTATTTCTCGGGCAATGCGCGCAGTACTGCGGTACGCAGCACGCGAAGATGCTATTGCGCGTGTACGTGGATAGTCCGGAGGACTTCAAGGTCTGGGTACGCGGACAACAACAGCCGGCGAATGAAGATGAAAAAGAAGCCGCGGGAAAACGCGTCTTCGAGAGAACGGCGTGCCTAAACTGCCATACGATCAATGGTACAAACGGCACTGGTCGTTTTGGTCCGGACCTAACCCACCTGATGAGCCGCCGCACGATCGCGTCAGGTGCAGCGGAGAACAACTCGCAAAATCTTCGGCTGTGGATTCAAAACCCGGATTCCATCAAGCCGGGATCTCTCATGCCGGCAATGAAGTTGAGCGACGCCGAACTGGATGCGCTCGTGCGCTATCTCGAAACCCTGCAGTAGAGAAAGAGAGCGAGATCAGGAATGTCGTCGGATGCCATAGCCATTCAAACTGCCGAAGCCGCAGGTCGGCCATGGGTTGCAACGTCGCATGAGTGGGTGACCACGGTCGATCACAAGCGCTTGGGCGTTCTGTACATCCTCTACGCCCTGTTTTTTCTCGTCATTGGCGGTATCGAAGCAACCATCATGCGCATCCAGCTGATGCATCCGCACAACGATTTTGTTTCTCCGCAGGTATTCAACCGCATGTTCACCATGCATGGCACGACCATGATTTTCTTCGTGGCCATGCCCATCCTGTTCGGCTTTGCCAACTACCTCGTGCCACTGATGATCGGGGCCCGGGACATGGCGTTTCCGCGCCTGAATGCCTTCAGTTTCTGGCTGACGGCGTTTGGTGGATTGCTGCTTTACTTTAGCTTCCTGGGTGGGAATGGATTGTACGGTGCTGGTAACGCACCGGATGTAGGCTGGTGGGCGTACGCCCCGTTGGCGTCTCGTGCGTTTTCGCCGGGTCACAGCTCGGACTATTGGACGATCGCTCTCTTGGCTTCGGGGTTCGGCAGCATCGGTACCGCCATCAATATCATCGCGACGATTATTTCGATGCGTTGCCCAGGCATGAAGCTGAGTCGTATGCCGCTGCTGGCATGGATGAACTTGGTGATGTCTGGAATGGTTCTGCTCGCGATTTCGCCTCTATCCGCAGCTCAAATCATGTTGCTCGTGGATCGCTATCTTGGCGGTCATTTTTTCGATACGCAGGCAGGAGGTTCAGCCACTTTGTGGATGCACTTCTTTTGGATATTTGGGCATCCCGAGGTGTATGTCCTGATCATTCCCTGTTTTGCGTTTGCCTCTGAAATTATTCCGGTATTTTCACGCAAGCCGATTTTCGGATACCCGGTCATGGTGGGTGCCACCGTTTGCATCGCGTTTGTGAGCATGAGCGTTTGGGCGCATCACATGTTTACCATCGGAATGAACTCTTATGCCAACAGCTTTTTCACGATTACCACAATGGCCGTGGGTGTACCGACCGGGATCAAAATCTTCAATTGGCTGGGTACGATGTGGGGAGGCAAGATCCAGTTCAAAACGCCGATGTTATTCTGCATCGGCTTTTTATTTCAGTTTTTGATTGCCGGCCTCACCGGCATCATGATGGCTTCGTCGCCCTTCGATTGGCAGCTCAGCGGCTCCTACTTTGTTGTGGCGCACTTTCATTATGTGATCGTGGGCGGAATTTTGTTTGCCCTCTTCGGAGCGTTTTATTACTGGTACCCCAAAATCACCGGAAGAATGCTGAACGAAGGCCTGGGCAAGCTGCATTTCTGGTTGTTTCTGATCGGCTTCCACCTCACCTTTGACCTGATGCACATTCCCGGTTTGCTTGGGATGCCACGGCGCATTTACACCTACGAGCCTGGCCGCGGTTGGGAAACGCTGAACCTTCTCGTGACCATCGGTGCTTTCGTCCAGGGGATTGCCACGCTAGTGTTCGTCGCGAACCTGGTCATCTCTTACTTCAAAGGGGCCAAAGCGGGGAACGATCCTTGGGATGCCTGGACTCTTGAATGGTCTACAAGTTCACCGCCCCCTGCCTACAACTTTGCTTCGATCCCCACAGTCGCGAGCCGCAGACCATTGTGGGATTTGAAGCACCCGGAAGATCCGGACAGCCGCTATGAGTAAAGGAATCAATCAATGAGCGCAATTACGACCTCGCTCGCGGGAACCCCCGTAGCTTGGAAGCTCCCGTACCGTGGAAGGGTCGGCATGGCGTGCCTCATATCCGCTGAGTCCGCCATCTTTACCATTTTCGTTGTGGCCTATCTGTATTACGTGGGGAAGAGCTTCTCCGGACCGACTCCCCGCGAAGTGCTGGAGACGCCCATCTTCTACACGGTCTGTCTGCTCTCCAGCAGTCTGACCATCCACTTTGCGGGAAAGCTTCTCGAACGCGGCAGGCGAGGAACATTTCTCACCTTATGGTCGCTCACGATCGCTCTAGGCGCCCTCTTTCTGTACGGCACTAGCCAGGAATGGCACCGGTTGATCTACGAGCACGGACTGACCATCTCCACGAACCTTTTTGGAACAACGTACTACTCGCTTGTTGGTCTGCACGCGTTTCACGTCACCGCTGGACTGATCATGCTGAGCATCGTGCTGTTGTTCGGGCTGGCAGGTCGCGTTGGGCCGGAGCAGTCTGCTCGCATCGATGTACTTTCCCTGTACTGGCACTTTGTCGATGCCGTTTGGATCGTTGTTTTCACCGTGGTTTACGTTCTTGGCCGCTGAGGAGAGGAGATGACAACGCTGCTATCCGTGGAACAAGTAGAGCAGAGCCCTCGGGCCCCAGCTGAGATCGAAGTGCCGGCGTCGACCGCATGGCCCCTGGTTTTGGCTTTCGGTTTCATCTTGATGTTCGCCGGTCTTCTTACGAGTGCTTCGGTGAGCGTCTTGGGCGTCGTGCTCGGTATTGCGGGTTGCCTCGGCTGGTTCCGCGAAGTGTTTCCTCACGAGCACGAGGAAACCGTGCCGCTTGTGTTCGAGGAGCCTCGCATAGCAACCGAGCGCCGTGTTGTCGAACGCGTGCCCGTTGCGCCCGATCTCGTGCGCGCATGGCTTCCTCTCGAGACCTACCCAGTATCGGCTGGAATCAAGGGTGGCCTGGGGGGAGGCGTAGCGATGGCTGTGTTGGCCTGTGCCTACGGGCTGCTGAAGGCCGGAAGCATCTGGTATCCCATCAACCTCCTTGCGGCCACCGTCTATGCAGAATCTCTTAAGCTGGAACCAGCCCAACTGAATTCGTTCCACGGGGACAGTTTCGCGATTGCCCTGGTCCTGCACGGTATCGGATCCATCTTCGTGGGACTGCTCTATGGCGCGATGCTTCCCATGTTCGCGCGGCGGCCGATCATTCTCGGAGGGCTGATTGCTCCAGTGCTGTGGTCAGGGCTGCTGTACTCGATTATGCAGCTTCTCAATCCTTTGCTTGCGAGCCGCATTAACTGGATTTGGTTTATGGGATCGCAGATAGCCTTCGGCATCGTAGCGGGCATCGTCGTCGTCCGACAGGCGCGTGTCTCAACTCGCGAGAACCTACCCTTCGTTGTACGCGCAGGAATTGAAGCTCCCGGAATAATTCCGCCGCGAGAAGGCAGGGAGAAACGGCCGTGAACGCATTTCGGAATCTTTGTGTGCGCGGGGCCCTCGCCGCGATTGTGCTCTCAGGTTGCGGCGTGCCGCACGGGCAGCCGAACAAGGGTTCCGAGGTTTTGGCGCCAAGTGAAGTTCTAGAATTCGGCCCTTTGTACGCTGAAAATTGTGCCGGCTGCCACGGTGCGGACGGACGGGGAGGAGCGGCGATCGCACTTGCGAATCCTGTCTATTTGGCCATTGCAGACGACGCTGTCATCCGCAAAGTCATCGCCAACGGTGTCCGAGGAACAGCGATGCCGGCGTTCGCCGAGAGCGCTGGCGGAATGTTGACCGACGCACAGATCGACGTGATTACTAAGGGAATTTGCTTGCGTTGGAGCCAGCGAGGAGTTCTGAACGTGGCCACCGCGCCTTCTTATGTGCCTAAGTCAACAGGGGACGCTCAGCGAGGCGAAGTCGCATACAAGAGTTACTGCGAGTCTTGCCACGGTCCGGGAGGAAGCGGCGGACGCAAGGGGAGCACCATTACAGATGATTCCTTTCTTGCGCTTGTCAGCGATCAGGGACTGCGCACGATTATCATCACAGGGCGCCCTGAATTGGGAGCGCCGGACTGGCGGGGAAATGTGCCCGGCAAGCCCATGTCCGATCAGGAAGTCACCGACGTAGTTGCGTGGCTCGCGTCGCGACGCTCTCAAAATCCGGGACAACCATATTCGGTTTCGAACTACGCACAGCATTAGGAGCTTGGTGATGGCAGATCAAAATACACTATCCCGTCGCGGCCTCTTCATGAAGATGGGAATTCTGTTCAACGGATTAGTCGCGACCGCCCTTGCCGTGCCCATCGTGGGCTTTCTTCTGTCCTCGATTACGCGCGGCCGAGCGAACGCGTATCTCTCCTGGGTCCCACTGGGACCAATAAAAGATTTTCCCGAAGGCGAGACGCGGCTGGCCACGTTCACCAATCCCTACGTGACCCCGACCGACGGCAAGACCGTGGACACAGCGTGCTGGGTGCGGCGCGTCGAAGGAGAGCAGTTCCAGGTTTTTGCCATCAATTGCGCGCACCTGGGCTGCCCCGTGCGCTGGTTTCCACAATCCGGCTTGTTCATGTGCCCCTGCCACGGCGGAGCGTACTATCGCGACGGTTCGCGCGCTTCGGGCCCGCCGGAACGCGGGCTGTTCGAGTATCCGTACAAGGTGCAGGACGGTATGGTTACGATTCAAGCTGGCGAATTGCCGACTCCGGGATCCCTAACCGCCTCTCTTTTCGGGAACAAACCACCGTGCGGTGCACGGAACGAGTTGGTTTCCATCGAGAGCAAGCTGTCCGCCTGCAGCAAAACGAATGCTTTGCTCAGAAAGACAAAGACATGGGCGTGATCGGACAAATCGGGCAATGGTTTGACCAACGCTTGCAACTGGCCGCTCCCATTCGTGACGCGGCGGAGCATCCCGTGCCGCGCAACACAGCGAGCTGGTTCTATGTGTTCGGCAGCGCTGCGCTCACCGTCTTCCTTCTTCAGCTCGTTACTGGAATCTTGTTGGCCCTGATTTATGTTCCTTCGGCGAGCGAGGCTTGGAGCAGTCTGCAAGCGCTGAACCATGATGTAACTTTGGGCTGGTTCATCCGCGCCATGCACGGGTGGGGCTCGAATTTCATGGTGGCGATCGTCCTTATCCACATGGTGCAGGTCTTCCTCTTCGGAGCGTACAAATTTCCGCGAGAGCTCACCTGGATCGTAGGCGTCTTTCTTTTGCTGATGACGCTAGGCATGGCTTTCAGCGGCCAAGTGCTGCGTTTTGATCAAGACGCTTACTGGGGCCTGGGTATCGGAGCTTCTATCGCCAGTCGCGTGCCAATTGCAGGCCCAATAATCGTGAAATTGATGCTCGGCGGACCGATTATTGCCGGAGCGACGCTGTCGCGATTTTTCGCGCTGCATGTCTTCGTGATTCCAGGAATGCTGATCGGTTTCGTTTGTCTTCATCTCTTGATGGTGCTGAAGCTCGGAATTAACGAATGGCCGATGCCAGGACGTCTCGTCAAGCGCGCAACGTACGAGAACGAATATCATCAACTCACAAGAAAAGATGGCGCACCCTTTGTTCCGTATGCGGTATGGAAAGATCTGTTCTTTGCTGCTTTCATCCTCTTGGCAGTGGCCGCGTGCGCTCTGTACTTCGGTCCGTTCGGTCCTACCGGCCGCCCGGACCCGACGATCATCCAGACGGCGCCGAAACCAGACTACTTCTTTTTGTGGCTGTACGGTTTGCTGTCATACTTGCCGCCTTCAATGGAGACGCCAGCTCTCCTCATTGGCCCCGTAGTCGTTATCGCGTTTCTTGTTTTGCTGCCATTTCTTTCTGGAGAAGGAGAAAAGAGTTGGCGCCGGCGGCCAATCGCTGTTTTGACGGTTCTGCTGATCGCCATAATCCTGGGAACACTCACCCATCTCGCTGGCTATACGCCGTGGAGCCCGCACATGAACGCTTGGAGCGGTGATCCTGTACCGGACAAATTTTTGCATGGCAGCACCGCGCTTCAGCGACAAGGTGCGCTGGTTTTCCAGGGCAAGCAGTGTCGTAACTGCCATTCCATCGGTGAGAGTGGCGGCCAGCGAGGTCCAGCACTTGATAGTGTTGCCGTGCGCCTAACCCAGGACCAACTCATCCGCCAAGTGATCCAGGGCGGCGGCAACATGCCAGCATACGGAAAGAATCTGAGTCCGGCGGAGACGACAGCACTCGTCGCATTCCTCGAAACGTTGCATCCAGCAGGGCAAACTCCCGCGCGCGACGCAGCGCTCGGGGAAGCCCAAGAGAAAAGCGCTTCCGCGCAATAACGCTACCCATGCCAGCCTCCGTTCAAGTCGCATTCGAATCCTGGTCGTGTTCGGTTGGGCTGACTTTCGCAGTGGTTCTGGCGGGGGTCCTGTACTTGCGGGGATGGCTTCGTCTTCATTCGGCTTCCGTGAACGCGATTCCTTCCTGGCGAGCTGGCAGTTTTTTTCTCGGACTGTTCTTGATCTGGGTGGCAGTGGGTTCACCTCTCGCAGCCTTCGACGAGGAATTGCTGACCGTCCACATGGTTCAGCATTTGCTGCTCATGACCGTCGCTCCTCCTTTGATCTTGGTGGGCGCACCCGTGATGCCGTTGTTGCACGCTTTGCCCCGGAAATTCCTGCAATCCATTCTCGGTCCATTGTTTCGGTCGCCTGCGATGCAAGGAATTGGACGTGTACTTTCGCAGCCTGCGTTTTGCTGGCTCGCCGCCGCCGCAGCACTGCTGGGATGGCATGTTCCGGCAGCATTCACGCTGGGATTGCAATCGGGGGCGTGGCATGCGATCGAGCACGCCTGTTTCCTCGGGTCCGGATTTCTTTTCTGGTGGCCCGTTGTGCAGCCATGGCCGAGTGTTCCGAGATGGCCGCGTTGGTCGATGCTCGTCTACCTTTTTCTCGCGACCCTGCCGTGCGACATTCTCTCCGCATTTCTTGCGTTCTGCGACCGTGTTGTTTACACGGTTTACCTCTCAACGCCGAAGCACTCTGTGATTTCCGCTCTTGAAGACCAGCAATGCGCAGGCGCACTGATGTGGACTTGCGTCACAATCGTGTACCTGTTAGCCGCAGCGATTCTTACCACAAGGCTGTTGTCGGCGCGGAGTACTCCTGAAAGTGAGTTGATGCAATTGGACTTGCACCCCACGCTCGCTCCGCGCACCGGTTCGTAAAGGGTGGAGGTTGTCTGACGATGTCCAGTGAACCTCTTCTTGTGGCTTATGGACTGCCTGTCGTGCAGCCCGGCCACTTCGTGCGGTCCAACGTCCTGTATAACTACTGGACCCTAACGAAGCCGGAAATAAATTTCTTGATTTGCTTGGCAACGGCGGCCGCTTTTGTCGTCGGCAATGGTGAACCACTCGCGCGCTTTCCATGTGTGCTCCTTGTACACACGCTCCTCGGGACAGTTCTGGTTGCGAGCGGGGCAGGTGCACTGAATCAGGTGATCGAGCGACAGTTCGATGCGCAAATGAGGCGCACATCTCGCCGACCGATCGCTGCTGGTCGCATCGAGCCCATCCATGCTCTGGTTTTCGGAATGCTGTTATCCCTTGTGGGATGTACTTACCTGGCTCTCGCGGTGCGACCGGCTGCGAGCCTCCTTGCCGTGCTGACACTCGTTTGCTACTTGTTTCTGTATACTCCGCTCAAACGTCGAACGCCGATGTGCACGCTGGTAGGCGCATTTCCCGGCGCCATGCCTGTTTTGATCGGATACGTCGCTGCGGCAGGGAAGCTCAACTCACCGGCATGGCTTCTCTACGCGATTCTTTTTCTCTGGCAATTCCCGCATTTCATGGCGATTGCCTGGATGTACCGCGAGGACTACGCGCGGGCAGGATATGTGGTCCTTCCGGAAGGAACAGAAAAAGCCACGTTCATGGGATGGCAAAGCGTGCTGCCAAGCCTGGCGTTACTGTCAGTCACAGTTGCGCCTCTCGTCTTGAGGCACGCCAGTCCGGCGGTCACGGGTGGAACGCTGTTGCTCAGTCTGAGTTTCCTTTATTTCGCCGGGAGACTCACCGTTGTCCGATCGAACGCGGCCGCCCGCCAGCTGCTTTTGGCATCTGTTATCTATCTTCCCTCAGTGTTCGTGCTCCAAGTGCTCACCAGGGTTTGAGGCAGAGTTACTATCGAGATTAAAAAACGACCTCGATACCGTCGGCTGGTCCATCCATCCTCAATTCTGCTCCGCCCCTATTTGAGCCTGGCGAGGCATGCACTTCTTGATCCGCTCAAATCACGTTTTGACGCCGCGCGCCGAAAGCCAGAGCGCTCCTCCCGGATTGACCCGATCCGGATAGAGCTCCAGCATCTTGTCGTAGAGTCCTCGCGCGGTTGTCGTTGTCGCGGCTACGCGGTCGAAATCGCGGATGTACTGCCGGGTCTCTTCAATGATCTTGGGGCTGTCGTCATTCCCATCTCGCTTGTGTCCAGCGATCACAGCGCGTGGGTTGAGTGACTCGATTTTGTCGAGCGCAGCGATCCACTCAAGGCGGGTTTGCGCGTTTGACCAGGCGAAGCACCAACACCTCGGTGTAGAAATCGATATTCCTCTGTGGATTCGAAGCGATCGCCGTCACATGATGTATTCCGGAAATGGGTTTTTCCATCGCCCCTTCAACTTATTTCAACTATTTGAACCCTTGCCGGACATGCGAAAGCCGTCAACCTTCTGGATCCGTCTTGAACCGGTTCTTGTCGATTTTCAGTGACTTAATCTTCGATTCCAGCGTCGACCGCGGAACGCCCAACTTTGCCGCGGCCCCGGTGGGTCCAAACACACGTCCACGGCTTGTCTCTAGAGCCTCCTCAATCATGTTCTTCTCTTGCGCCTCGAGTCTTCGAGGAAGCTCAATGTGGCGCTTCGATTCTGTTGCCGGAAGCGAAAAAGGCAACCAGCTTTCGTCGATCAAGAAAATGTCAGACTCGCAAAGGATCACCGAACGTTCGATAACGTTCTGTAATTCGCGGATATTTCCAGGCCAAGGATACGACTGAAGTACTTGAAGTGTTCTCTTCTCGACATTCTTGAAGTGCTTGCCCGCTTTTCGCGCATAGCGGTCGATAAAGTATTCCACCAGCAGAGGGATGTCCTCTCTTCGTTCTTGAAGAGAGGGTATCTCAATCGGGAAGACATGCAGCCGATAAAACAAATCACTACGGAAGGACCCAGTGCTGATTGCCGCCTGCAAGTCACGGTTTGTGGCTGCGATCACTCGCACGTCAGCGCGGATTCGATGACTGCCGCCGACACGCTCAAACTCATGCTCCTGCAAAACGCGCAGCAGTGCGATCTGAGTCTCAACTGGAAGCTCTCCGACTTCGTCGAGGAAGATTGTGCCTCCGTTTGCTAGTTCAAACCGACCCAGGCGCTGCTGAGTTGCGCCCGTGAAGGAGCCCTTCTCATGGCCGAACAGCTCAGAAGCGATAAGATCACGGGGGATTGCCGCACAGTTCACGCCGACGAACGGACGTGAGACCCGATCTGATCGTCGGTAGATGGCGCGTGCAACAAGTTCTTTGCCCGTTCCCGTTTCGCCCGTAATCAGAACGGTCGAATCTGTAGCAGCTACTTTGATCGCCCGCGAAAGCACGGCCTGCAACGCCGGTGACGTTCCCACAATCTCTTCAAACATGGAGACCCGATCCACTTCGTCTCTTAGAGCCAGGTTCTCCCTATAGAGCTGTTCCCTTAAGAGCTCTAATTCCTCAACCGCGGATTGCCGGGTTGCCCTTGCTTCAAGATACTCGGCCCCGTCCGAGATCGGGAGTTCTGAATCCCTGAGCTTGGCAGTCCGGACGAATTCTAAGACCACGTCCATGGCGGCGCGAATGCCCATGATCCTTTCGGAGTTACGGACACAATTGTGGACAGATTCACTCGGTGAATTGTTTGTCCGGAGCTTGTTGCCTCGCGGCAGTCCGCCCGAGCTGTCATGTGTGTTAAAACGCTGGCGAACTACATCGAGGTCACCGGCACCCTGATGACCATCTCGGAAAGCTATCGTTTGTGTCGCCATAAATCCGAGCCCCCTTGCTGAACGGCCTCTTTTGAGGTGAATCTGGACGTCGCAGGGCCGTATTCTCAAGGTGAGGCTTTGGGAAGTCCTTCAGAAAACTCTGAAAAAAGGTGAAAAACTCTGAATAGCCCTATAAGCTGACCACGTTTCTATGAACAGCTTGTACCGTTTCGGGCAGTTTGTGCTGGATCCAGGTAGGCGCACGCTGTCTCGCGCCGATTCACTCGTTTCTCTTACCCCTAAGGCTTTCGACGTCCTGCTCTTTCTTGCTCAAAACCCCAACCGTCTGGTCACCAAGGAGGAATTGCTGCAAGCCGTGTGGGGCGATACGTTCGTGGAAGAGGGGAACCTGACGCAATACATCTCCCATTTGCGCAAGGCGCTGTGTGACAACTCGGAAGACACCCGCTTGATCGTCACCATTGCTCGAAAGGGATACCAGTTCACGGGGGATGTCACCGTTGCCGAAGCGGCAGACGCCGCAATGCAAACTGCGGTTCAAGTCTCGACCGCCGAAAGTTCGCAAGCCAATACGCAACCCGCCCTCCGGAGTCCCGCAGATGAGGCGGTTCCAAAAGCGCCTGGGCACTGGCGAAAGGCTGCGTTCGTGGGTGCGTCTGCCATCCTTTTGGTGGTCGTGTGTTTTGCGTCCTGGTGGCACTTTGGTGGAATGACGCCGCCAAGGTCGCAAAAAATCATGCTCGCCGTACTGCCGTTTCAGAATCTCACTGGCGATCCGAATAAGGAATATCTTGCGGACGGCCTGACCGAGGAAATGATTTCACAGTTAGGCCGGCTTAACCCGGAACAGTTGGGTGTGATCGCGCGAACGTCCGTCATGGGATACAAACACAAGGCCGAACGCCTGGACCAGATTGGACGCGATCTTTCTGTGCAGTATGTGCTGGAAAACAGCCTCCGCGAAAGTGGAAATCACATACGCCTTACCGCTCAGCTCATTCAGGTAAAGGACCAAACTCATTTGTGGTCACAGGATTACGACTATCTGGCGAAAGACATCCTCAATGTCCAAGACGATGTAGCAAAGGCGGTTGCGCACGAAATCCGGTTGCGTTTGACTTCGAAACAGCAAGCAGAGTTGGCTCAGTCGCACCCAGTTAATCCGGAAGCCTTTGATGCCTACTTGCAGGGGCACTACTACTTTGAACGAGACACAGACAAAGATGCGGACATGGCTGCGAGGTATTTTGAACGGGCGACCCAACTTGATCCCTCCTATGCTTTGGCTTGGGTCGGGTTGTCTCGGGCACGCAACTGGCAGGTCAACATGAGTCTTATTCCCGCTGAGGAGGGCCACCGCCTTGCGCATGAAGCAGTTGAGCAAGCTTTAGCGCTGAACCCGAACCTGGCAGAGACCCATGCCCAAATGGGACGGATTGAGCAACAGGTCGACTTCGATTGGGTAGGAGCGGATGCTTCCATCCAGCGGGGAGTTGCTCTCGATCCCGGAAATCCCGAGGTTATAAGGACGGCGGCTTTCTCAGCAGTCATTCTCGGTCGCTTTGACGAAGCTCTTCCATTGAATCGCCGAGCCCTTGACTTGGACCCGCTCAATGCGGATAGCTGGGAGCAGCTTGGAGAGATCAAGTACTTCACTGGGCAGCTAGATGAAGCCCCAGCGGATTTCAAGAAGGCGCTCGAACTGAACCCCGATGTTGAGGCCGCCCATATGGTGTTAAGCCAAATCTATGTGATGCACGGACGGCCGCAGGATGCTTTGCCCGAAATCGAGTTCGTACGCCATGACTCAATACGTGCGTATCTGTATCCGATTGCGTACTACGCTCTTGGTCGGAAAAAGGAGTCGGACGCCGCGTTGAGTAAGCTAATTACGAAATACCATGCAAGTAACGCGTTCGAGATCGCCAGGGTTTATGCTTTCCGGAACCAGCCCAACGAAGCGTTCGAGTGGCTAGAGCGAGCTTATGCCCAACGTGACAACAGTCTGGTCGTAACCAAAGTGGAACCCCTACTGAAGAGCTTGCACAACGACCCGCGATTTGCCGCATTCTTGAAGAAACTCAACCTGCCGACCTGAAATAAGTTGCCCTATTTAAGGGTAATTTCTCGGAAGCGGGAGCCCTCAAGTTCCCCGATGGGGCCTGAAGCGATTCTTGTCGATTTTCAGCGTCCGAATCTTTGATTCCAGCGTGGACCGCGGGATGCCCAACTTGGCCGCAGCCCCCTTGGGTCCGAATATCCGGCCGCGACTTTCTTTCAGGGCGGCCTCAATCATTTCCTTCTCTTGCGCCAGGAGTCTTCGGGGAAGCTCCGTTTGGTTTTTCGGTTCCGTCAGAGACGGCTGCTTTGGTAACCAGCTTTCGTCGATCGAGAAAATCTCCGTTTCGCAAAGTATCACCGAACGCTCGATGACGTTCTGCAGTTCGCGAATGTTTCCCAGCCAAGGATAAGATTGAAGCAATTCGAGCGTCTTCTTGTTGACACGCTTTATGTTCTTGCGAGATTTTCGCGCGTAGCGATCGATAAAGTACTCCGCCAGCAGGGGAATGTCCTCTCTTCGCTCTCGAAGAGAGGGTATCTCGATCGGGAAGACATGCAGCCGATAAAACAAATCACTACGAAAGGACCCAGCGCTGATGGCCGCCTGCAAGTCACGATTGGTGGCTGCAATCACCCTAACGTCAGCGCGGATTCGACGAGTGCCGCCGACACGCTCAAACTCGTGCTCCTGCAAAACACGAAGTAGAGCAATCTGAGTCTCGGCTGGAAGCTCTCCGACTTCGTCGAGGAAGATCGTGCCTCCATTTGCTAGCTCGAACCGACCCAGGCGCTGCTGAGTCGCGCCGGTAAAGGCGCCCTTCTCATGGCCGAACAACTCAGAAGCGATAAGATCGCGGGGGATTGCCGCACAGTTCACACTAACGAATGCACGCGAAACACGATCTGATCTTCGATGTATCGCGCGTGCAACTAGCTCTTTGCCTGTTCCTGTTTCACCCGTGATGAGGACCGTAGAATCACTCGGTGCGACTTTGGAGATGCGCGAGAGAACACTTTTCAAAGCGGGAGATGTTCCCACGATTTCTTCAAACATCGAGGCTTTGTCGATTTCTTCACGCAGAGCGACGTTTTCGCTCCGAAGGCTGTCTTCCGTCCGCTTGCGGTCTTCGATGTCCGTCAAGGCGACATACCAACGCGTAATCTGTCCCTGTTCGTCGCGCAATGGGTTAAAACGAACCAAGAACCAGCGATAAGTTCCATCGCCCTTGCGCAGCCGTAACTCCAACTCGTAGGCCGATCCTGCAGAGAGAGCACGATCAAAATTATCCCGGTCCCGCGCTCGGTCATCAGGATGAATAAGCGACCGGGACGAAAGAAAATTCCCGGGTGTTTGCCGCCACTCTTCAAGACTAAGGCCGACGTAATCGAGCCCAATGCGGTTGGCATAAAGACGTTCGCCACCCGGTCCGAATACAGCAACAAGTTGAGGAACGAGGTCCAGAATCTGCCGGAGTTCTGTCTCTTGTTCGCGGATTTTGTCTTCTGCCCGTTTGCGATCTTCGATGTCGGTCGTGACCCCATACCACTTGACGATGTTTCCATCTTCATCTCGGAGGGGCACTCCGCGGTCCAACTGCCAGCGATATTGCCCATCCGAACGGCGGGAACGCACCTCATTTTCGAGAGGCTTGCCGGTAGCAACCGCTTCCATCCATTTACCTGCATGTCGCTCAAGATCATCAGGGTGAATTAGCGCTTGCCACCCTGATCCGGCCATCTGTTCCGCCGATGACCCCGAGTACTCCACAAATCGCTTGTTAACGTAAGTATTGGAGCCATCGGGCAGCGTACTCCACACAATCGCAGGAATGGTATCGACCACCTCGCGAAGCTCCGCTTCTTGTTTTTTGATCACCGCTTCTGCGTGGCGTTGCTCACTGACGTCGGTAACGGCTCCCACAAACTCGAGGTTACCTGAGGCGTCGCGCGAGGGGCGAGCTGTCACACGGACATACTTGATGGAACCGTCGGGCAATTGCAGGCGGTGCTCAAAATCAAAACGCTCGCCGTCACGAGACGCCCGGCCGATTTGCTGCTGCACCAGTTCGCGGTCCTCCGAGTGAACTCGCGAGAGGACGAATTCCACTGTGGGCTTCGTCTGTCTAGGACATTGAAAGATTCGGAACGTCTCGTCGGACCAGAGTATCTCGCCGCTTGAAACGCTCCAGCCGAAGCTGCCTGTGTGACTGAGCGTCTGAGCTTCCGTCAGATACGCTTCGCGGCGGTGCAGATCCTGCGTCAGAAGTTCGTGCTCGGTAACGTCCATGGCGCTCCCGACATACTTTTTCCGGCTTTGGTTGTCGACAAGGAGCACACCGACGCAGCGAATGTACCGGACCTCACCATTGGGTCGCACGATGCGCTTGGTGGCGTCAAAGGGCGATCCTTCCGCCACGAGTCGCTTGATCAGGTCTGCCATGGATTCGCGGTCCTGTAGGTGGACACAATCCAGGTATTCCTGAACACTAGGCGGTTTGCTGGCCGGATCGAGTCCGTGCATCCGAAATAATTCGGGAGACCAATAGGAGAAGCCGTCGGGATCGAAGGCCCAGCTTCCCATGTGGCCAAGACGCTGCCCTTCGGCAAGATAAAACTCGCTTCTTTGCAGCTCCTGCGCGTTGCGGCGGAACTGTTCTTCCGCCGTCTTGCGTTCCTCAATATCCAGACTCGATCCATACCACTTGACGATGTTGCCGTTTGCATCGCGAAGTGGCACTTTCCGGTGGAACATCCAGCGGTAATCTCCATTCGCCCTCCGGACGCGAGTTTCGTACTCGAAGATTTCTCCCGTCGCAAGGCAGGCTCGCCACTTGGCCACAATCCCTTCAACGTCCTCAGGGTGAACGAAAGCCGTCCAATTCCAGCCGATCACTTTGTCCAAAGTGACGCCCAGGTACTCCAGCCAAGGTTTATTGAAGTAATCGAGGTAACCGTCGGGTCCGGCGGTGTGAATCAGCGCAGGAATCGAGTCAACAAGGAGTTGGGCATTCAAACGCTCGGATCCCTGTCCTGAGGAGGCCATGACGGGCATGATACACCCAGAAAATCCGCATGCGGCGGCCGGCCCCATTGTTGTACCTGAGTTTGGTTGCACGTGATTGGGCTCGGTTTTCTGCATTGGCTTGCCCTCCTTTCGGTGATCTGCGCCGATTGTGGCGCTGCCGGAATCCTGTCGTCTTGAACGAATCGGCTTCCGTTAGAACGTCTTTGCGCAAAGGCAAAGGGTAGCGGCGGGCCGACAAATCCTTGGTTTTTGTATGAGCGGCCGAGGTGGTCTAAGTCACTTATTTGTAATGGTTTGGCTTAGCGGGCGTTCCAACGGATGGGGCTTGGGGCAACACCAGTCAGACGGTGGAAATGACGCGTGTTTTGTTCAAGCGCTCGCCAATTGTCGAGATTTCGGCGTTGACTCAGCCGCGAACGGTTTGTCTTTTCAACTACTTACGAGTGGCGCCTTAATTGCCATTTAAGCGACGCAAGTTGTGATTTGCGACGAGGAACGAGATGCTGAGGATCACAAGAAAGGCAAACGGGGAAGTGGTCTTTAAGGTTAGCGGTCAACTAACCGCGGAAAACGTGGCGGAGATGGAGACACTCATTGCTGCAGAAACAAAAGGCAGACGAATTGTCTTGGACTGTACAGATCTGAGATCCGTAGATGGTGAGGCGGTTAAATTTCTGGAGAAGTGGGAAGCGGACTCGATCAAGCTGAAGAACTGCGGCCTTTACATCCGAGAGTGGATCAGGAGAGAGCGGCTGGAAAGAGAATCAGACCAGAGTTCGGATAAATGAGCAACAAACGGGTCCCGCTGAGTTGAGCTTGTGCAGTAGAAGGAGCAGTTATGGTGACAGCAACACAATCGACCCATAAAAAAGAACGCGGTCCGCACCTGGGAAAAGGGGCGGATCAGGGGCTCTCCCGGTTTTTAGACGCGGAAAAACGCAGTGCTACAGCTTGCCAGTTTGAGCATGCGATGCGGGAGAAAATCGCCGGGCAAGACGAGGCCGTGCAAGCGCTCGTTGATATCTATCAAGTGTTCTGCGCCGGTCTGCATTCTCCCGGACGCCCTGTGGGGAATCTGCTGTTTCTGGGACCCACCGGTTCAGGGAAAACGCGCACTGTCGAAGCCGCGGCCGAGATTCTGTTCGGAGAGAACCGGGCGGTAATCAAAGTGGATTGCGCGGAATTCCAGCACTCCCACGAAATTGCGAAATTGATTGGTTCGCCGCCAGGATATCTGGGGCACCGCGAAACGCACCCGCTTATAACGCAAGAAGCGTTGGCCGCAAGCCACCGCGAGCACCTGAAACTGAGTTTTTTACTGTTCGACGAGATTGAGAAAGCGAGCGACGCGCTATGGCAGCTGCTGTTAGGAATGCTGGATAAAGCGACGCTTACACTGGGCGACAACCGGAAGGTGGATTTGTCACAGACCGTGATCTTCCTGACCTCGAACCTAGGGGGCAGCCAGATCGCCGATCTGATGCACAGGGGTATGGGGTTCATCCAGCCGAAGGACAAGGCGACAACCGGATTGCACGAGAAAGTGGAGAGGACCGCGGTGGAAACGGCGAGGCGGAAGTTCTCGCCAGAGTTCATGAATCGCCTGGACAAAGTCGTGGTGTTCCATCCCCTAAAGCGCGAGGAACTGGATGAGGTGCTGGAGATCGAACTCAGGCGGGTACAGAAGCGGGTGCTGGACTCGTCGACGCGTCCCTTCTGTTTCGAATCACAAGCGAAGGTCGGGAGTTCCTCCTTGAGGAGGGAAACGACCAAAGGTATGGAGCCCGCCACCTGAAGCGCGCCATTGAGCGTTATGTGGTGTACCCAATTGCCAGACTACTGGCCACTGCGCAAGTGCATCAGGGTGATGCGCTGGTTATCGATCACCATCTTAGCGAAGAGGGACTTGTTTTCTTAAGAGACACGGAAAACCGGTCTTCCGACCTTTCCTTACCGAACTCGGGACAGCTGATGACTGCGGAAGCTCGAGTTTGAGTGGCGTCCACAATTCATACTAAAGATGCCGGGTCGCAGCGATTAGAAACAGGAGCACAGCATGAGCACAGCAGCAGATGCAGTCATGGAGCTTACTTGGCACCCAGAAAGCTCACCGATAAATGCCCCCTATCGTGCTGATGAACGGACGGCGCGCAAGTCTCAACGCACGGAATCCTCGTTCCTGGATACGATCGTAGGGCGCCGCGGCAGCCTGCGCTCCATTCTCAGCCAGGTGGAGGCCGTCGGAGGCACGAATACAACCGTTTTGATCACCGGAGAGACCGGCACCGGCAAGGAAGTCATCGCGCGAGCGATTCACGAGCTCAGCCCCCGCCGAAACCGAAATCTGGTGAAGGTGAACTGTGCGGCCATGCCTGCCGGCCTCCTCGAAAGCGAGCTCTTCGGGCACGAACGCGGAGCCTTTACGGGCGCCGTCAACTCTCATGTCGGCCGCTTCGCGTTGGCGGATCGCGGCACTCTTTTCCTCGATGAAATTGGAGACATGCCACTAGAGCTTCAGCCCAAGCTGCTCCGCGTCTTGCAGGAGCGTGAGTTCGAGGCAGTCGGCAGCACGCGCACAACGCGAGTCGATGTTCGCGTTGTTGCCGCGACCAACCAAGACTTGAAGCGAATGGCTCAGGATCGTGAATTCCGTGAAGATTTGTACTACCGGTTGAATGTTTTCCCGATTTATCTGCCGCCCCTGCGCGAAAGGAAAGCCGATATTCCCGAACTCGTGGAATATTTCGTTCAACAGTTTGCCGCCTCGATGGACAAATCGATCGAATCGATTCCTCAGGAAACTATGCGCTCCCTGGTGCGCCACCACTGGCGCGGCAACATTCGAGAGCTCCAAAACTACATCGCGCGTGGCGTCATTCTCTCCAATGATGGCGTCTTTGAACCAGCACCTCTCGAAAGCTACGAGCAGTCGGAGCCCGAGATTTCAAACCCCACCCTCGAAGACAAGGTACGCAGAGAAATTCTGGCTGCTTGCCAGCGCGCTAATTGGAAGCTCGGAGGTCCGCGAGGAGCAGCTGCCAGACTTGGCCTGAAGCGCACCACGCTGTTTTATAAGATGAAGCGCCTTGGTATTGCGCCACCAGCAGACCATTCGCTGGACTAAGTCAAGAATCCAAAGTGCACCTCCGTTTCCCACTGGTCTTCGCAGTTTTGTGTGGGGAAGGTGCAATCAGTGTACGAGATGAAGTGTACCGTTGCGGGGATAACGTACCTTGAAACGTGGTTCTGGAAAGTTTCGTGAATTCATTCTACCCGGCTGAAACCGGACGATACCTAAGATCGTGACGTTGGTAAGTGGCTGATTTTCCACAGTGAGGACAGTCTAGGGTGAGGCGGCTGGAAGAGAATCCGAGCTTGTGAGGTGAATACGATCCGGCAAATGGCAGATTTTCGGATATCGAACTGTGCGGGAATTCTTTCCCGCAGGCCGAACATGTCAACGTCCATTGGCTCATGTTCTACCTTGCAGGCTGAGTGCCTCGTTTACTTTGAGAAACTGGCGACAGCGGCTGCTTCCGTATTGCAGACCTCGAAGACCGTCACGAGCTTGGTGAGTTGCAGGAGTTCGTTAAATTTCCTGCCCAGGTTGCTGAGCATGAGCGTTGCGCCCTGGGTTTTTGCACTCACATGCAACGCGACCAATATCCCAAGCCCTGTGCTATCGATATACTCGACGTGGCTCATATTCAGGATGATGTTCTTCTTTCCTTCGGCGATTAGGCTTTTCAATTTCTCTCGCAAAGATTGGCTCTCCTCGCCGAGCACGATGCGCCCCTCCAGTGTTACAACGGAAGCGCCATCCAGGTCGCTGCTCGTTATTTTTAATTTCAAGTGGCGTTGCTCCTAGCGGACCGCTGTTCCTGATTCAATTTCTCGGTGCAAACCGCAATTTCGTCATCAATGGGTTTAATTGCGGAAGCAAGCTGGAAATCATGCGGGCGCTTTAAGTATTCATCGAACAATGAGTTTCTCTTGGCCTTCAAATCGTTGCGCTTTTTCTTCCAATCATCTGTCTCTACTAACGTGGTCCGTGTAATCAGTGTGTTCCACCTATTCGGGCTGAGAAAAGCCTTGAGCGAGAGATGTTGCTTGCCTCGCAGAAAGTGTGCGCCAACAGCCGCCGAGAAACTGTCTCTTTCTGGACACCGTTCACCAAGAGTGTCTCCAATTCGACAGCCTGGGGTTTCACCAATTCATAAAGTTCTAGGCTTCCCTAACAACCCCTCGCGGATTCTTGCCCTCGCGGAGCGCTGCAAGTTTAACGGTTTCTAATTTTTTGTCGCAGCTCGCCGCTGTCTCTTCGTTACATTCTCAGCGAAAGACAGAAGCAACTGTCTGTCAGCCTCCTTCATCGTGGCTAGAAATCGGGAGAGCTTGTTCAAAAAGCGTGCATCCTTTCCCACATCGCCCCATTCAGGCGCTTTGTGTCCGTTAGTCCTGGTTGGGAGTTTGGGAGGTTCTGTACCGTCATACATTAACTGATAAAGCGGTACTTCCAGCGCACGCGCAAATTTCTCTAATGTTTCGACGGCTGGCACCGTATGGCCGTTCTCCACGCGAGAAACATAACAACGTAACAATCCCGTGCGTTTTTCAATGTCTCCCTGAGAAAGTTTTTTCTCCTCCCGGAGAGAAGTTAGCCGATGCCCAATGTCCATGTCAGAAATCTCCTTCGGGGTCCGAGTCGGACAGCCCTCTAATTTTCTCGCACATTAAAGCACAATCGGCCTGGAAATGCTGTAGGCGGTGAAAAATCCGGCCTACCGGATTCGTCCAATGCTACAACCTCGACAGTCGATAACGGTGTCCGCAGGTAGGTCCTTGAGCGCCTCTGCGATCTGCGGGAATCGCTTGTTGAAGCTCTTGTGGTTGCGTGAATACAGGATAGGGTTGCTGCTGGTTTTGACGCCAATGGCGCGGTAGCCGTCGAACTTCACTTCGTAGGTCCAATCAGAGCCTTCGGGTAGTTCTGAGACCAAAGCGCATTCCATAGGCTCGATGAACTCGGCTTTTCTCCTCGGAGGTGGGTTCACTCTACTATGACGGACCACAATGCCTTCTTTTTATGCTCACTCAAGGACAAGGTGGACTGCACTTTGAACCTATTCGGGGCGGCGGCTGAGTATTTGGCGGGGCATTCAAACGCAAGTTACTCTTTGGGGCGACGCCGTCTACAATTTTCTTTGACAATCTGAACGGATGCTCAGTTCCGTCAGATGATTTAGTCAGTAGAAATAAGTTCATCGGCGTCTTCACCAAGTAGTTCCACATCTTCGCTGACTGTAGATTGCAAATTCAGCAAGCCTCGCACGGTGCCTGCATTTTGAGGTGAAATTAACAACTGCACTGTCGTAGGTTTTCCGCCACCTAAGGTCTGAGGGATTTTGACGTACACCTTTTCACCGAAAAAGATTGCTATTCCGGCCAATGCCGAACAACCCGCAATGACTCTGGATACTTTGTTCCCTTTCGACATTTTGTCCGCTTCCATCAGAAAAAGAGTTGCCATTGCTAACCCGCATAGCGACCAGAAGAAAAACGGAAAGGTCGTATCGTGGGCGTGGGACGCTGCTAACGAGACTGTAGCGACGTAGGCAACCATAGAAACAAAAAGTCCACTCGTTGGGAAGCGGCGGTAGACGCGAAAGAATTGAAGCTGAAAATCGATGAGAAAGTAAATGACGAGAGGAGCCGAAAGCCAAGAGGCAGATTCGTGCAGAAATGTTATCATAACTAGCATAGTTGTCGCTGCGATGGAAAATATAATGCTTGAGAAGAGCCAGATAAGAATAATGACCCACCAAACGATTACAGGTCCCCACGAAGGTTTCGCACCTGCTATGGCTCTGCCCGTTTCATCCATTCCGTGAATTCGAGTGCCCACTAAGACGGCGAATAAACCCAAAATCAAAATAAGGATTACACCAGCCGGAAGATAACTTGCATTCAATAACCCTTTGTTCGCGACCCCGTACTGGCTGAAGTACGTATTCACGGCAATGTAGCCCAGGACGTAGACGATCACGCCCAATACTCCTAAACTTTGGGCAATAATCGAAATGTGTGGAGTAACGGAACTGAACCAAGATGCGGAACCCTGAGCGGGTGCTGGTGCGGTTTCACCTTCCATTGCGGGTTAGCTTAACACTAGAAGTGTTATGTCTGATGCTCCACGATAAACCTAGCACGTTCATATAATTCGTCAAACGTGATGATTTCAACTCCGTGAATGGACTTCCGAAACAGTTCGAAGCTTTCCCATTTGGTTCGGTCATCCTTAACTTGATTGAGCGAACCGACAATGATTATAGCTTTGGGCTTGACCGTATAAATTTTCTCCAGCCTGTCCAGATTCGCCGGGTGCGAAAAGCCCCTAAGCGTCCACTCTTCTACACTGGCATGAATCTGGGAGATAGCATCCGTAAGTTCGGCCCCGAGGCTCCATGCACCGCTTCTAATCGGTTTGGAGCCGAAAAGCAAAGCGGCCTGCGGCGTTTTGATCTCAACGAGAACCGTAAATCGCACGAGTCCACCAGTGCTCGCCAAGTAGTCAGGTATTTTCCCGCCCGTGCCTTTGATTGACGTTCCGCCAACATGTGCTTGAGGCTGTTCCAGACGAAGGATGACGTAATTAAGACCGTAGCCGAATATCCACTTATTGTCCTTAAAAAATGCCTGCCACCAACCTTCGCTAGAGTTTTGAGCGTCTAAAGCCTTCTTGAACTCCGTAAGACGCTTCCTACGCTGAAGCATTTCGTTGATGTCCTGCTCGGTGAACTCAACTCCCTGCGAAGCCAACTTGATAAGGCCTGGATACGGATGGGAGGGTCATCTATGTTGGGACGTTCAGCAAAGTTATGTTTCCTGCTTTGCGCTTGGGCTACGTCGTTGTTCCCAGGGATTTGATACCCGCCTTCTCCGCGGCTCGGGATGCCGCTGACATCTTTTCATCGCCTCTCTATCAGGCGGTCTTGACTGATTTCATCCGCGAGGGACACTTCGCTCGCCATATCCGTCGGATGCGAATCCTCTACATGCAGCGGCGAAGAGCGCTGGTGAATGCGATCCAAATGCAGATGGGAGAGATAACCGAGGTGATCGGCGCCGAAGCAGGAATGCATCTAGTGGCACTGCTACCTCGGGGCATTGACGACGTGGCGGTTTCCAGGAAGGCTGCCCAGAAGGGCATTTCTGCAATACCGTTGTCCACATGCTACTTGAAAGCTCCGACGAGGGGCGGCCTGATCCTCGGCTACGGGGGCGCCGACGCACATCAGATTCGCGATGGGATACGCAAACTCAGGATGAGCCTATAGTGCCAGTGGAGATTGGTTCTACCTCTATCGCGCCAGCCTTGCAGCGTACTCCCGTTAAGTGCCGCTCTGGAGACAATCCGAATGTGTAAACGACTACTGCTCGCCTTTCTGCTGAATTCCTTAGGAACCCCTTTCTTCACGCCAAGCGCCGCGCCTGGCTCAGCTTCTTCGCAAGTTACAACAATGCTGCGCGCCAAAGACCAGGCACTGCTCGACGCCATTGCCCCCGGTGACACTAAGGTGTGGGACAGGGCGTTGGCCAGCGACGCCGTTTATGTGGATGAAAACGGAGTCATCATGCACAGAGAAGAATTCCTTAAGCAATTCACTCCTCTGCCGTCTGGCGTGTCAGGAAGCATCGTCATCAACTCTTACTCGGTGATGATGCACGGAGATGTTGCCACCGTCATTCACAGCGATGACGAGAAGTAAAATTATCACGGCGAAGAGTTGACAGCCCGCTATCTGACCACAGAAACATGCCAGAAGACGATTGATGACTGGCTGCTGCTTCAGGTCCATACCTACGCAGTCTTGAAAGATCCACCGGCACGAAAACTCGATTCTAAAGAACTCGACGCCTACGTTGGGAAATATGTCGCCGGTGACCTTACGCAAACGGTTCGCCGCGATGGCGATCACCTTGTAAGCGTGCGCGAAGACAGACCCGACACCAACTGGCAGGCAGAGCTGCGCGACGTTTTCTTTATCGCGGGACAGCCGCGCACACGCAAGATCTTCAGTCGCGACTCCAGAGGCAAAATCACTGGCTTCGCGGAGCGTCGCGAAGGAACGGATCTGGTTTGGAACAGAGTACGCTAATCGTAGCAGATCAGAGAACGTCGTTACAGCACTAGCGATGAACACTGCAATCACTGGAATAAAATCTGCTAGTACCACCGTGCAGAGCTTCAATCAGCGTGAGGGTTGCGGGCGGATTCGGCTCAGGAATTTGCAGTCGACCGTCAGCCATGAAAAGTGCAATCACTGAAACTCTTCCGCAGAGTCCATGTCGTCGACCTGAGATGCGCAAGAAACTCCTTACAATCGCTGAGTATTCAGCAATCCTCGCGACCTGCCAGCTCTGATCCCTTACTTCAACCTGCGCAGAAGTGACTGCCGCTCGAGTGCGCCGATAAGAGTTCTGCAGTATGTTCGCCACGCAACGCGAGGTTGAACTCTTGTTTGCTTCCCTTGAACAACTCGCAGAAGGGCTGCGCAGGGCTCGCTACGTCACCGATCCCGTAACGCTGCAGGTCGTCTATCTGGCGGCGAAAATGCGCAAGCCGCTTCTGGTCGAGGGCCCGCCCGGATGCGGAAAGACGGAACTTGCCTATGCCGTGGCTCAGGTCGCAGGCACGACGGTGGAGCGCCTGCAGTGCTATGAGGGGATTACCGAAGAGAAGGCTATAGGGAAGTTTGATGAGGCGTTACAGAAGATCTTTCTGGAAACCCAGCAAGAACTTCTTGGCAAAGACTGGAGCGCAATCCAAAGACGGCTGTATTCTCTGGACTTCTTCGCCGAGGGCCCTCTTGTACGCGCTCTTGACTCAGTCGGCAAGCCGTGCGTTTTGTTGATCGATGAACTCGACAAGGTCGACCAGGCCTTTGAAGCGTTGCTCTTGGAAATTCTGAGCGCATGGCAGGTGACCGTGCCCAAATTAGGTACGATCCGGGCGGCATCGACTTGTTTCGCGCCGGACGAACTTGCCAGCTTCTAATTACCAAGCACGAGCAGGGAAGTATTGAAAAGGGCGGGCGCCCTTCTTTGAAGAACAGCCTCGTGTTTCGCGGCATGGACGGATT
>Ga0209647_1000334_pt1 | contig 44212 bp, 45 predicted proteins | sample GraSoi_2013_60cm_FD_185827 | JGI IMG/M metagenome (GOLD analysis project Ga0209647, IMG submission 185827) | Grasslands soil microbial communities from the Angelo Coastal Reserve, California, USA - Sample 9_17_2013_60cm (SPAdes) (version 2) | ecosystem: Environmental > Terrestrial > Soil >...
GAGATCGGCATGGCCGTCGCCGCGGCGCGACGGCGTGCCGACGGCGATGAAGACCGCGTCGGCTCCGGCCACCGCGGCGGCGAGATCGGTGGTGAAGGCGAGGCGTCCGGCGCGCGCGTTGCTCTCGACGATCTGATCGAGCCCGGGCTCGTAGATCGGCACGTCGCCCTGCTGCAGGCGCGCGATCTTCTGCGCATCCTTGTCGACGCAGGTGACGGAGACGCCGAACTCGGAAAAGCACGCGCCGGAGACGAGTCCCACATAACCGGTGCCGATCACTGCAATGCGCATGGCCACTCCTGCCCAGCAACGCCCCTAGAACGATCCTCCTCGGGGCAAAATTCCTCTTCACGTTTCCCGCGCGTAGGCGTCCCTTCGCGCGGTATTCGTTACACACCGACGCTCTTCGACACGGCCGCCGCGAACGTGGTTAAGCAGGAAGAACCCCGCACCACGGCGGGGCCCGCAATACCGGATGAACCAGTTCCCTGGGTTTTGTGCAACCCTAGCTCACTTATTCCTGATTGCAGCTCGCGCGTCAAGCAATCGCCGCATCTCGTCTTGGGTAAAGGCCATGATTGTCTTTGGTCAACCCTCGGCGCCTTCATGCGGCGGTTTGCCGCGCGCTCGCCTTGCGGTGGCGGCAAGAGCATCCCCGATCGCGCACTTGTCGGCTCCCCGCGTTCATCGTATCACCGGCCGAACACGTGGCGTCGGGATAGCTGGCTGCCCCCCGCCCGTTATCGTCATTTGGCAGCGGCCCCACGCTCGCGGCGAGCGCGCATGAGCAAGGCAATCTTGGTTACCGGCGGCGCCGGCTATATCGGCAGCCACGCCTGCAAGGCGTTGGCGCAGGCCGGCTATGCGCCGATCACCTTCGACAATCTCGTCTACGGCCATCGCGAGGCGGTGCGCTGGGGCCCGCTGGTAGAGGGCGATCTCGCCGACGGCGCGCTCGTGGCCGACACGCTGCGCCGGTTCGATATTGCCGCGGTCATGCATTTCGCCGCCTATGCCTATGTCGGCGAATCCATGGCCAAGCCCGAACTCTATTTCCGCAACAATGTGGTTAACAGCCTCGGGCTGCTCGAGAGCATGCGCGAGGCGGGCATCCGCCGCATCGTCTTCTCCTCGACCTGCGCCACCTACGGCATCCCCGAGGCGTTGCCGATCCGCGAAACCATGCCGCAGCGTCCGGTCAATCCTTATGGCGAGAGCAAGCTCATGATCGAGCGGGCGCTCCATTGGCACGGCGTCGCGCACGGGCTCGACCATGTCGCCCTGCGCTATTTCAACGCGGCCGGCGCCGACCCCGAGGGCGAGGTCGGCGAGCATCACGAGCCCGAGACGCATCTCATCCCGCTGGTGCTGGACGCTGCCCTCGGCCGGCGCGCGCAGATCGACATTTACGGCAAGGACTATCCGACGCCCGACGGGACGGCGATCCGCGACTATATCCATGTGACCGATCTCGCCGCAGCGCATGTGCTGGCCCTCGACTACCTCGAACATGGCGGCGCCAGCATCGCCTTGAATCTCGCCACCGGCCAGGGCCATTCCGTGCGCGAGGTGATCGCGGCGGCCGAGCGCGTCACCGGGCAGCCCATCCCGCGGCGCGAGGTCGAGCGCCGCCCCGGCGACCCGCCCCGCCTCGTCGCCGATGCGACGCTGGCCAACCGCACGCTGAGCTGGACGCCGCGCGTCTCCGATCTCGACACCATCATAGCCACCGCCTGGACGTGGCACCGCCGCCGCTTCGCCGTGGCCGAGGCGGCGGGCGACTGAGTCAATTCTCGCGCGGCGCTTGACAGCGTTCGCATTCTGCGGCGCTATCCCGGCCGCGGAATAGTGCGCGCGACGCCGCCGTTCTGCCGACAAGCCTGCGTCGCAGCCGACGGGGGGCAATCCGCCGGTCCCGGCCGCGAACGGTCGGGACGGGTGGTTCGGCGTTTGCCGGAAAGCCACGGGAGTTCGCGCATAATGGAGCCGGTCGAGACCGCCGTCGCGGCGCGCCATGAGGCGCATCCGGACGAAGACCGCGCGGCGGTTCGCGTGCAAGGCAAGTTCTTTTTTGCCGGCGATGCCAAGTTCTTCGTCAAGGGCGTGACCTACGGACCCTTCGCTCCGGCCGCGCACGGCACGCAGTTTCCCGAGCCCGACACCGTCCGGCGCGATTTCCGGCTGATGGCGGAGATGGGCACCAACACCGTGCGGGTGTTCACCGTGCCGCCGCTGTGGTTGCTCGATCTCGCCGCCGAGGCCGGGCTCAAGGTGCTCGCCGGCCTTCCCTGGTCGCAGCACATCACCTTCCTCGACAACCCGGGGATGCAGGCGGAGATCGTGCGCACGGTGGCTGAGGCAGTGCGCGGCTTAGAGGGCCATCCCGCCATCTTCGCCTACCTCATTGGCAACGAGATCCCGCCGGACATGGTGCGCTGGCACGGGCCCGAGCGCGTGCGCGCCTTCCTCAAGCGACTCGTCGCCGCGGTCAAGGCCATCCACCCGACTGGGCTCGTCAGCTACGCCAATTTCCCCTCCACCGAATATCTCACCATCGACTTCACCGATTTCCTCTGCTTCAACGTCTACTTGCATCACGAGCAGGCCTTCCGCCGCTACCTCTCGCGCCTCCACAACCTCGCCGTCGACCGGCCGCTGGTGCTGACCGAATTCGGCATCGACTCGATGCGCGAAGGCGAGACCGAGCAGGCGCAGATTCTCTCCTGGCAGGTCCGCACCGCGTTCGAGATGGGCGCCGCCGGCACCTTCGTCTTCGCTTGGACAGACGAATGGTTCACCGGCGGGCACGTGATCGAGGACTGGACCTTCGGCCTGGTCAGCCGCGAGCGCCTGAAGAAGCCGGCCTTCGCCGCGGTGCAGGAGCGCTACACCGGGCCCATCCCGCCGGCGCTGCCGCGCTATCCGCGCGTCTCCGTAGTGGTATGCTCCTATAATGCCGAGCGCACCATGGAGCCGTGTCTCGCCTCGCTCGAGACGCTCAACTACCCCGACTACGAAGTGATCGTCGTCAATGACGGCTCGACCGACCGCACCCTGGCGATTGCCGAGCAATTCAGCTATTGCCGCATCATCAGCCAGCAGAACAAGGGGCTGAGCGTGGCGCGTAACGTCGGCGCCGAGGCGGCGACCGGCGAGATCGTCGCCTACACCGACAGCGACTGCGTCGCCGATCTCGATTGGCTCAGCTATCTCGTCGCCAAAATGGAGACGGCGGATCTGGTCGCCTGCGGCGGGCCCAATTTCCCGCCGCCGGAGGACAATCTCGTGCCGGCGGCGGTCGCGGTGTCGCCGGGCGGACCGACGCATGTGCTGCTTTCCGACGACGTCGCCGAGCACATCGCCGGCTGCAACATGGCGTTCCGCCGCGACGTGCTGCTGCGCATGGGCGGCTTCGACCCGATCTACCGCGCCGCCGGCGACGATGTCGACATCTGCTGGCGCTTCCAGGATGCCGGCTACACCATCGGCTTCAGCCCGGCCGCGGTGGTCTGGCATTTCCGCCGCAACACGGTGAAGGCCTATATCGGCCAGCAGCGCGGCTACGGCAAAGCGGAGGCGCTGGTCTATAGCAAGCATCCGTTCCGCTTCAATTTGTTCGGCCAGGCGAAGTGGCTCGGCCGCATCTACGGCGACCTCTCGGCGGCGCTGATGCTGTCGCGCAAGCCGCTGATCTATTCCGGCGTGTTCGGTCGTGGCCTGTTCCAGACGCTCTACGAGCCGCCCTCCTCGCTCGCGCAGTTCCTGCCCTTGAGCTTCGAGTGGAACATCATCGCGGTCGTGCTGGCGCTGGCCGGCGTGATCGCCGGCGGCTGGGCGTGGCTACTGACGGTGCCGCTGCTCACCACCTGGGCGATGTGCATCAACGGCGCGCTCAAGGCGCCGATCGACAAGCGCTTCCGCGGCCTCAAGGCGCGCGCGCTGGTCGCGCTTCTCATCTATATCGGCCCGACGCTGCGCGGCTGGGAGCGGCTCAAATGGCGTTTGCGCGAAATGCGCAATCGCGAGCGCGCTCCCGAGGCTGTGGCGGAGGCGCGCCAACCCGCGCGCATCTCCTGGCGCGAGCGCGCCTTCTATCTCTCCTACTGGAGCGACCGCGGCGAGGAGAAGGAGATGCTGCTCGGCGGTCTCATGCGCTTCCTCACGCCGCAGAAATACTTCATCGTCACCGACCAGGGCTGGAACGACTGGGACATCAAGATCGCGCGCGGCCTGTGGAGCCGCGCCCTCGTCCTCGTCTGCACCGAGAACCACGGCGGCATGAAGCGGTTGCTGCAGGTGCGCTGCGCCATGCGCCTGTCGCGCTTCTCCGCCGTCGCGTTGCGCGCCTATGCCGCGGCAACGGCAGCGGCGCTCATCGTCGACGCGCCGGCCGCGGCCGCGGCGATCGGCCTGCTCGGGCTCTCCCAGGGCGCGCTCATCGCCTATCGCACGGTCGAGTTCGGCAAGCTGATGCACGGCATCATCGAGACGGTGGCGAAGCAGGCCGAACTGACGCCGGTGGCGCCGGCGGGCGACCCCGCTGCGCCAGTCGAAGCGCCGCGCGCCGCCTGACGCGGGTCATCGCGCCCATGGGCGATTTCGCCTGGAAGTTCCTGCCCTATCTGCGCCCCTATCGCGCGCGCTTCGCCTGGGCGCTGCTGCAGGTCTTTCTCATCGCCGCGTTCGACCTGTTGAAGCCGTGGCCGCTGCAGCTCGTCATCGACCATGTGCTGGGCGGGAAGCCGGTCGCAGCGCCGTGGCGCGCGAGCCGCTCGCCGGGCGCGCTGCTGGTCATCGCCTGCATCGCGCTGGTCGTCGTCAACCTCGGCGCGGGCCTGCTGGCGCTGTTGCACAACTACACCACCATCGGCGTCGGCCAGCGCATGGTCAACGACCTGCGTGGCGCACTCTACGCCCATCTGCAGCGCCTGTCGCTCGCCTTCCACAGCCGGCAGAAGGTCGGTGACCTCATGTACCGCATCACCGCCGACAGCTTCGCCGTCCAGACCATGATCATGAACGGCCTGCTGCCGATTATCTCGGCGCTGGTGCTGCTGGCGGGCATGCTGGTGGTGCTGATCCCGATCGATCCGCTGCTGACGCTGCTCTCGCTCACCATCGTGCCGGGGCTCTTCGCGTTGATCGCCGTCTTCAACCGCCGGATCGCCGCCCTCGCCACGGAAGTGCGCGAGCGCGAGAGCATGGTCTACACGCTCGTGCAATGGGCCATGAGCTCGGTCAAGGTGGTGCAGGCCTTCACCAAGGAGGAGGAGGAATACGGCCGCTTCATCGGCGCGAGCCGCGCCAGCCTCAAGGCGACGCTCTCGCTCTACAGCTGGCAGACGCTCTATTCCGCCGCGGTCAATACCTTGATCGCCATCGGCACCGCGCTCGTCGTCTATGTCGGCGCCCGCTCGGTGCTCGGTGGCCAGCTCTCGCTCGGCCAGCTCGTCGTCTTCATCTCCTACCTGGCGCTGCTCTATGTGCCGGTCAACCAGATCACGCAGAGCTGGGGTCTGATCGCCGGTGCGCGCATCGGCGCCGCGCGCTGCTTCGAGATCCTCGACACCGAGGCCGATCTCGAGGACGGGCAGCGCGCCTTCCCGCCGCAGGGCGCGCGCGGCGCGGTCGAATGGCAGCAGGTCAGCTTCCGCTATCGTCCGGAGATGCCGGTGCTGCGCGAGGTGAGCCTGCGCGTCGAGCAGGGCACCAAGGTGGCGGTGGTCGGCGCCACCGGCGCCGGCAAGTCGACGATGCTCAGCCTGGTGCCGCGCTTCTTCGACCCGACCACCGGCAGCGTGCTGATCGACGGCGTCGATGTGCGCGAATACCGCCTCAAATCGCTGCGCCAGCAGATCGCCATGGTGCTGCAGCCGCCGCTGGTTTTCCCCATTTCCGTGCGCGACAACATCGCCTATGGCCGCCCTGGCGCCGCCGACCCCGAGATCGAGCAGGCGGCGCGGCTCGCGCGCATCCATGATCTCGTCGTGTCGCTGCCGCAGGGCTATGCGACGGTGCTCGGCGACAACGCCTCGCTGTCGGAGGGCGAGAAGCAGCGCCTTACCATCGCCCGCGCCATCCTGCGCGACGCGCCGATCCTGGTGCTGGACGAGCCGACTTCGGCGCTCGATGTCGAGACCGAGGCGCTGGTCATGGAGGGGATCGCCCAGCTCACCGAGGGCCGCACCACCTTCATCATCGCGCATCGCCTGTCCACGGTGCGCAGCGCCGACCTGATCCTGGTGCTGCGCGACGGCGTCATCGCCGAGCAGGGCGGCTTTGCCGAGCTGCTGCGCCAGGGTGGCGTCTTCGCCGATCTCTACAACACGCAATTCGCCGGCGGCGACGCGCGCAGCGCCGCGCCGGCCTAGCCGCCACATCCGCCGCAATGTCCGCGCCGGGGCGTGAAAGAACCATGGCGGAGCCGCGGACGACCGAGCGCGGGCGCCCCGGCGTCGCCGCGGCGAGCGCCTATCTCCTGCTGGTCGTCGCCATGCTCTCCTGGTCGGGGAACATGATCATCGGGCGCGCGCTCGCCGGGACCGTGCCGCCCTTGGGCTTGAGCCTGATGCGCTGGAGCATCGCCTTTGTCCTCGTGCTGCCTTTTGCCGGCGCCGAGATCGTCGCCAAGCGCGCGGTCCTCGGACGGCATTGGCGGATCCTGCTGCTGCTCGGGCTGCTCGGCGTCACCATATGCAACAGCCTCTCCTATATCGGGCTGCAATGGACGACGGCGCTCAATGGCGCGCTCGTCAATTCGGCGGGGCCGATGCTGACGCTGCTCGCCGCCTTCGCCTTCAACCGCGAGCGCGCCACGCCGTGGCAGCTCGCCGGCATTCTCGTCTCGCTCGCCGGCGTGCTGGTGATCGTGTTGCGCGGCGACCCCGCCGCGCTCGTTGCGCTGTCGATCAACCGCGGCGACATCGCCATGTTGGTGAGCGTGGCGACCTGGTCGGTCTATACCGTGCTGCTGCGTCGCCGGCCGCCGGAGCTGTCGCCGGTCGCGCTCTTGGCGGTGCTGTTCGGCATCGGTGCGCTGACGCTGGTGCCGCTGCACCTCGCGGAGTCATGGGCTGGCCGGCCGCTGCCGACGACGCCCGATGCGCTCATGGGCTATCTCTATGTCGGGATCTTTCCCGCGGTGATCGCCTTCTTCGGCTGGAACCGCGGCGTGGCGGCGATCGGCCCGAGCCGCGCCAGCCTCTTCTCGCACCTCATCCCGCTCTTCTCGGCCGGGCTCGCTTACCTGTTCCTGAACGAGCGCATCGCCGGCTTCCACCTCGCCGGCGGCGCCCTCATCTTTCTCGGCATCTTCCTCGCCAACCGCCGCTAGACTAGCAGCGCTTAGGTGCGCGAGGCCTCGGGATGCCCGTCCTTGTCGGGTGTGACGCCCGGCCGCTCCTCGGAGCGGGCGCCGTTCGGCGGCGGCAACAGCGATCGCTGCGCCGCTTCGGCGATGCCGCGCAGCTCGTCACCGCTGAGCCCGCCGACAACGGCGACGCCGATGCGGCCGTCGAGCCAAGCGTAAAGCGAGAGGTCCTTGCGCTCCGTCGCCTGCGTCGCCGTCAGCCGCGTCTTGTCGGCGGGACCGAGGAACACGGTGACGAGACGTCCGGCTTGATCGCGGTAGAGGAGCTGGGCGGCGGCGCCATCGACCGCCGGCAGAAGCCGGCCGCCGACCAGGCTGAACCCCTTCTGGCTCAGATCCGGCAATCGCAGCGGCGCACCCAGCCGCTTGTCGAGCAACGTGCCAAGCTTGGTTGCGGCATCGGCGCCGAACTCAGTCGGCTCGCTCGCTCCGCCGGCATAGAAGCTGTGCACGCGCGCCGCGGTATCGGCGAAGCTCGGCATCGGCTCCGGCACCACCGCCGTGCGCTCGTCGTAATACTCCGTGCCGACCGCACCCAGCGTCGCTGCCAGGAGAAGCCCGGCCGCCGTCGCCATGGCCGGCCGCCACAGCGTCGCCAGCCTGGAGCGGCCGAGACGTTGCCCGAGCGCGCGCAGCAGCCGCTCCTGGTCGTCCGTCGGCGGCGCACTGCCGACGGGATCGAAGAGCTGGCGCATGAGCTCGTTCTGGTGTCGGTAGTCGCTCACCCGCGCCGCGACCTCCGGGTGATCGCGCAGCAAAGCCTCGACGACGCGACGACGCGCCTCGCCGAGATGGTCATCGACGTAAAGATGAAGCTCATGCTCGTCGATCCGCAAGATCATGGCGCTCATTTCACCCGCCGCAAATGGCGCGCGCGCCCGTCGCCAGCGCTGTCGAGCGACGGCTCCGCGAACATCATGCTGCGGCGCAAGGCATCGCGGCCGCGCGCGACCCGCGACATGATCGTGCCGATCGGCACTCCGACGACGCGCGCCGCCTCGTCATAACTCATCCCCTCCATGCCGACGAGCAGCAGCACCTGGCGCTGCTCGTCCGGGATGCGGTCGAGGGCGCGCTCAAGGTCGCGCAGCTCGAGGCGCGCGTCCTGGTCGGGGAGTGCCGCCATGGCGCGCGCGGTGCGGCCATAGCTCAAATCCTCGTTCGCGGCGACATGCGCCCGGCGGCTGCGCAGATTGTTGATGTGGATGTTGTGCAGGATCGTGAACAGCCACGCGCGTAGATCGGTGCCGGGCCGCCACAGATGCGCGCGCGACAACGCCCGCGCCAGGCAGTCCTGCACCAGATCATCCGCATCGATGCGATCGCCCAACAGCGCACGGGCGTACCGTCGAAGCGCCGCGATATGCTCAGCCAGGGCCGGTTGCATCATCTCGGCCAAATGCTCCTTGCGTGCCGACGAGCCTCGAACACCCCACACGAACGGAGAACCCTCGCGGGTATTCCATGTTATCCGTATGAGCAAGCCAGCTCAGCAACACGAAACCAGTGCGTGAGAACGGGCGCGATTTCGCAATGTGAGGAAAATCGGGCACGGAATTTTTGCCTGCCGCGTTCTGTTATTGGGGTCACGGTAACGCATCAAGCCTCGTGGCTCCGGAGGCCGGAGCACGTGCAGCCACATGGAGACGATCTGATGGAAAAAAGATGGCTGATTGCAGCGGCTTTCCTCTCGGCCGCTTCGCTGGTCGCCTGCGATAATTCGGGCTCGAAGAGCAGCGGCTCGAGCAGCCCGCCCAGCAGCGGCTCGACCGCCACGCCGCGCTCGCCGTCCTCGTCGGGCAGCAGCTCGGCCACCAGCCCGTCGGGCGGCGCCGGCTCGACCACGTCGCCGTCGAGCGGCAGCAGCTCCTCCGGCACGTCCGGCAGCTCCTCGGGCGCCGGCAGCTCGCCCTCGGGCAATTCGCCACCGAGCAGCACCACCACGCCGGGCAGCTCCTCCTCGGGCGGCGGCTCGTCGACCGGTTCGGGCAGCTCTAAATAAGCGGAAGCGAGAAGGACTCTCATCGGGCGGCCGGAGGGAATTCTCTGGCCGCTTTTTCATGCGCGCTCGACGCGGGCGCGCGTCAACGGGGGCGCGGTGCGACGGTCAGGTGCAGCACCTCGGCGGAGCCCTCGTAGATCATGCGCAGCGCCACCACCGTGATGATGCCGAGCCCCATCCAGGCGATCCAATGATAGCGGGCGAGCAGCCGCGCGATGAAGTTCGACGCGAGGCCCATCAACGCCACGGATAACACGAGGCCGAGCGCCAGCACCCAGAAGTGGTCGCGCGCCGTACCGGCGACCGCCAGCACGTTGTCGAGCGACATCGAGACATCCGCGGCGGTGATCTGCACCACCGCCTGCCGGAAGGTCTTGACCGGAGGCGGGCGAGGCTCGCCGCCGCCGGCGTCCGCGTTATGGCGCGGCCACAGCTCGCGAGAGAACTTCCACGCGACCCACAGCAGCAGCACGCCGCCCGCCAGGGTGAGGCCGATGATCGCGAGCAGCCATGTCGCGACGGTCGCGAGCGCGACGCGCAGCACCGTCGCGGCGGCGATGCCGATGACGATCACCCTTTGCCGCTGCTGCGCCGGCAGGCCGGCCGCCGCCATGCCGACGACAATGGCATTGTCGCCGGCCAGCACGATGTCGATGATCACCACCGAGAGGAGAGCGCTGAGCGCACCGAGGTCGACGAGATCGTTCAAACGAGCCCTTCCTCGCATGCGGCCAATGGCGGCGCGACGCAGGGAGATGCGGCTGGCCGGGCACCTTGTCAAGGCGCCGCGGCAGTTGCGCAGCCCGCGCCTGCATCGCAGACTGCGCGGCAATGCCCACCGTCACCTCGCTGCGCCTTGCGCTGTTCTACGTTGCGATCTTCGTCGTGTTCGGCGTGCAGATCCCGTTCTGGCCGCTGTGGCTCGGTGCGCGCGGGCTCTCGGCCGAAGAGCTCGGCGTGCTCTTCGCCGTGGGCCAGTGGGTCAAGGCGGCGGCCAATCCGCTGGCGGGGATGGCCGCCGATCGCAGCGGCGAGCCGCGGCGGATCATGCTGATGCTGAGCTGCGCGACCGCCGCAACCTTCCTGTTCTGCCTGTGGGCGCAGAGCTTCGCCGCCCTGCTGCTGCTGAGCGCGGCGGCGGGCGCGTTTCTCAGCTCGCTCATGCCCCTCGGCGACAACCTGGCGCTTGCCGGCGCTTACGCCGGGAAGCTCGATTACGGCCGCGTCCGCCTCTGGGGCTCGCTCGCCTTCATCGCGACCCTGCTGATCGCTGGCCGCGTCCTCGAGGGGCGCGCCGCGGACACCGTGCTGTACCTCCTGATCGGCGGCGCCGCCCTGACCTTCGCCGCCTGCTTCGCCTTGCCGGCAGGCAGCGCTCTGGCACGCCGCACGCGCTCGCCGGAGTGGCGCGCGCTGGCCACACCGCGCATGCTCGTCTTTCTCGGTGCCGCGACGCTGGTGCAGGGAAGCCACAGCGTGCTCTACATCTTCGGCACGCTGCATTGGCGGGCCCTCGGCATCTCCGACACGACGATCGCCGTGTTTTGGGCGGAAGGCACGCTCGCCGAAGTCGTGCTGTTCTTCTGGGGCGCGCCGCTGTTGCGCCGCATCGGCCCGCTCGGCCTCATCGCGCTGGGCGGTGGCGCTGGCCTCGTGCGCTGGACGGTGACCGCTTTCGCCACGGCCGTTCCGGCGATCGCACTGGTGCAGCTGCTGCACGCCTTCACTTTCGGCGCGGCGCATCTCGGCGCCATGCATCATCTCGCGCGCACCGTCCCGGCCGAGCAAGCCGCGACGGGTCAAGCGCTCTACACCGCCGTCGTCGGGTCGATCGGACCCGGCCTGATCATACTGGTGATTGGCCCGCTCTATGCGGCCGGGGGCGGCCTTGCCTACCTCGCCATGGCGGCGATCGCCCTCACCGGCGCCGTCGTTTCGCTGCGGCTCTCGGCGACGAATTTTTAAGCGCTCTGCGCCCGTCCGTGTCGGGCAGGTGATCTTACAATGATTCGGCGATTGAAAACGTCACCCCCTCGTCGCGCGCCGCCTGCTTTCCAGCGCCACTGCCGCAACGCCTCACCCGCCCCCGCGACGCCCGCCTGATCCTCGGTCCGGATCAATCGTCGCAGCGGCGATGCTCGGCGGCGTGCTCTACCGCCTGCTTGGCGATGTAGCGGCGGAATTTCTTGGCGTCGAGCGTATCGGCGGTCGCCAGGAAATCCGTTTGATCGCGGCACAGCGCCTCGACGGGCTCCGCGCTCACCTGCAAAGAGATCTGGTTGGCGAGCTGCGTCATATAGGTGTCGAGGCTGGCCCTGGGCCGCGGCGCGCCGGTGCGGCGATAGCGCTCGATCATCCGCTGCTGATAGTCGACCACCGCCTTGCAGTTGCGGTGGAGGAAGCGCGGATAGGTCTGCTCGCGGCATGTCTCGCTCACCACCATCAGCTCGGTTTGGAAGCGGATGGCCTGCTCGGCCTCGGGCCTCGGCGGGCCGCAAGCATTCCTCCGTCGCCCCGGCAGCGCTGGCGACGATGCAAGACAGCACGAGGGCTGTGCTGTTGATCTTGAACATTCGCAATGAACCGTCGAAAAGTTGCGGGGATGTCGGCAGGACCGGCGATGGCCGGGCGCGCGCTCAGGAGGAAGGCGAGGCCGCCGCCGCGGCGGCGCGGCGGCGACGGCGACGCAGGCGATGGAGAATGCCGGCGATGACCAGGAACGAGGCGAAGAGGCCGAGCATGATCATGCTGAACTGGTCGGCGAACTCGCCGAGCATGCGCTCGAAGGCGCGGCCGCAGAAATAGCCCGCGCCCACGAACACCACGGCCCACAGGAAGGCGGCGGTGAGGTTGAGGATGAGAAAGCGCTGCCAGGCGATGCCGCTGATGCCGAGGGCGAAGGAGGAGAAATTGCGTACGCCATAGATGAAGCGGAAGCTCAGGATGAACCACGTGTCGTAGCGCTTGATCCAGCCCAGCGCCGAATCGACCCGGGCGCGCCAGATCGGCCGGCGCGATAGCAGCCGCAGCCCGAAATTGCGGCCGATCCAGAAATAGCACTGGTCGCCGGCAAAGCTTCCGAGCCAGGCGGCAAGCAGCAGGAGCGGCGCGTTCAGGAGACCTTGTGCCGCCGCGAATCCGGCGACGAGAACGAAGGTCTCGCCCTCAATGAAAGTTAAAGCAAAGGTGAACGGGTAGAACCACGCGCCATGCTCTATTATTAGGCGTTGGACATCCATCTTCTAGTTTTCCTCTCCCCTTGCGGGGCGCCCCGATCCTAAGCGGTTGGGGTGACCGAGGTCGAGTCGAGAATGGCGCTGAGCTGCGGCGCCACGCCCCTTGACCCCCGCCGGGAACGCGGCATGCTCGCGCCGGCGCCTCTGCCGCAACTCAGGAGACATTGTGGAAGCCCATGAAGTCGGCGACGCCATCGCCGAGACCATGCACAAGACGCATAGCGACGAGCGCTTCCGCCGCGGCGCCGCGGTCTTCCTCGGCGTGCTCGGCATGCTGCTGGCCATCGCCAGCCTCGGCGGCGAGCACGCCGTCAAGGAGTCGATGAACGCGAACATCCTCGCTTCCGACACCTACGCTTTCTACCAGGCCCGTAACGAGCGCCAGACCGCCTACCAGCTCGCCGCCGATACGCTCGAGGCGCTGCTGGCGACGCGGCCGGACCTGCCGGCTTCCGTGCGCGAGCCGCTCAACCGGCGCGTCACCGAGTACCGGGCGACGGTGCAGCGCTACGAGAGCGACCCCGCCACCGGCAGCGGCAAGCAGGAGCTGGCCGCCAAGGCGCGCGAGTTCGAAGCGGAGCGCGACCACGCGCAGCGGCGCGACCTCAATTTCGATTACGCCCGCGCGCTGCTCCAGATCGCGATCGTGCTGGGCTCGGTGAGCATCGTCGCCGCCTCGCGCCCGCTGCTGTGGCTGTGCGCGCTGCTCGCTATGGCGGCGGCGTTGCTGGCGGCAAACGGCTTTTTTCTGCTGGTCGAGCTTCATCGCGGCTGAGCACCGGGTCGCTTCAACGGAGGGCGCCGTCGGCCGCCGACGCGTAGCGTGCGTTGGGCCCGATATGCAGCCACCAGCCCTCCTCGTTGATCGAATAGTAGGGCTGATAGTGGTGAACGCTTCGAGCCGTCACGACGGCGCCGATCTGGTTGTCGAGCAGGAACGCCTCGCCCTCGACATAAGCGACCGCGACGGCGTGGTCGCGGCCGAGCCGCGTGTCGCGCAGCACGAGCACGCGCAGCTGCGCCGCGGCGACGCCGGCGGCGCGCAGCAGCATATATTTGGCGATGGCGTAGTCCTGGCATTGGCCGCTCTTGCGCAAGAACTCGAACGGCGTCTCCCAATGATTGCTCTCGCCCCAATTTCGCTGCGACGCGACATAGGGGTGACGGTTCACCGCGGCGTTGACGCGGTCGAGCTTGGCGCGCAGATCGAGGCCGCGCAGCGCGCCGAGGAGCTGGCGCCACTCGATGGGCTCGCAGGCTGCGGGCGCGACGCGCGCGCAGGCGCGTTGCCCCGCCGCCTGCTCGCGCCGGAAGCGCGCCAGCATGCCCGTCCACTTGTCGAAGGGCGCCATGTCCGGGGAAAAGATCTCGCGCGTGCCGAACAGCGCCGGCGCTTGGCGCGACGCGGCGGGGTAAGCGCCGGCGACCGCCCCGGGCGCAGCCGGCGGCGCGGCAAAGGCGAGAACGGCGAGCAGCGCCGCGCAAGGGATGAGCCGCACGAGCAAGCCTCATTCGGTAGCCCCGCTATCTCGCTCGAGACCGGGGGCTTTGCGTCGCCGGGTCGCCCCGGCTTTGCCGTTTCGTGATGGCGCCTTGATGGACGTCATCGCCGTGCCCCGGATTATCGGCGCAGGCGCTTAAGACCCGGTGAATACCGTAGTAACCTATTGAATTTAGCCGTCGATTCCTCGGGAACCGCAAATGCCGGTGCGGCGCCGGAACGAACGCGGCGCGGCTGACATCCTGTGCGCACCGCTCGCCCAAGAAGCCCCGTCCCTAGCCCGCCAGCGCCGGCAGCGGCGGAAGGGTTGAAGCGCTTGCCCCGTCCCGAACGAAGGCTGATAGTAATCGGCAAACCCGGCCCGGAGCTGGGGACAACGCATCGGGAGCGGGACAGCCATGAAGCGCAGGACCTTCCTCAAGGGCACCGCGGCCGCGTCGGCCGCCGCGGCGCTGGCGCCCTGGGCGCGCCGCGCGAGCGCCGCCGAAGAGGCGGAGCTCTACGCCGCCGCCAAGGGCGAGGGCCAGGTGACCTGGTACACCGCCCATTTCGACACCCAGACCGCCGAAAGCATCGGCAATGCCTTCGCCACCAGATATCCGGGCATCCGCGCCAATGTCGTGCGCACCACGGCGCAGGTCGCCTTCCAGCGCCTCAGCCAGGATCTCAAGACCGGCATCGCCGAATGCGACGTGTTCAGCTCGACCGATCTCGGCCATTACGTCCGGCTGAAGCCGATGGACGTGTTCCTCAAATACACCGCGCCCAATGCCGCCCAGCTCCTGCCCCAATTCAAGGACATCGATCCCGACGGCGGGTATTTCATCACTTCCGCCGGCCTCATCTGCATCACCTACAACAAGGACAAGGTGAAGGAGAGCGAGGCGCCTAAGAACTGGCCCGATCTGCTCGATCCCAAATGGAAGGACCAGATCTCGGTCGGCCATCCCGGCTTCAGCGGCTATGTCGGCACCTGGGTCGTGGAGATGCGCAACCTCTATGGCTGGGACTATTTCGAGAAGCTCCGGGCCAACGAGCCGCAGGTCGGCCGCTCGATCAACGACACCGTGACCATGCTCAATTCGGGCGAGCGCTCGGTCGCTGCAGGGCCCGAGGCGACGACGCTCGAAAGCGCGGCGCGCGGCAATCCGCTGGGCGTGATCTATCCAGGTGACGGCGCGCTGCTGATGGTCTCGCCCTCCGCGGTCATGAAGAACTCGCGGCGGCTCAACGCCGCCAGGCTCTTCATGAACTTCCTGATGAGCCGTGACGCCTCCGAGATCCTGGTGCGCAATTTCAGCCCGGCGGTGGTGCCCGGGGTGGGGCCGGCGCCGGGCGCCAAGCCGCTTGCCGAGGTAAAGACCATCCGCCCGACCGCCGAGGAGATCACCGAGGGCATTCCCGAGGTCATCAAGCGATGGCGGGACACCTTCGGCGCGTGAGTCGCCCCGGCATGAGCGTGCGATGACCGATCTCCTGCCGTTGCGCGCGCCGGCGCGGGCCGACGCCGCGCTGCTGCCGCTGTTGCGCCGCTTCGAGCCGGCGATGCTGCTGTGGCTCGCGCTCATCGCCCTGCTGCTGTTCCTGGTGGTGACGCCGCTCTTCATCCTAGTGCGGCAGAGCTTCGAGGCGCCGGAGGGCGCCGGATACACGCTCGCCAACTATGTGACGGCGTTCGCGGACCGGCTGCATCTGCGCGCCCTCGGCAACTCGCTGCTGCTCGGCGCGGGGGTCGCCCTGCTCGCAGCCATCTTCGCCGTGCCGATGGCCTGGGCGGTGGCGCGCACGGACATGCCCGGCAAGAATCTGACCCGTCTACTCGTGCTCGGCGCCTTCGTCACGCCACCCTATCTCGGCGCCATCGGCTGGATCCTGCTGGCCGGGCCCAATGCCGGTTGGCTCAACAAGCTGTGGATGGCGGTGACCGGGGCCAAGGCGGGCATCGTCAACATCTTCACCTTTCCCGGGCTGATCCTCGCCATCGCCGCCTACTCCTATCCCTACATCTTCGTCTTCACATCAGCGGCGCTGGAGCTGGTGTCGTCGGAGATGGAAGACGCCGCGCACATCCTCGGCGCCGGCGGCTGGCGCACCACGCTCAAGGTTACGCTGCCGCTGGTGTGGCCGGCCATCCTCGGTGGCCTCATCATCACCTTCCTCGAGGCGATCGCGCTGTTCGGCACGCCGGCGATCATCGGCTTGCCCGCACACATCAACGTGGTTACGACGCAGCTCTGGCAGTTCTTCGAATTCCCGGTCCAGGCCGAAGTGGCCGCGGCCTATGCCATGCCGCTCCTCGCCGTCACCGCCCTGCTCTTCTGGGTGCAGCGCAAGAGCCTCGGGCGCAAGGGCTATGTCTCGCTCACCGGCAAGGGCGGCGAGCGCCGCCTGATCCAACTGGGCGCATGGCGCTGGGCGCTGCTGGGATATACGCTCATCGTCGGCGGCATTTCCGTGCTGCTGCCCTTCGCCGTGCTGCTGCAGGCCGCGTTCAGCCGCGCCTGGGGACGCGGCATGTCGCTGGCCAATTTGACGCTGCGCAATTTCGAGTACGTGCTTTTCGTGCACAACACGGCCGGGCAATCGATCGTCCATAGCTTCGTCTACGCCGCCGCGACGGCGAGCCTCGCCATCCTCCTCGCGCTCGCCATCGCCTACATCGTTAGCCGCCGGCTGGTGCCGATGGCGCGCGCGCTGGCCTTCCTCTGCGTCGCGCCCTTCGTCATCCCCGGCATCGTGCTGGCGATCGGCTTCTATTCCGCCTATGCCGCGCCGCCGGTCGCGCTCTACGGCACCGCCGCGCTCATCATCCTCGCCTTCACCACGCGGTTCCTGCCGATCGCCTATACCAGCTGCGAGGCGGCGATGCGCAGCCTCAACCCGGAAATGGAGGACGCGGCGCGCATCGTCGGCGGCGGGCGCTTCATCGCGCTGAGCCGCATCGTCATGCCGCTCTTGCGCAAGAGCATCATCGCCGCCTGGATCCTCGTCTTCATCCCGGCGACTCGCGAGCTGAGCGCAGCCATCTTCCTCACCGCGCCCAACACCCAGGTGATGTCGGTGGTGCTGTTCGACCTCAGCAGCGAGGGCAATTTCGAGTACCTCGCGGCGCTGGGCGGCGTGCTGCTGGTCGCCACCGTCATCCTGGTCGCCGTGAGCTTCCGGCTGGTGGGGCGGGATTTCATGCTGCGGCGGAGCTGAGCCATGGCGAAGCTGCAGCTCAGCGGCCTCGGCAAGCGCTTCGGCGAGGTCGCCGCGGTCTCGGGCGTCGACCTATCGCTCGCCGCCGGCGAATTCGTCTCGCTGCTCGGGCCCTCCGGCTGCGGCAAGACCACCACTTTGCGCATGATCGCCGGCTTCATCCTGCCGAGCGAAGGATCGATTGCCATGGACGGCGCCGCTCTTTCCACGGCGGCCGGCGCGGTGCCGCCGGAAAAGCGGCGCATGTCCATGATCTTCCAGAGCTACGCCATCTGGCCGAACATGACGGTGGCGGAGAACGTCGCCTTCGGCCTCAAGCTGCGGAAATTGTCGCGCGGGGAGATCGCGGCGAAGGTCGAGCGCATCCTCGGCATCGTCCAGCTCGACCGCCTCAAGGACCGCTACCCCGCCGAGCTGTCCGGCGGGCAGCAGCAGCGCGTCGCCCTGGCGCGCGCCATGGTGATCGAGCCCGAAGTGCTGCTGCTTGACGAGCCGCTCTCGAACCTCGACGCCAATCTGCGCGAGGAGATGCGCTTCGAGATCCGCCGCCTGCACGACGCCTTCCGCATCACCACGGTCTATGTCACGCATGACCAGGCCGAGGCCATGGTCACGTCGGACCGCATCGTGGTGATGAACCAGGGCCGCATCGAGCAGGTCGCCGATCCGTTCGCGCTCTACAACCGGCCGCGAACGCGCTTCGTCGCCGGCTTCATCGGCCGCACCAATTTCCTCGAAGGCACGCTCGCCGGCGGCGAGATCGGCTTCGCCGGCTTCGCGCTGCGCGCCGACCGCTTTCCGGAATTTGCCAAGCTTGGCCGGCGCGTGCTTTTCTCGGTGCGGCCGCAGAGCATCGGCCTCCGGCGCGCGCTCGGCAACGGCGGCGGCTGGTGGGTCGAGGGGCGCGTCGTCAAGCGCGCCTATCTCGGCGAGTACTGGGACTACCTGGTAGCGCCCGGCGCCGGCGGTCCGCCGCTGCGCGTTGCCGCGCCACCCGGCGATATCTTCGAGATCGAGGACAAGGTCTGGCTGGAAATCGACCCGCAGAGGGTCGCGCATATCAACGAGGCATCATGAGCAAGCTCCCGCTTTCCCGCTTCAAGGTCATCGATTTGACGCGCGTGCGCGCCGGCCCCACCTGCGTGCGCCAGCTCGCCGATTGGGGCGCGGAAGTCATCAAGGTCGAAGCGGCCGAGGGCGATGGCGGGCTCGGCGGCGCGCGGCACGGCCCCGATTTCCAGAACCTGCACCGCAACAAGCGGAGCATCACCCTCGATCTCAAGAAGCCGCAAGCGCTCGAGGTCCTGCACAGGCTGGTCAAGGACGCCGACGTCGTGGTCGAGAACTTCCGGCCCGATGTGAAGCATCGGCTGAAGCTCGATTATGAGAGCCTGCGCAAGATCAACCCGCGTCTCGTCTATGGCAGCATCTCCGGCTTCGGCCAGGACGGCCCCTATCGCGACCGGCCCGGCTTTGACCAGATCGCGCAGGGCATGGGCGGGCTGATGTCGATTACCGGCCTGCCGGGGCAGGGCCCGGTGCGCGTCGGCATTCCCGTCGCCGACCTCACCGCCGGCGTCTTCTGCGCCATGGGCATCCTGATCGCGCTGCTGGAGCGCGAGGAATCCGGCGAGGGGCAATATGTCGAGTCCTCGCTGCTGTCGGCGCAGATCGCCATGCTCGACTTCCAGGCGGCGCGCTGGCTGATCGCCAGGGAGGTGCCCGGCCAGGCCGGCAACAACCATCCGACCAGCATCCCCACCGGCGTTTTCAAGACCAAGGACGGCCATATCAACATCGCCGCCGCCGGCGCCGAGATGTTCCAGCGCTTGTGCAAGGTGCTGGGCGCGCTCAACCTCGCCGCCGATCCCGATTACTCCAGCGACAAGGGGCGGCTCAAGAATCGCGACAAGCTCAACGCCGCCATCGAGGAGATCACCAAGACCAAGACATCGGCCGAATGGATCGCGCTCATCAACGCGGCCGGCGTCCCCTCGGGCCCGATCTACCGCATGGACGAGGTCTTCGCCGATCCGCAGGTGCAGCATCTCGGCATCGCCCAGCCGGTCGATCACCCGACGCTCGGGCGCATCGAGCTGGTCGGGCAGGCGGTGACGCTGAGCCGCACGCCCTCGCGGCTGCACAGCCCCACGCCCGAGCGCGGCGAACACACCGACGCCGTGCTGCGCGAGATCGGTTATGACGACGACGCCATAGCGGCGCTGCGCCGCGACGGCGTGGTCTGAGGAGGACGAACAGCATGATTTCGCCGACCGAGCGCATGATCGCCGAGACCGACGGGGCGATCGGCTGGATGATGTTCAACAATCCGGCGCGGCGCAACGCGCTGTCGCTGGATATGTGGCAGGCGATGCCGGTCATCCTCGACCATTTCGAGCGCGATCCCGATGTCCGCGTCATCGTCCTCAGAGGTGCCGGCGACAAGGCCTTCATCTCGGGCGCCGACATCTCGCAATTCGAGAAGCAGCGCTCCTCCGCCGACAGCATCGCGCAATACGACAAGATCGCCGAAGGCGCGCTGGCGGCGCTGCAGGAGGTGAGCAAGCCGACCATCGCCATGATTCACGGCTTCTGCATCGGCGGCGGGCTCGGCATCGCGCTGGGCTGCGACCTGCGCATCGCCGCCGACAACGCCCGCTTCGGCATCCCGGCGGCGCGGCTCGGGCTCGGCTATCGCTGGGGCGGCGTCAAGAAGCTGGTCGATCTCGTCGGCCCGGCCTACGCCAAGGAGATCTTCTTCACCGCGCGCCATTTCACCGCACCTGAGGCGCAGGGCATGCGGCTCATCAATCGTGCCGTGCCGGAAGCGGAGCTCGATGGCTATGTGCGGAACTACTGCGCGCTCATGGCCGAGAACGCGCCGCTCACCATGGGGGCGGTGAAGGGCGTCGTCGCCGAGATCGGCAAACCCGGCGCGCAGATCGATCGCGGCCGATGCGAGGCGCTGGTCGCCCGCTGCTTCGACAGCAAGGACTATGTCGAAGGCCGCCGCGCCTTCATGGAGAAGCGCAAGCCGGTCTTCGTCGGCAAATAGGACGCGACCGACCGGAACGCGTCGCCATCATCGGGAGGACATGCCATGAAGCGCGCGCTCGCCCTCTGTGCCGCCCTCGTCGTGCTCGCCGCACCCGCCGAAGCGCGGATCACCGCGCTTGTCGTCGACAAGGTCGAGCCATTCGCCGACGGCGCGGCGTTCGGCGAGGTCGGCGCTTATGAGCGGGTCAGCGGCACGGCCAAGGGCGAGCTCGATCCCGCCGATCCCCGCAACCGCGGCATCGTCGATCTCGACAAGGCGCCGCGCAACGTCCGCGGCATGGTCGAGTACGACACCGATTTCTTCCTGCTGCGCCCTGCCGATCCGAACCGCGGCTACCACAAGCTCCTCTACGAGGTCAACAACCGCGGCCGCAAATTCCTGACGCATTGGCTGATGGACGCGCCGCCCGCCAACGCCAACGATCCGCGCACCGCCGAGGATGCCGGCGACGCGCTGCTGTTCCGCCTCGGATTCACCATGGTGTGGTCCGGCTGGGACCCGGACGCGCCGCGGGCCAACAACGGCATGGCCATGCATGTGCCGGTCGCGCGAGAGAACGGCCGGCCGATCGTCCGCACCATCCGCGACGAGCTGGTGAGCGGGACGCGCGCCCCCGAGGCGGTCACCTTCAAGCTCAGCTATGCCGCGGCGAGCCTCGACACCGGCAAGGCGCACCTCACCCTGCGCGCCAAGGAGGCCGAGCCCGCGCGCGCGATTCCCGCCGACGGCTGGGCCTTCGTCGACGAGCGCAGCATCAAGCTGCTGCCGGAGGGGACGAAGCCGGTGCCGGGCTCGCTTTATGAACTCACCTACGATGCCAAGGACCCGAGGGTGCTCGGCATCGGCTTCGCCGCGACGCGCGATCTGGTCGATTTCCTACGCTATCACGACGGCATTTGCGGCGGCCTCTGCATCGATGCGAAGGAGGTGCTCGCCTTCGGCATTTCGCAGAGCGGCCGGTATTTGCGCGACTTCATCGCCCAGGGCTTTAACCAGTCCGAGGCACATCGCAAGGTGTTCGACGGCGTGCTGACACACATCTCGGGCGTCGGCCGCGTCTTCCTCAATGACGAATTCGGCCAGCCGTTCCGCACCAACACGCAGCATGAGGATCACCTCATGCCCGAGAACGAATTCCCGTTCTCGACCGCGACGCTCGACGATCCCATCACCGGCAAGCGCGGCTCGCTCTTCCGCTATGACGGCTTCGATCCGAAGCTGATCGAGGTCAACACCTCGACCGAGTATTGGCAGAAAGGCGCGTCGCTGCTCGCCACCGATCCGCTCGGCACGCGCGACGTCGAGCTGCCCTCAGAAGCGCGCGTGTTCATGGTCACGGGCACGCAGCACGCGGGCCGCGTCGGCCTCACGCCGGCGGCGGGCCCGTGCGTCAACCGGCGCAACCCGCACAGCCCCTCGGCGGCGCTGCGCGCGCTGCTGGTCGATCTCGACGAGTGGGTGGAGAAAGGCACGGCGCCGCCGGCGAGCCGAGTGCCGCATCTCGCCGACGGCACGCTGGTGGCGCCCGATGCGACTGGCTTCCCGGCGATCCCCGAATTCCACGTCGTGCGCAGCACCAACGCCATCGCGCGCTTCGCCGATTGGGTCGAACCCAAGCCGGCCGGCGGGCAGCAATACCGGCCGCTCGTCGCCAAGGTCGCGGCCGACGGCAACGAGCTCGCGGGCATCCTCCTGCCCGACATCGCTGCGCCGCTCGCGACATACACCGGCTGGAACGCCTACAAGGCGCCCTTTCCCGAAGGCGAGCTGTGCGACCGCGACGGCAGTTACGCGCCGCTGGCGAAGACCCAGGCCGAGCGGGCGAAAAGCGGCGATCCGCGCCCGTCGCTCGAGGAGCTCTATGGCGACCATGCCGGCTACGTCGCCAAACTCACGGCGGCGGCGGACGCGCTCGTCCGCGAGCGCCTGCTGCTGCCCGAGGACGCACAGCGCTACATCGACGCGGCCAAGCGCGACAAGACCTTCTGAGCGCTCAGACGTAATCGGCGGCCGCGGTCTCGTCGCGCGGCTTGGCGGCGCCGAGTGCGGTGAAGATCGCCGTCAGCACCACGGTGACGATGAGGTTCAGGATCAGCGTCCACACCGCGATGTAGCCAGGCGCGGTGAGGCCGCCGATACGCAGCGGAAATGCCGCGGCGAAATTGACGCTCGCCGCCATCCAGGTGCCGCTGACGATGCCGGCCGCCCAGCCGATCAGCAGGGCCCATTGGTTGAGCCAGCGCGTGTAGAGGCCGAGCACCACCGCCGGCAGGGTCTGGATGATCCACACGCCGCCGAGGAGCTGCAGGTAAATCGCGTATTGCGAGGATAAGCCGAGCACGAAGACGAGCGCGCCGAACTTGACGATCAGCGACACCCATTTCGCCATCTGCGCTTCCTGCTTCGGCGTGCAGCTCGGGTTGAAGAATTCCTTGTAGATGTTGCGCGTCCATAGATTGGAGGCGGCGATCGACATGATCGCCGCCGGCACCAGCGCGCCGATGCCGATGGCGGCGAAGGCGAAGCCGACGAACCAGGCCGGGAATTGATTCAGCAGCAGCGCCGGAACGGCGAAATTGGCCTTATACTGGGCGAAAAAGGGTTTGTACTGCGGCATGTCCCCGACGCCGGCGGCGATGGCGATGAATCCGAGCAGCGCGATCAGCCCCAGAAGGAAGGTATAGGCCGGCAGCAGCGCGGCGTTGCGCCGGATGACGTGCCGGCTCGAGGAGCTGAGCACGCCGGTGATCGTATGCGGGTAGAGAAATAGAGCGAGCGCCGAGCCCAAGGCCAAGGTCGCGTAGGTGCTGTAGGCGCCGAGCGAGCCGGGCGGCGGCGGCGGCAGGATCAGCTTCTGTGGCGGCACCGCGCCGAAGATCTTGGCGTAGCCGCCGAGCTGGAGGGGGACGATGATGACCACCGCCGCAACCGTGATGTAGATCATCAAATCCTTGACGATGGCGATCGCCGCCGGCGCGCGCAAGCCGCTGGTGTAGGTGAAGGCCGCGAGGACGACGAAAGCGATGACCAGCGGCAGGTCGCCAAACCAGCCGGTCGATTCGATGCCCATAGCGGCGATCACCACCTGGATGCCCACGAGTTGGAGGGCGATATAGGGCATCGTCGCGACGATGCCGGTGAGCGCCACGGCGAGCGCCAGCCATTTGTTGCCGTAGCGCCCGCGCACGAAATCGGCCGCGGTGATGTAGCCGTGGCGCTTCGCCACCGACCACAGCCGCGGAAACACCATGAAGACGAAGGGGTAGACGATGATCGTGTACGGCACGGCGAAGAAGGCGAGCGCACCGCTGCCGAAGGCAAGCGCGGGGACGGCGATGAAGGTGTAGGCGGTGTAGACATCGCCGCCCAGCAGGAACCAGGTAATGAGGGTGCCGAAGCGCCCGCCGGCCAGGCCCCATTCATGCAGCAGATCGAGATCGCCGCGCCGCCAATGCGCCGCAGCGAAGCCGAGGAAGGTCACGAAGCCGAAGAAGGCAACGAAGACGATCAGCGCCACCCAGTTGATCGGCATGGGCGCCCCTCACTTCCGCTCGGTGACGAAATAGACGAACGCCGTCAGCCCGGAGCTGATGAAGACCCACAGGAACTGGTACCAGTAGAAAAAGGGGATGCCGTGCCAGCGCGGCTCGACCGCATTGTAGGAGGGGACCCACAGCAAGGCGATGAACGGGATCAGCAGCAGCCAGTAGGCCCACGAACCGCGGCCCGACCCGTTGCGGTCATCCGACATCCGGCATTCTCCATCCCAAGACGCTCGCGTTCTTGTTCGCTAACGCGCTAGATGCGGGCGTAGCACAAGACGCCATTCCCGAGCAACAAGAACGCCGGGCGGAAATGGAATGGCTGCTATTCGGCCAGCAGCTGTGCCGGCGGCGTGAAATCGAGGCCGAGATCCCGCGCCACCGCCTCATGCGTGACGCGGCCGGCATGAATGTTGAGGCCGGCGCGCAGATGCGGGTCCTCGGCGAGCGCGCGGCGCCAGCCCTTGTCGGCGAGGTCGAGCACGAAGGGCAAGGTCGCGTTGTTGAGGGCGAAGGTCGAGGTGCGCGCCACCGCGCCGGGCATGTTGGTGACGCAGTAGTGGATGACGCCCTCCTCGACATAGGTCGGCTCGGCATGCGTGGTCGGGCGGCTGGTGGCGAAGCAGCCGCCCTGGTCGATGGCGATGTCGACCAGCACCGCGCGGGGCTTCATCGCCCGCACCAGCTCGCGGCTCACCAGCTTGGGCGCCGCCGCGCCCGGCACCAGCACCGCGCCGATGACGAGGTCGGCGCTCAGCACTTCGCGCTCGATGTTCTCCATGGTGGCGTAGAGCGTGTGGAGCTGCGAGCCGAACTGCATGTCGAGCTCGTAGAGGCGCTGCAGCGAGCGGTCGATGACGGCGACGTAAGCCTCCATCCCCATCGCCACGCGCGCCGCATTGGTGCCGGCAACGCCGCCGCCGAGGATCACCACCTTCGCCGCGGCGACGCCGGGCACGCCGCCCAGGAGGATGCCGGGGCCGCCTTGCTCCTTCTCCAGCCAATGCGCGCCGACCTGGATCGACATGCGTCCGGCGACCTCGCTCATCGGCGCCAGCAACGGCAGCCCGCCCCGCGCATTGGTCACCGTCTCGTAGGCAATGCAGGTCGCGCCGGATTTGATCAACCCTTCGGTTTGCCCGCGGTCGGCAGCGAGATGGAGATAGGTGAAGAGCACCTGGCCCGGCCGCAGCCGCGCGATCTCCGCCGGCTGCGGTTCCTTCACCTTGACGATCATCTCGGCCGCGGCGAAGACGGCATCGGCGTCGGCCGCGATGCGCGCGCCGGCCCGCTCATAGGCCTGATCGTCGAAGCCGATGCCGGCGCCGGCGCCGCTCTCGACCAGCACCTGATGGCCGTGATGGACGACTTCGCGCACGCTGCCGGGCACCAGCCCGACGCGATATTCGTGCGGCTTCACTTCCTTGGGAACGCCGATCAGCATGCGACTCCGCTGCGCCAGGGCCACCGAGAGCGCGGGGGAGCGTAGCACGGGGGCCGAGCACCAACCAATCAACGAGGAGAGGAAAGATTCATGTTTCGCTAACCCCCTTGGAACAGGCTCGGGTAGATTGTGCGCGGGAGTGGCGGATGATGAATCTGGCGATTCTGGTCATGATTTATCTGGCGGTCGGCGCCGCGCTGTTCGCGCAGCCGCGTCCCGGCAGCGCCGAGCCCGCCGATTTCACCTGGCGCCGCCAGGGCAAGATCTTCCGCGAGACGCTGCCCGCCGTGCTCGCCTGGCCGCTCAGCCTGTGGCGTCTGCTGCGCTCCTGAAGCGCAACTTCCTCCCGCGCGTCCCTTGCGCATAATGCGGCGATGCGCCGCCGCGTCCTTCTCGCCGCCCCTCTCGCGCTTGTCGCGGAGCGCGCGGCATGGGCGCATTCCTACCAGCTCGGCCACGTCGAGATCGGCCATCCTTGGTCGCGCCCCTCGGTGATTGACCGCGCCGCGGTCTTTCTGGCGCTCAGCAATATCGGGCGCAGCACCGATCGCCTCGCCGGCGGTTCGACGCCCATCGCGCAGGAGGTGCTGCTGCGCGCCGAGGACGGCGCGCCGCTCGAATATCTCGAGCTGCTGCCGCACCATCCGCTGGCGCTGCGCCCCGGGCGCAAATACATCGCGCTCATCGGCCTCAAAGGGCCGCTGGTGCTCGACGAGAGTTTTCCGCTCACCCTGCGCTTCGACCGCGCCGGCGAGGTCACCGTCACCGTGATGGTTGAGGCGGGGCCCGAGGGGGAATAGCCCCGCCCGTTCGCCTGGAGTGGATTCCGAGCGCACAGAATCACTTCATCGTCGGGTAGTGTCTCAGTTTGAAAACCGTCAGGAGAAATAGCGATGGACAAAAAAAACGTCATTTCACACGCGAGTACGTCGAGCGCGGCATACCAGACCTAGAATCGTGCGAGAGGGCTATTGACGTAGCGCCTGAAGGACCGCCCGTAGATAAGTCTCGATCTGGCTCAGGCGACTCTCAATGTCCTCCAACTGCTTCTTCTGCTTCACAACCGCTGAACCAGCGTCGAAATACTCGGTGACGCCAGCCGGTGCGCCGCACTTGCTGCATTGGACGAAGTACATCTTGAAGCGCGAACCCGATGGTTCGACCTCCTTGAGTTCAAAGTACCGATGCTCGCACTTCGGGCACGTTGAGTAGGCCATAGTCCGCTCCGTTGGTTGTGCGGACTCCGACATTTACACCCTTTTCCGGTTGCGGCGAAGGTGCGATATTCGAGTCATGCCTGACCGCTCAAGAAAGCGCCCGCGCGACCCTAACCAGCTCGCCAAGATGATCGTCGATATGGCGACTGGCAATCGGCCAGCGGAACGGCCAGAAAACAGAAAGCCGCCGCGACCCAAGAAGAAATCAAACACCCGGAAGCGCTAGCTGGCTTTCTGCTGGCACTGCCATTTTTGAATCCAATAACTGATATGGATTCGCCGCGCGTGTACGGTCGCGGCAGCTTTCACGTAGCTCCCTCAGTTGCTGGGACGCGATGTAAAAGCGTCCCCGCTTTTCGCCGATCGGCTCTAACAGACCTATCTCGCATAGCCTCTTTAGATCACGGCTAGCGACCACATCGGAAATCTCCTGGTCCTCGCGGTACAGGCTGTTTCGCACTTTGTAGCCAAAGGCGGCATCCATGAGCGCGGCCTGAGCACGATCCGGTAACCCGTGTGTTTTCGCCAGAAGCTCAATCTCGTCCCAAGTGCGCCCGACCTCTGCGCTCCTCTTAATCAAAGTCGCTGCCTGCTGGTAGTGCGCTACAAGGCAAAAACGGATCCATGGCAATGCATCGTGTTCCGGGTGCCATGAGCCTTCGCCGACCTTCGCAAGCACATCGTAATAAGCTTGGGTATTTCGCCCAAGCCACTCCTCGATGCTGCAAAAGGTGGATTCAAGTATGCCGTCACGTGCCATGACAAGTGTTTGAAGCGCCCGTGCCATGCGGCCGTTTCCATCTCGAAAAGGATGTATCATTGTAAGATTGAGATGGGCGAGTGCTGCCCTAACCATCGGGGGAAGGCCGTCAGGCGAACTGTTGATCTGTTCCGCAAGCTCAGCCATCAGTCCGGGTACTCTGCCCGCATCTGGCCCTTCATAAACCCGCTCTTTGTTTTCCTCCCGCACGACGAAGATGGGACCCGGACGCCACTGGCCTGGTAGCTTTGTAAGGTCGTAGTTCAACATCATGTAGTGGAGACTTCGAATCAGTTGAAGGTTGATCTCGAAGTGTGGGTCATCGTGCGTCCGCATGATGTATGTCATCGCAATCCGGTACGCGACGAGGGCCTTGGCCGTCTCTTCCTCCATTGATTCCGGCTTTTCGTCGTCGATGATCGCGACGGCCTCGGCCAGATTGGCATTGATGCCTTCAATGCTGTTGGACCCTTGCATGGCCTTGGCGAAGGTATTTCGGCGCAGAAAGCCGGTCCATCTGCCTGGGTTCTGATTAATTCGATATTTCAAGACGTTACGCTGGACGTTTATCAATTCGATAACCGCCAGATCAGCGGTATCAAGTTTGGGCGGAGCGTAGATCATGGTGGGTTATCCTGATTAATATCGTCGATACGACGATATATAATTGACTATACGACGGAGTCAATCTATATTTCCTACATGAACCGGCTGCCCAAGGATAAGCGCGCTCAAATCCTCAACCTACTGTGTGAGGGTAACAGCATGCGCGCAACCAGCCGGCTCGCGGACGTGTCGATTAACACGGTCACGAAGCTGCTGGTCGATGCCGGGCAAGCGTGCTCGGACTATCAGGATCGCGCGTTCCGGAACCTGCCGTGCAAGCGGGTACAGGTCGATGAGATTTGGGCGTTCTGCTATTCCAAGCAGAAGAACGTCCCCGAGGCGAAGCGCGGCGCGGCTGGCGACATTTGGACGTGGGTTGCCATCTGTGCCGACACCAAGCTTGTGCCGTCATGGTGGGTCGGCAGCCGCGATGCGGAGTGTGCTCGCGCGCTACTCACCGATCTTTCCGGTCGCCTGGCGAACCGTATCCAGCTCACATCCGATGGCTGGCGCGCCTACAAGGATGCCGTCAACGACGCGTTCCTCGACCAAATCGACTACGCGCAGCTCGTGAAGATTTATGGCGAGTCGGTGGAAGCGCAGAAGCGGTATAGCCCGCCCATGTGCATTGGAGCCGAGCGCCGTGCGATCGAGGGCAATCCCGATCCCAAGCATATCTCGACCAGCTATGTTGAGCGGCAGAACCTAACGCTCCGCATGCAGAACCGGCGCTTTACCCGGCTCACCAATGCTTTCAGCAAAAAGGCCGCGAACCACGTCCATGCCATGTCGCTGCATTTCATGTTCTACAATTTCTGCCGCATCCATAAGACGCTGCGCGTGACCCCGGCAATGGCCGCTGGCGTCACTGAGAAGCTGTGGAGCGTGTCGGATATGGTGGACGTGATCGACGCTTGGGAGAACCCGCCCGAGCCGCAACCGAGCGACAACGCCGATCTAGAGCGGCTGAAGAACGCGGCCGACAGCTACGCGCCGTCGTGGCTCGGCCGTCCCAAGTCCAACCTTGGCGATGAAAATAATTCAAACTGAGACATTACCCATCGTCGCTTTCGCCGGAATGACGACAGAGAGTATTCTACTTTCTCGGAATCGGCGCTAGTTCCGGTAGCTCGGGTCCTTGGCATCGAGGACGCGCAGCAGGGCCGGCCACTGGCGTTCGCCGCGCGGCGTCGGCGAGCTCGCGAATTGCTCCGCCGTGTGCTGACAGACATTGTCCGAGAGCCGGTTGAGCTTGCCGCCGGTCGCCATGAGGTCGACCTGGATGCGGCAGGACAGATCGAGATAGTACATGAGCTCGAAGGCCTCGGGGACGGTGCGCCCGGCGGTGAGCAGGCCGTGATTGCGCAGGATCATCGCCGACTTGTCGCCGAGATCGCGCACCAGGCGCGAGCGCTCGTCGAGATCGAGGGCGATGCCCTCGTAATCGTGATAGCCGATGCGATCGTAGAACATCGCGGAATGCTGGTTGATGTGCAGCAGCCCCTCTTGCAGGCAAGAGATGGCGATGCCGGCGCGCGTATGCGTGTGGAGCACGCAGTTGACCTCCGGCCGCGCCATATGCACGGCGCTGTGGATGATGAAGCCGGCATGGTTCACGGGATAGCCGGTGTCCTCGACGATCTTGCCCTCGTGGTCGATCTTGACCAGGCTCGACGCGGTGATCTCATGGAACATCATGCCATAGGGATTTATGAGGAAATGCTCGGGCTCGCCGGGCACTCGCGCCGAGATGTGCGTGAAGACGAGATCGTCCATGCCGAAATGGGCGATGAGGCGATAGCACGCGGCGAGGGCGACGCGCACCTCGCGCTCGCCGGCCTCGCCGGGTTCGGTCCGGTTGGGAAAAGCGGCAACGCGCGCCATGGGCAACCTCATGGTTGATCGATCACCCATACTAGCCCGCCGCGGCCTGAGCCGGGAATGCCGATTCCGCAGGGGTGTCCAGCAGCGCCGCCACCTGATCGGCGATGGCGAGCGAGGCGGTGAGCCCCGGCGATTCGATGCCGTAGAGATTGACGAGCCCGGGCACGCTGTGATCCGCGGGCCCCTGCACCAGGAAATCGGCCGCGGGCTCGCCGGGACCGCTGACCTTCGGCCGGATGCCGGCATAGCCCGGCTGCAGCGCGCCGTTCTTGAGGCCCGGCCAGTAGCTGCGGATGGCGCCATAGAAACGCTCGCCCCGGCGCGGGTCGACGGTGTAGTCGACGCCGTCGATCCATTCGACATCGGGCCCGAACCGCACCTGCCCGGCCAGGTCGAGCGTCAGATGGACGCCGAGCCCGCCCGACTCCGGCACCGGATAAATCAAGTGGCGGAAGGGCGAGCGGCCCGACAGCGTGAAATAGACGCCGCGGCAGAAATAATCGCGCGGGATCGATGAGGGCGGGATGCCCGCGATGCGGCGCGCCAGACCCGGCGCATGCACGCCGGCGCTGTTGACGAGCATCCGGCATTCGAGCACCATCGGCTCGGCGCCGCCGACCTCGAGCGCGAAGCCCCGCTCGGTGACGCGGCCCGCGACCACCGGCGCGCGCAGCACCGCCATGCCGCCGGCCGCCTCGAGCTCGGCCTGGTAGGCGAGCATGAGCGCGTGGCTGTCGACGATGCCGGTCGAGGGCGAGAAAGGCGCGCAAGCAGGAAAGCTCCGGCTCAAGCGCGCGCGCCTCGCTGCCGCCGACACATTCGAGGTCATTAACGCCGTTCGCCGCAGCCCTGCGCCACACGCCCTCGAGGATCGGCAGCTCCTCCTCTCTGATGGCGTCCGTGAGCTTGCCCAGCCGCTTGTGCGGGATGCCGCGCTCGGCGCAATAGGCATAGAGCCAGTCGCGGCCGGCAACGCAGAAGCGCGCCTTGAGGCTGCCCTTGGGGTAATGCAGCCCGGCGTGGATCACCTCGCTGTTGCGCGAGGACGCCTCGGAGCCGATCCAGCGCTCCTTCTCCAGCACCAGCACCTCGCACCCGCCGCGCGCCAGCGCCCGCGCCACCGCAAGCCCCACCACGCCCGCGCCGATCACCACGCATTCGACGGCGGCGATCATCGCGTCTGTTCTACTTCTTCTCTTTCGCCCAGGTGACTTCGCTGCGGAACAGCGGCACGGTCGAGATCGCCATCTTGGCGCTCGCGTCCTTCACCTGGCGGCTGTAGATGACGTAGACCAGGGTCTCGTTCTTCTTGTCGTAGATGCGCCGCACCGCCAGCGACTTGAAGATGAGGCTCAGGCGCTCGGAGAATACCTCCTCGCCCTTCGCGCTGGTGTTGATGTCGCCGATGGTGATCGGCCCCGTCTGGCGGCAGGCGATCGAGGAATTCGAGGGGTCGATGAACCAGTTTCCCTTGGACAGCCGGTCGATCAGGCTGCGGTCGAAGCGCGTGATGTGGCAGGTCACGCCCTCGACCTTGGGATCCGGCACCGCCTCGACGACGATGCTGTTGCCGGTCCAGTCGTTGCGGAAGCTGCCGACTTCCTCGGCGGCGGCAGGAAAGGCAGCCGCGAGCGAGAGCGCGGCGGCGACGACAAGAGACGCAAGGCGCATCCGGGCAATCCTTTCGCTAAACGGCCCCCTCACCCCAATCCGCTCCCCGCTGGGGAGAGGGAGTTCGCCGAGCGCATTTGAACCCCTCGCCCCTCGGGGAGAGGGAGGGACCCATCGCGCAGCGATGGGAGCAACTGTGTCTTAGCATGGCTTAGCATGTTTCCACGCCTCGTTATCGCGGACCATGGCGTTGAGGGTGACGAGCATTTTGCGCATGAGGGCAACCGTGGCGACCTTCGGCGATTTTCCGGCGGCGATGAGGCGCTTGTAGAAGTCGCCGAGTGGGGACTTGCTGCGGGCGGCGGCGCGGGCTGCCATGTAGAGAGCGGTTCGCACCGCGGCGCGCCCGCCGGCGATGGATCGGGTTCCAGTGAATTTGCCGCTGTCGTGATCGAAGGGGGCAAGGCCGACGAGTGCGGCGATGGCACGGCGCGTGATCCGGCCGAGTTCGGGCAGCAGGGCGACGAGGGCAATTGCCGTGATGTCCTTGACGCCCTTCAGGGTCTTGAGCAGCCCGACCTTGGCAACAAGGCTCGGGACTTGGCCGACCGCCTCGAGGATGAGGGTGTCTGTTTCGTCGATCTGGCGCTCGATCAGCGCCAGGCGCTTGCGGTTCTGGGCCTGGAGGAGGACGCAGTGGAGCGTGTTGGTCTGATTGCCGACGGCGACGCGCTCATCGACCAGACGGCGCCGGTGGGACACCAGTTCGGCCAGGCGCTCGCGCGCCGGATCGAGAATGTCGGGCGTGGTGTCTGCGGCCTCGGCATAGCGCGCGATGACACGCGCATCGATCCGGTCGTTCTTGGCGTTGCGACCGAGGCTCTTGGCATAGAGCCGAACGCGCAGCGGATTGAGCCGCCGTACGTCGAAGCCCGCTTCAAGCAAGGCCCGCCGCAGGCCTTGCTCATAGCCACCGGTCGCCTCGAAAGCGACCACGATGCCCGCTTCGATGCCGAGAGATTTCAACAGGCCGATCACCGCGGCCCAGCCGGCGCCGTCATTGCCGGCGCGCTCGAACCGCTTCAGCGGCGCAAGCCAGAGATCGAGCCAGTCCTTCGATACGTCGATGCCGACAAAAGTGCGTTGGAGTGCCATAATCCGTGTGTCCCTGCCTTGCATGTTCGGGCGCGAGCCCAGGCAACTGTTCGGGTGAATGACGGGACGGCCGCTGACCTGGCTCCCAGGCGATGGTTCGCTGCCACACGAAGAGCATCAGAGGGTGATCGGTCGGACGGCCGTCGAGCTGGTGGGGCATGCCCCACCAGCTCGACACTCCTTCTGCCACATCCGAGACACACAAGGGTGAGGGGGCTGCGCGCCATAGGCTACCAGCCCCCTCACCCGGACGCTGCGCGTCCACCCTCTCCCGCAAGGGGAGAGGGTTTGGGCGGCCGGCAGCAGGAAAGCGCCGAGGCGTGAAGCTGCAGGTGGGAGGATTGACATGGCGGCAATCGAGAGCTTGGGATTCGTCGGGCTCGGCGCCATGGGCGAGCCGATGTGCGCCAACCTCGCGCGCAAATCCGGCCTCAGGGTCTACGCCGCGGACCGCCGCGCCGACCCGTTGCAACGGCTGGCGGCGGAGAAGGTCTCGCCTTGCGCCTCGGTCGCCGAGCTGGCGCATCGCGCCGACCTCATCTTTCTTTCGCTGCCGAGCGGTCGCGAGGTCGAGGAGGTGTGCCTCGGCGCCGGCGGCATCGCCGGCGCCGGCGGCCGCGTTCGCACCGTCGTCGATTGCGGCACGTCGCCGGTCGCGCTGACCCGCGCGCTCGCCGCTCGCCTGGCCGAAGCCGGCATCGACTTCGCTGACGCGCCCGTCGCGCGCACCCGCGAGGCGGCGCAGCAAGGACGGCTCAGCATCATGGTCGGCGCCTCGGCCGCGCTCTTCGAGCGGATCCAACCCTATCTCGCGGCAATGGGGACCGACGTCACCCATTGCGGGCCGGTCGGCTGTGGCCAGGTGGTCAAGATCCTCAACAACATGGTGCTGTTCGAGACCGTCGGCGCGCTGGCCGAGGCGCTCGCCATCGGCGGCCGCGCCGGCGTCGACGAGCGGCTGCTGCTGGAGACGCTGAGCAAGGGCTCGGCCGACAGCTTCGCGCTGCGCAACCACGGCATGAAGGCCATGCTGCCGCGGCACTTTCCCGAGAACGCCTTTTGCGCGGAATATGCGCTCAAAGATCTCGGCTACGCCCTCGAGCTGGCGCGCGCCGGCGGGGTCGGCGCCGCGGGCGCGGAGGTGGCGCGCGCGCGCCTCGCCGAGGCGATCCGCCGCGGCCATGGGCAGAAATACTGGCCGGTGCTGCTCGAGGTCGTGGCCGGCGAGGAATGATCCCCCCTCCTTGCAATGCAGCAAAGGCGGCGATCCGCCAAATGGACGACGCGTCTCCATAACCTATTGGCGGAACGAATGAATTTTTTTGATACACGCATTTACATTTTGCGACGAACAGATACATACTACCCAAATTGGGTAAGGAGGCGCGGGGCCTATGGCCACCATCCTGTTGGTCGAGGACGACGAGATTTTGCGGCTCACGGCCGCTCACCACCTGGAGAAGGCCGGCTTTACGGTCATTGCCGCGGCCAAATCGAACGAGGCGCTCGACGAGTTGGATTCGGGGCGACACATCGATCTGGCGGTGATCGACATCTGCATGCCGCGGGGCCAGGTCAACGGCTTGGCCTTGGCGCGCATGGCGCGCTGGCGCCGGCCCGGATTGCCGGTCGTCTTTGTCACCGGTTATCCCGAGGTGCTGGAGGCCGAGACAATCCAGGAGCCGGTATTCCTGAAGCCGGTCGATCTCGGCAAGCTCACCGACACGATCAAGGAGCACCTCGCCGCGTAAGGGTCTCCCGTTTTGCAGGCCGCGATCACGCGTCCGGCGCGGCGCGGCGCATCCGCTTGAGCCGCGAGCGCGCGGACTTCGACGCGAGCCGCTTCTCCTTCGCCGCCTTGGTCGGGCGCGTCTTGCGCCGCTTCTTCGGGATCACCGCCGCCTGCGCGATCAAATCGACGAGACGCGCCAACGCATCCTCGCGGTTCCTCTCGCGCTCGCGGAAGCGCTCGGCCGTGATCACCAGCACGCCATCCTTGGTCATTCGCCTGCCCGCCAGCGCCGCAATGCGCCGCCTGGTGCCCTCATCGAGCGACGGCGAGCGCCACACGTCGAAGCGCAGCTGCACGGCGCTCGACACCTTGTTGACGTTCTGCCCACCGGGGCCGCTGGCGCGGATGAAGCTCTCGCCCAGCTCGCGCTCGTCGAGCTCGATCTTGTCGGTGATCCTGATCATGGGGCACCATTCTAGTGGCCCGATTTTGACATTTCGATTCCCCCTCCCCAGTCTTGTCATTGCGAGGAGCGAAGCGACGAAGCAACCTTACACAGGCACCACGCCATTGCTTGATGGAGATTGCTTCGCTGCGCTCGCAATGACACCGAAAAGGGCGGGTACGGTAGGAGGGCCGGGATGGCCAGGAAAGCAGCGATCGTCGGCGTTGCCGACACGCCCTTGCGGCAGGGCGTGCTCGCCGAGGACGGCACCGTCTTGCAGATACAGGCGCGCGCGGCGAAAGCGGCGCTCGACGAGGCCGGGCTTTCCTTCGACGATGTCGACGGGCTCTTCGCCGCCGGCGCCTGGGGTGTACCCGGCCCCGGTCTCTTCATGCCGGTGACGCTCGCCGAGTATCTCGGCATAAGGCCCGGCTATCTCGACGGCACGCAGATCGGCGGCTCCTCCTTCGAGGCGCATGTCGGCCATGCCGCCGCCGCGGTGGCGCAGGGCGTCTGCGAGGTGGCGCTCATCCTCTATGGCAGTCGGCAGCGGAGCGACGCGTCGCGCACGCTGGGCGCACGCGGCGCCGCCGTGCTCAACAGCCAGTACGAGGCCCCCTTCGGCCTGCCGAGCCCGGTCGGCGCCTATGCCATGGCGGCGATGCGGCACCGGCACGTGCACGGCACCACGCCCGAGCAGCTCGCCGAGATCGCCGTGGCGACGCGCAAATGGGCGGCGCTCAATCCCGCCGCGACGATGCGTGATCCGCTCAGCATCGAGGAGGTATTGGCGAGCCCGATGATCTGCGATCCGCTGCATCTGCGCGATTGCTGCCTCGTCACTGACGGCGGCGGCGCCATCGCCGTGACCAGCCTCGAGCGGGCGCGCGACCTCAAGCAGGCGCCGGTGGCGATCGCCGGCTTCGCCGAGGCGACGAGCCATTGGGGCATCGCGCAAATGGAAGACCTGGCCTGGCTGCATCACGCCGCCGACAGCGGCAGCCGCGCGATGGCGATGGCCGGCGTCGCAGCCGATGATTTCGACGTCGTCGAGATCTACGACTCCTTCACCATCACCGTGCTGCTGTCGCTGGAGGCGTTGGGCTTCTGCCGCCGCGGCGACGGCGGCGCCTTCGTCTCCGGGCAGCGCACCGCGCCGGGCGGCGCCTTCCCGCTCAACACCAATGGCGGCGGGCTCTCCTACTGCCACCCCGGCATGTACGGCCTGTTCCTGTTGACGGAGGCGACGCGTCAATTGCGCGGCGAGTGCGGGCCGCGCCAAGTCAAGGATGCCGAGGTCGCGCTCGCCCACGGCACCGGCGGCGTCCTCTCCACCGTCGCCACCTGCGTTCTGACGCGCGCGTGAGGAAAGCAATGTACGAGAAGCCGCTGCCCGCCATCGATGTCGAGTCCGGCCCATTCTGGCGGGCCGCGCGCGAACACCGCCTCGCCATCATGCGCTGCCGCCTGTGCGACCGGCATTTCTTCTATCCGCGCGAGCTCTGCCCCCATTGCCATTCGTCCGTCGTCGAGTGGACCGCCGCGAGCGGCCGCGGCACCATCTACACCTTCACCATCGCGCGCCGTCCGGCCGGCCCGGCCTTCAAGGGCGACATGCCCTATGTCGTGGCACTGGTCGAGCTCGAGGAGGGACCGCGGCTGATGACCAACATCATCACCGGCGATGTCGAGAGCATCCGCATCGGGCAGAAGGTGGCGGCCGTGTTCGACGACGTCACCGAGGAAGTGACGCTGGTGAAATTCGCGCCGGCGTGATGTCGGCCGACGTCAAAGGGAGGATGGGAACATCATGGACGCGCTGCTCGCCACGCGCCGCGATCTCCTGATCGCGCCGCTGCTCACCGCACTGCCGCTGGCTCTCGCCGCCGGTCGGGCCGCTGCCGCGCCCGATCCGACCATGACCATCGTCAAGCTGCCGGAACAGCTCACCTGGGTAAAGCCGCCCGACTTTCCCGAGAGGAGCGTCGAGCAGGCGCCGCTATGGAGCAAGACGTCGGAGCCGGGCTTGTATTACACGTTGGTCAAGTGGCACCCCGGCTATATGAGCGCGCCGCACTGGTACGAGAGCGACCGCTACTGCGTCGTCGTCTCCGGCACGTGGTGGGTCGCGAGCGGCGACAAATTCGATCCCGAGAGCACCGTGCCGGCGGCCGCGGGAAGCTTTGTCCGGCGCGTCGCGACGACGCCGCACTATGACGGCGTCAAGGCGGACGGCAAGGAGCCGGCGGTCATCGCCATCTGCGGCATCGGCCCGATCACCTTCCACAACAGCGAGCCGGGCACACCGGGCTGGCGCAAGCTTTGAGCGGAATCAGTCAGCCAAGCGGCCACAGATTGTCGACAAACTGGTCCGCCGAAGCGGCCCAAGTGTAGCGGAGCGCATGGGCGCGGCAGCGCGCGCGCGGGATTTCGAGGGCGGCGAGCGCGGCGCGGCCGAGATCCTCGTCGAGCACGCCGGCGCCGCTGTCGCCGATGACGTCGAGCGGCCCGGGCACGGGGTAAGCCGCGACCGGAACGCCCGAGGCGAGCGCCTCGAGCAGCACCAGGCCGAAGGTGTCGGTGCGGCTGGGAAAGACGAAGACGTCGGCCGACGCATAGAGGCGGGCAAGGGCCGGGCCGACATGTCGGCCGAGGAAATGCGCCTCGGGATGCCGCCGGCGCAGCTTGTCGAGCAGCGGCCCGTCGCCGACGACCACCTTCGACCCCGGCAGATCGAGCGCGAGAAAGGCCGCGATATTCTTCTCGACGGCGACACGGCCGACGGCGAGGAAGATCGGCCGCGGCAGGCCCAAAAAATCCTCGCGCCGCGCGGGTTGATAGAGTTCGGCGTCGACGCCGCGGTTCCAGCTTGTCAGGTTGCCAAAGCCGCGCGCGGCGAGCTCGCGCCGAACCGTCTCGGTCGCGACCATCACGCCTTTGGACGGCGCGTGGAAGCGCCGCATCAGCGCGTAGCTCCACGATGGCGGCACGGCGAAGCGCGCCGCCACATATTCGGGAAAGCGCGTATGGAACGCCGTGGTGAAGCCGTAGCCGCGCTTGAGGCAATGGCGCCGCGCCGCAAAGCCGAGCGGCCCTTCCGTGCTGATGTGGATCGCCTCGGGCTTGGCGGCGTCGATGAGCGCGCCGATACGGCCGGCGGGGCGCAGCGCGAGGCGGATTTCCGGATATGTCGGGCACGGCACGGTGCGGAAGAGGTCGGGCGTGATCGTCGTCACCCGGTGGCCGCGGGCGCCGAGCTCGCCGACGAGCGCGGTCAGCGTGCGAACGACGCCGTTCACCTGGGGTGTCCACGCGTCGCTGACCAGCGCGATCCTCACGACGCGTCGGCGGCGGCCAGATCGTGCTCCTGCTCGGGCTCGCGCGAGCGGGCGGCGAGGGGATCGAGGTCGCGCAACGCGGCCCAATGGAGGATCTCGAGCCGGCCATCGTTGTGCTCGACCAGCGCGGTGCAGCTCTCGACCCAGTCGCCGTCGTTGCAATAGAGCACGCCGTCGATATCGCGCATCTCGGCATGGTGGATATGGCCGCAGACGACGCCGTCGACACCGTGCTTGCGTGCCTCGGCGACGATGGCGTCGGCGTAGTTGCCGACAAATTCGACGGCGTTCTTGACGCGGGCCTTGAGGTAGGCGGAAAGCGACCAGTAGGGATAGCCGAAACGGCGCCGGACGAGATTGAAGTAGTGATTGAGGTGGAGGGCGGCGTTGTAGGCGCCGTCACCGAGCAGCGCCAGCCATTTCGCATAGCGCACCACGCCGTCGAACGCGTCGCCATGCAGCACCAGCAGCCGCCGGCCATCCGCCGTCTCATGCACCGCTTGGTCGAGCAGCAACACGCCGCCGAGCCGGATCTGCGTGTAGTCGCGCAGCCACTCGTCGTGATTGCCGGGGATGTAGACGACCTTGGTGCCCTTGCGCGCCTTGCGCAGCACCTTCTGGATGACGTCGTTGTGGCTTTGCGCCCAGTACCAGGAGCGGCGCAGGCGCCATCCATCGACGATGTCGCCGACCAGGTAGAGATTGTCGGATTCGGTATGGCGCAGGAAATCGAGCAGGAACTCCGCCTTGCATCCGCGCGTGCCCAGATGGACGTCGGAGATCCAGATCGTGCGATAGTGCCGCGGCGTGATCGTCACGGCGTGACTTGCGGAATTGCGCTGCGCCGGTAGCGCCAGATCTGGGTCGGCAGGAAATGCGCCCAGATGCGCGTCACTTCCTCGCCGGCGAGACCGAGCTCAGCCGCGGCGAGCGGCGAGGCGAGCGCGTTGGTGAGCTGCACGAAGGCGCCATCCGCGCCGAGGCGGGCAAAGCACGCCTCGAGCAACGCGCGCTGGGCGGAGCGCGGGAACCATTTGATCGGCAGGCTCGAGACGACCGTGGCCAGCATCGCGATGCCCTCGTCGGCCAGCAGCGTCTCGGCGTTGCAGGCATCGCCGCAGATCACGCGTACGCCGGGACAGCGGCGACAGAGGTGATCGGCGAGCGCCGGTTCGCGCTCGATGACGACGAGACGGTCGGCCGGACAACCGGCGGCGAGCAGACCGCACGTCACGCTGCCGGTGCCGCCGCCCAGTTCGAGCACGACGCCCGGACGTGCCAGCTCGACTTCGCACGCCATCGCTTGCGCGACGCGCCTGCCGCTCGGGACGGCCGCGCCGATGCCGAGCGGGTCGCGCAGCCAGTGGCGGAAAAACGTCTCGCGATCGCCGGGCGCCGTCGCCCGGCGTGGCCGCAGCGTCGCGCCGTCAGGCGCGGCTTGGCGACTGTCTCGCATCCGCGGCGTCGTCGACGACGATGGCGATGAGGCGGTCGGTGAGGCGTGTCTTCTGCATCTCTGCCAGTGCCGCGCGGAAGATCTCGCCGATGCGGGCGTCCGGCACCGTCACCGTGAGCGGCTTGCCATGCGCGACCGTGCGCAGCGTCGCCGGGCCGAGCCGGTTTACCGCCATGATGGTGAGCGCCACCAGATCGATCGAAAGTCCGGCGGGCGGCATCGTGCTGCCTGTGCTTGCTGCGAGTATGGGAAAATGCCGCTCACGCGCCCGCGCGGCGACTCTGTATCGTGGCCGCGCCGCGCTGACGAGGCGGGTCCAGCCGTGCTTCACTGCGCTGCGCAGCCGACGCTCTTGTGCCATAAGCCGCATGCGACCCTCAGGCTGATGCCGTGGCCCAGCTTGCTAGCACGGTTGCGTTACAGTTTTAGGTCGGCGGCAACTATTCTCGCCAGACGGCCGCGCAACCCCGGAAATGCGGAGTTGTCGCTGCGGCACAGGCGTTTATATTTGGTTAATGTCGGCCGTTTTGCGCCGAAGTTCCGGCGAGTCGATATCGCCCTTCAGCGCTTCAATCGATAGCGCGCGTCGAGCGTCGGCGGACCGTCGCAAGCGACCTTGCCGGTCTCGACCAGCTCGACGAGATGGGCGAGCACGGAGCGCGCGGCGGCACCCTTGAGCCGCGGATCGAGCCCGACATAGACCTGCCCGACGATCGCCGGGATCGCCGCGTCGCCTTGCGCCAGGCGATCGAGGATGGCGTCGGCGCGCTCGCGCCGATGCGCGATGAAGGCCTGGACGAAGGGTCCGGGGTCCGGGATCGACGGGCCATGCGTCGGCCAGTAGACGGCGTCGTCGCGCGCCAGCAGCTTCGCGAGCGAGCGCATATAGGCGGCCATGTCGCCGTCGGGCGGCGCGATGACGCTGGTCGACCAGCCCATCACATGGTCGCCGGAAAAGAGCGTGCGCTCCTCCGGCAGGGCGAAGCACAGGTGGTTTGAGGTGTGGCCCGGGGTGTGAACGGCGCCGAGGCGCCAGCCCGGCCCCTCGACCGTGTCGCCGTCGCGCATGACGACATCAGGAATGAAGGCGTGATCGCCGCCTTCCTCGGTGACGCCGCCGACGCCGGTGCGGTCCTCCGCGCGTCCCGAGCCATGTGGCCCGAAGCCATAGGTCTTGGCGCCCGTCGCGTGCTTGATCGCCACCGCGGCCGGCGAATGATCAAGATGCGTGTGCGTGATCAGGATGTGCGTGATGGTCTCGCCGCGCAACGCGCCGAGCAGCGCCGCGATATGCGCGGCGATCTCCGGCCCCGGGTCGATCACGGCGACCTGGCCATGCCCGACGATGTAGGTGCCGGTGCCCTTGAAGGTGAAAGGGCTGGGGTTGCGCGCGACGACGCGGCGGATGAGCGGCGTCAGCGCCGCGGCGACGCCGTAATCAATGTCGATGTCGCGGCGAAAGGGGATCTCGGTGGCCATGTCGCCTAATCTGGGCTCGCGGGACGCGCTCCGCCATAGCCCATCGCCGCGGCGCCGCCAAGCCTTGCTTGCCAGCGGTCGCGCGCGCCGGATACCTTGCCCTGGCGCGCGCCGGCGCATCGCCGCGGAGCGCTCGGGAGGGAAGATGGCGGATATTCCGGTGCGCTCCGAGGTGGCCGGCATCGTCGCGCGCGTCGCCGCCGTCGTCGGTCGTCGCGTGGCCGAAGGCGACGAGATGATCATCCTCGAAGCGATGAAGATGGAGCTTCCCGTCCTCGCGCCGACGGCCGGCATCGTTGCCGCCATCCTCGTCGCCGAGGGCGAGGCGGTCAGCGAGGGTCAGGCGATCGCCACGCTCGCGCGCTGACAACGCTCACCGACTCCGCTCGACCGCGACCAACGAAGAAGCGGAAGTCTCGCTGCTCCGCCGCGACTTGAGGCGCAGGAACGGCTCCTCGACGAAGCGCCAGGAGAGCCACGCCACGCCGAGCGCCACGGGCAGCGACAGCAGGAAGAGCCGCTGCCACGGGAGGGTGCCGCCCGTGGCGTACATGACGGTGGCCGTCACCGGCCAGCCATAGATGTAGAGCCCATAGGAGAGATCGCCGAACCGCGCCGCCGGGATCACCGGCAGGCGGCGCTCGAGCGCGAGGTATATGGCGAGGTAGCCGCCGAACAGCGGGAAGAGCGGGATGAACTGGCGCAGCGGCACGCTCAGCACCAGCCCGCCCACCGCCAGCGCGGCCAGGCGACCGTCGAAGATGCGGGTATGGCGCAGCTTGTAGAGCACCATGCCGATGGCGAAGAAGCCGAGCAGCCAACCCCAGGTCCCCAGGAGATCGAACGCGTCGAACTGCAGGCAGGCGAGACCGAGCGCGAGCAGTGCGAGCAGCACGGGCAGCCGCAGCAGCCCCAGCGCGCCGAGCCCAAGGACCATGAGGTACATCATGAACTCGTAGCGCAGGCTCCACAGCGAGCCGTTGACCTCGAGCCCCACGGGATTGTCGACGAACATCACCCCCGGTAGTTCGTGGATGCCGACATTGAGCAGGGCGTTGCCGACGACGTAGCCGTAGATCTCCGGCCGGCGGAAGTAGGCGCCGAGCGGCAGGGTGGTGACCAGCGGCCCGAGCGCGAAGCCGGCGACGACGAGCGCGGCGAAGAGGCCGGGGAAGATGCGCAGCGCACGCTTGGCGAGGAAGCGCAGCGGCGATCCGGTCGTCTCGAAGCTTTGCGTCACCAGAAAGCCGCTGATGGTGAAGAACACGAACACGCCGGCGAGGCCGAGGATGCTCTGGCGCCCCGTGAGCAGGATCAACGGCTCGTGCGCGTCGCTGCCTTCGGCGATGAGGAAGCAGTGGGAGAAGATGACGCAAATCGCGGCAAGCAGCCGCAGTAAATCGAAATTGTTGTCTCTCGCCATCATTGTTGCTTGGCCTGCAGCGCCCGCCGGCCGGGCTTGGAGCGCCATGTGCGCGCCAGCAGCGGGTAGGCAAACCACAGGCCGAGGAACACCGCGAGCGCGATGAGCGTCGCCGCGATGGCCGCGCCATCGGCATAACCGACCTTGCCGGCCACGATATAGAACTCGCCGCTGAGACCGAGCGCCAGCGGCAGCAGCGACGCCAGCACCACCCGGTTGCCAAATTGCTCGACATCCGGTCGATCTTCGCCGCCGGCGACGAGCCGGTGATAAGCGGCGGGCGCCATCAGCAGGATGGTCGTCAATGCGACGCAGGCAAGACAGCCCAGATGCACCACCTTCGCCCGTTGCGGCATCTGCTCGAAGCCGTTGGTGAGAAAAGCGGCGAACTGAAAGCCCAGCAGCGCCTGCGCGCCCGGCAGGATCACACGCGCCTCGATGAGCAGCGTGTTGATTCTCTCGCTGAGATCGGTCTCGGGCGCTTCGTCGTCTTCATGGCGATTCACGAGCGTTCCTCCTTTGCGACCGCGCCGCGCGACCTCGAGCCCATACCAGAACAGCGCGGCAGTGGCGGTGAATGCCGCGCCGGCAATAATGCTCGGCAGGGTGCCGAACAGCAGCTCGGTGACGATGAAGGTGTCGATGCCGATGCAAAGGCCGAAAGGGAACAGCGCCAATTCGGCCATAAGGGTGGTGAAGGCGTGCAGCCGGGCCGTGTCGCGCCCGCTCTCGGTCAACCGATGGAAGGGAGCGGGCGCGATGAGGAAGGCGACGGCGGCGCTCATGAGTGCGAGCCCGGCAAGATCGAGCCAACGGGCATGGTCGGCGAGGCGCTCGAAGCGCGGCTGAAACACGGCGTTGAGCTGAAAGCCCAGCAGGATCTGCGCGCCGAGAATCAGCATGCGCGTCTCGTTGAGAGCGTTGGTGACCTTGGCCTTTAGCCTCGTCATGGCTCGCGCTACCTAAACGCTCGGCAGCGCGCACAATCCCGGCGTCGAGCGCGGTCAGCCGCCCGGCGGCTTCATCGCCACGGCGAACATCACGGTGGGCAATATCTCGCGGATGGCGGCGCGCAGGCTCGCCTCGTCGGCGCCGGAGGCCATGGCCAGAGCGCGGCGCGGGTTGCGGCGCAGGACCACGGCCGTGGCGCGTCCGCCAGGGCCCGAGCGTATGGTGGCGAAGGTGCCGGCGGGATCGACCCGGTTGAGCGCCTTGCGCAATGTGGCGCGCCCGCTCTCGGCATCGACGTCGTGGACCGGCAGTTCCTTGTCGCTCTCCTCGGTGTCCGGCGGCAGCTCGGCATCGAGCGCCTCGACCGGCTGATGACGGGCGAGGCGCTGGAACACCGCCCGGCCTTCGCCGGTGTCGACGCGGAATTGCAGCTCCCAGGTCTCGCCGCGCGCCGCCAGCTCGGAGATCAGCGCGAACAGGTCGTCGCAATCGGGGTCGTGGCTGCAGGTGAGGAAGGCGAGCCGCCCTTCGTGCTGGATGACGCGATCGTCGTCCTCGGCGAAACCGAGCTCCTCGAGCGCGTTGGTGAGCGCGCGCTCCGAGGCGATCAGCAGGGTGCTGACGTGGAGCTTGGCGCTCTCCGTGGCGTTGTCCGCGGCATCCATGGCAGTGACTTAGCCTGCCGGATGCCCCGAGGACAAGCGATTGCTATGCTGCGGCGCCGTCATCGGCACGTCGCGCAGCGCTGGGGTAGGCATGAGGATCGAGCACCATGACCGGCGTGCCGGAGCGGTGACGGCGG
>Ga0209647_1000335_pt1 | contig 44113 bp, 37 predicted proteins | sample GraSoi_2013_60cm_FD_185827 | JGI IMG/M metagenome (GOLD analysis project Ga0209647, IMG submission 185827) | Grasslands soil microbial communities from the Angelo Coastal Reserve, California, USA - Sample 9_17_2013_60cm (SPAdes) (version 2) | ecosystem: Environmental > Terrestrial > Soil >...
CCGACCTGCCGCGATTCTGACGATGAGCGCGCTCCCGCGCCCGACCATCAAGCAGCGGCTGCTCGATTCCCTGGCGCGGCTCGATCCGGCGCCGGCGGTCTTCGCCGACGACGAGGACCTCAAGCCGTTCGAGACCGACGGCTTCATCGTGCGCCGCGCCACGCCGTTGCTGGCGGTCCTGCCGGAGAGCGAGGCGCAGGCGGGCGCGGTGGTGCGCCTGTGCCGCGCGGCGGGCGTTCCGGTGGTCACGCGCGGTGCCGGCACCGGCGTCTCCGGCGGTGCGATCCCGCACGAAGACGGCGTGCTCCTCGTGGTCTCCAAGATGCGCCGCGTTCTCGAGCTCGATGCGCCCGCGCGCCAGGCGGTGGTCGAGCCGGGCGTGCGCAACGTGCAGGTCTCGGAGGCGGCCGCGCCGTCCGGGCTGTTCTACGCCCCCGACCCTTCAAGCCAATCGGTGTGCTCGATCGGCGGCAACGTCGCCGAGAATTCGGGCGGCGTGCATTGCCTCAAGTACGGCTTCACCACGCACAACGTCGCGGCCGTGCGAGGTTTCGACGGCGAGGGCGAGCCGCTGGAAGTCGGCAGCCGCGCGCTCGACTGCCCCGGTTACGACCTGATCGCGCTCGTGACCGGCAGCGAGGGCAACCTGATGGTGATCACCCGCGTGACCGTCCGCCTGGTGGCGCTGCCGGAGGCCACCGAGACGCTGTTGGCTGCATTCCCGTCGGTACGCTCGGCGGCCGAGGCGGTGGGCGAGATCATCGGCGAAGGCATCGTGCCGGCCGCGCTGGAGATGATGGATCGCATCGTGATCGAGGCGTGCGAGCGCTTCATGGGCCTGGGATTTCCGCGCGGAGCCGAGGCACTGCTGCTCGCCGAGGTCGACGGCGGCCGCGCCGAGGTCGAAGACACTTTCGCGCGCACCCGGGCGATTCTCGAGCGATGCGGCGCAGCCGAAATCCGCGTGGCCAAGGACGACGCGGAGCGCGCGAAGCTCTGGCGCGCGCGCAAGGGCGCCTTCACCGCGCTCGCCACCATCCATCCCGACTACTACACGATCGACGGCACCATCCCACGGCGCTGTCTGCCCGAGGTGCTCGACCAGGTGATCGCCTGGTCGCGCGAATATGGCCTGACCGTGGGCAACGTGTTCCACGCGGGCGACGGCAACATCCACCCGTGCATCTTCTACGACACCTCCGTGCCCGGGGACCTCGAGAAGAGCGAGGAATTCGGCGCCCGAATCCTGGAGCTGTGCATCGCCGTGGGCGGCACCATCACCGGCGAGCATGGCGTGGGTGTCGAGAAGCTCAGGCAGATGTGCGTGCAGTTCCGCGCGCCCGAGATCGCGGCCTTCCACGACGTGAAGCGCGCCTTCGACCCCGACGGCATCCTCAACCCCGGCAAGGCGGTGCCGACGCTCAAGCGCTGTGCGGAGTGGGGCGGCATGCACGTGCGCGGCGGCGCGATTCCGCGCCCCGACATCCCGCGCTTCTGATGGCCGACGACTTCATCGCCGGGCTGTGCGAGCGCGTTCGCGACCATGCGAGGCGCAAGGAGCCGCTGCGCATTCGCGGCGGCGGCACCAAGGACTTCTACGGCGAGGCACCGAACGGCGAGCCGCTCGAGATGTCCTCCTACTCCGGCATCGTCGCCTACGAGCCCAAGGAGCTGGTGCTCACGGTGCGCGCGGGCACGCGGCTCGCCGAGATCGAGGAGGCGCTTGCCGCCGAGCGCCAGATGCTCGCCTTCGAGCCACCGCATTTCGGCGATGGCGCGACCATCGGCGGCACGGTGGCGGCCGCGATGTCGGGACCGCGCCGCCCCTATTCGGGTTCGCTGCGCGACTTCGTTCTCGGCACGCGCATCGTGAACGGCAAGGGTGAGGACCTTTCCTTCGGCGGGCGGGTGATCAAGAACGTCGCGGGCTACGACGTCTCGCGCCTGATGGCGGGCGCGATGGGCACCCTAGGCGTGATCACCGAGGTTTCATTCAAGGTGCTGCCGAGGCCGGCAGCCGAGGCGACGCTCGCTTTCGAGATGGAGGAGGATGGCGCGCTCGAGGCGGTGAATCGCTGGGCGGGGCAACCCCTGCCGCTCTCGGCGACCTCGTGGCACGAGGGCCGCCTGCTGGTGCGCCTTTCGGGCGCATCGAGCGCGATCGCGGCGGCGAAGGGGAAGCTAGGCGGCGAGGAGCTGGCGAGCGGCGACGAGCACTGGCGCAGCCTGCGCGAACATCGCCTGGCGTTCTTCACGGGCGCGCGCGTGCTCTGGCGCCTGTCGGTGCCACAGACCGCCGAGCCGCTGCGCGCGCCGCACGCGCAGCTTGTCGAGTGGGGCGGGGGATTGCGCTGGCTGGGCGGGCAGCTCGAGGCGTTCGACATCCGCTCCAGCGCCGAACGCCTCGGCGGCCATGCGACGCTTTTCCGCGGCGGCGACAAGGCGATCGGCGTGTTCCATCCGCTCCCCCCGGCGCTCATGAAGATCCATCGCCGGCTCAAGTCGGCGTTCGATCCCGACGGCATTCTCAATCCGGGACGGATGTATGCGTTCTAGTGCGGCACGCTGATGGAAACCCGCCTCGCCGACTGGATCAAGGACACGCCGCAGGGCGTGGAGGCCGACGCGATCCTGCGCAAATGCGTCCATTGCGGCTTCTGCCTGCCGACTTGCCCGACCTACGGCCTGCTGGGCGACGAGCTCGACAGCCCCCGAGGGCGCATCTACCTCATGAAGCAGATGCTCGAGGGAGCGCCGGTCACCGAACGCACGCAGCTGCACCTCGACCGCTGCCTCACCTGCCGCGCCTGCGAAACGGCGTGCCCGTCGGGGGTCGAGTACGGCCGCCTGGTGGATATCGGCCGCGACGTGCTGTCGGGCAAGGTGGGGCGTCCTCCCGTCGAGCGCCTGCGGCGCCGGTTGCTCAACTTCGTGCTCACATCGCGCGGACTCTTCGGGACTGCGCTGAAGCTCGGACGGCTCGCGCGCTCGTGGCTGCCGAAGGCGCTCGCGCGCAAGATTCCGCGCCCGCATCCCGCGGGGGAACGGCCCTTGGCGCGACATGCGCGGCGCATGCTGGTCCTCGAGGGGTGCGTGCAGCCCTCGATCGCCCCGTCGATCAACGCGGCCACCGCGCGCGTTCTCGACCGGCTCGAGATCTCGCTCGAGGAGGCGCCGGCGGCCGGATGTTGCGGCGCCGTGTCCTTCCACCTCGACTACGCCGGCGACGCGCTCGGCTTCATGAAGGCCAACGTCGACGCGTGGTGGCCGCGGCTCGAGGCCGGTGCGGAGGCGATCGTGATCACCGCGAGCGGCTGCGGCACGATGGTGCGCGAATACGGGCACCACTTGCGCCACGACCCGGCGTATGCCGCCAAGGCGGCGCGGGTTTCCGAGGCGGCGCGCGACGTCTCGGAAGTGATCGCGGCAGAGCGCGGGCGCCTCGCAGAGCTCCTGCGACCCGACGCGGGCGAGCGCAGGCTCGCGTTCCACGCGCCCTGCAGCCTGCAGCACGGATTGAGGCTCACGGGGACGGTGGAGCCGATCCTGCGAGAAGCCGGTTACACGCTCACCGCGGTTCCCGATGCGCACCTGTGCTGCGGATCCGCCGGGACGTATTCGATCCTGCAGCCGGAGCTCTCGCGCAAGCTCCTGCACCAGAAGGTCCGCGCGCTCGAGTCGGGCCGCCCGGACGAGATCGCCACCGCCAACATCGGCTGCCTCGCGCACCTCGAATCCGGCACGCCGAAACCGGTGCGGCACTGGATCGAGCTCCTCGACGAGCGGATGAAATAATTATTTCCGGCGGTAGAGGACGAAGAGCTCGTTGCGGTCGCCGGGCCGCGAGCCGCGCCAGAGCTCCTCCCACTCGGGGCCCATCCGGGGAACCTGCAGCGGCGCCGCCTGAACCAGCAGCGCCTTGCAGCGGGAAGCGGTCGGATGGTCATCGCGTATCGTGCGGATGTTGGCGAAGTAATCGAGGAGCGCGCGCTGCGCGTCGCCCAGGTTGTGGCGCGCGATGCAGCGGAAGTTCGGCGGCAACTCGTCGACGATCTTCGCGGAGATCTCGCGATAGCTGCGAGCGCGGTCGACCAGCGGCAGGCCGAGCGTCATCATCAGCATCCATGCCATCGTGATCCCGGCCGCCCAGTTCACGAGCGCGCGGCGCGTCGAGCGCAACGACCTCGCGACCACCACGAGCCAGATGAGCGTGAGGAGCGCGGCGAGCGCCACGGCGAGGAAATTGAACTTGTGGCGGTAGCCGGGCACCTCGCGGGCGATCCATTGCGCGGCGATCTCGGGGCTCGCGGTCACCGAAGCCACCCAGGCCACCCAGAGGATCACGCCGAGGAGGAAGAACGTCGTCATGCCGAACCAGTCGAGCGCGCTCGCGGCCCCGCGCGGCAGGGTGTCGACCTCGGCGGCGCCCAGGAGCGCCAGTGGCAGCAGCAGCGGCAGCGCGTTCACGTCGCGCGCCTCGCCGAAGACCGAGATCACGACGAAGAAGGCGGCGAAGGAGACCAGCGGCAGCATCAGGTCGCGGCGCGCGGCGAGATTGCGGCGTCCCTTCCACAACGCCCAGGCGGCCAGCGGCCACGCGGGCCACGCGTACCAGGGAAGGATGCGCACGAAATAGAGCAGCTCGAGGAAGTCGCCCTGGCCGAAGCCGTCGGTCCAGCGCGACGAGGTCGCGCTTGCCATCCACTTGTGCAACGCCACTGGGGAGACAGTCGTGAGCGCCACGGGCCACACGGCGAGCAGGGGCGCGGCCACCACGGCGGCGATCGCCATCGACGTCGCGTAGCTTCGCGTACGCCAGAACGGGCTCGTCGCCGGCAGCGCCACCATCAGCGCCGCGAGAACTCCCACCGGGAGGAATCCATCGCCGAGAAATGCCATGCCGACGCCGGCGCCCGTGAGCACGCCGCCCAGCCATGGCCGCCGCGAAGCGAGCGCGATGCCGTAGAGCCCGAGCGCGACTCCCGTGAGCCCGGCGAGGTCGGTGCTCATCTCGTGGGCCCGGATCAACAGGCCGAGGCACCCGAGGAAGAGGAGGACGCTCAGGCGCACGCCGCGCGTGCCTTCGAGCTCGTAACTCGCCGCCGAAAGCAGCGCGAGTGTCGCCGCCATGAAGAAGCCCACCGCGAGGCGCGCCGCGTCGTGAAGGGGGAGCACCAGCCCGAACACCTTGGCGAAGGCCGCGGCGACCCAGAAGAAGAGCGGCGCGCGTTCGAAGGTGGGTTCGCCGGCGACGCTGAACGCGAGCCAGTCGTGGCTGCGGAGCATCTCCGTGACGGCGCCGAAGACCACCGCCTCGTCGTACTTCCAGGGGTCGTGGCCCACCAGGCCCGGCAGCACCCACGCGAGGCACAGGACGATGAATAACGTCGACTTGAGGGGCGTGCGCGTCCCGTCGTACGCGATCGATTGGCTCAGGTCCCAATTCATGCGCGCGTTGGGTCGCTCAGTCGCCATGGCTCGCGACGTTGGGGCGTGTCCGGGCGTCGAAGCCGGAAACGCGCCGACAAAAAAGGCAGCCCGCGGGCTGCCTTTGGCGAGAGCGACGCACGCCGACTATCCGGCCGCCTTGGCCGAGCCCTTGCGCGCGTAGCGCTTCTTGAACTTGTCGACGCGCCCCGCCGTGTCCACGATCTTCTGCTTGCCGGTGTAGAACGGGTGGGACTCGGCGGAAATCTCGATCTTGTAGACCGGATACTCCTTGCCGTCCTTCCACTTGATCGTCTCGTTCGTCGCGACAGTCGAGCGCGTCACGAAGCCGAAATCGCAGCTGGTGTCGAGGAACACGACTTCGCGGTAATTGGGGTGGATGCCGTCTTTCATTGTCGTCGCCTAGTGGGTGGGCACGAACTTCCGTTTCGCGCGTATGCCCGGGAAACCTCAATTATCCCCGAAAAGACCAATCAAAGCAAGGGGTTGTCAGCGAGCCTTGTGGAGTGCCAGGTCTTTGAGCGGACTGGACTTTTTGGCGCGAACCCTGCTTCGCCGGTTTTGGCCCTACCCCTTCTTCATTGAGTTGAAGAACTCGTCGTTGTTCTTCGTCGCCCGCAGCTTGTCGAGCAGGAATTCGGTCGCCTCGAGCTCGTCCATGCCGAACAGCAGCTTCCTCAGGATCCACACCTTCGGCAGGATTTCCGGCGCGATCAGCAGTTCCTCGCGGCGAGTGCCGGAGCGGTTCACGTTGATCGACGGGTACACGCGCTTTTCCGCCATGCGCCGGTCGAGGTGGATCTCCATGTTGCCGGTGCCCTTGAATTCCTCGTAGATCACGTCGTCCATGCGCGAGCCGGTATCGATGAGCGCGGTCGCGATGATCGTGAGCGAGCCGCCTTCCTCGACGTTGCGCGCGGCGCCGAAGAAGCGCTTCGGGCGCTGCAGGGCGTTGGAATCGACGCCGCCGGTGAGCACCTTGCCGGAGGCGGGCACGACGGTGTTGTAGGCGCGGGCGAGGCGCGTGATCGAGTCGAGGAGGATGACCACGTCCTTCTTGTGCTCGACCAGGCGCTTGGCCTTCTCGATCACCATCTCGGCGACCTGCACGTGGCGCGTGGCCGGCTCGTCGAAGGTCGAGGCGACCACCTCGCCCTTGACGGTGCGCGTCATCTCGGTGACTTCCTCGGGGCGCTCGTCGATCAGCAGCACGATGAGGACCGCCTCAGGGTGGTTGGCGGTGATCGCATGGGCCATGTGCTGCATCAGCACGGTCTTGCCGGCCTTGGGCGGCGAGATGATGAGCCCGCGCTGCCCCTTGCCGATGGGCGCCATGATGTCGATCACGCGCCCGGTGAGGTTCTCCTCCGCCTTGATCTCGCGCTCGAGCCGCATCGACTCGTCGGGATGCAGCGGCGTGAGGTTCTCGAACAGGATCTTGGTCTTCGCGTTCTCCGGCGGCTCGCTGTTGACCTTGTCGACCTTGACCAGGGCGAAGTAGCGTTCGCCGTCCTTGGGCGTGCGGATCTCGCCCTCGATCGAGTCCCCGGTGTGCAGGTTGAAGCGCCGGATCTGCGAGGGCGAGACATAGATGTCGTCGGGACCCGCGAGGTAGGAGGTGTCGGGCGAGCGCAGGAAGCCGAAGCCGTCCTGCAGGACTTCGAGGGTGCCGTCGCCGTAGATGGCCTCGCCCTTCTTCGCCTGGTTCTTCAGCAGCGCGAAGATGAGCTCCTGCTTGCGCAGGCGGTTGGCGCCTTCGAGCTCGCCGGTGTTCGCCATGTCGACGAGCTCGGATACGTGTTTCAGCTTGAGGTCGGAGAGGTGCATATATGCCGCGGAACCTGCCTTGCGAGGGTTTGGGGACGGGCCCGGAAAGACGTCACGGGCCGGGAAAATCGAGAGAGGGAGTCGAGCCTGGCTGCGGGGGATGCTGCGGGAAGCGCGGCTTGCCGGCTAGGCGAGCCGCGAGCGGACAGCCAAGGCTAAATTCAGGGTATCGGGTTCAGATATTGCTGTCAATGAACGCTGCGAGCTGGGTTTTCGAGAGGGCGCCCACCTTCTGCGCCTCCAGGGTGCCGTTCTTGAAGAGCATCAGCGTCGGGATGCCGCGCACGTTGTACTTCGGCGGCGTGACCTGGTTCTCGTCGATGTTGAGCTTGGCGACCTTGAGCCGGCCCTCGTAGTCGCGCGCGATCTGGTCGAGGACCGGGGCGATCATCTTGCACGGGCCGCACCATTCGGCCCAGTAGTCGACCAGCACCGGGGTCTGCGATTGCAGGACCTCGAGCTCGAACGTGTCGTCGGTGATGTGAACGATTTTTTCTGCCACTGGCGCCTCGTCTAGGATTTTGGGTCTCGCCCGAAGGGGGGTCCGGCACGCGGACCGGGGCGATCGATGGCGCTCATTGTAAGTCCAAACGGGGTGCCGGTGGCAAAGGCGCGGGTTGGGGCGCCCGTGGGGGCGGTGCTAAAATGCCGGTCCTTTTTCACTCCTGCGAGCGCCTGGCGAAAGGCCCCCTTTCATGACGTACGTGGTGACCGAGTCGTGCGTGAAGTGCAAGTACACCGACTGCGTGGACGTCTGCCCGGTCGACTGCTTCCGCGAGGGCCCGAACATGCTGGTGATCGATCCCGACGAGTGCATCGACTGCACGTTGTGCGTCGCCGAGTGCCCGGTCGAGGCGATCTTCGCCGAGGATGACGTTCCCGCGCCGCAGAAGGAGTTCATCGCGCTCAACGCGGAGCTGTGCAAGGTGTGGAAGCCGCTCGTGGAGCGCAAGCCCGCGCCGCCCGACGCCGACGACTGGAAGGACGTCAAGGAAAAGAAGCACCTGATCGAAAAATAACTCGATCAGTCGTAAAGTCCTGCCTTCGCCTTTCCTCCGAAAATCCGGTAGGACAGGATCGTGTAGCCGATGATGAAGGGCAGCACGATGCCGGCGCCGATGAGCAGGACCTTGAGCGCCGAGGGATGCGCGGCGGCCTCCCAGATCGTCAGGCGATCGATCACCACGTACGGATACAGGCTGTAGGCGAGGCCGAGGAACGCGAGCACGAAGATGGCGAGCGCCGCGACGAAAGGCAGGTAGTCGGCGACGCGCGCGTCGTGGCGCGTCGAGCGCCACAGCCACACGCCGGCGGCGAGCGTCGCCGCCGGCAGCACCATGAGCCCGAGCGTGCGCGGGAAGTCGAACCACTTGGCGCGCACCGTTTCGCTCACCAGGGGCGTGGCGAGGCTCACCGCGGCCACTCCGAGCGCCACCCACATGAGCCCCCAGCGCGTCCAGCCGATCGCCTTCTTGCGCAGCGACCCCTCGCCCTTGAGGATGAGCCACGTTGCGCCGAGCAGGACGTAGCCGCCGCAAAGGCTCGCGCCCACGACGAAGGCGAACGCCCAGTAGCCGAAGCCGCTGCCGAACCCCGTGATGTAGCGCCCGAGCATCACGCCCTGGAAGAACGAGGCCGCGAACGATCCCGCCCAGAAGAGCCAGTTCCACATCTCCCGATGCCAGCCTTCGGCCTTCACGCGCAGCTCGAAAGCCACGCCGCGCAGCATCAGCCCGACCAGCATCGCGACCACCGGCAGGTACAACGCGCCGAGCACCACGCCGTGCGCGACCGGAAATGCCGCGAGCAGGATGCCCACGCCCAGGACGAGCCAGGTCTCGTTGGCGTCCCAGAACGGCCCGATCGAGGCCACCATGACCGACTGCTCCTCTGCGGTCGCCGCGGGCATCAGCATGCCGACGCCCAGGTCGTAGCCGTCGAGCACCACGTACGCGAGCACCGAGGCGCCCATCAGCACCATGAAGACCAGCGGCAGGTCGATGTTCATAGGTTCGGTTACTCCGCCGCCCGCGCCACGGGCATCGAGATCACGTCGGCGGGCGGATCGGGCTCGGCGCCCTTGCCGGCGAGATGGGTGAGCACGACCATGTAGGCGGTGAAGAGGGCCGCGTACGTGAGGATGTAGCCCGTGAGGCTCGCGCCGAGTTGCGCGGGCGAGATGTCGCCCACCGCCTGCGCGGTGCGCAGCACTCCGGTCACGAGCCAGGGCTGGCGGCCGATCTCGGTCACGAGCCAGCCGCAGAGCGTCGCCGCCCATCCGGAAAACGTGAACGCCGCCAGCACCCACAGGAGCCAGGGCGGCGCCTGCTGCGCGCGCCGCGTACGCCACGCCCCGTACCACGACACGAGCAGCATCAGCACGCCGATACCCACCATCGCGCGGAACGCGAAGAAGAGCGGGGCGACAGGGGGCCGGTCGGGCTCGAAGGCGTCGATTCCCTTGATTTCGGCGCGCGGATCGTGGCGCAGGATGAGGCTCGCGCCGTAGGGAAGCTCGACGGAATAGTCGTTGCGCTTCCTCTCCTCGTTGGGGATCGCGAACAGCACCAGGGGCGCGCCGCGCTCGGTGTGCCACAACGCCTCCACCGCGGCGATCTTGGCCGGCTGGTGCTCGAGCGTGTTGAGCCCGTGCTGGTCGCCGACGAAGATCTGGATCGGCACCAGCACGGCGGCGACGCGCAGCCCCGCGCGCAACGTTCGCATCGCGCCACTGTCGAACGGGGCGTGGATCAGGCGCCACGCGGACAGCCCCGCGAGAACGAAGCTCGCGGTGAGCCCCGAGGCGAGCAGCATGTGGGTGAGGCGATAGGGGAACGACGGATTGAAGATGACCGGCAGCCAGTCGGCCGCGATCCATTGCCCGCCGGCCTGCACGTGCCCTGCCGGAGTATGCATCCACGAATTGAGCGCGAGGATCCAGAACGCCGACACGGTGGTGCCGAACGCCACCAGCGCGGTCGCGGTGATGTGAACCCAGTCCGGCACGCGGTTCATGCCGAAGAGCATGATGCCGAGGAACGTCGCCTCGAGGAAGAACGCGGTGAGCACCTCGAACGAGAGCAGCGGCCCGGCGATCGCGCCCACCGTCGTCATGTAGCGCGGCCAGTTGGTGCCGAACTGGAACGACATGGTGACGCCCGTGACCACACCCATCGCGAAGGTGAGGGCGAAGATCTTGACCCAGAGCTTGTAGGTGGCGAGCCAGGAAGGGTCGCGGGTGCGCTGGTAGGCGAGCCGGAAGCCGAGCAGGAACCAGGCGAGCGCGATGGTCAGCGTCGGAAACAGGATGTGGAAGCCGATGTTGAGCCCGAACTGGGCTCGGGCGAGAAGGAGGGCTTCTTCCATGGTGGCCTGTCAGACCGGCGATTCTAGCTAGAATTGCATATGAGCGAAGCCATGCCCGATCCCGGCCCGGCTCCCGGAGTCCCGGTCCCTGCGTCCGAGGCATCCCGGCGCGGCAAGCTGAAGATATTCTTCGGCGCCTTCCCCGGCGCCGGCAAGACCAACGCGATGCTCAATGCGGCCAAGCGCGTGCGCGATTCCGGCCGCGAGGTGGTCGCGGCGGTGGTCGACGCCCACGAGAGCTCGGACCGGATGCTCCTGCAGGGCTTCGAGATGCTGCCCGCGGGGCAGGTCGGCGGCGTGCCGGCGCCGGGCGAGCTCGACCTCGATTCGGCGCTCGCGCGCCACCCGCAGGTGCTCCTCCTCGACGATCTGGCCCACGCCAATCCGCCCGGCGCGCGCCATCCGAAGCGCTGGAAGGACGTCGACGAGCTCCTCGCGAGCGGCATCGACGTCTACACCACGATGAGCGTGCAACACCTCGAGAGCCTCAACGACGTGGTCGGCGAGATCTGCGGCATCCGCGAGACCGAGACCGTTCCCGATACCTTCTTCGACACCGCCGACGAGACCGTCATGGTGGACATGTCCGCCGACGAGCTGCTTGCGCGACTGCGCGAGGGCAAGGTGCACGTGGGTGAGTCCGAGCGCGACGTGGAGAAGACGTTCTTCAGCAAGGGGAGCCTGCTCGCCCTGCGCGAGATCGCTCTGCGCCGCACCGCCGACGTGGTGGAGGACGAGGTGCAGAAGTACCGCGCCGAGAAGAGCGTGTGGAAGACCAAGGAGCACGTCCTTTGCTGCATCGGGCCCGATCCCGGCGCGGAGCACGTCGTGCGCAGCGCCGCGCGCCTCGCCAAGCAGCTCGACGCCCCGTGGACGGCGGTATACGTCGAGACGCCGCGCCTGCAGCGCCTGGCGGCGCAGGAGCGCGGCAGGATCCTGAGCGTGGTGCGCCTCGCCGAGGAGCTGGGCGCCAAGACCGCCATCCTCACCGGCAACGACGAGTGCGAGGCGATCGTCGCCTACGCCGGGGGCCAGAACATCTCCACCGTGGTCGTGGGTCGCGGCCGCCCGCGGCGCTTCCGCCTCGAGCGCAGCATGAGCGACGCCATCGCCTTGGCCAACGCGAGCATCGACGTGGTCGAGATCGGGCGCGCGGGCACCGATTCGGGCGCCCCGATCGCCGCCCTTCCCGCGAGGATCGAGCCGCCGAGCCACCGCACGACCGAAAAACGCGTGCGCTACGTCTGGACGGCGATCGCGTGCGCGCTCACCACCGCGGTCGCCTTCGCGCTCTACCCGAGCTTCGAGCTGGCGACGATCGCGATGCTGTTCATGCTCACCATCGTGCTGCTCGCGGTGAAGTGGGGGCGCGGCCCCGCGATCGTCGGCGCCGCGGTGAACGTGGCGGCGTTCGACTTCTTCTTCGTGCCGCCGCGCTTCTCGTTCATGGTGAACGACATCCAGTACCTGCTCACCTTCGCGGTGATGCTCGTGGTCGGGGTGTTCATCGGGCAGCTCGCGGGCAGCCTGCGCTTCCAGGCGCGCGTGGCCTCCTTCCGCGAAGCGCGCGCGCGCACGCTCTACGAGTTCGCGCGCGACCTGGCGCAGCTGCGCACCACGTCGCAGGTGATCGAGATGGCCGAGGATTTCATGTCGCGCCACTTCCGCTCTCGCGTCGCGGTGCTCGTGCCCGACGCGACCGGCACGCTGGTATCGCCCACCGGCCGCGGCATGACCAACCCTTTCGACAGCACGGCGGCGCAGTGGGCGTTCGACCAGGCGCAGGCCGCCGGAGGCGGCACCGACACGCTCGCGGGCAACGAATATCTCTTCCTGCCGCTCAAGTCGCCCACGCGCACGCGCGGCGTGCTCGCCGTTCGGCCGGAGCGCGCGCGCGACCTCTTCATTCCCGAGCAGCGCCACCAGTTCGAGATCTTCGCCACCCTGGTCGCCACCGCGCTCGAGCGCGTGCACTACGTCGACGTCGCGCGCAACGCGCTCCTGATGGCGGGAATCCAGAGCGGGGAGGTCGAGCTCGAGCTCGCGCGCCACCCGCTCGCCGATATCGCCGACGCCGCGCTGCACGCGCTCGGCACGGTGCTCGCCAAGCACAAGGTCGCCCTCGAAATCCCCCGCGACCTGCCTGCCCCGCTGTTGGACGCGGACCTCATGCAGCGCGTTTTCGCGAGCCTCATCGGCAACGTGGTCAAGCACACACCCGCGGGCACTCACGTCACGATTTCCGCGCGGCTCGCGGGCGAGGTGCTCGAGGCGAGCGTGGAAGACGACGGGCCGGGGCTGCCGAAGGGGCGCGAGGAGGAAGTCTTCGAATCGTTCGCGCGCGGGGAAGCGCGGGGGACGCGGCGCGGGGCCGGTCTCGGGCTCGCCATCAGCCGCGCGATCGTGGAGGCGCACGGCGGCAAGATCCGGGCAGAGGGCGGCCGGGAGAAGGGGACGCGGATCGTCTTTACGATTCCGCTGCGTCGCTGAAGCCCGGGAGAAGAGATTGGACAATCGCGTGCGCGAATTGCGACATGACAGTTGGGCGGCGCCGATCGACGCGACCGAGCGCGAGGGGCTGTGCCGCGCCCTCGAGCAGGGCGACGTCCTGCTCCTGCCCCGCCTTCACTTCGCGCTGCTCGACTCCGAACGCCGCTTCCTCGACGAGCGCTGGTCGGGGGAGGGGCGCAAGAACATCAGCCTGCCGCCCGCGGCGACCGAGGTGCGCGGCGCGAAGGGCGCGTCCGAGGAGCTCGCGGGCCTCGCGGAGATGATCGGGCGCTATGCGAGCCTCGCGGCCGGCCTCGTCGAGAACCTCTGCCCCCGTTACCGAGGGCACTACCGGCCGGGCGCGACCTCGTTTCGCCCGTGCGCGATCGAAAACCGCGGGCTGTCGTGGCGCCAAGACGACACGCGCATGCACGTCGATTCCTTCCCGTCGAACCCGATGCGGGGGCGCCGGATCCTGCGGGTCTTCACCAACCTGCATCCGCAGGGGCTCGCGCGCACCTGGCTCATCGGCGAGCGCTTCCCCGAGCACGCGAAACGTTTCCTGCCGCGCGCACGGCCCGCGCTTCCGGGCGCCGCGTGGGCCCTCGGCGCGCTGGGCATCACCAAGAGCCGCCGGAGCGCCTACGATCACCTGATGCTGCAGCTGCACGATGCCTCCAAGGCCGATTCCGGGTACCAGCGCGAGGCGCCGCGCCAGGAATTCGGTTTCCCGGGCGGATCGACGTGGATCTGCTTCACCGACTGCGTCGTGCATGCCGCGACGTCGGGGCAGTTCGCGCTGGAACAGACCCTCTACGTCGATGTCGAAGCGATGGAAGATCGCGGCGCCTCGCCCCTGGCGGTGCTCGAGAAACTCACCGAACGCGCCCTCGTCTAGGAAATCATGGACATCGAAATCGATCGGATCGCGCACGCCGATCCTCCCTCCGAGCAATCGCCCGCGCACCGTGCCCGCCTCGTCGTGCCGCCGCAGGATTTCGAGCGCGCCTCGCCCTTCCTGCTGCTCGCCGAAGACTGGTTCTCGCCGCCTGCGGGCTTTCCCGACCATCCGCACCGGGGCTTGCAGACGGTGACGATCGTGCTCGAGGGCGACCTCGAGCATCGCGACCACACCGGAGCGCACGGCGCGCTCGGCGAAGGCGACATCCAATGGATGACCGCGGGGCGCGGCGTGGTCCATAGCGAGATGCCCGGCAAGCGCGGCGTCCATTCGCTGCAGCTGTGGCTGAACCTCCCCGCGGCGCAGAAGATGGCCGAGGCCACCTATCGCGACCAGCGCGTCGCCGACACGCCGGTGAAGCGCGGGCGCGGCTACGAGGTGCGCGTCTACGCGGGGCGCCACGCCGGGCTCGAGCAGGCTCACGCGAGCCTCTGGCCGCTCACCCTGCTCGACGTGTCGCTCGAGGGCGAGAAGCGCGTCGAGCTGGAAGTCCCGCCGGGCCAGCGGGCGTTTCTCTACGTGGTGTCCGGGCACGGGCGCATCGAAGGCGACGACACGCCGGTGAAGGATGAAGACGTGGTGTGGTTCAAGCCCGTCGCCGGGGGCGAGCCCGCGAGCCTCGGCCTCGAGGCCGACATCAAGCTGCGCGCGTTGCTGTTCGCGGGCCCCGTGATCGATGAGCCGGTCGTGGCGCACGGGCCCTTCGTGATGAACACGATGGACGAGATCCGCCGCGCCTACGCCGACTACCAGTCGGGCCGGTTCCTCGAGACCGCGCGCCGGGTTTCGCCATGAAGCGCCGGGCGCTCGGCCGTTCCGGCATCGAGGTCGCCCCGCTCGCGTTCGGCGGCAACGTCTTCGGCTGGACGGTGGACCAGCCGACCGCCTTTCGCATCCTCGACGCGTTCGTCGACGGCGGCTTCAACCTCGTCGACACGGCCAACACATACTCGACGTGGGTAGCCGGCCACAAGGGCGGAGAGTCCGAGACGATCATCGGGCGCTGGATGAAACAGGGCGGCGGACGCCGCGAAAAGATCGTGCTCGCCACCAAGGTCGGGATGGAGATGCCGGGCCCGAAGAAGGGCCTCGCGAAGGCTTACATCCTCGCCGCAGTCGAGGAATCGCTCGCCCGCCTGCAGACCGACCGCATCGACCTGTACCAGTCGCACACCGAGGACGCCGCGACCCCGATCGAGGAAACGCTCGAGGCATACGCGGCCCTCGTGAAGGCAGGCAAGGTGCGCGCGATAGGAGCGTCCAACTATTCCGCCGAAAGCCTCGCCGCGGCGCTGGGAGCGAGCGAGCGGCGCGGGTTCCCGCGCTACGAGACGCTGCAGCCGAACTACAACCTCTACACGCGCGCCGAGTTCGAGGCGAAGCTCGCGCCCCTTTGCGTGCGCGAGGGCATCGGGGTGATTCCGTACTTCGGGCTCGCCGCCGGATTCCTCACCGGCAAGTACCGCACCGAGGCCGACCTCGCGCAGAGTCCGCGCGGCGAGGGCATCAAGCGCCGCTACATGAACGAGCGCGGCACGAAGGTCCTCGCGGGCCTCGACGAAGTGGCGAAGGCGAAGAAGGCGAAGTGCTCGCAGGTGGCGCTGGCGTGGCTGATGGCGCGCCCGGCTATCACCGCGCCGATCGTAAGCGCCACCACGATCGCGCAGCTGCGCGAGATCATGGCGGCCGCCGAGCTCGAGCTCGACAACGCGGCGCTCGAGGTGCTGGAGCAGGCGAGCGCGTACTGAGGAACGGGCCGCAGGTCTTGCTGGCTCACGTGGCGAGCCGCCCGGCCCGCTATCATCGCCGTATGCCTCGGGAACTGCCGCGCCTGGAGAAGGGCGAGCTCTTCGCCCGCCTCGCCGAAGGCCACGCGGCCCGCATCACGTTGCTCACACCGAACCGGCGCCTCGCGCAGGCCCTGCAGGGCGATTTCGCGCGCGCGCAGCGCGGGCGCGGGCTTGCCGCGTGGGAAACGGCGGACATCCTTCCCTTCGGCGCCTTCGTCGAGCGCCTTTGGGAGGACGCGCTCTACTCCGAGGTCGGCGCGGATGTCCCGGTGTTGCTCACGCCCGCGCAGGAGGCGGCGCTGTGGGAAGAAGCGATCCACGCCGGCCGTTTCTCGCCGGCGCTGCTGTCCGCCGCTTTCGCCGCACAGCAATGTCGCGAGGCTTGGCGGCTCGCGCACGGCTGGCGCCTCCTCGGGCGGCGCAAGGGGCCGGTGCACGAGGACGCGCAGGCCTTCTTCGAATGGGCCGCCCGCTACGAAGCGGCGACCGCCGACCGGCGCCAGGTCGACGGCGCGCGCCTTCCCGACGTCGTCCGGCCGCTCCTCGCCAACTCGCTGGTCCGCAAGCCCGCGACCCTGGTGCTCTACGGGTTCGACATCGTCACGCCGCAGATGCGCGATTTTATCGATGCGCTCGGCGCGCTCGGATGCGCCCTCAGCGAGGCGCATCCGCCGGAGCGGCGCGCGGACGCGACGCGCGTCGAGTTCTCCGAGGCGAAGCGTGAGATCGAGGCTGCGGCGCGCTGGGCGCGCACGCGCCTCGAGGCGCAACCCGCGGCGCGCATCGGCGTGATCGTGCCCGACCTCGCGCGCTTGCGCGCCCTCGTGCGCCGCGCTTTCGCGAACGCGTTGCAGCCATCGCAGGCCCTTCCGGGTGCGCACGCGGCGAGCGCATTCAACATGTCGCTCGGGCGGCCGCTCGCCGACGAGCCGCTGGTGGCCGACGCACTCGCCGTGCTCGCGCTCGCGGGGCGCGAGGCGCCGTTCGAGGACGTGAGCCGGCTCGTCCGCTCGCCGTTCCTCGCCGCGGGCGAGGCCGAGGCCGCGGCGCGCGCGAGGCTCGACGTACGGTTGCGCGAACGCTGCCGCCCGCAGGTGACGCTCGACACCCTCGTGCGCCTCGCGCGCTCCGAATCCGCGCCGCGCGCGCCCAAGCTCGTCGAGCTCCTCGAGCGGCTGGCGACGTTGCGCAAGGCGAGCCTCTTCGGCGCGCACGCGCCGCCCCAATGGGCGCGCGCGTTTTCCGACGCCCTGCGCGCGGTGGGCTTTCCGGGAGAGCGCACGCTCGACTCGCACGAATTCCAGACCCTCGAGAAATGGCACGACGCGCTCGCGCAATTCGCGCGCCTCGACCGGGTGAGCGGCAAGATGGGCCACGCGGAAGCGCACCGGCGACTCGTGCTCCTCGCCCGCGACACGATCTTCCAGCCCGATCGCGGCGAAGCCCCCGTGCAAGTGGTCGGCATCCTCGAATCGGCCGGGCTCGAGTTCGACCACCTGTGGATTACCGGACTCACCGACGACGCGTGGCCGCTCGCCGCGCAGCCGCATCCGTTCCTTCCGGTGGGCGCGCAGCGCTCGGCGGGCGTGCCGCAGGCCGATCCCGTGTCCTCCCTCGAGCTCGACCGGCGCATCACGCAGGGATGGATGCGCGCGGCAGGCGAGGTCGTCGTGAGCCATGCGCGCATGAAGGGCGAGAGCGAGGTGGGGCCGAGCCCGCTCATCGAATCGGTCGCGCCCGCGACGCTCGAGGACCTCGCGGTCGGCGCGTTCAGGACGCTGCGCGAGGCGGTCCACGCGGGCGGCCGCGTCGAGACGATCGACGACGCGCGCACCAGCGCCATAGGCGAAGGCTTGCATACGGGCGGCACCGGCCTCTTCCGCGACCAGGCGGCGTGCCCCTTTCGCGCCGTGGCGAAATACCGCCTCGCGGCGAAGCCGCTCGAGACGCCGCGCTCGGGCCTCGCGGCCACCGATCGCGGCACGGTCGTGCACGCGATGCTCGCCGCGGTGTGGACGGCGCTGGGGACGCGCCAGCGTCTCGAAGCGACCGCACCGGGGGAACTCACGGCGCTCCTCGAGAAATGCGCCGACGAAGCGCTGGGGTCGCTGCGACGCTATCGCGCGGAGAAGCTCGCGGGCCGTTTCGAGGCGCTCGAAAGAGCGAGGCTCGTCGCCCTCGCGCGCGATTGGCTCGCCGCGGAATCGCGGCGCCCTGATTTCGAGGTGGTCGCGATCGAGGAGAAGCGCCCGTTGACTTTCGGCGGCGTGACGGTGAACGCGAAGCTCGACCGGATGGATCCGGCCGCTCGGCGGACCTCGTGCCGGACGTGACGCTCATCGGCAAGGATCGCAGCTTTGCGGCGAAGCGGTATCGCGACTGGAACGCGCTGGTCGATGGGTGGCGCGCGGAGGTCGAGGCGATCGGCCGGTCGTTCGCCTCGGGCGACGCGCGCGCCGATCCGAAGCGCGGGCCGATGACCTGCGCGAACTGCGACCAACCGGTGTTCTGCCGCATCGCGGAGAAGGCGCCGTTCTCGGTCGGGCGCGCGGAAGACGAGGATGACTGAGCGGTCCATCCCCGACGCCGCCGAGCGCGAGCGCGCGCTCGATCCGCATCGCTCGTTCATCGTGCAGGCGCCGGCGGGCTCCGGCAAGACCGAGCTCCTCATCCAGCGCTACCTCGCGCTCCTCGCCGAGGTGCGCCGTCCGGAGGAGATCGCGGCGATCACGTTCACGATCAAGGCCGCGGCGGAGATGCGCGCGCGCATCCTCGAGGCGCTGCGCGGCGCCCGCTCGGACCCGCGCCCCGCGAGAGCGCACCGCGCACGCACCTGGGAGCTCGCGCGCGCGGCACTCGCACGCAACGACGCGCTCGGCTGGAAGCTCGAGGAGAGTGCCGAGCGCCTGCATGTGCAGACGATCGACGCGCTCTGCGCCTCGCTCACCCGGCAGATGCCGTTCCTGTCGCGCTTCGGCGCGCAGCCCGAGGTGGTCGAGGACGCATCGGCGATGTACGCCGAAGCGGCGCGCAATGTGCTCGCTCTCGTCGAGGAGGAAGACGACGCGGCACCGCTCGTCGAGCGCCTGCTGGCCCACGTCGACAACAATGCCGCCGAAGGCGAGAAGCTCCTCGCCGCGATGCTCGCGCAGCGCGACCACTGGATCCGTACGCTGCGCGACGCGAGCGAGCGCGAGGTGCTCGAGAAGGCGCTCGTGGAGGTGCGCGCGAGGGCCGTGGATCGCGCGCGGCACGTTTGGCCCGGCGCGATCCCCGCGCCGCGGGGCGACGATGTGGATGCGTGGATCAGCCTCGCCAACGCCTATCTCACCGCGAAGGGCGAATGGCGCAAGCAGAATCCGCCGCCGCAGGCGCTGCGCGAGAGCGAGGGCCTTCTCGAGGCGCTGTGCGCGCTCCAGTCGCTGCCCCCCGAGCGCTATTCGGAGGAGCAGTGGGACGCGCTCGAGGCAGTCGTGTCCCTCTCGAAAAGGGCCTTCATGGAGCTGCGCGTGGTGTTCGCCGCCCATGGCCGCGCCGATTTCATCGAGTTCGCCCACGGTGCGCTCCAGGCTCTCGGTGGCCCCGACGAGCCCACCGACCTGCTGCTTACGTTCGACTACCGGATCCGCCACATCCTCGTCGACGAGTTCCAGGACACGTCCTACACCCAGAAGGAGCTGCTCGAGCGGCTGACATCCGGGTGGGAGCCGGACGACGGGCGCACGCTCTTCGTGGTGGGCGACCCGATGCAGTCGATCTACCGCTTTCGCGAGGCGGAGGTGGGCCTTTTCCTCGAGGCTTTCCACCGCGGCATCGGCACGGTGAAGCTCGAGGCGCTGCGGCTGCGCGCGAATTTCCGGTCGCAGGAAGGCATCGTGTCGTGGGTCAACCGCGCGTTCACCGCGATCATGCCGCGCGAGGAGGACTTCGCGACCGGCGCCGTGACCTACTCTGCATCGGAGGCGGTCCACGCGGCCGAGGATGCGCCGGTGACGATGCATGCCTTCCTCGCCGGCGATGGTATCGGCGAGGGCCGGCGCGTGGCCGAGATCGCCGCGCAGGCGCTCGCGGCGCCGGTGGCCGAAGGCGAGGCGCCCCCGAGCGTCGCGATCCTGGTGCGAAGCCGCACCCATCTCCTGGAAGTAATGCCGCAGCTGCGCGCGGCGAAGCTTCCCTACCGCGCGATCGAGATCGAGCCGCTCGGCCACCGGCCGGTCGTGCAGGACCTCCTCGCGCTCTCGCGCGCGCTCTCGCACCTCGGCGACCGGATCGCATGGCTCGCCGTGCTGCGCGCGCCGTGGTGCGGACTCACACTAGCGGATCTCCTCGTCCTCGCCTCGGGCGAGCCGGTGACGATTCGCGAGGCGATGGGCGAGACAGCCCGGGTCGCGGCCCTGTCGCCCGATGGGCGCACGCGCCTCGAAAGGACGCGCGCGGTCCTGGAGGAGTCCCTCGCCGGGCGGCGGCGCTCGAGCCTTCGCGACGCGGTCGAAGGCACGTGGCTCGCGCTCGGCGGGCCGGCGTGCGTCGAGAGCGAGACCGACCTCGAGGACGCGGACATCTTTCTCGACCACCTCGAGGAGTCCGAATCCGCGGGCGCGCTCGGGGACCTGGCCGCATTCGAGTCCTCGGTGGCCGAGCTCTTCGCGCTTCCCGACCTCGCAGCCTCCGACCGGCTGCAGGTGATGACGATCCACAAGGCGAAGGGCCTCGAGTTCGACACGGTGATCGTCCCGGGGCTTGGCGCCGGCACGGGGCGCGACGAGCGCAAGCTGTTCCTGTGGATGGAGACGCGCTCGAAGTCGTTGCTGCTCGCGCCCGTCAACCCGACGGGATTCGACAAGGATCCCATCTACGAATACATCCGCGATCTCGACAAGGCGAAGTCCGACCATGAGGTCGCGCGCCTCGTCTACGTCGCCGCGACGCGCGCCCGGCGCCACCTCCATCTCCTCGCCGGGGTGGACGTGGACGAGCATGGCGAGACGAAGCGGCCCGCACCGGGTTCGCTGCTGGCGAAGCTGTGGCCGGCCGTCGCCGAAGGGTTCGGCGTCGAGGCGGGCCGTGAGGCGCCGCCACCGCGCGCGTCCGTTCCGCCGCGCGCGCAGGGAGCGCTGCGCCGCCTCGACCTCGACACGTTCGCCTACGACGCGCCCACGCCGGTTCCCTGGATGCCGCCGCCGGAGCGTGCCGCCGACCGGATCGAGTTCTCGTGGGTTGGGGAAATCGCGAGGTGCGTGGGCAGCGTCGTGCACCGCTGGCTGCAGCGCATCGCCGACGACGAGGCGAAGGGATGGACCCGGGCGCGGCTCGAGGGCGAGCGCGCCGCGATCGGGAACGAGCTTGCAGCGCGCGGCGTCTCCGAGGCGGAGTCGGAGGCAGCCTCGGCGCGCGTGATCACCGCCCTCGCCAACGCGATCGAGGATCCGCGCGGCGCCTGGCTCCTCGGGCCGCAGCGTGACGCGCGCAACGAGCACCGCGTCTCGGCCGTCGTGGACGGCGTCACGCGAACGTTCGTGATCGACCGGATGTTCGTCGACTCCGCGGGGCAGGCGTGGATCGCCGACTACAAGACCAGCAGCCACGAGGGCGCGGGGCTCGAGCGCTTCCTCGCGGAAGAAGAAAAACGCTATCGCCCGCAGCTCGACGGCTACGCCGCCGCGTTGCAGGCGCCGCAGGCGAAGCGCGGACTCTACTTCCCGCTGCTCAAGGGTTGGCGCGAGTGGTGAGCGGGCGTCGCCGGCTTGCCTAGCGCTTGAGGCCGAGCTCCGAGCTCAGCTTCGCGACCGTTTCCCTGAGCTCGGCCACGTCGGACTGCAGCTGGTCGATGTTGGCCTTCATCGCGGCGATTTCTCCCACGGACATCGCGGCGTCCGGCATGGAAGGGGAGGGCGCGGCCGGCTCCGCCGCGGGTTCGCCCGAAAGCAGGTGCGCCCAGCGCGTCTCGCGCGTCCCGGGCGCTCGCGCGAGCTCCCTCACGAGCGCGCCCTCCTTGCGCTCGTTGAGCTCGCGCAGGAAGGCCTCGACCGACAGGATGTCGCCGAACTTATGCAGCCGATCGCTGTTGATGCGCAATTCGCCCGCGGTCTGCGGGCCGCGCAGGAACAGCACCGCGATCAGCGCCACCGACTGCGGCGGCAGCCCGAGCACCTTGCCCGCGTTGTGCGCGTAGCGCATCACGCGTCCGCCGCTCGACTCGACCACGAGAGCCATCGACTTGAGGTGGTCGAGGGTCGCTTGCACTTCGGCGTCGCCGGCCTCGATCACCGGGTCGCGCGCCGTCTTCTGGTTGCAGCCGGAGACGATCGCGTTGAGTGTCAGCGGGTAGCTGTCCGGCACGGTGTGCTGCTTCTCGACCAGGACGCCGAGGACGCGCGTCTCGAGGAGGGAAAGGGCCGGAAGGGGGTGCATTGCGACGCTGGGGCGGGGAAATGGATATCCTACGCGAACCGTCCCACGGACCGCCCCGCCGACACCATGACCTTTCCCGTCCTCGCCGCCTTCCTGATCGTCGTCGCCATGGCCTTCTTCGTCGCGGCCAGCCGCTCGATCTTCTGGGACAGCTACGGCAAGGCGGTGCTCGACATCCTCGTCGGCATCGTGTTCCTCGCCGCCGGCGTCGGCGCGGGTTTCATCGCGCTCACGCTCGCCGGGTACCAGCGGCTGACCGGCGACGAGCACGTGACGCAGGTCCAGTTCGTGCGCAAGGGCGACAAGACCTACACGGCGATGTTCACCTACCCGGGCCCGCGCATCCAGGTGTTCGACATGAAAGGCGACGATTGGCAGGTGGGCGCGCGCATGCTCAAGTGGAACGGCCCGTCGAACCTGCTCGGGTTCTCGACCCTGTTTCGCATGGACCAGATCACGGGGCGCTACGCCAACCCGGCGGAGGAGAAGGCGGCGCCGCATACGGCCTACGAGCTCGGCACGCCGGAGCGCATCGACACCTGGCAGCTCGCGCGCGATGCGAAGGGCTGGATCGGGGAGTGGGTGGATGCGACCGAGGGCGAGGCGGCGACGCTGCCGATGGCCGACAACGCCCTCTACGAGGTGCGCGTCTCCTCGACCGGCATCGCCGCGCGAGCGCTCAACGACGCCGCGAAGAAGGCTGTCGCGGGGGTGAAGGAGCCCGTCTCGACGCCGGTCGTGCGCTCGCCGCTCTAGACCCTCATAGCCTCACGCCCGCCAGCAGGCCGACGACGCCGATCGCGATGAGGTAGATCGCGACGATGAAGTTGAGGAGCCGCGGCATCACGAGGATGAGGATGCCGGCGATGAGGGCGAGGAGCGGCCCGATGGCGAAGTGCACGTTCATGGCGTCGTCCCGGTCGAGGAGGCTTGCGTCAGACGCTCGGCGCGGCCGCGAGTTCAGGACATAGCGCCGGTTCCCTCAGGATCTCAGCCAACGCACCAGGAGGTCGGCGACGCGGCCGGGCTGCTCCAGGCTCGCCACGTGACCCGAATCCTCGACGATCTCGAGCGTGGCGCCGGGAATGCCGCTCGCGAGCTCGGCGAGGAGTTCGACGGGCATCAGGGCATCGGCACGCGCCGCGACCACCAGCGTCGGGCAGCCGATGGCTGCGAGGTGCGGTCGGCTGTCGATGCGCCCGATGATCGCCCGCTGCTGGCGCAGGAAAGCCTCCTTGCCGACGCCGAGCGCCATCTCGGTGATCGTCCCTGTGAGGTCGGCGTCGCGTAGGTGTTCCCCGGTCATGAGTTTCGGCATGAGCGAGGCGATCACGCCGGGGAAATCCTTCTCCGCAAGCGCCATGAGGCGCCGGCGGTTCGCGGTCGCCTCTTCGGAGTCGGGGCGGGCGTGGGTGTTGAGGAGTACCAGCCGCTCGATGCGCCCGGGCGCCTGGCGCATGGCCTCGAGCGCGACGTAGCCGCGAGCGCGGAGCGCGCCAGGTCGGCGATGGTGTCGGCGCCCGTCAGGTCGGCGACGATGCAGGCCGTGAATTCCCTGAGACGCGCGCACTGGGCCTCGAACGCGTCGGCGTCCTCGAGGAGGCCGGGGAGGAAGACGACCGGTGTGGCGACCATTCGGCTTTGTCAGCGGGAGCGAGCAGAAAGTTGCGCACCGATGCGATCTGGCCGGGGACCATCAGCGAAGGCACGTGGCCCACGCCGGCGATCACCTCGAGCACCGCGGCGGGCTTCACGTCGAGCATCGTAGCAGCGACCGACTCGGGGAAGATCCGCGAATGCTCGCCGCGAAGCAGCAACGCCGGGCAGCGCAGTCGATACCAGGCGTCCCAGAGGAAGATGCCCGGGGCGAGCGGCAGCGGCTGCAGCAGCCGCGTGATTTGCGGGTCGTAGTGCAGGCGATAACCGTCGCCGTCGCGCCGCGAGCCGTGGACGGCGAGATGGTGAATGCGCTCTTCGTCGAGCTCGCCCCACTCACGGTGCGTGTGGCGCATGTGCGCCTCGACCTCGGCGAGCGTCGCGAAGCGCGCCGGCGCGACGAGGTTGCGCCCGATCGCCTGCAAGGCGTCGAGCGGAATGAACGCGCCGATGTCGTTCATCACCAGGCGGCGCACCGGGCTCGCGGGCCGGGAGGCGAGCAGCAAGCCGAGCAGGCCGCCCATGGAGGTGCCGACCCAGTCGACTTCCTGCACGCCGAGGTCGAGAAGCAGCGCGTCGATGTCGGCGAGGAACTGGCCGAAGTGGTACGCGATCGGGGTGGCGAGCCAGTCGCTCTCGCCGCGCCCGGCGACATCGATGCAGATCACGCGCGCGTCCGCGGCGAGGCCGCGCGCGAGGTAGTCGAAGTCGCGCGCGTTGCCGCTATAGCCGTGCGCGCATACGACGACGCGCTCGGCCTCGGGCGAGCCCCACTCGGTGTAATGGAGGTTGTGGAACCCCGTCAGCCCGAGGCCGCGCCAGGTGCGGTGGCGCGGCTCGAGCTGCGGTTCGAGTCAACGGTGCGGAGCCGCCCTCTGGAGGAAGGGGTCGATCGCGATCGCCCGGCGATCGGCCTCGGCCGCATCGACGGCGGCCATGGAATCGGCGAGCCTCCTCGTGCCGCGCACGATGGTGTTCACGAGGCCGGCGATCGCGTGCGCGATCGCCACGCTGCGCTCGATGCGGGCGCGGCGGATGTGCGTTTCGATCTCGGCATACTCGGGGTAGGTAGTCTTGAAGTCCATGCGGCTCACTCCTTGTGGAAGTTGGCGGCGCCGGGGTCCCAGCGGTGGGGCTTGAACCCATGGCCGCAAACAAAATATAGTGTCCATGTTGCAGTGCAACAACCGATTAGATTTCCTGCGATACCGGAGAAAAACTCACCCATGGCCAACGCCAACGGCCGCCTTCCACCCCTGAACGCGCTGCGCGCTTTCGAGGCGGCGGCGCGCCACCTGAGCTTCAAGAACGCCGCGCGCGAGCTGCACGTGACGCCGGGCGCGGTGAGCCACCAGGTGAAGATCCTCGAGGAGCACCTGGGCGTGTCGTTGTTCCGCCGGCTTACGCGCGCGCTCGAGCTCACCGCGCACGCGCAGGCGATGCTGCCCAAGGTGCGCGAAGGACTGGAGAGCCTCACCGTCGCGGTGGAGCGCGGGCGCTCCCACGACCATGCGGGAACGCTCACGGTGATCGCGCCGCCCAACTTCGCGGCGCGCTGGCTGGTGCCGCGCCTGGGGCGGTTCACCACGCGCTATCCCGACCTCGAGCTGCACGTCGCGAGCCGCCCGGCGATGATCGACGGGCGCGATTCCGACCCGGGGGCTCCCGCCGTGGAAGGACGCGACGGCTCGCCGACGATGATGGTGCGCTTCGGCGGCGGGCGCTATCCGGGCTCGCACGTCGACCTGGTCTTCTCCGCGGTGTATGTGCCGGTATGCAGCCCGAAGCTGCTCGGCGGCGAGCATCCGCTACGCACGCCGCGCGACCTGCGCTACCACACGCTGCTGCACGACGACACGGTGATCGAGGAGAGCGCGCGGCCGAGCTGGCAGGACTGGCTGCAGTCGGTCGGCGTGACCGACGTGGACGTCTCCAAGGGCCCGCACTTCAGCGATGCGTCGCTCGCGCTCGAGGCCGCGATCGAGGGCATGGGCGTGTCGCTCGCGATGAAGCCGCTGCTCAAGGGCGAGATCGACGCCGGGCGCCTGGCGGTGCCGTTCGACATCGCCGCGCCCGCGGCCTACTCCTATTACCTCGTGACGCCCGAGGCCGCGCTCGACAACCCCGGCGTCGCGGCCTTCCGCAAGTGGCTGCTCGCCGAAGCCGCGCGCGTGCGGCGGTGAAGCGCCCTCAGAGCCAGTGGGTGCGGCGGAACCGGGTCCACAGCCAGGCGTCGAGCCCGACCATCAACCCGACCGCCATCGGGTAGCCGTAGGCCCACTGGAGCTCGGGCATCTCCTTGAAGTTCATGCCGTAGATCCCGGCGATCATCGTCGGCACCGCGACCAGCGCGGCGTACGCGGCGAGCTTCTTGGTGACCTCGTTCTCGGAGAGCGAGATCATCGCGAGGTTCACCTGCATCGCGGTGATCACCATGTCGCGCAGCCCGTCGAGCTGCTGGCTCACGCGCAGCAGGTGGTCGTAGACGTCGCGGAAATACTCCTGCGTGCCGGTGCATACCTGCGGCACGCGCCCGCCGTAGAGCTTGTGGACCGCCTCGATCAGGGGCTCGACCGCGTGGCGCACCATCATGCCCTTGTGCTTGAGGCTGTAGAGGTCCTTGATGTTCGCCTTGAGCGAGCCCTCGGCGAAGATGCGCTCCTCGATCTTCTCGAGCTCGACCTCGAGCGCGTCGACCACCGGGAAGTAGCGGTCGACGATGTTGTCCATGAGCGCGTAGAGCACGAAACCCGAGCCATGGCGCAGGAGCTCCGGCTCGCTCTCGGCGCGGTCGCGCACCTGCTGGAAGCCGAGCTCGGTGCGCTGGCGCACCGTGAGGATGTAGTTGGGCCCGACGAACATGTCGATCTCGCCGACGTGGATCTCGTCGCCGTGCAGCTCGACCACATGGAGCACCGCGAAGAGCGAGTTGCCGTACTCCTCGATCTTCGGGCGCTGGTGGCCGTGCCGCGCGTCCTCGACGGCGAGCTCGTGCAGGTGGAATTCCTGCGCCATCTCCTCGAGCTCCTCGGAGGTCGGGTCCTTCAGCGCGACCCACACGAAGCACTCGCGCCGCTTCACGTACTCGCTGATCGCCTCCTTGGGAATGTCGGCGACCTTGCGGCCGTCCTGGTAGGCGACGCAGTTGACTAGCATCGATTCTCCTTCACCACGTCGCGCTCGCCTCCATCGTCGATTCGCCTTCGGCGTCGCGCGTCCAGAGCTTCGCCGCGCGCGCCCGTTCGTCCGGCAGCCCGCAGATCTCGAAGGCCGCGGTGTCGACGAGCGGCTTGGAGGCGCGGAAGGCGAAGGTCTTCACCGTCGCCGCAGGCATGTTGCGCCGCAGGAGGTCGATGAGCAAGGTGGCGATGAGGGGGCCGTGCACGACGAGCCCCGGGTAGCCTTCGACCCCGGTGGCGTACGGATGGTCGTAGTGGATGCGGTGGCTGTTCGAGGTCACTGCCGAATAGCGAAACAGCAGCACCGGGTCGGGACGGATCTCGCGGCGCCAGGCTTCGTCGCGCGGGGAAGGGCGGGGGACCGGCGCGAAGGCGCTTTCGCCGCGAAACACGATGTCGTGCTCGTCCACGACCAGGAGTCCGCCGGAGTCGCTCACCTCGTGGCGCACGGTCACGAACACCAGCGGGCCGCTGCGGCCCTCTTTCGGCGTGACGTCGCGGATGGTCGAAACGCGCGTGACGTCCGACCCCACCCTGAGCGGGCGCGGGAACTCGATGCGGCTTCCGGCCCACATGCGCCGCGGCAGCGGCACCGGCGGAAGGAATCCGCCCTTGAGCGCGTGCCCATCGTGACCGACCTCCGACTGCCGGTAGTTGGTCGGGAAGTAGAGCCAGTGCGCGAGCGGCGGCGCGGGGTCTCCCGCGCGCGGAATCGGGTCGTCGCGATCGAGGAGCGCCGACAGCGCGGCGAGCGGCGCGGGCGTGACGACGTCGTGGCGCGTCTCGGCGCGCCCGACCCAGTCCCTGAAGCCGGCGAGCTCGCTGTGTCCAGGCATGCGCGAGTCTAGCGCGCGGGAGGGCTCGCGGGTGCGGCGGCGGGCGCGCCAGGAGCAGGAGTGGGAGTCTCCCACGAGCCGCCCAACGCGCGGATGAGCGCGATCACGGCGGCGGCGCGCCGGCCAACGAGGGTCACGGTATTGCGCTCCTCGGAGAGTTGCGTGGCCTGCACCTGCACCACGTTGAGGAAGCTCGCTGTGCCCGCCTTGTACTGGTTCACGGTGAGGACCACGCTCTCGCGCGCGGCCCGCGCCGCGTCCTGCTGGACCTTGCTCTCCTCGGCGAGCCAGCGCTCCGCGGAGAGCGCGTCCTCGACTTCCTGGAAGGCGCCGAGCACCGCCCCGCGATAGGTGGCCACGCTCTCGTCGTAGGCGCCGCGCGCGGTGTCGACCGCGCCGGCGCGCGCGCCGAAGTCGAGGATCGTGCCGGCGAAGCCCGCGCCGATCGACCAGAAGAGGTTGGGCGACGAGATGAGGTGCGCGATCGAGCTGCCCGCATAACCGGCGGTGCCGGAGAGCGAGAGCGCCGGGAAGTAGGCGGACTGCGCCACGCCGATGCGCGCGTTGGCCGCCGCCATGCGGCGCTCGGCGCCGGCCACGTCGGGGCGGCGCTCGAGCAGCGTCGACGGCAGCCCCGGCGGGATCTCCGGAACGCGAATCTGGAAGCCCGCCGGCACGAGCGTGAAGCTCCCCGGCGGCTTGCCGACGAGGACCGCGATCGCGTGCTCGAGCTGCGCGCGGTTGATGCGCAGGTCGATCGCCTGCGCCTGCGTGCTCTTCAGTTGCGCCTCCGCCTGCACGACGTCGACCCGCGCCGCGACGCCGGCGTTGTAGCGGTTCTGCGTGACGTTGTACGAGGTCGTGAATGCCCTGACGGTGTCCTCGAAGAGGTCGCGCTGCGCGTCGGTCACGCGCAGCTGGAAGTAGTTGGTCGCGAGCTCCGCCTGCAGCGAAAGGCGGGCGCCCTCGAGGTCGGCGACGCTCGCCTCCTCGCCCGCGCGCGCGGCCTCGACGAGCCGGCGGATGCGCCCCCACACGTCGATCTCCCATTGCGCGTCGACGCCCACCGTGTAGCGATTGCTGGTGTTGCCGGCGGCGCGGCTGCGCGAGGCGCCGGAGTTGAGGCCGAGGGTCGGCAGGAAACCGGAGCGCGCCGAACGCACCGCGGCCCGCGCCTGCGCGTAGCGCGCCTCGGCGGCCTTGAGGTCCTGGTTGGAGACGCTCACCTGCTCCATGAGCCCATCGAGCACAGGGTCGTTGAATACCTGCCACCACTTTCCCTTCGGCACCGCGTCGCTCGGTCGCGCGACGATCCAGTCGCCGGCTTCCTTGAACGCGGCCGGCACTTCCGTCTCGGGACGCGAGTAATTCGGCCCGATGGCGCACCCGGACACCAAAGACAATGCAACCACAGATGAACACAGATGAACACAGATGATCCCCGAGAGCATGGGTTCCCGGGGCCAACGCGAGAATGTTCGTGATGGGCGCGCCGGCAACCCTATCCTGACTTTGACTTTATCTGTGTTCATCTGTGTTCATCTGTGGTTCCAACGCCTTAGTCCGCGGCGGCGGCAATCGCCGGCGGGGGAAGATTGAGGCGCCGGCGCATCCGCAGGCGGAAGCGGTCGAGGTAGAGGTAGACGACCGGCGTCGTGTAGAGCGTGAGGAGCTGGCTCAGGGCGAGGCCGCCGACGATTGAGATGCCGAGCGGCTGGCGCAACTCCGCGCCGTCGCCGAAGGCGAGTGTGAGCGGGATCGCGCCCAGCATCGCCGCCATGGTCGTCATCATGATCGGGCGGAAGCGCAGCAGGCACGCCTCGCGAATCGCCTCCTTCGGCTCGCGGCCATCGCGCCGCTCGGCTTCGAGCGCGAAGTCGATCATCATGATGGCGTTCTTCTTCACGATGCCGATCAGCAGGATGATGCCGATCAGCGCGATCAGCGACAGCTCGGAGCCGAAGAGCAGCAGGGCGAGGAGCGCGCCCACGCCCGCCGAGGGCAGCGTGGAAAGGATGGTGATGGGGTGCACGGTGCTCTCGTACAGGATGCCGAGCACGATGTAGACGGTGAGGAGGGCGGCGAGGATCAGGTACGGCTGGTTGTCGAGTCCCTGCTGGAAAAGCCTCGACGTGCCCTCGAAGGACGCGTAGATCGAAGTCGGCACGCCGATCCGCGCCATGGCGTCGTTGATGACCTGCGTGGCCTGCGACATCGAGACCCCGGGCGCGAGGTTGAACGAGAGCGTGGTGGCGGCGAACTGTCCCTGGTGGTTGACCGACAGGGGCGCCAGCGTCGGCTCGTAGCGCGCGATCTGCGAAAGCGGCACCTGCCCCTTGCTGGGCGAGAGAACCATGATCGTCTCGAGCGTCTGCGGGCTTTGCCAGTACTCGGGCGCGGCCTCCATCACCACGCGGTACTGGTTGCGGTCGCGGTAGATGGTCGACACCTGCGACTGGCCGAAGGCGAGACCGAGCGTGGCGTCGATCTGCCGCGTCGTGATGCCCATGCGCGCCGCACTCGGGCGGTCGATGACGAGCGTCATCTGCAGCCCGGCGTTCTCCTGGTCGGAGTTGAGGTCGGCGAGCTCGGGCTGGTCGCGCAGCGCCTGGTTGAGCTTGTCGGCCCACTGGCGCAGCTCGTTCAAGTCGTCGCCACGCAGGGTGAACTGCTGGCTCGCATCGGTTTGCCGCCCGCCGCCGCGCACATCCTGGATCGGGTTGAGGAAGAGCTGCGCGCCCGGGATGTGGCTGGTGGCCGTGCGCACGCGCGTCATCACCTGGTCGATCGGCTCCTTGCGCTCCGCGCGCGGCTTGAGCGAGACGAACATCTGCGCGCGGTTGCGCTGCCCGCCGCCGGTGAAGGCGATCACCGAATCGACCGCGGGGTCGGCGCGCACCACCGCGACGAAGGCATCGAGCTTCTCCTTCATCGCCTGGAACGAGATCGACTGGTCGGCGCGGACGAAGCCGATCATGCGCCCCGTGTCCTGCTGCGGGAAGAAACCCTTGGGCACGATGGTGTAGAGCCAGACGTTGAGCGCCACGGTGGCGATGAGGATCAGCAGCATCGGCAGCGGGAAGCGCAGCACCCAGTCCAGGCTGCGCTGGTAGCCGCGATGGATGGCGGCGAAGGCGCGCTCGGCCCAGCGCGCGACGCGTCCCTGGGAAGCCTCCTCGCGGCGCTTGAGCAGCAGCGAGCACATCATCGGGGTCGTCGAGATCGACACCACCAGCGAGATCCCGATCGCGACCGAGAGCGTCACGGCAAATTCCCTGAAGAGGCGCCCGACGATGCCGCCCATGAAGAGGATGGGAATGAACACCGCGACCAGCGATATGCTCATCGACAAGACGGTGAAGGCCACCTCGCGCGCGCCCTGGAGCGCGGCGTCGAACGGCGCCATGCCGGCTTCGATGTGCCGCGTCACGTTCTCGAGCACCACGATGGCGTCGTCGACCACGAAGCCGGTGGCGACGATGAGCGCCATCAACGAGAGGTTGTTGAGGCTGAATCCCATCACGTACATCGCGGCGAAGGTGCCGACCAGAGAGATCGGGATCGCGATCGCGGGAATCAGCGTCGCGCGCGCGTTGCGCAGGAAGAGGAACACCACCAGGATCACCAGCGCCACGGAGATCATCAGCGTGCGCTCGACGTCGCGCAGCGACGCGCGGATGGTGCTGGTGCGCTCCATCATGATGTCGAGGTTGATTGCCGACGGGATCGAGGCGCGGAATTCGGGCAGCAGCGCCGTGATGCTGTCGACGACTTCGATGATGTTGGCGTTCGGCTGGCGGTTGATGATCAGCATCACCCCCGGCTTGCCGTTGGCCACGCCGTAGTTGCGCAGGTCCTGCACGCCGTCCTCGACGCGCCCGAGGTCGCCCAGGCGCACGGCCGCCCCGTTTCGATAAGCGACGATGATCGGCAGGTACTCGGACGCGGTCATCGCCTGCGCGAGGTTGGTCGAGGCGACGTCGTACATCTGGCCCGGGGTGAAGAGGTCCGACGTCATCGCGAGGATCATCACCGGAGCGTCGGCGGGATTGAACTTGCGGTAGGTCGGGTTGTTGGGCAGGCTCGATGGCAGCTGCGTGCGCGCGGCCTGGATCGCGGCCTGCACCTCGTGCGCCGCGCCGTTGATGTCGCGCGAGAGCTCGAATTGCAGCGTGACGCTGGTGCGCCCGAGCTGCGATGACGAGGTCATCTCGGTGACGCCGGCGATGCGCCCGAGCGCGCGCTCGAGCGGGGTGGCGACCGTCGCCGCCATCACTTCGGGGCTCGCGCCCGGGAGCGAGGCCGAGACGTTGATCGTCGGGAAGTCGACCTGCGGCAGCGGCGACACCGGCAGCAGCCCGAAGGACACGGCGCCGGCGAGCGCCACGCCGATCGTGAGCAGCGTCGTTGCGACGGGACGGCGGACGAAGGGCTCGGAGAGATTCATCTAATCGGCGTCCACTTTCGCGAAGCCGCTCCCATCGTTCGGCCCCTCTCCCCTGGGAGAGGGTTCGGGTGAGGGTTCCCCGCCCTCGATCGGACGCGTCTTCTTTCCCCAGCGCTCGGCGAGGCGGTCGAAGTAGAGGTAGATCACGGGCGTGGTGAAGATCGTGAGGAGCTGCGAGAAGATCAGCCCGCCCACCATGGCGATGCCGAGCGGGTGGCGTAGCTCCGAGCCCACGCCCCAGGAGATCATCAGCGGCAGCGCGCCCAGCATCGCCGCCATGGTCGTCATCAGGATCGGCCGGAAGCGGATCAGCGCCGCCTTGTGGATCGCCTCGCGCGGCGGGAGCTTCTGGTGGCGCTCGGCCTCGAGCGCGAAGTCCACCATCAGGATCGCGTTCTTCTTCACGATGCCGATCAGCAGGATGATGCCGATGATCGCGATGATGCCGAGGTCCTGGCCGAAGAGGATCAGCGCGAGCAGCGCGCCCACGCCCGCCGAGGGCAGCGTGGAGAGGATCGTGACCGGGTGGATGTAGCTCTCGTAGAGCACGCCCAGGACGATGTACATGGTGACGATCGCCGCGAGGATCAGCAGCAGCGTGTTGAGCAGCGAGGCGCGGAAGGCGAGCGCCGCGCCCTGGAAGTTGGTGCGGATGCTCGCCGGCATCTCGAGCTCCTTCTGCGCCTTCTCGATCGCGTCGACCGCCTGGCCGAGCGAGTAGCCCGGGGCGAGGTTGAAGGAAACCGTGGTCGCGGGGAATTGCCCCAGGTGCCCGATCGAGAGCGCGCCGAGGCGCTCGCTCACCTTCGCGACCGCCGACAGGCGCACCTGCGTGGCGCCCCCGCTCGCCCCGGTGTTGGTCGCCGATCCGCCGCTCGTGACCGCGCTGCCGGTCGTGCTCGTCGCGCCGCCGCCGGTGCCGGTCGCCGGCACGTAGATGTCGTCGAGCGCGGCGGGCCCGAGGCGGAATTCGGGCTTCACCTCGAGGACCACGCGGTACTGCGTCGCCTGCGTGAAGATGGTCGAGATGAGGCGCTGGCCGAAGGCGTTGTAGAGCGCGTTGTCGATCGCGGAGGGCGTGACGCCGAGGCGCCCGGCGGTGTCGCGGTCGATGGTGACGTAGGCTTGCAGCCCCTGGTCCTGCAGGTCGGAAGCGACCTCGGCGAGCTCCGGTAGCTGCTGCAGGCGGTCGACCATGTTGCGGGTCCACGTGGCGAGCTCGTCGGCATCCGCGCCTTCGAGCGTGAACTGGAACTGCGTGCGGCTCACGCGGTCCTCGATGGTGAGGTCCTGCACCGGCTGCATGTAGAGGACCATCCCTTCGCGGCGCGCGAGGCGTTCCTTGAGGCGGGCCATCACCACGGGGGCGTGGTCACGCGCGTTGTGGGGCTTGAGCGCGATCAGCAGCCGGCCGGAGTTGAGCGTGATGTTGGTGCCGTCGACGCCGATGAAAGTCGAGACGCTATCGACCGCGGGATCCTCGAGGATGGCGGCCGCGAGCGCGCGGCTGCGCCGCGACATGGCCTCGAAGGACACCGCCTGCGGCGCTTCCGAGACGCCCTGGATGAGCCCGGTGTCCTGCAGCGGGAAGAATCCCTTGGGGATCGCGAGGTAGAGGATCGCCGAGAGCGCGAGCGTGATGAGGAAGACCACGAGCGTGAGCGGCTGGTGGTCGAGCACCCAGCTGAGCGCGCGGTCGTAGCGGGCGATGATGCGATCGAACATCTCGCCGGTGCGGCGGAAGAAGCGCCCCTGCTCCTCCTCGGGCGTGTGGCGCAGCAGGCGCGCGGCCATCATCGGCGTGAGGGTGAGCGAGACGAACGCCGAGATCAATATCGCCACCGCGAGCGTCACCGCGAACTCGCGGAAGAGCCGGCCCACGACCTCGCCCATGAAGAGCAGCGGGATCAGCACCGCCACCAGCGAGAAGGTGAGCGAGATGATGGTGAAGGCGATCTGCCGCGTGCCCTTGAGCGCGGCTTCCATCGGCGTCTCGCCCTCCTCGACGAAGCGCGCGATGTTCTCGATCACCACGATGGCGTCGTCGACCACGAACCCAGTGGCGATGGTGAGCGCCATGAGCGTGAGATTGTTGATGCTGAAACCCAGCAGGTACATGACCCCGAAGGTGCCCACGAGCGACAACGGCACCGCCGCGGCCGGGATGAGGGTGGCGGTGGCGCTGCGCAGGAACACGAAGATCACGGCCACCACCAGCGCGATCGCGAGCATCAGCTCGAACTGCGTGTCGTTCACCGAGGCGCGGATGGTGACGGTGCGGTCGGTGAGGAGCTGGACCTCGATCGAGGCGGGGAGCGTGGAGGTCAGCGTCGGCAGGAGCTTCTTGACCCGGTCGACCACCTCGATCACGTTGGCGCCGGGCTGCTTCTGCACGCTCACGATGATCGCCGGCGTTTCGTTCATCCATGCCGCGAGGCGCAGGTTCTCGGGATCCTCGACCACGTCGGCGACGTCGGAGAGGACGATCGGAGCGCCGTTCTTGTAGGCGATGATGATCGAGCGGTACTCGTCGGCGCTGCGCAGCTGGTCGTTGGCATCGATGGTGTAGGCGCGCGCCGGGCCGTCGAAGCTGCCCTTGGCCTGGTTCACGTTGGCCGCGGCGACGGCGTTGCGCACGTCGTCGAGCGACAGGCCCTGCGAGGCGGCCGCCTTCGGATTGACCTGCACGCGCACCGCCGAGCGCTGCCCGCCCGAGAGCGTCACCAGCCCCACGCCGGTCACCTGCGAGATCTTCTGCGCGAGGCGCGTGTCGACGAGGTTCTGGACCTGCGTCATCTTCATCGTCTTCGACGTGATGCCGAGCGTGATGATGGGCGCGTCCGCAGGGTTCACCTTGCTGTAGATCGGCGGCGAGGGCAGGTCGGCCGGGAGCAGGTTGCCGCCCGCGTTGATCGAGGCCTGCACCTCCTGCTCCGCGGCGTCGAGCTGGATCGCGAGGTCGAACTGCAGCGTGATCACGGAAGCGCCGCCGGAGCTGGTCGACGACATCTGCTTCAAGCCCGGCATCTGCCCGAACTGGCGCTCGAGCGGGGCCGTGATCGACGAGGTGACCACCTCGGGGCTTGCGCCGGGGTAGAGCGTGACTACCTGGATGGTGGGGTAGTCGACCTCGGGCAGCGCCGAGAGCGGCAGCTGGCGGTAGGCGACGAATCCCGACAGCAGGATCGCCACCATCAGCAGCGCCGTGGCGACCGGCCGCAGGATGAAGAGCCGCGACGGGTTCACTGCGCGGCTTTCCCCTCGCGCGCCTGGCGGCGCTTCTTGAACTCCTCGCGCTGCTCGGGCGTCATCGCCTCGAGGCGCTTCTTGAATTCCTCGCGCTTGGCGTCGTCGCCTTTCGCTTCACCCTTGGCATCCCCCGGGCCCTTGCCGGGCGCGCCGCGCGGTCCGCGTGCACCCGGTTCCGTCACCTCGACCTTGCTGCCCTCGCGAATGCGGTCGACGCCGTCGGTGATCACGCGCTCGCCGGCGGCGAGCCCGGTCTCGATGGCGGTGAGGTTGCCTTCGGCGGGCCCCGGCTGCACCGGGCGCAGGGTCACGGCGCTGTCCTCCTTCACGACGTAGACCACCGTTCCCTGGCTGCCGCGCTGGATCGCCGCCGAAGGCACGAGCACCACGCCGCGGCGCACGTCGACCGTCATGCGAACGTTCACGAACTGGTTGGGGAAGAGGGCGTTGTTCTTGTTCGCGAACTCCGCCTTGAGCTTCACCGTGCCGGTGGCGACGTCGATCTGGTTGTCGGTGGTGATGAGCGTTCCCTTGGCGAGCAGGTTCTTCTGATCGCGGTCCCACGCTTCGACCGCGGGCTTGTCGCCCGCCGAGAGGCGGGCGAGCACGCGCGGCAGCGTGTCCTGCGGGATGGTGAAGGTGACGGTGATTGGATCGACCTGGGTGATCACCGCGATGCCGTTCGCGTCGGAGCCGTGGACCATGTTGCCGGCGTCGACCTGGCGCAGGCCGAGGCGCCCGCTGATCGGCGCGGTGATGTTGGTGTAGGAGAGCTGCAGCTTGGCGTTGTCGACCTGCGCCTCCTCCATCTTCACGGTGCCTTCGAGCGTGCGCACCTGCGCCTCCTGCTGGTCGACCTGCTGCGAGGCGATCGAGTCCTGCGCGAGCAGCTTGCGGTAGCGCTCGAGGTCGAGGCGCGCGTTGTTGAGCTGCGCCGCATCGCGGGCGAGCTGGCCCTGGGCCTGCGAGAGCGCGACCTGGAGCGGAACGGGATCGATCTGCGCGATGCGATCGCCCGCGCCCACGAGCTGCCCTTCGCTGAAATTGACGCTCAGCAGCAACCCGTCGACGCGCGGCCTGACCGTCGCGGTGCGGGTCGCGATCGCGGTGCCGAGCCCGGTCTGGACGATGTTGATGTCGCCCACGCGCGCGGCCACCGCGGTCACCGGGCTCAGCCGGCTCGTGTCGCCGCCGCGTCCCTTGCCGGCTCCGCCTTTGCCCCCCTTGGCGCCCTTGCCGTCCGCCGAGGCCGATTTCGAAGGCGTGTCGGAGTTTCCCCACAACCACCACGCGCCGATCCCGGCGAGCGCCACGATGGCGACGATGGCCGCCGGAAGGATCCAGCGGCGCGCCGGGCGGGATGCAGGGGCAGCGGGCGGAAAGTCGTTCATGGCCTGTTCTCGTTTTTAAGCCACCGTTGGAGCGCGATTCTGCCCCGGCAGTTGCAGAGCGGGTGATGCGAAATGTAACCCTTACAGGGGGGCGAGGGCGGGCTCCTGCATCGCGGCGATCTGCTCGCGCAGCTCGAGCACCCGGTCCTGCCAATAGCGCGAAGTATTGAACCATGGAAAGGCGATCGGGAAGGCCGGATCGTCCCAGCGGCGCGCGAGCCACGCCGAGTAGTGCAGCAGGCGCAGGGTGCGCAGGGCCTCGACGAGGTTGAGCTCGCGCGGATCGAAGGCGGCGAAGTCCTGATACCCGTCGAGCAGGCAACCGAGCTGGCGCGTCATTGAAGGGCGGTCTCCCGACACGAGCATCCAGAGGTCCTGGATCGCGGGCGCCATGCGGGCATCGTCGAAGTCGACGAAGTGGGGGCCGCCGCTCGCATTGCCGCTCGCCGGCGTCCACAGCACGTTGGATGCGTGGCAATCGCCATGAACGCGGATCGAGGCCACGCTTCCCGCGCGATCGAATGCATGGCGCACGCCTTCGAGCGCGAGCGCCGCGGCCTGGGTCCACGCGGCCACGAGATCGCCGGGGATGAGGCCGCTCGCGAGGAGGTAGGCGCGCGGCTCCTCGCCGAAGGCGGCGATGTCGAGGGCCGGGCGGTGGCGGAAGCGGCGCGTCGCGCCCAACGCGTGGATTCGGCCGATGAATCGCCCCAGCCATTCGAGCGTGTCCTCGTCCTCGAGCTCCGGTGCGCGGCCGCCGCGGCGCGGATAGGCGGCGAAGGCGAATCCCGAATCGTGGTGCAGCGTCTTGCCCTCGAGCACGAGCGGGGCGACGACCGGGACCTCGGCCGCCTCGAGCTCAGTGGTGAAAGCGTGCTCCTCGAGGACCTGCCCGTCGCTCCAGCGGCCCGGGCGATAGAACTTGGCCACCACCGCGCCCCCATCTTCCGTGCCGACCTGGTAGACGCGGTTCTCGTAGCTGTTGAGCGCGAGCAGGCGCCCATCGCAGCGAAGGCCGCGGGCGTCGAGCGCATTGAGAACGAGGTCGGGCGTCAGGCGCGAATACGGGTGGGGGTCGGTCATGGCGACCGATTCTACGCAGGCGAAGCCCCGCGGCCCCGAATGCTAGAATCGTGCTCGCAGGTTTGTCCCACTTCCCGGAGCCGAAACATGAAAAATCCACTGGACTCGCTTTGGGGGACCGTCATCACGGGTCTCGTGCTGACGGCCGTTCTCTACTTTCTCGCTCGCATGATGATGGGAGGCTGACATGACCTGGGAGCTCATCCAACACGGCCTCGCGCGCTGGCTGCACATCCTGTCCGGCGTGATGTGGATCGGCCTGCTCTACTACTTCAACTTCGTGCAGGTCGCCGCGCTCAAGAACGCCGCCGCCGACACTCCGCCGACCGGAGCCGGCATCACCAAGCACGTCGCCCCGCGCGCGCTCTTCTGGTTCCGCTGGGCTGCGGTGGCCACGTGGGTGCTGGGCGCCTTCATCCTAGGCGACAAGATCGACGAGGCGTTCTTCTTCAAGGAGCGCGCCTACGTGCCGATCGGGATCGGCGCGTGGCTGGGCACCATCATGCTGGTCAACGTCTGGGCGCTGATCTGGCCGAACCAGAAGAAGATCCTCGGCATCGTTCCGGCGACCGACGACGAGAAGAACAAGGCGCGCCGCGTCGCGTTCCTCGCCTCGCGGACCAACACGGCGCTGTCGATCCCGATGCTCTTCTTCATGTCGTCGTCGTACCTCTTCCACGCGCCGATGTTCGCGTAGGAAGCGGCAGGCGCGGCGGGGGCGCTAGCGGCCCTCGCTCGCCGGGGGAAGGCCGGAGACCTTGTCGCCGGCCTTGACGCGGTGCGCGGCGAACCATCCCTTGTTGGTCTCGATCGCGTATATCGCCGGGCCGGCAGCCGTATGCGTATCGAGCGTCTCCGGCTCCATGTCGAGGATGTTGAGGATGCGGCCGTCGGCGTCGAGGAACGCCACCGAGAGCGGGACCAGCGTGTTCTTCATCCACATGCTGTGGTAGGCCGGCTCCTCGAAGATGAAGAGCATGCCGTCGTCGCGGCCGAGCTTCCTGCGGAACATGAGGCCCTGCATGCGCTGAGGTTCCTTGGAGGCTATCTCGACCTTGAGCGGATGGCCGGCGACCGTGACCTTCCCGCTGCGGAAGGAAACGTCGGCGCCCGCCGCGAAGGTCGCAAGCGAGAGAGCGAGGAACAACGTCCAGGCGTGGAGGCGGGTGATCATGGCGAGGGATCTCCCCGGCGGATGCCGCCGATGCTTCCGTTATGGACGCAGGTGGGCGATCCCTCGACGCCACGGTAGCGGCCGGTGATGCCGCTGCCGCTCGCCTCGAGCGCCGAGATTTCGAAGGTTCCCGCCAGCGGACCCGATCCGGTTTCGAACGTGCACGAGTACGTGCCCTGGGTGATCGCCGCAACGCTGCCCTGCTGCACGAGCTTGCCCGCGTAATGGCAGCGCCCGCCCAGGGCGAAGGTCGCATCGAAGAAGGTGTCGATCGTCACGGTGTCGCCGGCCTGCTCCACGTGCAGCGTGCCGGGGTAAGAGAGGGTCGGAAACCCCGTGCCGCCGGTGCAGCCCGTGGCGGCGACGAAAGTGCCGCCGAAGAAGTCTCCGGCAAGGTTGACCGCACGGAAGGCCTGGCGCGTGATCGCCTTGGTGACCGTCTTGCCGTCCGCGCTGTACGTGAGTGTGCCGTTGCCGGAGTCGGCGAACGCGAGGGTCGCATTGCCGACGGGGTTGATCGCGAAGCGCGACGGGTCGTAGGCGGCGGCGAAGGGCGAGCCCTGCGAGCGGAATAGCAGCCCGCTGAACACGTTACCCGTGGCCGAAGACGAAGCGAGGCGCATGTCGGAGGCGACGAAGAAGCGAGCGCGCCTCTGGTCGTCGAATACGTAAAGGACGAGGAAGATCACGTCGCCCTGCAGCGTGATGTGCGCGCCCCAACCGCTCTCGGCGGCGTTCCACCACAAATCGGAATAATCGGGCAGCGTGCTCGAGGCGCCGCGAGCGGGTCCGGCCACCGCAATCGCGAGCGCCAAGGCGGCGAGGAGTCGCTTCATGGCAGCTTCATCCCGCCGAACTGCCCGTTGACCAGGCAATCCTGGTCCACCGCGCTCAGGCGCGCCGTGAATCCGGAGGGTGTCGTGACCATGCGATCCATCGTGAACGAGCCGAGGCGCGGAACGACGTTCGTGCTTTCGCCGCGACCGTCCTGTCCCACGACGATGTTGCAGCGGAAGGTCCCGGTGACCGTGCCGTAGCGTCCGGCCTGCGCGTAGTCGCCGGTGAAATTGCACGTGGACGGAATCCCCGCGACCGTGGTCGACGAGTTGCTCATCGTAAGGCGCGTCCCGGCGGCCGACACCGTCATGGCGCCCAGCACGTCGACCGTGCCGTCGAGGCGCTCGGGGTCATTGCACGAGAACGCGGTGGCGGTCATGCCGCCGTAGTACGACCCGGAGGGAATCGACGTGCGCCACGCCATGCGCTCGATCGGCTCGGTCACGCTCGATCCATCCGTCGTATAGGCAAGGACGCCCTTGCCGGACGCGTCGAAGCGCAGGTTCAGGTTGCCGACTTCCGCGATGCCCACCGAGCCATCGAACGGGACGGAAAAGGTGGGACCCGCGGCACGAAAGAGCTTGCCGCTCCAGGCGAGGGTTGCGCCGGTGGGGCGCACGTCGGAGGCGAACAGCCACGTGGCGGTGCCGTCGGTACCGTAGATGAATAGCGTCGCGAACATCACGTCGCCCTGGCGTTGCAGCCCGAGTCCCCAGCCGTTGTGCGCCGGGTTCCACCACAGATCCGAGTAGTCGGTCGATTCAGCCGCGCGGCACGGCAAGGCGATCACGGCAGCCAGCAGCAGCGGGCCGAAGGCGATTCTCATGGGGACGGCGGCGTTCGATTGCGGACGACCGATGGTGCCACATAATGCGGCGATCGAGGAAGGCAAGGAACGCGCCCGCTCGCCAGGAGTCCAATCGAATCATGCGAATCCCCGTCCCGCTCGCGCTCGCGCTCTTCGCGGCGAGTTGCGTCGTCGTGCCGCCCCCACCGCCGCTGCCCGAGCGCCCGGAGTCGCCCGCCCAGGCGATCGAGCGGCGTTCGCGCGCCGCGCCCCCGGCCTACAACCTCAGCGGCTACCCGCCGGCCGTTCGCGACGGCTACATCGACGGTTGCGAGACGGCGCGCAACACGCCTTATGCGCGCAAGGATGCGAAGCGGATGAGCGCCGATGCCCAGTACTCCATGGGCTGGAACGACGGCTATTCGATCTGCAAAGCCAGGTAGCGGCCGCTTTCAGTCCGCCCGCTCGAGGATCCAGGCCGCGAGCGCATCGAGGATCGCGGGCACCTCACCGATCGCCGTCTCGAGCGCGATGGGGATGCGCGGATGGCCGGCGCGAATCGCCTCGAGGATGCGCGGGATGTCGTGCTTCAGGTGGCCGCCCTGCGCGAGGAACAACGGAAACACCGTGATCGCGGGCGCGCCTTCGTCGACCAGCGACTGGATGGCCTGCTCGAGGTTGGGCGACATGATCTCGAGGTAGGCGAGCGCGATCGGATACTCGGGGCGCGCCGCGCGGATGCGGTCGCGGATCGCCTCGAAGGGGCGCGCCCACTCCGGCTCGCGGGCGCCATGCGCGAAGAGCACGATACCACGCAAGCTAGTGCTTCCCGGTCGAGCCGAATCCGCCCGCGCCGCGCGCGCTCTCGTCGAACGACTCGACCACGTTTAGCTCGACCTGGACCACCGGCACCACGACGAGCTGGGCGATGCGCTCGAGCGGGTTGACGATGAAGGGCTCGCGGCCGCGGTTCCAGCACGAGACGAGGACCTGTCCCTGGTAGTCGGAATCGATCAGGCCGACGAGATTGCCGAGCACGATGCCGTGCTTGTGGCCCAGGCCCGAGCGCGGAATGATCACCGCGGCGAGCCCCGGGTCGGCGAGGTGGATCGCGAGCCCGGAGGGCACGAGGGCGGATTCGCCCGGGCGCAGCGTGAGCGGCTCGTCGAGGCAGGCGCGCAAGTCGAGGCCCGCGGAACCCGCGGTGGCGTAGGCCGGCATCTGCGAGCGGATCCGCTCGTCGAGGATCCGGATGTCGAGCTTCTTCTTCAGGAAGCCTGCTTGATGGGGGTGACGGTGGCCGGCACGCGCTCGTGCAGGCCGAGCGCGTGCGCGACGATGTCGTGCGCGATCTTCGACTTGGGCGCACGCGCGAGCGAATGCGCGCCGGTGTCATCGTAGATGGTGACCTCGTTCTCGTCCTTGCCGATGGTGTGCTGCACGAGGTTGGCGACGATCATCGGGATCTTCTTCTTCGCGCGCTTGGCCTGCGCGTAGTCGGCGAGGTTCTCGCTCTCGGCGGCGAAGCCGACGCAGAAGGGCCCGCCTGGCAGCGCCGCGACATGCGCGAGGATGTCCTCGGTGGGCTTGAGCTTCACCTCCATCGCCTCGGAGGACTTCTTGAGCTTGCGGTTCAGGCGCGCGACCGGCGTGTAGTCGGCCACCGCCGCGACGCTGAAGAAATAATCGGTCCCGGCCACGTGCGCCTTCACGGCGCTGAACATCTCGGCAGCGGTGGTCACGTAGACGAAGTGGGCCTGCGGCGGCGGCGTGAGCGCGGTCGGTCCGCTCACGAGCGTGACCTCGGCGCCGAGCGCGGCCGCGGCCTCGGCGATCGCGTAGCCCATCTTGCCGGAGCTCAGGTTGGTGATGCCGCGCACGGTGTCGATCGCCTCGAAGGTAGGGCCGGCGGTCACCAGCACCTTGCGCCCGGCGAGGCGCTTGGGCGCGAAGAAGGCGAGCATCGCCTGCAGGAGCTCCTCGGGCTCGAGCATGCGGCCCATGCCGACTTCTCCGCACGCCTGGTCGCCCGCGGCGGGGCCGAGGATCGCGACGCCGTCGGCGCGCAGTTGCGCGACGTTACGCTGCGTGGACGCGTTCTCCCACATCTCGACGTTCATCGCCGGTGCCAGCAGCAACGGGCAGCTACGCGCGACGCACGCGGTCGAGAGGAGATCGTCGGCGATGCCGTGCGCGACCTTGGCGATGAAGTCCGCGGTGGCGGGCGCCACGAGGATCGCGTCCACGCCGCGCGACAGCTCGATGTGCGCCATGCCGTTGGCGATGTCCGTATCCCAGAGGCTGGTCGCCACCGGCTTGCCGGTGAGCGCCTGGAAGGTCGCCGCGCCGACGAAGCGCGTGGCCGATTCGGTCATCGCAACGCGCACGTCGACGTTATTCCTTTGCAGGAGCCGAGCGAGCTCGGCCGCCTTGTAGGCGGCGATGCCGGCGGTGATACCGAGCAACAGGCGACGAGTCAAGACCTTGTCCATCAACACATTTTACTCACGTCCGAGGTTTGCATGTCGATGGCCGGCTGGCCGCTCTCGGAGCGGCCGCGCGAGCGATTGCGCTCCCAGGGAGCCGCGGCGCTCTCGGATGCGGAGCTCGTCGCGCTTTTCCTCGGCACGGGGATGCGCGGCAAGAGCGCCATCGACCTGGCCCGAGAGCTATTGGCCCGCTTCGGCCGCGTTTCGCGCCTGCTTTCCGCCGCGCAGGGCGAACTCGACGCGGTGCCGGGAGTAGGGGCGGCGCGTTGCGCGCGGATCGGCGCGGTGATGGAGCTCGCGCGCCGCGCGCTCGCCGAGGAGATGAAGTCGCGCGACAGCCTCGCCTCGCCCGCAGCGGTGCGCGGCTACCTGCGGCTGCGCATGCAGGATCTCGGGCATGAATGCTTCTACTGCGTGTTCCTCGACGCGCAGAATCGCGTCATCGTGGCCGAGGAGCTCTTCCGCGGCACGCTCACGCAGACCAGCGTCTATCCGCGCGAAGTGGTGAAGCACGCGCTCGCGCACAACGCCGCCGCGGTGATCCTCGCGCACAACCACCCGTCGGGCGTGGCGGAGCCGAGCTTCCAGGACCAGGCGCTCACGCGCACCCTGGCTGAGGCGCTCGGGCTGGTCGACATCAAGGTTCTCGACCACTTCATCGTCGCGCCCGGGGCGTGCCTTTCCTTCGCCGA
>Ga0209647_1000339_pt1 | contig 43897 bp, 37 predicted proteins | sample GraSoi_2013_60cm_FD_185827 | JGI IMG/M metagenome (GOLD analysis project Ga0209647, IMG submission 185827) | Grasslands soil microbial communities from the Angelo Coastal Reserve, California, USA - Sample 9_17_2013_60cm (SPAdes) (version 2) | ecosystem: Environmental > Terrestrial > Soil >...
CGCCGGCGCGCCGGCGCGCGCCGCCGAGTAACCATCTGCGCTGCAAAGGGCGGGCGAGTCTCACTCGGCTTACCCGCCCGATTTTTTTGCGCGATTGCCGGAGCCCGCGCAAGGGCGCATCGCCCAGCCCGGGCGACGGCGCGAACTCCGCGCTCGCCGCAGTGACGATGATATTGTCGATGAAGCGCGCATAGGCATCGTCCCAGATAGATGCGCTCGACCGTGCCGCGATCATTGATGTTGGGGCGCTGCAACGGCGTGCGTCGCGCGATCGTTCCCGGTCGCCAGCCTTGACCGGTCTCGCGACCAGGGCGACAGTCACGCCCTCGGCCGCGCCGACAAAAGGGTTCGTCATGACCAGCACCTCGCCGCTCGCCGCGTCTCTCACCGCTGATGAGCGCGCCCTTGTCGACAGCGCCGCGCGCTTCCGCCGCGGCCATGTGGCGCCGCGCGCGGCGGGGTGGGAGTGCGCGCGGCAGATGCCGCGCGAGAGCCTGCGCGAGGCGGCGCGGCTGGGCCTCGCCGCTATCGAGGTGCCGCGCGCACAGGGCGGCCGCGGCGCCGGTTTCGCCGCCAAGGCGCTCATCGCCGAGGAGCTGGCGCGCTCCTGCATGGCTTTCGCCTTCAGCCTCATCAACACGCAGAACGTCGCGGCGCGTATCGCCGGTGCGGGCTCGACGCCGCAGATCGCGCGCTACCTCGCGCCGCTGCTGGCGGGCGAGCTGATCGGCGCCACGTCGCTGACCGAGCCGCAGGCCGGCAGCGATTTCCCGGCCATCACCACGACGGCGCGGCGCGCCGGCAGCGGCTGGGTGCTCGATGGCGAGAAGGCGTGGCTCACCAACGCCGCCCTGGCCGAGGTGATCATCGTCTATGCCAAGACCGATGCCGCTCCCGGCAGCGACGGCATCGCCGCGTTCCTCGTCGATGCGCGGGCGCCGGGGTTCGAGCGCCTGCCGCCCTATGCCCTCATGGGCGGCCACGCCATCGGCGCCGGCGGCTTCCGCCTGAAAGACTACACTGCCGACGAGCACGCGCTGTTCTACCCGCCGGGCCAGGCCTTCAAGCGCGCGCTCGCCAGCATCAACGGCGCGCGCACCTATGTCGCGGCCATGTGCTGCGGCATGGTGGCGGAAAGCCTGCGCATCGCGCTCGATTACGCGACGCGGCGGCGCGCCTTTGGTAAGCGGCTCCTGGATCACCAGGGACTGCGCTGGTCGCTCGCGGACGTCGCGACCGACCTCGAGGCGGCGCGGCTCCTGACCTACCGCGCCGCCGAGCTTATCGGGCGCGGCGAGGACGCCATGCTCGCCGCGGCGCATGCCAAGAAATTCGCGGTGCGCATGGCGCAGCAGCGGCTCGGCGACTGCATGCAGGCGATGGGCGCCGAAGGCTTGCGCGAGGACTATCCGATCGGCCGCCACATCGCCTGCGCCCGCATCGCCGGTTATGTCGACGGCACCACCGAGATGCAGAACGAGCGCATCGGCGCGCTGCTGGAGAAGACGTATTTATAATTCTGCTATCAACCAGATTTACGGCGGGCTTGCTGCATGAACATCGTGCGTCCTTCGAGACGCCCGCTTCGCGGGCTCCTCAGGATGAGGCGATACCGAATCTCGCATCGATGGGCGATGCCAATCTCTTCAGCTCCTCATCCTGAGGAGCGGCGCGCAGCGCCGCGTCTCGAAGGACGCACTACACCAATGCAGCTTAAGCCACCGCCTCGACCTTGGCCGCGCAGAACTTGAACTCGGGGATCTTGCCGATGGGGTCGAGCTGGGGGTTGGTCAGGATGTTGGCGGCAGCCTCGGCGAAGCAGAACGGGATGAACACCATGCCCGGCGGGATGGCGCCGTCGGCGCGCGCCTTGAGCTCGATGGCGCCGCGCCGTGTGGCGACGCGAATCATGTCACCCGCCTTGACGCCCATGCGCCGCAGATCGGACGGCGACAGGCTCGCCACCGCCTCGGGCTCGAGATCGTCGAGCACGCTGGCACGGCGCGTCATCGCGCCGGTGTGCCAATGCTCGAGCTGGCGACCGGTGGTGAGCACCATCGGGTATTGCGCATCCGGCTCCTCGGCGGGCGGGACGAGTTGCACCGGCACGAGCTTGCCGCGGCCCGACGGTGTCGGGAATCCATCGCCGAAGACGATGTCGTTGCCGGGCTTGTCCTCGGCGTCACAAGGATAAGTCACGGAGCTCTCGCGCTCGAGCCGCTCCCAGGTGATGTTGTTCAAGGACGGCATCGCCAGCTTCATCTCGGCGAAGACGTCGCGCGGATGCGTGTATTTCCAGTCGAGGCCCATGCGCTTGGCGATGTCGATGGTGATCGCCCAATCCTCGCGCGCCTGACCGGGCAGCGGCAGCGCCTTGCGCCCCATCTGCACCTGACGATTGGTGTTGGAGACGGTGCCGGTCTTCTCCGGCCAAGCCGAGGCCGGCAGGATCACGTCGGCGTATCGCGCGGTCTCCGTCAGGAAGATGTCCTGCACGACGAGATGCTCGAGCTTCGCCAGCGCTTCGCGCGCATGCTCGACATCCGGGTCGGACATGGCCGGGTTCTCGCCCATGATGTACATACCGCGGATCGTGCCGTCATGGATCGCATTCATGATCTCGACCACGGTGAGGCCGGCCTTGGGGTCGAGCTTGGTGTCCCAGAGCTTCTCGTAGAAACCGCGCACCTTGGGGTCGGTCACCGGCTGATAATCGGGGAAGACCATCGGGATGAGGCCGGCGTCGGACGCGCCCTGCACGTTGTTCTGGCCGCGCAGCGGGTGGAGCCCGGTGCCGGGACGGCCGACCTGACCCGTCACCAGCGCCAGCGAGATGAGGCGGCGCGAATTGTCGGTGCCGTGGACGTGCTGCGAGATACCCATGCCCCAGAAGATGATGGCGGCCTCGGCGCGGGCGTAGGTGCGCGCAACCAGGCGCAGCGTGTCGGCGTCAATGCCGCAGATCGGCGCCATCTTCTCCGGCGGGAAATCCTTCACATTCTCGGCGAGCTTCTCGAAATCCTCGGTATGCGCCTGGACGTATTGCTTGTCGTGCAGGTTCTCGCTGATGATGACATTGAGCATGGCCGAGAGCAGCGCCACGTCGCGCCCGGGCTTGAACTGCAGCATGTGCGTGGCGTGGCGCTTCAGGGTCTGGCCGCGCGGATCCATGACGATGAGCGTCGCGCCGCGCTTCACCGCATTCTTGAAGAAGGTCGCGGCGACCGGATGGTTCTCGGTCGGGTTGGCGCCGATGACGATGATCACGTCGGCGTCCTTCGCCGCCATGAAGGGCGCGGTCACCGCGCCCGAGCCGATGCCCTCCATCAGCGCCGCCACGGAGGAAGCGTGGCAGAGCCGCGTGCAGTGGTCGACATTGTTGGTGCCGAAGCCGGTGCGCACCAGCTTCTGGAACAGATACGCCTCTTCGTTCGAGCCCTTGGCCGAGCCGAAGCCGGCAAGCCCCTTGCCGCCATGCTGGTCGCGGATGCGCTTCAGCCCTTGTGCGGCGCGGTCGAGCGCCTCGTCCCAGCTCGCCTTGCGGAAATGCGTCCACGGGTTGGCCGGGTCGAGCTCGTCATGCGCGTTCTTGGGCACGCCGTCCTTGCGGATCATCGGCACGGTCAAACGGTCCGGATGGCTCACATAGTCGAAGCCGAAGCGTCCCTTGACGCACAGCCGATTCTGGTTCGACGGTCCGTCCCGGCCATCGACATAGAGCAGCTTGTCGTCCTTGATGTTGTAGGTGAGCTGGCAGCCGACGCCGCAATAAGGGCAGACGCTGTCGACCGTGCGGTCGGGCTGGGTGGTGAAGACGTTGTGCTCGTCGACCAGCGTGGCCGGCATGAGCGCGCCAGTCGGGCAGGCCTGCACGCACTCGCCGCAGGCGACGCAGGTGCTCTCGCCCATCGGATCGTCGAAATCGAACACGATCTTCTCGCCATGGCCGCGCCCGGCCATGCCGATGACATCGTTGACCTGCACTTCGCGGCAGGCGCGAACGCAGAGATTGCACTGGATGCAGGCGTCGAGGTTGACCGCCATCGCCGGGTGGCTGCGATCGGGCTCGGGCTGCGCCCGCGCGGGGAAGCGGCTCTCCTCGACGCCGACGCGATCGGCCCAGCGCCAGAAGCGGGAGTCCGGATCATGCGCGGTCTCGCGCTCCGGCTGGTCGCCGACCAGCAGCTCGAACACCATCTTGCGCGAGAATTTGGCGCGCTCGGACGCGGTCTTGACCTTCATGCCGGCGGCCGGCTTGCGGATGCAGGACGCCGCGAGCACGCGCTCGCCCTCGATCTCGACCATGCAGGCGCGGCAATTGCCGTCGGGGCGATAGCCCGGCGCCGGGCTGTAGCAGAGATGCGGAATCTCGGTGCCGCGCCGCTGCGCCGCTTGCCAGATGGTCTCGCCCGGCAGCGCCTCGACCTCGACGCCGTCGAGGAAGAATTTGACTGCGTCGCTCATCACGCCGGAGCCGTCGCTCATGGCACATCCTCGGGGAAATGCTTCATCACCATCTTGACCGGGTTCATCGCCGCCTGACCCAGTCCGCAGATCGAAGCGTCGCTCATCACCTTGGTCAACTCCTCGATCAACGGTTTGTCCCAGTGCTTCGCCTGCATCAGCTTTACCGCCTTCTCGGTGCCGACGCGGCACGGCGTGCACTGGCCGCAGCTCTCATCCTCGAAGAAGCGCAGGAGGTTGAGGGCGACTTCTTTCATATCGTCCTTGTCGGAGAGCACGACAACCGCCGCCGAGCCGATGAAGCAGCCATGCTGCTCGAGCGTGCCGAAATCGAGCGGCAGGTCGGCCATCGCGGCCGGCAGGATGCCGCCCGAGGCGCCGCCGGGGAGATACCCCTTGAAGGCATGGCCGTCGGCCATGCCGCCGCAGAACTCGTCGATGAGCTCGCGCGCGGTGATGCCCGCTGGCGCCAGCTTCATGCCGGGGTTCTTGACCCGGCCGGAAACCGAGAAGCTGCGCGGCCCCTTGCGGCCGCGGCGACCTTGATTGGCGAACCAGTCGGCGCCCTTCTCGACGATGTCGCGCACCCAGTAGAGCGTCTCGATGTTGTTGATCAGCGTCGGCCGGCCGAACAATCCGACCTGCGAGGGATAGGGCGGCTTATGCCGCGGCAGGCCGCGCTTGCCTTCGATGCTCTCGAGCATCGCCGATTCCTCGCCGCAGATATAGGCGCCGGCGCCGCGCCGCAGATGGACGCGCACATGCTTGGCGAGGCCGGCATCCGCGACCTGCGGAATCTCCCGCTCCAGCAAGGCGCGGATCTGCGGGTACTCGTCGCGCAGATAGATGTAGACGTCGGTCGCCTCGACCGCCCAGGCACCGATCAGCATGCCTTCGAGCATGCGATGCGGGTCGGTCTCGAGATAGACCCTGTCCTTGAAGGTGCCGGGCTCGCCCTCGTCGGCGTTGACTGCCATGAGCCGCGGCTTGGGCTCGGCCCGAACCAGGCGCCACTTGCGGCCGGCGGGAAACCCGGCGCCGCCCAACCCTTTCAGCTGCGAATCCTCCAGCTTCTTCAGCACATCCTCGAGCTTCAGCTTGCCGGCAAGGCAGGCTTCGAGCAGCTTGTAGCCGCCCTCCTTGCGGTAAGCGGCGAAGCCGCGATCGGCCGGGAGCGGTGGATGCGCCTCGCCCTGCTTCACCGCCCTGGCGACGCTGTCGACCGTGGCGTGCTCGTGGAGGGCATGGCCGATCGCCGTGACCGGCGCGTTGTGGCAGCCGCCCATACAGGGCGCGCGCACCACACGCACGTCCTTGCCCAGTTTCTTCGGCAGCACCGCGAGCAGCTTCTGCGCGCCCAGCAGCTCGCAGGTGAGGCTGTCGCAGACGCGCACGGTGATCGGCGGCGGCGGCGCCTCGCCGTCGAGCACGATGTCGAAATGTGCATAGAAGGAGGCGACTTCGTAGACCTCGACCAACGCCAGCTTCATCTCCTCCGCCAAGGCGGCGAGATGACGGGCGTGGAGGCAACGGAATTCGTCCTGCAGCAGATGCAGGTGCTCGATGAGCAGGTCCGCCTGGCGCGGGCGGTCGCCGAGCAAGGCCTGCACCTCGGCCAGCGCCTCGGGTTCGACCTGCCGGCCTCTCGGCATGTTCCGGCCGCCGCGCCGTCCGGCGCCGGGATGAATGCTGCGATGGCTCTGGCGGTTGGACGCGTCCGCTACCTTACCGGACATTTCTCTCACCTAAGCTTGCTTGCGGCGCGGCAGATCTCGCCCGAATCCGACTTTCACTGTAGCCATTCATCAGCCAATGAATTTACCTCAATTGCCCTGACTGGCGACGCGTTGCTCACCTTCTCAACACCTTGACCATCGTGCTGCCGAGCGCCGCCGGGGAAGCGGCGACGGCGACGCCGGCGCTCTTCATCGCCTCGATCTTGTCCTTGGCCAAGCCGCTGCCGCCGGAGATGATGGCGCCGGCATGGCCCATGCGCCGGCCGGGCGGCGCGGTGGCGCCGGCGATGAAGCCGACCACCGGCTTCTTGGTCTTGCTGCGCTTGAGGAAATCCGCCGCTTCTTCCTCGGCCGAGCCGCCGATCTCGCCGATCATGATGATCGACTTGGTCTCTTCGTCCTTGAGAAAGAGTTCGAGGCAGTCGATGAAATTGGTGCCGTTAACGGGATCGCCGCCGATGCCGATGCAGCTCGACTGGCCGAGCCCGGCGGCCGTGGTTTGCGCCACCGCCTCATAGGTCAAGGTGCCCGAGCGCGAGACGATGCCGACATTGCCCTTGGCATGGATGTGGCCGGGCATGATGCCGATCTTGCACTGCTCGGGAGTGATGACGCCGGGGCAGTTGGGGCCGATGAGTCGGCTCCGCGAGCCGCCGAGCGCGCGTTTCACCATCACCATGTCGAGCACGGGAATACCTTCGGTGATGCAGACGATGAGTGGCACGCCCGCATCGATCGCCTCGAGGATGGCGTCGGCGGCGAAGGGCGGCGGCACATAAATGGCCGAGGCGGTCGCGCCGGTATTGCGCACGGCTTCGTCGACGGTGTCGAAGACGGGCAGGTCGAGATGCTTGGTGCCGCCTTTGCCGGGCGTCACGCCGCCGACCATCTTGGTGCCGTAGGCGATGGCCTGCTCGGAGTGGAACGTGCCCTGGGCGCCGGTGAAGCCCTGGCAAATGACTTTCGTCTCGGAATTGACCAGGACTGCCATCAGGCCGCCTCCTTCACCGCTTTGACCACCTTCTCGGCCGCGTCGGCGAGATTGTCGGCCGAGAGGATGGGCAGGCCCGATTCGCTCAGGATCTTCTTGCCGAGCCGCACATTGGTGCCTTCGAGCCGCACCACCAGCGGCACATGCAGCGCCACCTCGCGCGCCGCGGCGACGATGCCCTCGGCGATGACGTCGCAGCGCATGATGCCGCCGAAGATGTTGACGAGAATGCCTTCGACATTGGGATCGGAGAGGATGAGCTTGAAGGCGGTGGTGACGCGTTCCTTGGTGGCGCCGCCGCCGACATCGAGGAAGTTGGCCGGCTCGCCGCCATAGAGTTTGATGATGTCCATGGTCGCCATGGCGAGGCCGGCGCCGTTCACCATGCAGCCGATATTACCCTCGAGCTTCACGTAATTGAGCGCGTGCTTGGCCGCTTCGAGCTCGGCCGGATCCTCCTCGGCCTCGTCACGCATCTCCTCGACCTCCTTGTGGCGGAAGAGCGCGTTGTCGTCGAAATTCATCTTGGCGTCGAGCGCGATAACCGCGCCGGCGCCGGTCACCGCCAGCGGATTGATCTCGAGCACCGAGGCGTCGAGGCTGGTGAAGGCCCGGTACATGCCGAGCATGAACTTGGTCGCCGCCGCCACCTGCTTGCCTTCGAGGCCGAGGCCATAGGCGAGCTTGCGCGCGTGGAAGCCCTGCAGACCGGTGGCCGGATCGATCGCCGCCTTGAGAATTTTTTCCGGATGCTTGGCGGCGACCTCCTCGATCTCCACGCCGCCCTCGGTCGAGGCCATCACGGTGATGCGCGAGGTCTTGCGGTCGATGAGCATGCCGAGATAGAGCTCGCGCTTGATGTCGCAGCCCTCCTCGATATAGACGCGCTTCACCTCGCGCCCCTTGGGCCCGGTCTGCTTGGTGACGAGCACGTGGCCCAGCATCTCGGCGGCGTTCTTGCCGACCTCCTCGACCGACTTGACGACGCGCACGCCGCCCTTGCCTTGCGGGTTGTCCTTGAAGCGGCCGGCGCCGCGGCCGCCGGCGTGGATCTGCGACTTCACCACCCAGACCGGCCCGCCGATATCGCGCGCCACCTTCTCCGCCTCCTGCGGTGTGTAGGCAGCGGCGCCGCGCGGCACCGCGACGCCGAATTTCTGCAGCAGGCTCTTGGCCTGATATTCATGGATGTTCATGGCTCGCCTCGGCTTTCAGCGCACCAACCCGGCCCCGCGCGCCCATTTGTACTTGGCGCCCAGCACCGCCACCGGGATCTCCGTCGAATAGGCATAGGCGGGGATGCCGTGGTCGTAAAGATGCTCGGCCGCCTGCTCGACCTGCACGTCACCGGCGAGCGAGGCGACGATCGGCTTGGCGATGCCCTTCGCCTTCATCTCCTCGACGACTTCGACGACCAGCTTGGCGAACACCATCGGCGGCGTGATGATGGTGTGCCAGTAGCCCAGGATGAGCGCATGGATGCGCTCGTCCTCGAGGCCGAGCTTGATGGTGTTCTTGTAGGTCGTCGGCGGCTCGCCGCCGGTGATGTCGACGGGATTGCCGGCGGCGCCGAAGGGCGGGATGAACTTGCGGAACGCGGTGTCGAGATCCTGCGGCATCCTCATCAGCGACAGCCCGTTGTCGACGCAAGCATCCGAGAGCAGCACGCCCGAGCCGCCGGCGCCGGTGATGATGACGACGTTCTCGCCCTTCGGTGTCGGCAGCTTCTGCAGCGCGCGCGCATAGTCGAGCATGTCGCGCAGGCCGGGCGCGCGGATCACGCCAGACTGCCTCAGCACGTCGTCATAGATCTTGTCGTTGCCGGCGAGCGCGCCGGTGTGCGAGCTTGCCGCCTTGGCGCCGGCCGAGGTGCGGCCGGCCTTCAGCATGATCACCGGCTTCTTCTTCGACACGCGCTTCGCCACCTCGGCGAAGGAGCGGCCGTCCTTCAAATCCTCGCAATGCATGGCGATGACATGCGTGTTGTCGTCCTGCTCGAAGAAGGTCAGGAGATCGTCCTCGTCGAGATCGGACTTGTTGCCGAGGCCGACGATCGCCGAGACGCCCATCTTGGCCGAGCGCGAGAAGCCGATGATGGCCATGCCGATGCCGCCCGACTGCGAGCTGAGCGCGGCGTGTCCCTTGTAGTCATAGGGCGTGCAGAACGTCGCGCAGAGATTCTTCGGCGTGTAGTAGTAGCCGTAGATGTTCGGGCCCATCAGGCGGATCCCGTATTTGCGGCCGATCTCCTGGATCTCCTTCTGGCCCTCGACATTGCCGGTCTCGGCGAAGCCCGAGGGGATCAGCACGGCGCCGGGGATCTTTTTCTCGCCGCATTCGGCGAGCGCCTGCGCCACGAACTTCGCGGGAATGGCGAAAACGGCGACGTCTACAGCGCCGGGCACGTCCTTGACCGATTTGTAGGCCTTGCGGCCCATGATCTCGTCCGCCTTCGGATGGATCGGGTGGATCTTGCCCTGATAGCCGCCGTTGATGAGGTTCTTCATCACGGAATTGCCGATCTTGCCGTCCTCGGCGGAAGCGCCGATCACTGCCACCGAGTCCGGCCGCATGATGCGGTTCATCTGGCCGACGATCTCCTGCTGGCCCGGGCGGTAGCGCTGCGGCGGCGGGGTCCAGTCCATCACGATGCGCACATCGGCCGCGACGGCACCGCTCTTCGAAGCGAACACCGGGTTCAGATCCATCTCGGCGATCTCCGGGAAATCGCTGATGAGCTGCGACACGTTCTGGATCAGGGTCGCCAGCGCGTCACGGCTGACCGGCTCGGCGCCGCGCACGCCCTTTAGGATCTCGGCGGCCTTGATGCCGTCGAGCATGGAGAGCGCGTCCTCCTTGCTCGCCGGCGCGAGGCGGAAGGTGATGTCCTTCAGCACCTCGACCAGCACGCCGCCGAGCCCGAACGCAACGAGCTTGCCGAAGCTCGGGTCGGTGACGGCGCCGATGATCACTTCCTGGCCGCCTTGCAGCATCTGCTGCACCTGCACGCCCTCGATCTTGGCGCCGGACTTGTAGCTCTTGGCGTTGGCAATGATGCGGTCGTAGGCCTTCTCGGCCTCTTCGGCGCTCTTGACGCCGACGACGACGCCGCCCGCCTCGGTCTTGTGCAGGATGTCCGGCGAGACGATCTTCAGCACCACCGGGAAGCCCATGCCGTTGGCAAGCTTGCCGGCTTCCTGGGCCGAGCGCGCCACGCCTTCCTTCGGCACGGCGATGCCATAGGCGTCGCACACCAGCTTGCCCTCGGGCGCGGTCAGGCTGTCACGCTTTTCCGCCTTGGCCTTGTCGAGGACCTTGCGAACGGCGGCCTTGTCTACCGAAGCCTTGTCATGTGCCATGGACTGTTCTCCCGGGATCCCTCAAGAGCCTGCCGGCGGCTCCCGTCAATCGAGAGCGCGGCGCGGCCGAATGTTTCGACGCAGTCCTGCTCAGATCGCCTTCTCGGCGCGCATCGCCGCGATCTGATCCTTCTTAAAGCCGAGTTCCGCCAGGACCTCGTCGGTGTGCTCGCCCAAAAGCGGCGAGCGCGTCACCTCGCTCGGGCTGTCCGACATCTTGATCGGGTTGCCGACGGTGAGGTATTTGCCGCGCTTGGGATGATCGACTTCGACCACGGTGCCGGTCTTGCGCAGGCTCGGCTCGTAGGCGATCTCCTTCATCGACAGGATCGGGCCGCAGGGGATGTCGTATTTGTTGAGGATCTCCATGGCCTCGAACTTGTCCTTGGTCATGGTCCATCGCTCGATCGTGTCGAAGATCTCCGTGAGCCGCGGCAGGCGCGCCTCGGGCTTCGCATAATCGGGATGGGTGATCCACTCCTCCCTGCCGATCACCTTGCAGATCGCCTCCCACACGGGCGCCTGCGTGATGAAATAGATGTAGGCGTTGGGATCGGTCTCCCAGCCCTTGCATTTGAGGATCCAGCCGGGCTGGCCGCCGCCCGAGGCATTGCCCGCGCGCGGCACCGCCTCGCCGAACTTGCCGTGCGGGTATTGCGGATACTCCTTCATGACCTTGTTGCGCTCGATGCGCTGCTGGTCGCGCAGCTTGACGCGGCAGAGGTTGAGCACGCCGTCCTGCATGGCGGCGAGCACGCGCTGGCCCCGTCCGCTCGTGTTGCGCTGGTAGAGCGCGCAGACGATGCCGAGCGCCAGGTTGAGTCCGGTGCCGCTGTCGCCGATCTGCGCACCCGTGACGAGCGGCGGCCCGTCGTCGAAGCCGGTGGTGGAGGCCGAGCCGCCGGCGCATTGCGCGACGTTCTCGTAGACCTTGTAGTCCTCGTAAGGGCCCGGCCCGAAGCCCTTCACCGAGGCGACGATCATGCGTGGGTTGAGCTCTTGGATGCGCTCCCAGGTAAAACCCATGCGGTCGAGCACGCCGGGCGCGAAGTTCTCGACCAGCACGTCGCAATGCTTCACCAGCGCCTCGAGCACCTGCTTGCCCTTGGGGTTCTTGGTGTCGATGGTGATCGAGCGCTTGTTGTGGTTTAGCATGGTGAAATAGAGGCTGTCGACATCGGGGATGTCGCGCAGCTGCCCGCGCGTGATGTCGCCGATGCCCGGCCGCTCCACCTTGATCACATCGGCGCCGAACCAGGCGAGAAGCTGCGTGCAGGTCGGCCCCGATTGCACATGGGTGAAATCGAGGATTCTGACGCCGTCGAGTGCCTTACCCATTATCCTTCTCCGAAATTCCGTCCTTGCGTTCCTGTGATTCCTTGTCGGCGGTGCACCACCTCGTGCTGCGCCGCATGCCCGAAGACGTTCTATTTCTTGCGAAGCACGCTTTGAGGGTTGAGGTTGCCGATACGGCCGCTCTCGCTGCCCGCAGCCGGGTCGATCACCGCGTTGATGAGGGTGGGTTTGCCCGAGTCCAAAGCCGCGTCGACGGCCCGCTTCAGCTCGTCGGGCGTTTCCGCTTGTACGCCGACGCCGCCGAACGCTTCGATTATCTTGTCATAGCGCGCGCCTTTGACGAAGACGGTCGTCGCAGGATCCAATCCGCCGCCCGGATTGACGTCGGTTCCGCGGTAGATGCCGCTGTTGTTGAAGACGACGGTGCAGACCGGCAGATTGTACCGGCAGATCGTCTCCACCTCCATGCCGCAGAAGCCGAAGGCGCTGTCGCCTTCGACCGCGAGCACAGGCTTGCCGGTTTCGACGGCCGCGCCGATGGCCTGGCCCATGCCGATGCCCATTACGCCCCAGGTACCAACGTCCAGGCGCTTGCGCGGCTTGTACATGTCGATAACGCCGCGCGCGAGGTCGAGCGTGTTGGCGCCTTCGTTGACGAGGATCGCATCCGGCCGCTCCTTGATGATGGTGCGCAAGGCACCCAGCGCGCCGTGATAGTCCATCGGCGAGTTGTTGTTCATCAGGCGCGGCGCCATCTTGGCGACGTTTTCTTCGCGCTTCGTCTTGACGGCGTTGGTCCACTCGGCCGGCGCCGCCGGCCAGTTGCCACCCATGCCCTCGATCAGGGCGGCGACGCAGGAGCCGATATCGCCCACGACCGGGGCGGCGATTTCGACGTTGCTGTCCATTTCCTTGGGCTCGATGTCGATCTGGATGAACTTCTTCGGGGCCTCGCCCCAGGTCTTGCCCTTGCCGTGCGACAAGAGCCAGTTGAGGCGGGCGCCGATCAGCATCACGACGTCGGAATCCTTCAATACGGTCGAGCGCGCGGCGCCGGCGCACTGCGGATGCGTATCAGGCAACAGGCCCTTGGCCATGCTCATCGGCAGGAAAGGAATGCCGCTCTTCTCGACCAGCGTCTTGATCGCGTCGTCGGCCTGCGCATAGGCCGCACCCTTGCCGAGGATGATCAGCGGCCGCTTGGCGGATTTGAGGACATCCAGCGCGCGCTTGATGGCGGCCGGCGCCGGGATCTGGGTCGGTGCCGCGTCGATGACCTTGACCAGCGACTTCTTGCCGGCGTCCGCATTCATGACCTGGCCGAACAGCTTGGCCGGCAGGTCGAGATAGACGCCGCCTGGCCGGCCCGAGACGGCGGCGCGGATCGCGCGCGCAAGGCCGATGCCGATGTCGGCGGCATGCAGCACGCGGAACGCCGCCTTGCACAGCGGCTTGGCGATGGCGAGCTGGTCCATCTCCTCATAGTCGCCTTGCTGCAGGTCGACGATCTCGCGCTCGGACGAGCCCGAGATCAGGATCATCGGGAAACAGTTGGTCGTGGCGTGGGCAAGGGCCGTCAGGCCATTGAGGAAGCCGGGCGCGGACACCGTGAGGCAGACGCCGGGCTTCTTGGTCAGGAAGCCGGCGATGGCGGCCGCGTAGCCGGCATTCTGCTCGTGCCGGAACGAGAGCACGCGAATGCCCGCGGCCTGCGCCATGCGGCCGAAATCCGTGATCGGGATGCCGGGCACGCCGTAGATCGTGGTCAGGCCGTTGAGCTTGAGCGCGTCGATGACGAGGTGAAAGCCGTCGGTCAGCTCCTGCGTCTCGTCCGCCGTAGTCCTCGCCTGCTCTTTGAGCGTCGTGGCTTGCGTCATCAGGGCTGTTCTCCCTCCGGGTCGTTTGATTGTTCAGCTCAGGAAATCGCAATGCTTTTCCACATGCGCGGCGAGATCGAGCGTGTGTTGTCGCGTCAGCCTTTCCGCAAGTTCGGTGTCGCGTCGCTCCAGCGCCTCAATGATCTTGAGGTGATCGATAATGGAACGCTGGGCGCGGTTATCCTGGCCGATCGTCATCTGCCGGATGGCGCGGACGTGGATGAACAGGTTCTCCGTCATGTCCGCAATGAGGTGATTGCCGCTCAGCCGGATGATCGACTGATGAAACTTGATGTTAGCGTCGGAGTAGTCGTTGAGATGGCCTTCAGGCGAGTGCCCGGCGTCCTGGAACTCGTCAAACAGGTGGCGCAGGCCGGCAATCTCGTCATCGGAGGCGTACAGCGTGATCAGGCGGGCGGCGAGGCTCTCGAGCGCTGCCCAGACCTGGATCATCTCGACGATCTCCTTCTTGGTCTTGCGCACCACGAAGATGCCGCGCCGCGGCAGCGTCTTGACGAAGCCCTCCTGCTCCAATAGCGTCATTGCCTCGCGGATCGGCGTGCGGCTTACCCCCAGATCCTGCGAAAGTTGCCGCTCGTCGAGACGGATCTCGTGTGGCTGCGCGTAAATATTGACCGACGTGATCGCCTGCTTGAGCGCATGGTAGGCCTGGGTACGGAAGCTCGATTGCGTATCAATCGGCTTCACATCGAGTCTCGATGCCACCACAGGGTGTCGCTCCTCCTTCAGCACATGATATGCCAGATTATTGTATCTGGCATATCAGTTTGTCAAACGTCCTTTTCCAGCCTCTCCAATTTGTGAGCCTTTTCCATGCCCGACCACTGAAGCAGACGCATGGTGCGAGGGAAGCTGCGCCCCGCCGGGCAACCGCCGGTTCCATATCCCATAGAATGCACCTGTGGCTCGCTCGCGGCATCCGCTGCTATTGTCAGTAAGGGTGGCTTCCACCGCGCACCAAAGCGGGCGTAAGCTCCTTAAGAATTCCCGTCGTTCCCGAACATTGGCGCGGTGCTTGCGTGTTGCGCCGGGCGGCGGCCTCCGCGAGGACGGGCCGGTACGCAAGGCAGGTGGTGAGCGCGACGATGACGACGGCGCCGGCGGCAGCGAATGATGAGACGGGGCGGCTCAGCGCCCTTGACCGTTTCGACATCCTCGACAGCGAGACCGAACCAGCGTTCGACCGGGTGACATCGCTCGCCGCGCGGCTCTTCCGCACGCCGATCGCGCTGGTCGGCTTCATCGATCGCGAGCGCCAATGGTTCAAGTCTCGCATCGGCGTCGAGCCGAGCGAGGTGCCGCGCGAGATGGCGTTGTGCGACGACACCATCCGCGGCAACGGCGTCTCGTTTGTGCCGGACCTGTGGCGCGATGCGCGCTTTGCCGACAAGCCCGCCACGCGCCAGCTGGGCATCCGGTTCTATGCTGGTGCGCCCCTGGTCACGCGCGAAGGCCATCGTATCGGCACGGTCTGCGTCATGGACCGCAAGCCGCGCCCCGACATCGCCGCGGAAGACGCCGAGCCCCTGACGCAGCTCGCGGCCATGGTGATGAGCGAACTCGAGCTCCGCCTAGCCAGGCGCCAGCTCAGCGCCGAGCTGTCCTCGCGCAGCCTCGCCGAGAGCCGCCTCAACCTGCTCAACGATCTCACCGAGGCCGCGCTCGAGGCGCCCGATTCCAAGACCGCGATCGGCGCCTGCTTGCACATTATCGCCGGGCAGGTCGGCGCCGATTGCGCCATCGCCTACGGCTTGCGGCCCAGCGCCACGCGCCTCGAGCTCGAGGCGGAATATACTACCCCCGGGCTCGATGCCGACGCCTTCCTCGATTTCCTGCGCCGCTTTCCCATGCACGGCGACAATTCATTGACCGGCGAAGCGGTGCTGCACCAGCGCCTCGTTGCCGTCGCCGACCTCTCCTCGCTCGACAGTCGCCGCTTCCCGATTTCGCGCACCGCGGCGGATCATGGCTTCCGCAGCTGGCTCGGCGTGCCGTTCGAAAACGCCGGCGCGAAGTTCGGCCTCACCTTCCTGTTCCGCCGGCCGCTGCGCGACATGAGCCAGGTGGCCGAGACCATCCACAGCCTATCGGGCAAGGTGCGCGACCTGCTGGCGCGCAAGCAGGTGGAGGAGCGCATCGCGCTGCTGCAGTCGGTGGTGCTGCACGCCAATGACGCCGTGATGATCACCGAAGCAGGCGCGGCGGCGGGCGACGCACCGCGTATCGTCTACGTCAACCGCTCCTTCAGCGTCATGACCGGCTATCCCGAGCAGGACGTGCTCGGGCGCACGCCGCACTTCCTGCAGGGCCCGGGCACGGATGCCGAAAGCAGCGAGCGGGTGCGCACCGCGCTGGCGCGCTGGGAGCCGGTACGCGTCGAGATGATCAACTACCGCAAGGACGGCAGCAAGTTCTGGGCCGAGATGGATATCGCGCCGGTGGCGGACGCCAACGGCTGGTACACGCACTGGATCGCCATCCTGCGCGACACGACCGCGCGAAAGCACTCCGAGGAGCGGCTGCGCGAACGCGAGCTCAGGCTGCAGCAGCTCGCCGACCATCAGGCGGCCATCCTCGACGCGCTCCCGGCCCATGTCGCGCTGCTCGACCAGGACGGCTACATCCTCTCGGTAAGCCGCAGCTGGCACGACTTCGCCGTGGCCAGCGGCATCGACGCACCGGCGCCGGTCGGGAGCAGCTATCTCGAGTTCGGCGCCTCGAATTGCTGGGCCGAGCTGGGCCCCGCGATCACCGAGGGCCTCGCCGCCGTGCTCGCCGGGCGGCTGCCGCAATTCAGCATCGACCATCCCTGCGACCAGGGCGGCTGGCGCCGCTGGTACCGCTTCATGGCGGCGCCGCTCGTCGTCGGCTGCTCGGCTGGCGCAGTGGTGATGCATCTCGACGTTACCTCGAACAAGCTTGCCGAGGAGGCGCTGCGGCGCGAGAAGGAGTTCTCGGAATTCCTCATCAAGAGCAGCACCGAGGGCATCGTCGTGTTCGACCGCGAGTTCCGCATCACGCTGTGGAACCCGGGCATGGAGCGCATCACCGGAATGACCGTCGACCGCGTGCTGGGGCAGCGCATTTTCGACGTCCTGGCCTACCTCGTCGGCACCGTCGGCGAGGCGGCGATGCGCAGCACGCTCGACGGCCGCGAGACGTCGCTCTACGACCAACGCTACGCCATCGCCGAGAGCGGACGCGAGGGCAATTACGACGGCTTCTTCTCGCCGCTCTACAGCCGCGGCCGCGAGGTGATCGGCGGCATCGGCTTCCTGCGCGAGACGACCGAGCGGCGGCGCATCGAGGACGCGCTGCGTCAGTCGCAGAAGATGGAGGCGGTGGGCCAGCTCACCGGCGGCATCGCTCACGACTTCAACAACATGCTCACGGTGATCGCCGGCAATCTCGAGCTGCTCGAGGGCAAGCTCGGCGACGAGCCTCGCCTGCTGCGCCTGGTGACTTCGGCCGCGCTGGCGGCGAGCCGCGCCGAGAAGCTGACGCAGCAGCTCCTCACCTTCTCGCGCCGCCAGCAGTTGCGCTCGCAGCCGATCGACTTCAATCAGATCGTCATCGGCATGGACGACCTGCTGCATCGTACCGTGGGCGAGCATATCGAGATCCGCAAGCAGCTCGCCGCCGAGCTGTGGCCGGCCTTGGCCGATCCCAACCAGATCGAGACCGCGCTCCTCAACCTCATCCTCAACGCGCGCGATGCCATGCCCGGCGGCGGCCACATCACCATCGAGACCGGCAATACCGAGGTAGCGTCGGGGCATCGCGAGTTCTCGCCCGGCGCCTATGCGATCCTGTCGGTGACCGACACCGGCCAAGGCATGTCCGACGAGGTTCTGGCGCACGTCTTCGAGCCGTTCTTCACCACCAAGGAGGTCGGCAAGGGCACCGGGCTCGGCCTGTCGCAGGTCTATGGCTTCGTCAAGCAATCCGCCGGCCACGTCAAGGTCGAGAGCCGCCTCGGCGGCGGCACGACCGTGCGCCTCTATCTGCCGCGGGCCGAGGGCGCCGTCGGCACTTCCGACGGCATGCCGATGCGCGAGCAGCAGTATCGCGGCAGCGAATGCGTCCTCGTGGTCGAGGACGACCACGGCGTCCGCGACTTCGCCGTCTCGGTACTGCGCGAGCTCGGCTATCACGTGCTCGAGGCGGCCAATGGTGATGCCGCGCTCGACGTTCTGGACGCCAGCCCGGGCATCGATCTTGTGTTCACCGACGTGGTCATGCCCGGCGCGTTGAGCGGCGCCGACCTAGCCAAGGCGGCGCTCGAGCGTCGGCCGCAGCTGCGGGTGCTCTTCACCTCGGGCTACACCACGCGACTCGTCGAGAAGGAGTGGCCGGATCGGACGCTCGAGCTGTTGCGTAAGCCTTACCGCTCGATCGACCTGGCCGCGCGCGTTCGCGCCGTGCTCAACGGCGCCTCGACAGCGGCCCAGTAGGGCATCGCGCGGTGATCGCGCGACCCATCTCTCGGCTTCCTTCACGCTTTGCTTGACAACGCCTGGTCGCGGCCTTAACGCGTTGCTTGCTGCGTCGGTGCTCGGCGCGGCGCCGCCGCGCTTCGGCGACAGCTTTCGGGTGTCGCGTCATGTCTCGCTGCAAGAAGCATGTGAAGGTCCCCGGCCGTCTCGTCATTGTCGGGTTCGGCAGCATCGGCCAGGGAGTGCTGCCGCTGCTCCTGCGCCACCTCGACATCGCCCCCAGCCAAGTGACCATCGTCACCGCCGAGGAGCGCGGCCATGGCGAGGCCGATGAGAACGGTGTCCGCTTCATCGTCCACCCGCTGACGCCGGAGAATTACGCTGCGGTGCTCGACCCGCTGCTCGGCAAAGGCGATTTCCTGCTGAACGTTTCCGTCGAGGTGTCGAGCGTCGCGTTGGCCGAACTGTGCCGCGGCAAGGAAGCGCTTTATCTCGACACCTGCATCGAGCCGTGGCCGGGCGGTTATACCGACCCGACACTGCCGCCCTCGCTGCGCACCAACTACGCCCTGCGCGAGGGCGCGTTGGCGTTGCGCGAGGGGCAAGGCAAGGCGCCGACCGCGGTTCTTACCCACGGCGCCAACCCGGGCATGGTCTCGCATCTGGTGAAACAGGCGCTGCTCAACATCGCCGCCGACACCGGGCTCGAGGCGGCGAAGCCCAAGACGCGCGCCGAGTGGGGCGCGCTCGCCGAGCGGCTCGGCATTCGCTCGATCCACATCGCCGAGCGCGACACCCAGGTCTCGCCGCAGCCGAAGAGGCCCGGCGAATTCGTCAACACCTGGTCGATCGACGGCTTCGTCAGCGAGGGCGAGCAACCCGCCGAGCTCGGCTGGGGCAGCCATGAGCGCCATTTTCCCGCCGATGGCGGGCGCCACGAATTCGGCTCCGGCTGCGCGATCTATCTGAACCGGCCGGGCGCCTCGACGCGCGTGCGCACCTGGACCCCGCTCGAAGGGCCGTTCCTCGGCTTCCTCATCACCCATGGCGAGTCGATCTCGATCGCCGACTATTTCACCGTGCGAGACGGCGATACGGTGCGCTACCGCCCCACCGTTCACTACGCCTATCATCCCTGCGACGCCGCCGTGCTGTCGATCCACGAGCTCGCCGGCAAGAACTGGGCGCTGCAGGAGCGCAAGCGGCTGATGGTCGACGAGATCAGCCGCGGCATCGACGAGCTCGGCGTGCTGCTGATGGGCCACATCCGGGGCGCCTACTGGTACGGCTCGCAGCTGTCGATCGAGGAGGCGCGGCGGCTCGTCCCCTACAACAATGCAACGAGCTTGCAGGTCACAGCGGCCGTGCTCGCCGGTGTGGTGTGGGCCATCGAGAACCCACGCGCCGGTATCGTCGAGCCCGACGAAATGGATTTCGAGCGCTGCATGAAAATCATGCGGCCCTATCTCGGCAAGATTGTCGGCGCCTATAGCGACTGGACGCCGTTGCGCGACCGCGGGCACCTGTTCCCGGAAGATCTCGACACCGACGATCCGTGGCAGTTCAAGAACTTCCGCGTCGTTTGAGGAGTCGCGGCGCCGCCGCATGAATTCCCGCCCGCTGCCGGTGTTATCCCCCATGGACATGGAGGAATCATCATGCGCGGAACGGGTTGGGTGCTTGCGGTCGTCCTTGCCGGCGGGTTGGGAGCGGCCGTGCCGGCCGCGGCAAAGTCCGTCGATCTCGCCCTCGTTCTCGCGGTCGATGTCTCCGGCAGCGTCAACAACGAGCGCTTCGAGCTGCAGCGCCGCGGCTACGCCGAGGCTTTCGCCAGCCGCGAGGTGATGGAGGCCATCGCCGCCGGCGAGAACCACGCCATCGCCGTCACGCTGGTCGAATGGTCGGGCGCGGGCCATCAGCGCCAGATGGTCGGCTGGACGCTCGTCGAGGATGCCGCCTCCGCCGAATCCTTCGGCAGCGCCCTCGCCGAGGCATCGCGCGCCTTCTCCGATTGGACCTCGATCAGCGGCGCGATCGATTACGCGGCGGCGCTGTTCGCGGAGGCGCAGGTCGACTCGATGCGCCGCGTCATCGACGTCTCCGGCGACGGCATCAACAACAACGGCCGCTCGGTAACCGAGGCGCGCGACGCGGCGGTCGATGCCGGCATCACCCTGAACGGGCTGCCGATCCTCACCGAGTATCCCGATCTCGACGCCTATTACCGCGACAACGTCATCGGCGGCCCCGGCGCATTCGCGTTGGCCGCAAGCGATTTCAGCTCCTTCGGCGCCGCCATCCTGGGCAAGCTGGTGCGCGAGATCGCCGGCACGGCAGGGGCAACGACAGTCGCCTTGGCCGCGTCTCCTTGAGCCGCCCTAGCAAACCTCACGACGCTGTCTCCACCTCGCTCCGCGATCGCGCTCGGTTCGATGAACTGGAAGCCGGCCCGCGGGCGCGTGGCGCGTCAAGCGGCATGGATCAGCACGATCTCGTCATCGACGATGCGGATCGCCACCGGCTTGAGACTTTTCCCGGCGCACGGACCCTGAACGCAGAAGCCGTCCGCGACGCGGAACAGCGCGCCATGCGTGGCGCAGAGCAAATGCTCCCCGGCGCGGTCGAAGAAGCGGTCGGGCAGGAAATTGAGCGGCGTGCCTATATGCGGGCAGGCATTCTCATAGGCGTGGAGCACGCCGCGCCGGCGCACCACGAACACCATCTGCAGATCCGGGCCCGAGCCGAAGCGGAAGCTGCGCCCGGCGCCTTCGGGTATTTCCTCGGCGCGGCAGAGCCGCTGTCCGCTCACGCGGGGACGCCGGCCATCTTGCAGATGATGCGCCATTCCTCGGCCGCGACCGGCACGACGGAAAGCCGCGACTGCCGCACCAGCGCGAGATCGCCGAGCTTGGGCTCGGCCTTGATTGCCGCCAGCGTCACCGGCTTCTTCACCGGCTGCAATGGGCGCACATCGACCATGACGAAGCGGCCCTGCTTGTCGCCGGGATCGGGATACGCCTCTTTCACGATCTCGACGATGCCGACGATCTCCAGCCCCTCGCTCGAGTGGTAGAAGAAGGCGCGGTCGCCGTTCTTCATGGCCTTCAGATTGTTGGCGGCTTGGAAGTTGCGCACGCCGCTCCAATTCGTGCGCCCGTCCTTCACCAGCTGGTCCCACGAATATGCCGACGGCTCCGACTTGAGCAGCCAGTAACGCATGATCGCCTCGCTTTGGTCGGTGGCGAAGCCTAACCCAAGCGCGCGATGAGGAACAGGCGGCGGAAGGGGAACAGCGTCTTGCCGTCGCGGCGCCGCGGGTAGGCCTGGCGCAGCTTGGCGCCGTAGGCGGCGACGAAGGACGCGCGCTCGCCTGGCGCCAGCGCCTCGAGCAGCGGCCTGAGCGCGGTGCCGCGCACCCATTCGAGCACCGCATCCCCGCCGGTCAGGACGTGCAGATAGTCGGTCTCCCACAGGTCGATGTCGGCCGCCAGCGGCGCTAGCAGGTCGTAATAGGCCTCGGGCGGCATCACCGGCTCGCGCCGCAGCACCGTGGCGCTGCCGAGCACCGGCGCGAGCCGCTCGGCCCACGGGCCTTGCGTTGCCGTCTCGCGCATCAGGCGATGCGAATCCTGGTCGAAATTGCGCGGCATCTGCACCGCCAGAATGCCACCGGGCGCGAGTTGGCGCAGCAGATGCGGGAGCAAGCGCTCGTGCTCGTCGAGCCATTGCAGCGTCGCGTTGGAGAAGATGAGCGCGCCCGGCGCCGGCGCCGACCACCGCGCGATGTCCGCCTCGACCCAATGGATCGGCGCCGGCTCGGCCGCCGCCTTGGTCAGCATCTCGCGGGAGCGGTCGATGGCGCTGAGCGCGCGATCGGGCCACCGCGCCGCCATGGCGCGGGCATGGACGCCGGTGCCGCAGCCCAGCTCGTAGAGCGGCCCAGGCGGCAGCTCGCCGATACGCGCGAAGAGCTCGAAGCCGGGCCGCAGCCGCTCGTCGCCGAATTTCAGATAAAGCGCCGGATCCCACGCCATCGCCGCCCTCGCTGCTCTGTCTAATATCATCGGTGATAGCCGATCATGTTGAATCTCGCGAGAGATGATGGTCCAGTGAGGGGACTAATAACATTATTTATCTGTATAATATGCAAGTTTGACAAGCTGGTGAACGGTAATTAGATTGATATCACAGCGCCGAGTTGAGGCTCAGCTTGCGGGCGTTTTAGAAGTGCGGCTAAAGCGAGGTGAGGCGAGAGATGAAGGTCAAGGGCGCGCCGTCCAAAGTCGAAGAGGTGAAGCAGGAGAGCCGTGGCTTGCGCGGCGATCTCGCCGCGGGCCTTGCCACTCCGGCGCCCGCCTTCGACGACGACGGCTACAGCCTGCTCAAGTTCCACGGCATCTATCAAGGCTACGACCGCGATACCGCGACCGAGCGCAAGCAGCAGGGGCTCGAGAAGGAGCACCAGTTCATGGTGCGCGTCCGCATCCCCGGCGGGCGCCTGACCGCGGCGCAGTACTTGGCGCTCGACGACCTCGCCGACCGTTATGCGAACGGCACGCTGCGCATCACCACGCGCCAGAGCATCCAATATCACGGCGTCATCAAGCGCGACCTCAAGGAGACGATCGCCGGGATCAACCAGGCGCTGCTGACGACGCTGGCGGCCTGCGGCGATGTGGTGCGCACCGTCACCACCGTGGCGGCGCCGATCCGCGACGCGGCGCATACGCGCCTGGAGGAGGATGCGCGCCGGCTCTCGACGCATCTGCTGCCGCAGAGCAGCGCCTATCACGAGATCTGGCTCGACGGCGAGCACGTGGCCGGCACGGATGAGGAGAGCCTCTATGGCTCGACCTACCTGCCGCGCAAATTCAAGATCGGCCTCGCCTTGCCCGAGGACAATTCGGTCGATGTGCTGACCAACGACCTCGGCATCATCGCGCTTTACGAGGGCGATCGGCTCGCCGGCTACAATTTCGCGCTGGGTGGCGGGCTCGGCATGACCCACAACAATCCGCGCACATATCCGCGCCTGGCGACGCCGGTCGCCTTCGTTGCTCCCGAGGATCTCGCCGAGGCGGCGGCGGCGGTTGTGAAGCTTCACCGCGACCATGGCGACCGCTCCGACCGTCGCCATGCGCGCCTCAAATACCTTATTGCCGAGCGCGGCGAGACTTGGGCCAAGGCGCAGCTCGAGCTTTACCTCGGCAAGCCGCTCGAGGCGCCGCGGGCGATGCCGCCATTCCGCGTCAAGGACCATCTCGGCTGGCACGAGCAGGGCGATGGCAGGCTTTATCTGGGCATCCCCGTGGCGAGCGGCCGCATCGTCGATGTCGCCCGGGGCAGCCGCCTGCGCACGGCGCTGCGGCGGATCATGGAGCGCGTCGCGCCCGATCCGATCCTGACGCCGCAGCAGGACATTATCCTCAGCGATGTCGCGCCCGCCGACCGCCCGGTCGTCGAGGCCATCCTCGACGCGCACGGCGTCACTCGCGCCGAGAGCCTGACGCCGGTGCAGCGCTGGGCGCTCGCCTGCCCGGCACTGCCGACCTGCGGCCTCGCGCTCACCGAGGCGGAACGCGTGCGTGAGCCGCTGCTCGACGGCATCGCGCAGGAGCTTGGGCGCTTTGGGCTCGAAGGCGAGCGGCTCAGCATCCGCATCACCGGCTGCCCCAATGGCTGCGCCCGCCCCTATGCCGGCGACATCGGCATCGTCGGCCGCATGCCCGGCTTCTACGCGCTTTATGTCGGCGGCGATTTCGAGGGCACGCGGCTGAGCTTCGCGCTGGTCGACCGCGTGCCTTACGCGCAAGTGGCCGAGCGCCTGGGCCTGTTGTTCGCGCTGTTCGCCGCCGAGCGCCTCGTCGGCGAAGGTTTTGGCGATTTCTGCCACCGCGCGGGGGCCGAGCGGCTCAAGGCCGCGCTCGGCGCGGCCCGGCTCAAGGAGGCTTCGTGATGCTCCCGATGGTTCTCGACCTGACGCGGCTGAGGCTCGTCCTCGTCGGCAACGGTGCAGCGGCGGAGCGGCGGCTGGCGCTGCTCGACGAAGCCGGCGCCGCCGACCTCTCGGTCTATGCCGACGACCCTTCGCCGAGCCTCGCCCATGCTGCCGGCAGCCGGCTCGTGCGCCGGCTGCCGAGCGCGCAAGAGCTCGCCGCCGCGCGCATGGTCTTCATCGCCGAGCGCGCCGCACGCCAAGCCTGCGACCTCGCCGCGACGGCGCGCGCGGCGGGCGCGCTGGTCCATGTCGAGGATGAGCCGGCGCTGTGCGATGTGCACGCGCCGGCCACGCTGCGCCGGGGCGAGTTGCTCATCGCCGTCTCCACCGGTGGTCAGAGCCCCGCCCTGGCCGTGCAAGTGAAACGTTTCCTCGGCGCTCTCTTTGGTACAGAATGGCAGCAGCGCCTCGACGAGCTGGCCGCGCTTCGGCACGGCTGGCGCGAAGGCGGCGCCGATTCAGAGACCGTTGCCCGCTGGACCGAGGAATGGGTCGGCCGGCAGGGCTGGCTGGCGCCGAACGGCGCGACGGGTGGCGAGAGATCGCTCGCTGCTGCCCGCTCCGCCGCAGCGCTGGACGCGATCTTTGCATCGAGACACTGAGCGGCGAATATAGACAAATAAGGAGGAGAGCATGGCATTGCAGATTGGCGACGTGGCACCGGATTTCGAGGCCGACACCACGCAAGGTCGTATCCGCTTCCACGATTGGATCGGCGATTCCTGGGCGGTGCTGTTCTCGCATCCCAAGGATTTCACGCCGGTATGCACGACCGAGCTCGGCTACATGGCGCGCATCAAGCCGGAATTCGACAAGCGCAACACCAAGATCATCGGGCTCAGCGTCGACGGCACGCAGGACCACAGCCGGTGGGCCAACGACATCAAGGAAACCCAGGGCACCGCGCCGAACTACCCGATCATCGGCGATCCCGAGCTCAAGGTGGCGAAGCTCTACCAGATGCTTCCCGCCAGCACATCGGGCGACGCTTCCAAGCGCACGCCAGCCGACAATCAGACGGTACGCAACGTCTTCGTGGTCGGGCCGGACAAGAAGATCAAGCTGATCCTCGTCTACCCGATGACGACCGGGCGCAATTTCGACGAGGTGCTGCGCGTCATCGATTCGCTGCAGCTGACCGCGAAGCACCGCGTGGCAACGCCGGTCAACTGGAAGCCGGGCGACGATGTGATCATCGCCGGCTCCGTGTCGGACGACGAGGCCAAGAAGATCTACCCGCAGGGCTGGAAGGCGCCGCGGCCCTATCTGCGCATCGTGCCGCAGCCAGGCGGCTCGCGCTGAGCCGCGCATTTTGCTGGGCCACAGCGAAACGGCCGGCGGCAACGCCGGCCGTTTTTTCACGCGGCCACCGGGTGCAAAGAATTCCGTAGAAAACGCGCAAAATTCACGACAATAGACGCGCGACTTTCACTCGAGAATCGGCCGCGACTCGCCGTTTATTTTACTCGGATTTAACGGGAACCCCGTACCATGCTCGCACGACGCGGGAGGCCCCAATGACCGATTTGGCATCGACGCTCCTCCACGACGACGACAGCAGCGCATACGCTTTCGTGACCGCGATCGCAATCGGCATCGCCACCTTGCTTGCCGGCATCGTCAGCATCATTCCGCCCCATTTCGCGGCGGCCGCGGATGTGCCCTCTTTGGCCCAGTTCTATCTCTGAACTTTAGTCTCGCGCGAGACGGCCGCGGCCTGGAGCGGGATCCCCTCACCCCTCTGGCCGCGGCCACTCTTTTCAGCGCAACGCGTAATCCGCCTGATCTTCGTAGATGGCGCCGCTCTTCGTCAGATAGCTCGCGATCAGGCTGAACCGATCGACGGCGAAAGGCTCGGCACGAAACAGCGCGTGCTCCTGGATGTAGGCTCGGAGCCGCGCCTCCGAGGCGCCCTTCAAGCGCGCGAGGGTGACGTGTGGCGCATAGCGACGCGGCTCGGGCTCGAGGCCGAGCCGCACCAGCGCGCTCTCCACCTTGTCGCGCAGATGCAGCAGCGCCGGGTTCTTCTCGACGCCGGCCCATAGCATGCGATCGCCGAACTGGCCGACCCCGGTCAGCACGAGGTCGAAAGGCTTGGCGTGGATGCGCGCCAGCGCCGCATCGATGTCGCCGGCCATGCCCTCGTCGACCTCGCCGATGAAGCGCAGCGTCACATGGTAGTTGCCAGGATCCACCCAGCGGGCGCCCGGCACCCCCGCCGAGATGAGCGACAAGCGAAGCTTGGTCTCGGGCGGCAGCGCAATGCCGACGAACAGGCGAAGCATGGCGTGGGCCTGTCACAAGAACAGCGCGAGGACGCCGGTGTAGCCGTACAGCCGGTCATGCGCGATCTCGCCATTGCCGAAGAATCCGGCGAGGGGAAAGGCGCCGAGCGCGTCGCGAATCATGCGCGGCTCGTGCGAGGATTCGCCGAACAGGTTCGGACCGCGCGCGACGCAGCTGAAATAGAGCCCGGCGCGCGGCGTGCCGCCGGCGCGACGCTTGAGATCGACCAGCATGCGCTGGAGATCGGTGGTGGCACTCGCCGGGTCGCGACGGCAGAACAGCACGGGATCGCCGCTCGACACCTTGTGCCCGACGGCGAGCCATTGCCGCTGCACGTCGATGGCGACGAGATTGCGCACGACATAATCGCCGGTGTCGGAGCCGGCGACGGGGAAAGCGGCGAAGACGAGGCCGGCGACGCGCTTCAGGTCGCGCGACAGCAGTTCGCCGATATCCTCCTTGAAGACCTCGAGCGCCGGGCGGTCCTCGATCGCCATGATGATGTTGTCGCGCGCCCCCGTGATGCGCCGCGCCGGACCGATCGGCGAGCAGCCCTGGGTCAAGCCGGTGATCACGGGAATGTCGGGCGACAGCAGCACGCCGGAGAGGCCCCCCTCGACGACGCGGCCGGCGACCTGCACCGGCGCACTGGCAGCTGCGGCGATGCCGCCGACGAGAAAGAGCGACGCCTCGCGCGCCAGCGTGGCGATGGTGGCGGCAGAGGCCGCGTCGCGCGGATCGCCATGGACGATGCCGAGCATTGGCCGCACGCGCCTCAGCCACTCACTCTGCAGGACGGTGGGGCCGTGCGCGCCCGCGGATTGCGGCCCGAACAGTTCGTACCCGCCCCGCGGCAGCGCGGCAACCAGCACGACGAGCGCCGGCGCGCCGAAATACTCCTGCCCGGTGGCGCAGACGCCCAAGCCGACGCTGCCGACCCAGTCGGCAATGTGGGTGCGTTGCCGCAGGAACGGGAGAATGTTGGGAAGATCGCCGGCGAGTGCGTCGCTGGCGTAGAGGAAACCGAGATTGGCACCTTCGGGCAGCGGGCTCAGCTGGTCGGCGCAGGAGGCCGCCGCCGCGGCCCAGCCATCGGCGGTCGCATGCGCGGCGACAAAGCGCGTGGTCGGCGCGCCACTCATCCCTGCGCCGCCTTGTCTGCCAGGAGGTGCGCGACGAGAGGCGCGATGCGCTCGGCGATGATGTCGGCGCCGCGCGCCGTAGGGTGGAGCCCATCGCTCTGGTTGAGCGCCGGATCGAGCGCGACGCCGTCGAGGAAGAAGGGATAAAGCGGGACGTGGTGCTTCGTAGCGAGATCGGGAAAGATCGCGTCGAACTGCGCCTGGTAGCGCCGGCCCCAATTGGGCGGCGCGCGCATCCCCAGCAGCATGACCTTGGCGCCCGCCGCTTTGAGCCGCGTCAGGATCTTGTCGAGATTGGCGTAGGTCAGCTGTGGATCGATGCCGCGCAGCGCGTCGTTGGCTCCGAGCTCGACGAGCACCACGTCGGGGTGATCGGCGAGCGCCCAATCGAGCCGCGCCAGCCCGCCGGCGCTGGTATCGCCGGAGACGCCGCCATTCACCACCTGCGCGTCGACGCCGGCAGCGGCGAGCTTCGCCTGGAGGCGCGCCGGGAAGGACTCCTTGGGCGACAGGCCGAAACCGGCGGTTAGGCTGTCGCCGAGCGCGAGAATCCGTGGCGACGCCTGCGCTTCGCCGCGCGCGCCTGTGGCGACGCCGATCGAGAGCAGCGCGATGAGCGAAAATGCGCGCAACCTGTTGGCGATGTTGACAACGGCGCGGACATCGCCATATCGGCGGAGGATGCGCCGGCCGAGGAGGCATCCGGGCCGTTCCCACACAATTAGAGGTGACATGCAGGCCCCGCCCCGTTCCGACGATCCAATGATCTTGCTCGATGAAGTGCGCCTAACACTGACGAGCGCCGCCGGTCCCGTCAACGTCCTGCGCGGCGTCTCGCTCCGCGTCGGCGCCGGCGAGACGGTGAGCCTGGTCGGCCCGTCGGGCTCGGGCAAGTCGACCTTGATGATGGTGACGGGGGGCCTGGAGCGGCCGAGCGCCGGCCGCGTCGTGGTGGCCGGCGTCGATCTCGGCAAGCTCGACGAGGACGGCCTCGCGCGCTTCCGCCGCGATGCCATCGGCATCGTCTTCCAGTCTTTTCACCTCATCCCCACCATGACCGCGCTCGAAAATGTCGCCATCCCGCTCGAGCTCGCCGGGCGCGGCGACGCGTTCGAGGCGGCGCGCGCCGGGCTGGCCGCGGTTGGGCTGGAGGAGCGCGTGCTGCATTATCCCGGTCAGCTTTCGGGCGGCGAGCAGCAGCGCGTCGCCCTGGCGCGCGCTTTCGTCGCGGCGCCCAACCTGCTGCTCGCGGACGAGCCGACCGGCAATCTCGATACGGCGACCGGGCGGCGCGTCATCGATCTGCTGTTCGAGCTGAGCGCCAAGCACGGCACCACGCTGCTGCTCATCACGCATGACCGCGACCTGGCGCGGCAATGCCACCGCATCGTCCACATGGCGGACGGCCGCATCGTCGAGGCGCCGGAGCAAGCCGGCACGGCCGCCGGCGTCGCCCGGCTGGGCGTGCGCTGAGCCATGCCGACGATGCCGCTCGCCTGGCGGCTGGCGCGGCGTGAGCTGCGCGGCGGGCTGCGCGGCTTCCGCATCTTTCTCGCCTGCCTTGCCCTGGGGGTCGCCGTCATCGCCGGCGTCGGCTCGCTCTCGGCGGCGGTGAGCGCGGGCTTGCGCGCCGACGCGCGCGCCATGCTCGGCGGCGATATCGAGCTGCACCTCGTGCATCGCCCAGCGACGCCGCAGCAGCGCGCATACCTTGCCAAGGACGCCGATGTCTCGGAAGTCGCACAGATGCGCGCGATGGCGCGCACCGAGGATGGCGACGAGCGCGCCCTGGTCGAGCTGAAGGCCGTCGACGGCGCCTACCCGCTCTACGGCGCGGTGACGCTCGACCCGGCGCAGATGCTCGACGCGGCGGTCGCCAAGCGCGACGGCCACTGGGGCGCGGTAGTCGCGCCGGGGCTGCTGACGCGCCTCAAGCTGCATCTCGGCGACCCGGTCCGCGTCGGCGATGCCACCTTCACCCTGCGTGCGATCTTGACGCACGAGCCTGACGCGGCGACCGGCGGCTTCGAGTTCGGGCCACGCATCATGGTTGCGACGCCGGCGCTCGCCGAGACCGGGCTGCTCGCGCCCGGCGCGCTGGTCGGCTACAGCTATCGCCTCAGGCTGCCGCCGGGCGCCGACACGTCCGCCTGGGTCGCCGCGGTCAAATCGGCGTTCCCCGATGCCGGCTGGCGCATCCGCGAGTTCGGCAACGCTGCGCCCAATTTGCAGCGGCTGATCGGCCGCGTCACCGTGTTCATGACCTTGGTCGGCCTCACCGCGCTGCTGGTCGGCGGCGTCGGCGTCGGCAATGCGGTGCGCGGATATCTCGGCGGCAAGACGGCGACGATCGCCACGCTCAAATGCCTGGGCGCGCCCGGGCGCCTCGTCTTCACCGCCTATCTCACGCAGATCCTGGCACTGGCGGCAGGCGGCATTGCCGTCGGCCTGATGCTCGGCGCGCTCACGCCGGCGCTGGCGATGCCGCTGCTCTCGTCCTTTCCCATCACCGCGCGGCTCAGTCTCTATCCCGCGCCGCTGCTGCTCGCCGCGGTGTTCGGCCTGCTCACCACCCTCGCCTTCGCGCTGTGGCCGCTGGCGACGGCGCGCGAGGTGCCGGCGGCGAGCCTGTTCCGCGATCTCGTCGATCCCGCGCCGCGCCGGCCGCGGCTCGGCTATGTCCTGGCCACCGCCGCCGCCGCGCTAGCGCTCGCCGGGCTCGGCATCGTCACCGCTAGCGATCGCTTCACCGCCGCTTGGTTCATCGCCGGCGCGGCCGGCGCATTGGTCGCCTTCCATCTCGTCGCCGCCGGCATCGTGCTGGCGGCGCGTCGTGTTGGCCGCCCGCGCGCGCCACGGCTGCGCCTGGCGCTGGCCAATCTCTACCGGCCGGGCGCGCCCACCGCCGGCATCGTCGCCTCGCTCGGCCTCGGCCTCACCGTGCTGGTGGCCATCGCCCTCATCGAGCGCAATATCGACAGCACCATCGACGAGCGCCTGCCGGAACAGGCGCCGTCCTTCTTCTTCATCGACATCCAGCCCGATCAGGTGGCCGAGTTCGACAAGCTCGTCGCCGCGACGCCGGGCGTCACGCAATTCGCGCGCGTCGCGAGCCTGCGCGGCCGCATCACGCAGCTCAACGGCGTGCCGGTCGAGCAGGCGGTGGTGGCGCCCGAGGCACAGTGGACGATCCAGAGCGAGCGCGGGCTGACCTACGCGGCGACGCCGCCGCGCGGCTCGCGCATCGTCGCCGGCGATTGGTGGCCGGCCGATTATCACGGCCCGCCGCTCGTCTCGATGGATGCCGAGATCGCCCGCGGCATGGCGCTCAAGCTCGGCGACACGATCACCGTCAACGTGCTCGGGCGCGACGTCACCGCCACCATCGCCAATCTGCGCGAGATCGACTGGACCTCGCTCGGCATCAATTTCGTGCTCGTCTTCTCGCCGGGCATGCTCGAAGCCGCGCCGCAGACGCATATCGCCACGGCGCGCACCCGGCCCGGCGACGAGGCAGCGCTCGAGCGCGCCGTCACCGACCGCTTCCCCAACGTCTCCGCCATCGCCGTCAAGGATGCGCTCGCGGCGCTGAGCGAGATCGTGGCCGCGATCGGCACGGCGCTGCGCGCCACCGCAGCGATCACGCTCGCCGCCGGCACGCTGGTGCTGGCGGGCGCGGTGGCGGCGGGACAACGGCGGCGCGTCTACGAGGCGGTGGTGCTCAAGGTGTTGGGCGCGACGCGCAGCGACGTCACGCGCGCCTTCCTCATCGAATACGGCATCCTCGGCCTCACCACCGCGGCGATCGCCGCCGCCCTCGGCACGCTTGCTGCCTATCTCGTGCTGACCCGAGTCATGCACCAGGACTGGACCTTCATGCCGGGCGCCCTGGTGTCGACGGCGGTCATCGCCACTGCGCTGACGCTCGGCATCGGCTATGCTGGGACGTGGAAGGCGTTGGGCGCCAAGGCGGCGCCCTTCCTGCGCAACGAATGAGGGCCGCCATGTCCCGGCTTGCCTCGACGATCGCCCTCTTGCTGCTGGCCGCGCCGGCCCATGCCGAGCGGCCGTCCGATCTGTTCTCGCCGCAGGATACCGAGGAATGGCAGCGCGCCGAGCAAAGCGCGCGCGAGGCGCTCGACAAGCTGATGCGGTCGTTCGATCTCCTGCTGCAGACGATGCCCTATGGCGCGCCGCGCGTCGACGAGGACGGCAATATCGTTATCCCGCGCCAACATCCTCATCCCGTGCCGCCCGGTGGCGGCGGGCAGGACGGTCCGGTGCGCACCTGAGCGGCATTGCGCCACGTCATTGAATTCGTCGGGAATCGTGCCAATATCGTGTTGCGAACCCATAACCCTTCCGAGGTTCTAGGGGGTCATATGTCTTACGATTCAGGTGACCGCTGGACGGCGCGCACGGCGGTGCCGCAAGTCGATGTCGATGTCGGCCTGCGCCAATACATGCTGCGTGTCTACAACTACATGGCGGGCGGCTTGGCGCTCACCGGCATCGTCGCCTATCTGAGCCAGGGCGTCTACCAGCAGTACATCATCGGCACGCCGCTCTACTGGGTGGTGTTGCTGGCGCCGCTGGGGCTGGTGATGGTGCTGAGCTTCGGCATTCAGCGCATGAGCCTCTCGGCCGCGCAACTCACCTTCTGGGCCTATTCGGCCCTGATGGGACTATGGTTCGCGGGCATCTTCCTGCTGTTCACCACCGAGAGCATCGCGCGGGTGTTCTTCATCACCGCGGGAACGTTCGCGGCGATGAGCATCTACGGCTACACCACGCGCAGCGATCTCTCGCGCTTCGGCTCGTTCCTGATGATGGGCCTCATCGGCATCATTCTCGCTAGCTTGGTGAACATCTTCATCGGCTCGTCGGCGCTGCAATTCGCCATCTCCGTGATCGGCATCATCGTGTTCGTCGGCCTCACCGCCTACGACACGCAGCGCATCAAGGAGATGTACCTGGAGAGCGATGGCGCTGTGGTCGCCGGCAAGAAGGCGATCATGGGCGCGCTGGCGCTCTATCTCGACTTCATCAACCTGTTCCTGCTGCTCCTGCAGTTCATGGGCGTGCAGCGGCGCGACTGAGCGCACGCGACGCTACGGCCTCGAGGACCCGCGCCAAGCGCGGGTCCTTTTTTGTGTGCAGCGCCGGTCACGACTTGCCGTAAACCGGCACGACCGCGCCGCGCGTCACCTTGTTCTCGGGCGAGGCCAGGAACAGGATCGTCGCGGCGACTTCCTCGACCTTGGGCCACAGCGCGAAATTCGCCTTCGGCATGTCCTTGCGGTTGGCAGGCGTGTCCATGATCGACGGCGCTACGGCATTCACGAGGATGCCGTCGCCGACCACCTCCTGCGCCAATGCCCCGGTCAGCGCGGCGACACCGGCCTTCGCCACGGTGTAGGCGGTCATCCCGGCGCCGAGGCGCGGCTCGAGCGCGGGGCGCGACGCGACATTGACGATGCGGCCGCCGCCCGTGCCCTTCATCGCCCGCACCGCGGCGCGGCAGCACAGGAAGCAGCTCACGAGGTTCGTCTCGAGCTGCGCCGCCAGCGCCGCCTTGTCGGTCTCGGTGATCGGCGCCATGGCGAAGCCGCCGGCGATATGGATGGACGCCCAGAGCGGCGCGATGCCGCCATAGAGGCGCGCCACCGCCGCCTCGTCCGCCAGGTTCGCGCCGGCGATGAGCGTCAGGCGCTCGTGCCGGCGGTGCGGGAAGCGCTCCGCCTCGGCCTCGTGGATGTAAGGCACATGGCACAACGCGCCCGCCTCGAGCAGTGCGGCGACCACGGCGCCGCCGAGTGCGCCGGTGCCGCCGGTGACGACGACATGCTTGTCGCGGTACTCCATCGCCATTCTCCCGCTGGATCATTGCTTGCGAGGCCCCAGCTTACGCCGCATCGCGCCCGATTCCGAGCGGCGCGATGCGGCGCGCCTCGCAAAAGCGGAACCTTGCCCTTTGCGAGGCCGTTTTTTTGGCAGCGCCGTCCTCTCCTGGGGAGATTTCCTGATGCCTGATACCGCGTACGCCGATCGGCGAAATGTCGGCGAAGTGGAGCGCGCCGCGTCCGGGCTCGGCGGCACGGCGCTGTTGGGCTATGGCCTGGCGCGTCCCTCCGCGCTCAACACGCTGCTCGCCATCGGCGGCGCGCTGCTGCTGGGACGGGCGCTCACCGGCCATTGCAGCCTCTATCGCGCGCTCGGCATCGACACTCGCGACGCTGGCGCGGCGCGGCCACGCGAGACCCACGGCTACGGCAAGGGCGGCGGGCACTCGATCGCCGACGAAGTCGAGCGCGCCTCGGAGGGGAGCTTCCCCGCGAGCGACCCGCCTTCATGGACCCCGCACCGCGTCGGCAGCCCGGCGGGTGCGGAATGAGCCGCGGCTAAAGTGCGGCCTGCGGTTTGCGGAAACCTCGCCGCCTCAAAAATCGCTGCAGCGACCGTTGTGCTCCCAATCGCCGTAGCGCGTCGGCTCCGGCCCTTTGGGGCCGCCGATCTCGCGCGCCGTCGCCGGCGCGCCGCGAGATTTGGGCTCCTCTCGCGGCGGTTCTCTTGCGCCTGGCGGCTCGGACGGGCTCTTGCGGTCAGCCATCGCTACTGATATGCGCTTGCTCGTCTGCCTTGCCAAGGCTTGACGACGGTCGCGGCGCGCGCCAGCTATGCAGGAACAGGACCGTTTGGCCATGACCAACCTTCTCCGCACCGGCGTGCTTCTCGCGGTGCTCACCGCGCTCTTCATGGGCGTCGGTTATCTGATCGGCGGCAGCGGCGGCATGATGATCGCGCTGCTCGTCGCCTCGGCGACGAATCTGTTCGCCTACTGGAATGCCGATCGCTTGGTGCTGTCGATGTATGGCGCGCGGCCGATCGCGCGCGCCGACGCGCCGCGGCTTTATGACCTCGTCGCCGATCTCGCCGGTCGTGCCGGCATCCCCATGCCGCAGCTCTATCTCATCGACGGCGCGCAGCCCAACGCCTTCGCCACCGGCCGCGATCCGCATCACGCCGCGGTGGCCGTCACCAGCGGACTGCTCAACGCGCTCGACGAGCGCGAGGTGGCCGGCGTCATCGCCCACGAGCTGTCGCATGTCATTCATCGCGACACGCTCACCATGACGATCACCGCGACCATCGCCGGCGCGATCAGCATGCTCGCCAACTTCGCCTTCTTTTTCGGCGGACGCAGCGGCGAGCGCAATTCGCCGCTCGGCGGCGGCGGCACGGTGCTCGCGGCGATCCTCGCGCCCGTCATGGCCTTGCTGGTGCAGATGGCGATCTCGCGCACCCGCGAGTACGCGGCGGATCGCAGTGGTGCCGAGATTTCCGGCAATCCGCTGTGGCTCGCCTCGGCGTTGCGCAAGATCGAGGTCATTGCGCGAGGCACGGCAGTGCCCGAAGCCGAGCGCAACCCTGCCACCGCGCATCTCTTCATCGTCAACCCGCTGCACGGCGCCAGCCTTCAGAACCTGTTCGCGACGCACCCCTCGACCGAGGAGCGCGTGCGGCGGCTAGAGGCGATGGCGGCTTCCGCCGGTGCTCGTGTCGACCCAGCGGGCCCATGGGGCGCCCGACCGCGCGGCCTTGCCTGATCAAACCGGACGCGGAACAATTGCCGGAGTCCGGCGTTTGCCGACACCACCGGAACCTTGGGGTACGGATCCTTTGGTAGTACATTCAGCAACAACCCAGACGGCTCCTGCCACCGCACGCAGCGTCGCCATCGATCTGATCGGTGCGGTATTGCGCCGTAAGCGACCGCTCGACGACGCGATCGAGGATAATGGCGAGATGTCGGGCCTGCCCGCGCGGGACCGCGCCTTTGCCCGCCTCCTCGTCGCCACCGTGCTGCGGCGCCTTGGCCAGATCGACGCGCTGATCGCGCATTGCCTCAACACGCCGCTGCCGCCGCGCGCGGCCATGGTGCACGACATGCTGCGGCTGGGCATCGCGCAGCTGCTGTTCCTGCGCACGCCGCCGCATGCCGCTGTCGCAACCACGGTCGATCTCGCCGAGCTGCGCGGCTTCATCTCGCACAAGGGGCTGGTCAATGCCGTGCTCCGCCGCCTGAGCCAGGAAGGCCCCGGGCTCGTGGCGCAGCAGGACGCGGCGCGGCTCGACACCCCCGACTGGCTGTGGCGCGGCTGGAGCCAGGCCTATGGCGAGGAGCGCACACGTGGCATCGCGCTCGCCCATCTCAAGGAGGCGCCGCTCGACCTCACCGTGCGGAGCGACCCGGCGACTTGGCGCGACCAGCTCGAGGCGATCCTCTTGCCGACGGGCACGCTGCGCCGGACCGGCGGCGGCGCGATCATGAGCCTGCCGGGCTACAGCGACGGCGCGTGGTGGGTGCAGGACGCCGCGGCGGCGATGCCCGCGACGCTCTTCGGCAACATCGCCGCCCAGCATGTCGTTGATCTCTGTGCCGCACCCGGCGGCAAGACGGCGCAGCTCGCCGCCGCCGGCGCGCGCGTCACGGCGATCGACCGTTCGCCGCGCCGGCTCGATCGCCTCAACGCCAACCTCGCGCGCCTGTCCTTCACCGTCGAGAGCTTGGTCGCCGACGCCGCCACGTGGCGGCCGCCGGAGCCGGTGCGCTACGTGCTGCTCGACGCGCCCTGCACCGCCACCGGCGCGATCCGCCGCCATCCCGACGTGCCGCATCTCAAGACGCCCGACGACGTGGCACGGCTCGCCGCGGTTCAGGAGCGGCTGGTGGCCGCCGCCGTCGAGATGCTCGCGCCCGGCGGCACGCTCGTCTTTTGCACCTGCTCGCTCGAGCCGCAGGAGGGGCCGCAGCAGGTGGCGAAGCTGATGGCCCGCGGCGCGCCGGTGACGCGCCGGCCGATCGCGCCGCAAGAAATCGGCGGCCTTGCCGAGTGCCTGACGCCGGAGGGCGATCTGCGCACGCTGCCGAGCCATCTCTCGGAATTCGACGGCATCGACGGCTTCTTCGCCACCCGCCTCGTCCGCACCGCCTGAACAACCGTCGCGGGCGAGGCGCCGCCTTGCGGCCCAACCCGTTCCCTGTTACCAAACGGCATGCAGCAAGCAATACGGATCGCGCCGTCGATCCTCTCGGCCGATTTCGCGCGGCTCGGCGAGGAAGTGCGCGCGGTCACCGCTGCCGGAGCCGATTACATCCATATCGACGTCATGGACGGGCATTTCGTGCCCAACCTCACCATCGGGCCGGGCGTGGTGAAGGCGCTCCGGCCGCACTCGACGCTGCCCTTCGACGTGCATCTGATGATCTCGCCGGTCGATCCGTTCGTGCCGGACTTCGCCGCCGCCGGCGCCGACATCATCACCGTCCATCCCGAGGCCGGGCCGCACCTGCACCGCACGCTGCAGCTCATCAAGTCGCTCGGCAAGAAGGCCGGCGTGTCGCTCAATCCGGCAACGCCGCTCGCGGCCGTCGACAACGTCCTCGACGCCGTCGATCTGGTGCTGGTGATGAGCGTCAATCCCGGCTTCGGCGGGCAGAGCTTCATCACGTCGCAGCTCGACAAGATCCGCGCGCTGCGCCGGCGCATCGACGCGATGGGCCGCGTCATCGACCTCGAAGTCGACGGCGGCATAAACCCCGAGACGGCGCGCACCGCCATCGCCGCGGGAGCCGATGTCCTCGTCGCGGGCACGGCCACCTTCAGTGGCGGCGCTTCCGCCTATGCCGCCAACATCAAGCGCATGCGCGGCGACGGCGCGGCACCCAAAGGCGGTTGATGCGCCTGTCGCGATCGCTGCTCTACGGCTCGGCCCCCTATCATTTGAGTCTTCTCGGCCGTGCGCCGGCGGCGCTGGCGTTGCGGCTCGACCAGCCTTGGCCCGGCGATCCCGCGCGCGGCGCCGCGCTGCTCGCCGGCGCCTTCAGCTTTGCCGGCGAGACGGCGCAGGCGGCGATGCCGCCATGGACCGCGCCGATGCCGACGCAATGGCTCGCCGGCCTGCATGGCTTTTCCTGGCTCGCGGATCTTGCCGCGACCGGCGAGGCGACGGCGGCGCAGGCGGCGCGACGCTGGACCGCCGACTGGCTGGTGCGCTGCGACGCGTGGGACGCCATCGCCTGGCGCGCCGACGTGACCGGCGACCGGCTCTTCGCCTGGATCGAGCACATGGATACGCTCGCCGGCGGCGCGGAAGAGGCCGCCGCGCGCAAGCGTCTCGTCGCCAGCATCGCGCGCCAGGCGCGCCATCTCGCCCGCGTCGCCGCGCGCGAAGCCATGGGCGTGAAGCGCCTCGCCGCGCTGCGCGGCCTGGTCGCGGCCGTGGCGGCGCTCGGCGGCGAGCGCCGGCTCGAGCGCGTGCTGGCGCGCCTCGCGCGCGAGATCGTCGCGCAGATCCTGCCCGATGGCGGCCATGCCGCGCGCAGCCCGGCGGCGCAGCTCGCGGCGCTGCGCTATCTCGTCGACGCCCGCGCCGCGCTACGCGCGCGCCAGGTCGAGGTGCCCGCTGCGCTGCAGTCGGCCATCGACCGCGCTGCGCCGATGCTGCGCTTCTTCCGCCATGGCGACGGCACGCTGGCGCTGTTCAACGGCGCGGATGAAGGCGAGACGGCGCTCACCGACCGCGTGCTGGCGCGCGCCGACGCCAAGGGTCGCCCGCCGCCTTCAGCACCCTATGCCGGCTTCCAGCGCGCGCAAGCCGGCCGCACCCTCGTCCTCGCTGATACCGGCGTGCCCGCCCGGCCGGGCTTCGACGGTGACGCGCACGCCGGCACCCTGTCCTTCGAGATGAGCCATGGCCGCGAGCGGCTGGTGGTCAATTGCGGCGGCTACCAGCGCACCAGCTCTGACTGGCGCAACGTCGCGCGCGCCACCGCCGCCCATTCGACGCTGATCGTCGCCGACACCAATTCCTCGGAGATCGGCGCTCATGGCGGCCTCGGCCGCTGCCCGACGCATGTCCCTTGCGAGCGCATCGAGGATGGCGGCAGCCATTGGGTGTCGGCGAGCCATGACGGCTATCAGCCGGTGTTCGGCCTGACCCACGCCCGGCAGTTCTTCGTTGCCGCCGACGGCGAGGATTTGCGCGGCGAGGACCGGCTGACCGGACCGGCGGGACGGAGCTTCGCAATCCGCTTCCATCTCCACCCGCAGGTGCAGGCCTCGCTGACGCAGGACGGCGCCGCGGCGCTGCTGCGGCTGCCGAGCGGCACGGGCTGGCGCTTGCGCGCCCAGGGCGCGGTGATGAGCCTCGCCGAGAGCGTCTATCTCGGCGGCGGCGATGTGCGGAAATCGCAGCAGGTGGTGCTCGACGGCCACGTCGGCAGCGGCGGGGCGACCGTCAAATGGGCGCTCCGCCGCGAGGCAAAGAAGCCGGCCGAGGACGGTGACAGCCAGAGCTGACGCTGGCGCAAACCCGTCAGCGATCCACGTGGCGCGAGCCGGGACCGCGCACGATGACGACGCCCTCGAGCGTGGTTTCGACGCTCGGCCGCTCCTCGACCGCGGAGTGCCGCGGCAGCTCCAGCGCGGCTGGCGGGCCGCTCAGCACGACCACTGGCGGCGTGCCGGAAGCGAACCCGGGCATGACGTCGCCGTCGAAGAATCCGCCCGGAAAGACGACCGGACTGCCGAGGGCAAACGGACCGAGCAAGGGGTGATGGCGAAAGAAGTCGTGTCGCAGGAACGGCCCTTGCACATGGCCGTTGGCGGCAACGTTCGGCGATCGAGGGGTCATGTTGTTCGCGGCGGCGGGCAGCGTGCTCGCCGCGGTCACGCCCGCGCCGAGCACCAGCATGCAGATCCAACGACGCATCGCGCATTTCCTCCCAGGGACGTCCTATCGACGACGCTCGGGAAGCAAAAACCGCCGACAAATTGCCGTCTGGCGGTAAGGCCTTCCCGCGCTCTCTGGCAACGCTCCAAAACGATGGTACAGCTTCGCCAGGAAGCCAAGCGGGATTCGCCGTCACCAACGCATTTTGCGGGTCCCTGGACGCCCGGCGCGCCGCTTGATCGCCCCCGTCCATCGCATTATCGTCGCTTCCCTTGCTCGCCGGGGTGAAGATGGCCGCTGACACGCTCCGCCCGATCGCCCGGGCGCTCCTCTCCGTCTCCGACAAGACCGGCATCATTCCCTTCGCCCAAGCCCTGGCGGGGCGCGGCGTCGAGCTGCTGTCCACGGGCGGCACGGCAAAGGCGCTGGCGGAGGCGGGCCTCAAGGTCGTCGAGGTTGCCGATGTGACGGGCTTCCCCGAGATGCTCGATGGCCGCGTCAAGACGTTGCACCCGGCGATCCATGGCGGCCTCCTTGCCCTGCGCGACCGGCCGGAGCATGAAGCGGCGCTCGCTCGGCATGGCATCCGCCCGATCGATCTGCTGGCGGTCAACCTCTATCCCTTCGTCGCCACCGTGGCGCGCAGCGCGCCCTACGAGGAATGCGTTGAGAACATCGATATCGGTGGCCCGGCACTGATCCGCGCCGCGGCGAAGAATCATCAGGACGTGACGGTGGTGATGGAGCCCGACGATTATGGCGCTGTGCTCGAGGAGATGGCGCGGACCAACGGTGCGACCAGCCTGGCGCTGCGCCGGCGGCTGGCCGGCCTCGCCTATGCCCGCACCGCCGCTTACGACGCCGCCATCGCCGCGTGGTTCGCTGCACAGCAGGGCGAGACCTTTCCGCCGGTGCTGGCGTTGGCCGGCCGCCTGAGCCAGCGGCTGCGCTATGGCGAGAACCCGCATCAACAGGCGGCCTTCTACACCGGCGGCGACATGCGCCGCGGCGTCGCCACGGCGGAGCAGATCCAGGGCAAGGAGCTCAGCTTCAACAATCTCAACGACACCGACGCCGCCTTCGAGCTCGTCGCCGAATTTGCCGAGCCCGCCATCGCCATCATCAAGCACGCCAATCCCTGTGGCGTGGCCATCGCGGCGGATCTGCGTCACGCGTGGGACAAAGCGCTCGCCTGCGATCCCGTGAGCGCCTACGGCGGCATTGTCGCCGTCAACCGGCCGCTCGATGCGGCGACCGCCGAGGCGATCGCCAAGCTGTTCGTCGAAGTGGTGATCGCGCCGGCGATCCTGCCGGAGGCGGAAGCGGCGCTGCGCCGCAGGACGGCGTTGCGCGTGCTCGTCACCGGCGGCATGCCGGACCCCGCCGCGCCGGGCGTGACGCTGCGCTCGCTCGCCGGAGGCTATCTCCTGCAGAGCCGCGACAATGGCGAGGTCGCGGCGGCGCAGCTCAAGACCGTGACTCAGCGCGCGCCGACGCCGCGGGAGGTCGCCGATCTCCTCTTCGCGTTCCGCGTGGCCAAGCACGTCAAGTCAAACGCCATCGTCTATGCCAAGGGCGGCGGCACCGTCGGCATCGGCGCGGGCCAGATGAGCCGCGTCGACAGCGCACGCATCGCGGCGTGGAAGGCTGCCGAGGCGGGCAAGGCGGCGGGCCTCACGGAAAGCCCGGCCCAGGGCGCGGTAGTCGCCTCCGACGCGTACTTCCCCTTCGCCGACGGGCTCGAGGCGGCAATCGCGGCCGGCGCCACCGCGGCGATCCAGCCGGGCGGCTCGGTGCGCGACAACGAAGTCATCGCCGCCGCCGACAAGGCCGGCATCGCGATGGTCTTCACGGGCATGCGCCACTTCCGGCACTAGACTAGGCCTATCTATATGCAGCGCCCGCCATCGACTTCGAGCGCCACGCCGGTGATGAACGCGCCTTCGTCGGAGGCGAGATAGAGCGCGGCGTTGGCGACGTCGCGCGGCGTGGCGAAGCGGCCCAGCGGGATCGACGCCAGGAACTTCGCCCGCAGCTCCGGCGTGTCGCCGCCCATGAAGCGCGGCAGCAACGGCGTGTCGCCGGCCACCGGGCACAGCGCGTTGACGCGGATCTGGTCAGGCGCCAGCTCTTGCGCCATCGCCTTCGACACCATGATCGCCGCGCCCTTCGAGCCGCAATACCAGGTGAGCCCACCGCGCGCGCGGATGCCGGCGGTGGATGCGGTGTTGAGGATGACGCCGCCCTTGCCCTGGCGACGCATCACCGGCACGACGTGAAGCGCCGCCAGGTAGATCGATTTGACATTCACGGCAAAGACGCGGTCGAAGACCGCTTCGGACACGTCGAGCATCGGCCCGTTCGTGTGCGTGATGCCGGCATTGTTGACCATGACGTCGATGCGGCCGAAGCGCTCAAGCGCGCACTTGATCAGCGCGCACATCGCAGCGTTGTCGGACACGTCGGCGCGGACGTAGATCGCGCTGCCCCGGCCCTGCGCCTTCGCGATCGCGGCGGCGACGCGCTCGCCGCCGCGATCGTCGATGTCGTTGACGACGAGCTTGGCGCCTTCCTCGGCGAAGCGCCGGGCGATGCCCTCGCCGAAGCCCGAGCCGCCGCCGGTGACGATCGCCACCTTGCCTTCGAGGCGCATCTTCGTCCTCCCCAATGGTCGTTTTGCCGCGCAGTGTGGCATCGCCCCGCCGCGCGCGCAAAGAAAAGGGGCCGCGCGGGCCCCGTTTTGATGACCTCGATGTGGCGCTCGTCACGGCCCCGTCTGCATCCCGAAGGCGACCTTGACGGCGGGGTCCGCGCCCGCGCGCGACAGCGTCAAGGCATAACCGACCCCATTCGCCACGCGATAAAGGGTGGTGACATCGCCGCTGCTGTCGGCACGCGGCGGGGCATCGGCGGTCGCGACGGTGGCTACGAAAAGCGAGGCCGGCCGGCCGGCGCCGTCGCGGTAGACGATCACCGCGGCGGTGCCCGCGGACCTCGGCACAAGGCGCACGCCACGCAGGCTGAGGCCGACGCGCTCGACCTCCGGCAGCGTCACGGGCGCGCCGATGCGCTCGCTCAAGGATTGCGCAAGGTCAGCGTAGCGCTGGGCGCCGAAATCGCTGGCCCAAGGCTCGTCACCGGTGAACAGGCGATGCGCGCGCTGCGCCTCCGCCACCAGCGCGGCAGGCCCCGCCGCCTCGCGGCCATGGCGGAGCTCGTTGAACCACCAACCCATGGCCGCCGACGCCATCAACAGCGCCAGCGCCGCCGCCGCGACCGTGAGCCGGCGCGATATCGCCGCCGAGCGCCGGCGGCGCAGCAGGGCGAGCATCGGCTCGGGCAGCGGCTCGTCGAGGATCTTGTCGTAAAGCGCGTGCAGGCCGGCGGTTTGCGCGCAGTAGGCCTCGACCAGCGCGGCGGCCTCCGGGTGACGCGCAAGATAAGCGGCGACACGCGCCGCGTCCTTCGGGTCGAGGTAGCCGTCGATGTAAGCGTGGAGATCCTGCTCGCTGGGTGGCCCTTGCTCGCTCATGCGCCCTGCCGCGCTGTCGTCACTACTGTCGGCGGATCCGATCGGCGGCCCGATTTCCGCGCCACACAGCGGTCACTGCTGCCCGGACGCCGGCCAAGGATCGCGCAACCAGGGTTTTTTCTCAAGCCGCGGCCTCTCACGCTCCGCGCGGGGGCTCATGGCTCAAACGAGCAAGTCCAAGATGCGTCGCGGTCAAAGCCAGCGGTTGCGTCGGCGGGGTCATGCGAAAGCGCCAGAAAGCTGTTTGCACAGCGTGTCCCGAGAGCGATGAATGGCTGGTTAAGGGCCACGCTTGGCAGCTCGGAAGAGAACGCGCGTATTCGTGGCCGCTGCGTCCCATGGAAGGGGTCTTCCGTTTGCACCTGCCCCCATGGGATTACATTCTGATACACAAACTTACAAAACCTTACTTCATCCGGGTCACCCAACCGGCGATCCTGTCTTGGCACGGGCCGAGAAACCCCGGAGCGACGCCGCGGGCGGCGCTGGTGGTTTTCGGATAAAGCGGCCCGGCGCTACGGATGGAGGAGAGCGTGGGACGTCTCGACCGCAACGACCTGGACCTGTCGGCGGCGTCGGAGAGCGACACCGCCCTGGCCGCGGCGGCGAGCGCCGTCGCCATCATCGACCGCAGCCGCCTCAGGCGCGAGTGCCTCAAACTGGCGCTCGCCCAGCACAACCCGCATTGGCACATCGCCGAGTTCGCGACGGCCGACGAGCTGTTGCGCATCGTCGCCGCGAGCGAGCAGTTCGACCTGGTGCTGATCTGCGCGGCGACGGCCGAGCATGTCGACCTCAGCCAGCTCGAGCTGGTGCGCCAGGTGCTGCCGCAGACGCCGGTGGTGGTGGTGGCCGAGAACGGCAACCCGCAGCGCGCCCGCGCCATCCTCGGCACCGGCGCGCGGGGCTTCCTGCCGGCCAGCTTGAGCCTCAAGGTGCTGATGGGCGCGCTCAAGCTGGTGCTGGCGGGCGGCGTCTACGTGCCGTCCTCGCTGATCGAGGCGCCGGCGCGGCAGAACGGCT
>Ga0209647_1000340_pt1 | contig 43882 bp, 43 predicted proteins | sample GraSoi_2013_60cm_FD_185827 | JGI IMG/M metagenome (GOLD analysis project Ga0209647, IMG submission 185827) | Grasslands soil microbial communities from the Angelo Coastal Reserve, California, USA - Sample 9_17_2013_60cm (SPAdes) (version 2) | ecosystem: Environmental > Terrestrial > Soil >...
ACTCGCCTCGCTGCTCGAGGCGGGCCTCACCGTCGAGCAGGGATTCAACGCGCTCATCGAGCAGGCCGAGAACGAGCGCATGCGCCAGGTGCTCGCGGCGCTGCGCGGCGAGGTGATCGCCGGCAGTACCATCGCCAAGGCGCTCGAGTCTTTCCCGCACGTCTTCCCCGAGCTCTACCGCACGCTGGTCGCCGCGGGCGAGTCCTCCGGCCAGCTGCCGCGCGTGTTGTCGCGGCTCGCCGATTACCTCGAGGAGCGCCAGCAGTTGCGCGCGAGGCTCGCGCTCGCGCTGATCTATCCGTCGATCGTGCTGGGCGTGGCCCTCGTGGTGGTGGGCGCGCTGCTGGTCTACGTGCTGCCCCAGGTGGTGCAGGTATTCCAGCACGCGCACAAGGACCTGCCGGTCCTCACGCGGGCCTTGATCGCGCTCTCCGCATTCCTGCAGGCGACGTGGGTGGGGTGGTTAGCGCTCTTCGCGGCGCTTGGCGCGGGGCTGCGCATCGCGCTCAAGCGGCCCGCCCCGCGCGCCGCGCTGCACCGCTTCGCGTGGCGCGCACCGCTCCTCGGGCGGGTGCTGCGCCACCTCGATGCCGCGCGCCTCGCCGCCACGCTCTCGATCCTCGTCGGCAGCCGCGTCCCGATCCTGCAGGCGCTCGAGGCAGGGACCGGCGTGATGTCGCTCACTCCGATGCGCGAAGCGCTCGGCACCGCGGCGCGCGGCGTACGCGAAGGCATGCCGCTCGCGCGAGCGCTCGGCGCAACCGGCGCCTTTCCGCCGGTGATGGTGCACCTCATCGCGAGCGGGGAAGCGAGCGGGCGCCTCGACGAGGCCCTGGAGCGCGCCGCACGCCAGCAGCAGAGCGACATCGCCATCCGCCTCGCGGCCTTCACGGCGCTGTTCGAGCCGGCGATGATCCTGTTCATGGGCGGCGTGGTGCTGGCGATCGTGATCGCGATCCTGCTGCCGATTTTCCAACTCAACTCGCTCATCGGCCGATGAGAGCGCGCGGCTTCACGCTCATCGAGGTGCTGGTGGTGGTCGCGATCCTCGGCATCCTCGCGGCCATCGTGGTCCCGCGCATCATGGACCGGCCCGACGAGGCGAAGCGGGTGGCGGCGCGAGCCGACATCGGCGCCATCGTGCAGGCGCTCAAGCTCTACCGGCTCGACAACGGCTTCTATCCGACCACCGACCAGGGGCTGGGAGCGCTGGTGCAGCGGCCGAGTGCGGCGCCCGTGCCGAACAACTGGAAGCAGGGCGGCTACCTGGAGCGCATCCCACGCGATCCCTGGGGCGGGGACTACCAGTACCTGAGCCCCGGGGTCCACGGCGAGATCGACGTGTTCAGCTTCGGGGCCGACCGCGCGCGCGGAGGCGAAGGCAGTGCGGCGGATATCGGCAACTGGGATTGAGGTGATTGGGTCCCCGCCTGCGCGAGGACGGCCGCATTCCGGGGATCGTGCGGCCGCCTTCACCCTCATCGAGGTCCTGGTCGTCGTGGCGATCGTGGGGATCGTCATCGCGGTCGCCTCGGTAAACCTCATTCCGAGCGATGCGCAGGTCGCGCGGCGCGAATCGGGCCTGGTGGCATTGGCGGTGGAACATGCGCGCGACGCGGCTTGGTTCGGCGGCCGGCCGACCTCCGTCACCTTCGAAGCCGGGCGCGTGCGCGAGTGGCGACTCACGGGCGCTTCGTGGCAGCTCGACGCCGAACGCGATCGCCTGCTCGCGCCGGGCTCGCGCGTGACCGCCATCTACGTCGACGGGCAGCCTTTCAAGCCGGATACCCGCCTGGTGTTCCTTGCCGATGGCCTGGGCGTTCCGTTTCGCATCGCGCTGGAGGTACGCGGGTTGCCGTGGGCGATCGAGGGCGATGCGGCCGGAGCGGTCTCTGCTATGGAGGGCGGATGATGATGATTGAGCCTCGCCCAGCGAAACGCGAGGGCGCCTTCACGCTCATCGAGGTGCTCGTTGCCGTGGCGATCCTCGCGGTGGCGCTCGCCGCCACCAGCCGCGCGGCGAGCGTGGCGACCGACGGTGCCCTTGAGACGCGCCAGCGCCTGCTCGCCACCTGGACGGGCGAGAACCGCATCGCCGAGTTGCGCGCGCGCCGGCTCTTTCCATCGGCCGCGACCACGCGCTATACCGCGTCGCAGGCCGGCCTCGCGCTGGTGATCGACGAAACGGTGACGGAAACGCCCAATCCCGTGATCCGGCGCGTCGACCTCGCCGTCGCCGACGCGCGCGATCCCGGACGCGTGCTCACGCGATTGACTGCTTATGTGTCGCAATAAATTCGAGATTGGGCACCGGCCTGCACCGGGGCGACCCCGCTTTGCGAAACGCGGGGCCGGCTTCACGCTTGTCGAGCTGCTGGTGGCGCTCGCGATCTTCGCGATCGTCACCGGCTTCGCCTACCGCGGCCTCAATGCGATGCTCGAGAGCCGCGAGGCGCTCGAGCGCGAATCGCGCAAGTGGCGCGACGTCGCGCTCTTCGTCGGGCGCATCGAGCGCGACCTCGGCGCGGTGCTCGCGCGGCGCGCCATCGGCGTCTCCGGCACGCCGCTGGCACCCGTCTCCTCGGTGATCGAGTCGACCGCGTCGTCCGACGGCCTCGCCCTCACGCGCTCGGGCAGCCCGCTGCAGGAAAGCGCGCTCGCCGCGCCGCAACGCCTCGCGTATCGGTTGCGCGACGGAAACGTCGAGCGCCTCGTGTGGACCAGCGTCGATGCCTCGCCGCGCGAAGAGCCCGCGGCGGTTGCGGTCCTCAAGCGGGTCAACGGCCTGGGCTTTCGATTTCTCGACGCGAGCGGCGAGTGGCGCCCGAGTTGGGGGCTGCCGGGCAGCGCCGAAACCGTGCCGCCGGCCGCGATCGAAATCACGCTCACCCTGGCGAGCGGCGAAAGCATCGTGCGGCTCATCGACCTGCCGAGGGCGCAATGAGAAACCGAAAGGCGCGCCAGCGAGGTCTCGCCGCCATCACCGCGATCCTCGTGGTCGCGATCGCCGCTTCGGCGGCGACGTTGATGCTCGCGCAGCAGTCCGCGATGCTCGACCAGGTGTCGTTGATCACGTCGCGCGCGCAGGCCGACCTCTACGCCCAAGCGGGCCTCGATTGGGCGCGCGGCGTGCTGAGCGAGGACGCGCGAAGGGCCGGCGCGGTCGACTCGCTCGACGAGCCGTGGGCGCAACCGATGGTCGGGCTGCCGATCGAGCGCGCGATCGTCGCCGGCGCGATCGCGGACGAGCAGGGCAAGTACAACCTCAACAACCTTCTGAACGGCACGCAGAAGAGTCCGGCCGACATAGAGATTCTCCGCCGCCTGCTGGCTTCACTCGGCCTCGAGCCCGACCTTGCCTACGCGGTCCTCGACTGGATCGACGCCGACAGCGACCTTTCCGGGAACGGCGGCGCGGAAGATGCCTACTATCTCTCGCTTCCCAAGCCCTATCGGGCCGCCAACCAGCCGATGGTGCAGGTCGAGGAGCTCTACCGCGTGCGCGGCTTCGACGCCGCGGCCGTGGCGAAGCTGCGTCCTTACGTGACCGCGCTTCCGGGGCGAACGCCGGTGAACGCGAATACCGCGCGGGCCCCCGTGCTGGCGGCGATCCTGCCCGAGGTGTCCGCGAGCAAGATCGCGCAGATGGTGAAGGACCGGATCCAGCGCCCCTTCCGCACGAAGGACCAGGTCGCGAGCTGGGCGAAGGAAGCGCCGGTGGGCGTCGTGAGCGACAACCTCGACGTGAGGAGCGCCTTCTTCTCGGTGCTCATCCAGGTCGCGCAGGACGACGTGCAGCTCGCCAACGACGCGCTGGTGCAACGCGGGCAGAACGCCGTCACCGCGGTCATGTGGCGCCGTCCGCGGTACTAGGGACCCCAAGCGAATGAAGCTGCGCATCTTTCCGCCCTCCGTCGACCGCCCCGACGCCGCCACGCGTTACGCCTGGCTACTGTTCGACTCGCGCCACGCGGTGCTGCGCGAGGGCACCACGACGCTCGACGAGATCCCGCGCGCCGAGGAGGTCGAGGTCGCGCTGCCCGCCTCGCGCGTGCTGTTCGCGCGCCTCAAGCTTCCGAAGGTGAGCCCGGCGACCATCCGCGAGCTGCTGCCGTTCGCGGTCGAGGACCGCCTGGTCGCCGATCCCTCGCACGTCCACGCGGTCGCGGGACGCACGCACGTGCGCGGCGAAACCCTCGTCGCGGTGATCGATCGTGAGTGGCTGCAAGCGCTGCTGGATACGCTCGCGCGCGCGGGGCTTCGGCCGACACACGCATGGTGCGAGAGCGCGCTGCTTGCGGGCGGCCACGTGGACTGGAACCTGGTGTGGAGCGCGGGACGCGGCATGCTGGTGGACGACGAGGGCGCGAGCACGACCTTCGACCACGCCGCCTCGCCGGCCTTTCCGCTCGCGCTGCGCCTCGCGCTCGAGGAAGCGCAGGAGCGCGGCGAGCGTCCCAAGGCGATCCGCGTGCATCACGAGCGACCGGTGACGCTTCCCGACCTGGCCGCGTGGAGCGCGGAATCGGGCGTGCATTTCCTGCCGGGCGTCGAATGGGACGTCATCGCGCGCGATGACCCCTGGGCCGGCGCGATCGACCTGCTGCAGGGCGAGTTCAGCCCGCGGCGAGCAGGACGCTCCCGCGTGCCACGCGCGGCGGTCGTGCTCGTGGTCCTCATCGCACTCACCCAGCTCGCCTTCATCGCGGCCGATGCATGGCGCCTCGATCGCGAGCGCGCCGGCCTCGAGGCGCGCCGCGAGGCCATCTTCCGCGCCGCATTCCCGGAGGCGAAGGTGGTGGTCGATCCCGACCTGCAGATGCGGCGCAACCTCACCGACATGCGGCGCGCGCGCGGTCTGCCCACGGCCGACGATTTCCTCGGCCAGTTGTCGCGCGCGGCGCGCGAGCCCGGCGGCGTGGCGCGATCGATCGAATACGCCAACGGCCGCCTCGTCGTGCATCGCGGCGAAGCCTCGGTCGCGGAGGCCGCGAAATGAGCATCGTCACCAGCGCCTGGCAATCGCGTCCGCCCCGCGAGCGCGCCGTGCTGGCCACCGGCGCAGTAATCGTCGCCATCCTGGTGATCGGGGTCCTTGCCTGGTTGCCGCTCGAGCGTGCGCGCACGCGCCTCGCCGCGGAGCTGCCACGCCTTCGCGCCTCCGTCGTCGCGCTCGAACGCGGCGCGGCCGAGGCGCAGCGCCTGCGCGCGATGACGCCGCTCGCCGCGGCAAGTCCCGCATCAACGGCGACGCCACGCGAGCTTCCCGGTGCCCAGCTCACGATGGCCGACGAGAAACACGTGCGGCTGCGCGGTGACGACGTCGCCTTTACCGCGCTGCTCGAATGGCTCGGCGCGGCGCAATCGGCAAACGGCTTGCGGGTCGAATCGGCGCGCATCGAAGCGCTGCCATCGCCCGGCCGCGTGCGGGCGGACCTCACGCTCGCGAGATCCTGATCCCATGCGCATCCCGGCGATCGCCGCCCTCGGTATCGCGGCTTATGTCGCCTTTCTCGTCGCGACCATTCCGGCAACCATGGTGGCGGCACACGCAGCAGGAGCAGTCCCCGGTCTCGAACTCTCGGAATCGAGCGGCACGCTGTGGAACGGCGCCGCCCGGGCACGGCTCGCCACCGCCGGTGGCCAGATCACGCTCGACTCCATGCATTGGCATTTCCTTCCGATGCATCTCGCTTCGGGCCGGCTCGCGTTCGACGTGAGCGCGTCCGGTCCCGGAGTCGACGCACACGCCGCCATCGGCAGAAGCGTCGGCGCCTGGGAGGTGCGCGACGCGCGCGGGCAGGCGGAGGCGCCGCTCGCGATGGCGATCGCTCCGTGGATCGCGCCGTGGCGTCCCGAGGGCGCCCTGACGTTCGCCATTCCTTCGGCCAGCTGGGATGAGCGCGAGGCGCGCGGCGACGCCACCATCGAATGGCGCCGTGCCGCCGTCGCGCTCTCCGAGGTGCACCCGCTCGGTTCCTATCGCCTCGTCGCGCACGCCGACACGGGCCCCGCCCAGGTTTCCGTAACGACAATCGAAGGGCCCCTCACGGTCTCGGGCAAGGGCACGCTCACGCCACCGCATCGCCTCGCATTCAGCGGTGAAGCGCGCGGCGAAGGCGACGCGGCGAAGGCGCTCGAGCCTCTCCTCGATCTCCTCGGTCCCCGCCGCCCTGACGGTGCGCGCGCCGTCGAAGTCAGAATGAACTGATGCCGCCGCCGCGCTTCGTTCCCCCGTGGTGGCTCCGCGGGGCGCACGCGCAGACGATCTATGGCGCCCTGCTCACGGCGGCACCGCGAATCGTCTTCCGGCGCGAACGCTGGGACACACCCGACGGCGACTTCGTCGACGTCGATTTCGTCGATGGACCGGAAGGCGCTCCGTGGCTGCATCTCTTCCACGGCCTCGAAGGCTCTTCCGACTCGCCCTACGCGCGCATGCTGATGCACTACGTGATCCAGCGCGGCTGGCGCGGCAGCATCCTCAACTTTCGCGGCCGCAGCGGCGAGTCCAACCGCCTGCCGCGCGCCTACCACTCGGGCGATTCCGACGAGATCGACTGGGTGCTGCGCCGTTTCCGCGAGCGCCTCGAACGCTCCCCGGTCTACGTCGTCGGCGTCTCGCTGGGCGGCAACGCGTTCGCCAAATGGCTGGGCGAGAACGGCGAGGCGGCGCTCGACATCGTCGATCGCGCGGTGGTGGTCTCGGCGCCGATGGACCTGATGGCGGCCGGGGACGCGCTCGAGAAGGGCTTCGCGCTCCTCTATGCGCGCCATTTCCTCGTCACCCTGAAGAAGAACTCGCTCGCGAAACTCGAGCGCTTTCCCGGTCTCTTCGACGGCAACGCCGTCGCCCGATCGCGCACGCTGCGGCAGTTCGACGACGCCTTCACCGCCCCGGTGCACGGATTTCGCGATTGCGATGATTACTACGTGAAATCGAGCGCGAAGGCCTTCCTGCCTGCCATTCACGTGCCGACGCTGCTGGTCAATGCGCGCGACGATCCCTTCCTGCCGGAAGCGGTGCTGCCGACCGAACGCGAGGTGTCGGCCGCGGTCAGGCTAGAATTCCCGGCACGGGGTGGCCACGTCGGCTTCGTGAGCGGCGCCTTCCCCGGCAACATCGAGTGGCTCCCGCGGCGCATCTTCCATTTCCTCGAGCACCACGAATGACTCCCATCGCTCCCGAGATCTTCAAGGCCTACGACATCCGCGGCATCGTCGACAAGTCGCTCACCGAGGCGGCCGCGGAGGCGATCGGGCGCGGGCTGGGCACGATCGCGGGCGGCAAGGGCGTCGCGAAGTTCGTCGTCGGACGCGATGGGCGCCTCTCGGGCCCAAGGCTCTCGGCCGCCCTGACGCGCGGGCTCAACGCCGCCGGCATGGACGTGATCGACATCGGCGTCGTCGCCACGCCGATGGTCTACTTCGCCACGCACCACTTCGCCACCGGCAGCGGGGTGATGGTCACGGGCAGCCATAACCCGCCGGACTACAACGGGCTGAAGATGATGGTCGCCGGCGACACGCTCGCCGGCGAGGCGATCCAGGAGCTGCGGCGGTTGATCGAGGGCGCGGCGTTCGCAAAACCTGCGAAAGCCGGCGTCCAATCCACCGCGAGCGTCACCGATGCCTACATCCAACGCATCGTCTCCGACGTGAAGCTCGCGCGCCCGATGTCGATCGCGGTCGATTGCGGCAACGGTTCGCCGGGCGCCTTCGTGCCGCGACTCTTCCGGGAGCTCGGCTGCAAGGTGGAGGAGCTCTTCTGCGAGGTCGACGGCAACTTCCCCAACCACCACCCGGACCCCGCGAAACCGGAGAACCTGCGCGACCTCATCGCACGCTTGAAGAGCGGCGACGCCGAGATCGGGCTCGCATTCGACGGCGACGGCGATCGTCTCGGCGTGGTGACCAAGTCGGGCAAAATCATCTACCCCGACCGGCAGCTGATGCTCTTCGCCGCCGAGGTGCTGTCGCGCAATCCCGGTGCCGAGGTGATCTTCGACGTGAAGAGCACACGCAACCTGTTCTCCTGGATCCGCGAGCACGGCGGCAGGCCGCTCATGTGGAAGACCGGGCACTCGCTCCTCAAGTTGAAGCTCAAGGAAACCGGCGCGCCGCTCGCCGGCGAGATGAGCGGCCACATCTTCTTCAAGGACCGCTGGTACGGCTTCGACGACGGGCTCTACACCGGAGCGCGGCTGCTCGAGATCGTGTCGAAGAGCGCCAACGCCTCCGCCGTCCTCGAGGCGCTTCCCGACTCGATCTCCACGCCGGAGCTCAACATCGACTGCGGGCGCGAAGGCGAGAACCATCGGCTGATCGCCGAGTTGCAGAAGACGGCCCGCTTCGAGGGCGCGACCGAGATCAACACCATCGACGGGCTACGCGTCGAATATGCCGACGGCTTCGGCCTGATGCGCGCCTCGAACACCACGCCCGTGATCGTGTTGCGCTTCGAGGCCGACACCGACGAGGGTCTCGCGCGCATCCAGCGCGACTTCAAGCGGGTGCTGTCGACGGCCAAGCCCGGCATCGCCTTGCCCTATTGAGATGCCCCCCACCGGCCCGCTCGCCGGCGTGCGCGTGATCGACCTCACCACGGTCGTGATGGGACCCTACGCGACGCAAATCCTCGGCGACATGGGCGCGGACGTGATCAAGGTCGAATCGCCCGAGGGCGACGTGTTCCGCTACGCCCCTCCCTCGCGCCACCGCGGCATGGGCGCTTCGTTCATGAACCTCAACCGCAACAAGCGCAGCGTCGTGATGGACCTGAAGCGCCCCGAGGAGCGCGAGCGGCTGCTGGAGATGGTGAAGACCGCGGACGTGCTCGCGTACAACGTGCGCCCGCAGTCGATGCGCAAGCTCGGCCTCGATTACGAGAGCCTGCGCTCGCTCAACCCACGCCTCATCTATTGCGGCGCTTACGGGTTCTCCGAGAAGGGTCCTTACGCCGGGCAGCCCGCGTTCGACGACATCATCCAGGCGATGAGCGGCATCGCCTCGCTTCAGGGGCACAACGGCGGCGCCGGCCCCGCGTACGTGAACACCATCATCGCCGACAAGGCCGCGGGCCTTACCGCCGCCTACGCGATCGCCATGGCGCTCTACGAGCGCGAGCGCTCGGGCCTCGGCCAGGCCATCGAAGTCCCGATGTTCGAGACCATCGTGTCCTTCCTGCTCCTCGAGCACCTCGCGGGCGAGACCTTCGTGCCGCCGATGGATTCGATGGGCTACGTGCGCGTGCTCTCGCCGCACCGCAAGCCGTACAAGACCAGGGACGGCTACATCGGGCTCATGCCCTACACCACGGCCCAATGGCAGCGCTTCTTCGCGACCGCCGGCGAAACGGCGCTCGCCGCCGATCCACGCGTCGCCGATTCCGAGGAGCGCAACCGCAATATCAACGAGCTCTACGAACACCTGGTGCGCATCGTGGCCACGAAGACGACCGCCGAGTGGGTCGCGCTGCTCGAGGAAGCCGACATTCCGATGGCGGCGGTGCGCACGCTCGACGATCTGCTCGAGGATCCGCACCTCGGCGCGCTCGATTTCTTCCACGAGGTGGCGCATCCGACCGAAGGCGAGCTTCGTACCGTCGGAATTCCGGTGACCTTCTCGCGCACGCCGGGAAGCATCCGACGCTTGTCGCCGGCGCTGGGGGAGCACAACGGCGCGCTCGCGCCGGAGTCCCCGAGCTCGTGGAGTGACGACGAAATCCGGCCGAAGTCCTACTGAGACTTGCGGCGGCGCACCGCCTTGCGCGGCGCCTTTTCGGCCGGCTCGTTCGCCGGCGCCTTCACCGCCTGCGCCATCAGGTTCCAGGCCCACGTGGCCGGATCGGGCGTCGCCTCGGGAGCGGCCTTCTTCCCCGCGGCGCCCTTGCTTAGCGATTCCATCGCCTTCTCGCCGCCCTTGAGCATCGCGAGCTGGTATTGCAGCGACTTCACCGTGAGCTGGATCATGTTGACGTTCGCCTTGAGCCAGTGCTCCACGGTCTCGAGCTCGGCGATCTTCTTCTCGATCTCCTTCGCGTCGGCGAGCGGGAACATGAGGCTCTGCAGCGGGTAAGCGCTGGGGTTCACCATCTTCTGCCACATGTCGTAGAGCTCGGTGGGTGTAACGGGCTTGGACATGGACCCTCTCCCCGGCCCTCTCCCAAGGGAGAGGGAGAAATTTTACGCGTGCCTGGCGATGAACTCGCGGATGCGAGGATAGATGAGCTCGCGGTACTTGCGGCCGCTGAAGATGCCGTAGTGCCCGACGCCCTTGGCTTCGAAGTGCAGCTTCTCGGTGGCGGCGATGCCCTTGGTGAGGCGGTGCGCGGCTTCCGTCTGCCCGTTGCCGGGGATGTCGTCGAGCTCGCCTTCGATGGTGAAGAGCGCCGCGCCCTTGATGGCGTCGGGGCGCACGCGCTCGCCCGCCACCACCAGCTTGCCCTGCGGCAGCAGGTGCTTCTGGAACACTCGCTCGACCGTGTCGAGGTAGTACTCGGCGGGCAGGTCCATGACGGCGTTGTACTCGTCGTAGAAACGCCGGTGGGAGTCGGCGCTTTCGCCGTCGCCCGCGACGAGGTGCTGGTAGTACTGCATGTGCGATTCCATGTGCCGGTCGGGATTCATCGCGACGAAGCCCGCGAACTGCAGGAAGCCGGGATAGACGCGGCGCATGAACCCCGGGTAGGCCATCGGCACGCGCTGGATCACCTTCGCCTCGAACCAGGAGAGCGGACGCTGCGTGGCGAAATTGTTGACCGTGGTCGGGCTGCACCGCGTGTCGATCGGCCCGCCCATCATCGTGAGCGTGCGCGGAATCGGCTCGCCCGCCGCGGCCATGAGCGACACCGCCGCGAGCACCGGCACAGTCGGCTGGCACACCGAGATTGCGTGGGAGTGTTGGATCCTGTCCCCGTGGGGGGCACCCCCCCGCCCGACAAAAGCGATGAACTCGCGCACGTAGGCGACGTAATCGTCGAAGTGGAACGGGCCGACGGTGATCGGGATTTCCTTGGCGTCGATCCAGTCGGTGATCCACACATCGTGATCGGCCAGCAACGCCTTCACCGTGTCGCGGAGCAGCGTCGCGTGGTGCCCGGAGAGCGGCGCGAAAACAATAACGCGCGGCTGCGCGGGTGCGCCCGCCTTTGCAAAGTGCAGCAGGCGGCAGAAGGGCTTCGCCACGGCGACGACCTCGCTTACGGCGTAGTCGCGCTCGCCGCAGCGCACGCTCGTGATCCCGAACTCGGGGCGTTCGTAGCGCTGCGTAAGCCGCGTCATCAGGTCGAAGGCGGCGGCGACGTTGCGCGCGCCGGGAAGGTACGACAGCGGGCTGTCAGGATGGCCGTAGAGCTCGTTGGCCGCCCGCGCGAATACCCTCCACGGCTCCATGGCGGAGCGCTGCCAGTCGTAGATCTGGTAGAGCATCGCTTCCATGGGGCTAGACAACCTCCACGCTGGATTGTTGCATCGCCGCATAGTGTAATGGTTTTACCCGCGGCACTGCTTGACGCACCGCAATGACTCGGTCGCGCGGTCGATCTGCTAAGCTTTCGGCACCGCTGTTCTACCGGCAATTCCCCGCGACGATGCCCCAGGAAAAACACTCGACCGGCGCCGAGCTGCTGCCCTTGTTCGCGCCGCTCGAGCCCTACGCCACGGGCACGCTCGAGCTCGACGCGCCGCACCGCATGTACTTCGAGCAGTCGGGCAATCAGGCGGGCATTCCGGTGGTGTTCCTGCATGGCGGCCCCGGGGCGGGCGCCAGCGCGGTGCATCGGCAGTTCTTCGATCCCTGCGCCTATCGCATCATCATCTACGACCAGCGCGGCGCCGGGCGCTCGACGCCGCTCGGTTGCCTCGAGCGCAACACCACCGGCGACCTGGTCGGGGATCTCGAGCGGCTGCGCCGCCATCTCGGCATCGAGCGCTGGGTGGTATTCGGCGGCTCCTGGGGCTCGACGCTGGCGCTCGCCTACGCCGAGCACCATCCCGGCCACTGCCTCGGGCTGGTGCTGCGTGGCATCTTCCTTTGCCGCAGGAGCGAGATCGACTGGTTCCTCTACGGATTGCGCGCGATCTTCCCCGAAGCGTGGCGCACGTTCGCCGACTACATTCCTGCGGACGAGCGCGGCGACCTGCTCGGCGCCTACCACAAGCGCCTCACGCACCCCGATCCCGCGGTGCACATGCCGGCCGCGCGCTGCTGGAGCGTCTACGAAGGCTCGTGCTCGACGCTGCTTCCCAATCCGGCGCTGGTCGCCGACTTCGCCTCCGACCGCGTGGCGCTCGGACTCGCGCGCATCGAGGCGCACTATTTCGCCAACGACATCTTCCTGCCCGAGAACTTCCTGCTCGACAACATCGCCAAGCTCAAGGCCATCCCGGGCATCGTCGTGCAGGGGCGCTACGACATCGTCTGCCCGGCGGTCTCCGCCGACGACCTGCGCCTCGCCTGGCCGCAGGCTCGCTACGAGATCGTCGCCGACGCCGGCCACTCGGCGTTCGAGCCGGGGATCCGCTCGCGACTCGTCGCCGCGACCGAGGAACTCAAGACGCGGCTATGAGCTCGGAGATGTCGCCCACGTAGCCGCGCACGCGTGCACGAAAGTGCGCCCGTTGATCGGCCCCGAGCGTGGCGCTCAACGCGGCGATCATCTCGAAGAGCGCGCGCTCGCGCGCCTGCTGCCTGGCCACGTAGTCCGGGCGCCGCCACGAGTCGGTCTCGACGAGTAGCCGCGTCATCGCCGCGGTCATTTCGGCATGCGAGGGATGGGCGTGCAGCAGCGCAATCGTCTCGCCCGTGCGATAGCGGCGCTCGGCGAGCCGCTCCTCGAAGAGCTCGGGGATCGCGCGCACATGCCCGGCGACGAGGCCGCGCTGCGCCGTCGAGAGCTTCCCGGTCCATTCCTCGATGTGCTCGAGGTAGGTGCGCACGCGCCGCGCCTGGCGCTCCTCGGCGGTTGCCTCGAGCGAATCCTTCACCATCCTGCGCTCGTCGTCGGAGAACTTGCGCTCGAGCTGCTTCACCTGGACGGCGTCGAGCTGCAGCAGCAAGTCGGCGATGTCCGGAGCGATGTGCGCGAGCAAACGGTGGTAGCGGCTGCGCATCTCGACATAGGCCGCGCGGGCCTCGTCGGCCGAGATGCCGTCCTGCGAGTCGTCGAGGATGGTCTCGAGCCAGCGGCGGTACTCGGGCAGCTCGCGTGCGCGATGCCACGCATGCGCAGCGTCGATGCGTGCCCGCACCCACTCGCGCTGCTCGCCGCGCAGGTCCACATAGTCGTCCACCCACCACACCGCCATGGGCGTCAGGTTCGAATAGGCGAGCGCCACGCTCATGTAGGCGAGGCGCGTGGAGCTGCAACCGGCCGCGAGCAGCACGGCGGCGGCGAGCACGAGGATCACGAGCTTTTTCGCGGCCATGGACGGTATGATAACGGCCATGCCGAAGCTCTTGCGCGCCGTGCGCCTCGACGATTCCGATGACAGCATCTTCCGCGGCTGCGGCGCCGCCCGGGACGGCGAGCCGGTGGTGAGCGGCGGGTTCGCGGCATGCGATTTCGACCGCGCTCCGCAGTGCGATCCACCCTGCCACTGCGAGTCCTCCTTCGTCGCGGTGGCGTCGCGCGCGCGCTGCTCGATCGCCGAGGTGGTCGAGGTCGGCGAATCCGACTTCGAGGCGCAGATCGACGCCCTTGCCTGGCACCTGGTGAAGGCGTGGAACGCGCCATCGTGGGAGGCGGCCCGCGCGGTGGCCGAGGAGGAAGTGCGCCACACGGCCGGGGTCTGCGAGACGCTCGCTCCCGAGGTGTGGATCACTGTGCGGCGCACTCGCAACGCCGAGGGCACCGCGATCGAGGAGCAGTACTCCGTATACGATCGCCTGATGGTCGGAGCCCACGCCCTGTGAGCACGCCGCAGCCACCCCACGACGCGCAGCGCGAGCTCGAGCAGCGCGCCCTGCGCAACGTCCGCGGGCTTGTGGACAAGATGGAGGGCCTCGATCGCATCGACCAGCGCTCGCAGAAGCGCGCGCTCATCGGCATCACGCTCGGCGCGCTCGTCGGCGTCGCCGTGATCGTCGCCGCGCTCGCCTACGTCTCGTACCGCCAGGAGGCGAAGCCGGTCGTCATCGAGCCGGCGAAGCTGCCGCCGGTCACGCCGGGCCCCACCAAGAAATAATGTTGAAGATCCTTGGCAGGCTCTCGTCCGTCAACGTCCAAAAGGTGGTGTGGTGCGCCGACGAGCTCGGCCTTGCCTACGAGCGCGCGGACGTCGGCGGCTCGTTCGGCGGCAACCGCACGCCCGATTACCTGGCGATGAATCCCAACGGCCTGGTGCCCGTCATCCGCGAGGACGGCGGCTTCGTGCTCTACGAGTCCAACGCGATCGTGCGCTACCTCGCGGCGAAGGACGAGCGCGCATCGCTGTGGCCGCGCGACCCCAGGAAGCGCGCCGACGTCGACCGCTGGATGGAGTGGCAGTCGACCTCGTTCACCCCGGCGATGCGTGACGCCTTCTGGCAGTTGATCCGCGTGGCCGCCGACAAGCGCAACGCCGCGGCGGTCGAAGCCTCTCGCGCCGAGTGCGAGAAGCTCGCGGCGATCCTCGACCGCCACCTCGAGGGACGCGATTACCTGACTGACAGCGGATTCAGCGCCGCCGACATCGTGGTGGGATGCGCGGCGCACCGCTGGCTGAGCCTTCCGGTCGCCCGCGAGGCGCGGCCCAACCTGCAGCGCTGGTACGCTGCGCTCAAGTCGCGGCCGGGCTCGCGCCAGGTGACTTCGCAGGCGCTGACCTAGGCGAGCGCGAAAGGAGTCCCGCCGCGAGCCCCGCGGTGACCGGCGCGACGAAAAGCGCGGCCATCGCCCCGGATTCCTGGCCGAGGCGCGCGACGAGCGGGCCTTCGCCGCTCAACGCCAGGCCGACCAGCAGGATCGCGAGGACGACGAGCGCCGCGCCGATCACCCTCGCATCGATGCGCGCGAGAAATTCCCCGATGCTTCGATCGAGCAGCACCGTCGCGGGAGCGTAGGCGAGCGCGAAGATCGCTGTCGCGGCGAGCGTTGCCGGAGACAGTTTCGCGAACACGCCCTCTACTGCGCCGAACGCGACCGCCGCGCCCCAAAGGGCCAGGGTGAGGCCGAGCACGCTTGCGCATTCTTCGCTCGGCAGGTGCTTTTCCATGATGTCTCCTTCAGGCGAGTGGCGCGGGGGCGCCGTAGGCGGAAAGCTCGCCGCGCGCGGGCGGCGGCGCGAACACGACTCGATCGGCGATGAAATCGACTGCGTCGTTCACGACCGTGGGGTCGCGCAGGATCGCGAGGTGCCCGAGTCCGCGCGTGCCGAGCCAGCGCGCGCCCGGCCAGGCGCGAGCGAGCGCGAGTCCACTCGCCGGGAGCACATCGCGGTCGCCCGCGTCGTGGATCACCAGCGCGGAAGCGCGCACGCGCGCGACCGATTGCGGCAGCTCGAATTCGCTCCAGCGATAGCCGAGCCGGCGCTCGAATCGCTCCTGCATCGCGCGGCGGACCGGTTCGGTGATGCCGAGGCGACGCGCGACCCACTCCGAATAGCGTTTCACCGAGGTCGGCGGCGCGACCAGCACGGCGCGCATCTCGCGCGCGGTCTCGTTGAGCCACGCGCCCGCGGCGCCGGCGCCGAGCGAATGGCCGATGACGCCGGCGACTGTCGTGCCCTCGGCTTCGAGCCGCGCCGCGATCGCGTCGAGACCGCGCAGGAAATGCACGATCGTCGCCTCGCGCCCGTCGCTCGCGCCGTGGCCGACGTGATCGAAGAGCACCGCCTGGTAGCCGGCGGCCACGAGCGCCGGAACGAAGGAGCGCAACTGCGCGCCCCGCCCGCCCCAGCCGTGCGACAGGATGACCGCGGGACGATCGGCTGGGCCGAAGCGCCACGCGGCGACGCGGCTCCACGCGGCGTTCACCGTGAAGCGGGTGCCGGTCGCGAGGAAGGCGAGCTCGCGGTCCGTGTGCTCGAACCGCGGAGGTGTGGAGAAGATGCGCTCGGCGACCTCGGCCGCCTTGTCCTGCGACACCGCGAGCGCGGCGGCCACCCGCAAGCGCTGCCACCCGAGCCACAGCGCGAGGCCGAGCTCGCGCCGGCGCTGCGCGACGAAGCGGTTGGGGGCCGCGAATGGTTTACGAACGTTCGTGCTATTAATGGCGGCGCTGCTGGAGGCCATGCGATGTCTCCCGATGGGACTAGCGGCTAAAGCGCTCGACGAGATGCTCGAACGCCGTGCGGGCGCGCTTGCGCGACTCGTCGGCGCCCAGGACCATCTCGGAGCGGTAGAACACGAGGATGATGGCGAGGAACTCGAAGGCGAATTGCCGCGTGTCGGTCGAGCGAGCGAGCTCACCCGTCTCGACCGCGAGCTCGACCGCCTTGCTGAGGGCGCCGTCGAGCTGGCGCTGGCGATCGACGATCGCGTCGCGCATCGGCCCCGGCTGGTGCTGGTATTCGCGGCTCGCGGCGTCGATCGGGCACCCTCCCGGAAGGCTGGCGCGCTGCGGCCAGGTGATCCAGTGGTCGATCAGCGCCCGCAGGCGGCGCACGCCGCGGGGCGCCTTGAGCGCCGGCATGAACACCGCCGCGGTGAACTGGCGCGCGGATTCGTCCAGCGCCGCGATCTGCAGGTCGAGCTTGGAGCCGAAGTGCGCGAAAAGGCCGCTCTTCGACATCCCGGTCTTCTCGGCCAGTGTGCCGATGGTGAGCGACTCGAACCCGCCAAAGCTCGCCTGGTCGACGGCGGCGGCAAGGATCTGGGCGCGCGTTTCCTCGCCCTTGGTGGGGCGGATGGCGGTGGCGGCGTGGGTTGTCATGAGCCGATAATAGAACGACCGTTCGTACTTGTCAAGCGCCTCCCCGGCCGTTGGAGCGGACGAGCAAGTCGCCGCTCAACGCCCTTGGCATTGGACCGCCTGCGCTCAGCGGCTCGAGGCATGGAGGATCCGTTGAAAAGTGACCAGCATCCCCGCCGTCGCCCCCCAGATGAAGCGCTCGCCGTAGGGCATCGCCCAGTACTTGCGCAGCCGCCCGCGGTAGAAGGCACTCTCATAGCGGTGATTGGCGGCATCGAGGAGGAAGGCGAGCGGCACCTCGAAGACGTCGGCAACCTCGTGCGGATCGGGATGGTAGGCGAGCGGCGGCTCGATCCAACCGACGACGGGCGTGACGGCATAGCCGGTGGAGGTGCGGTACTCGGGAAGCCGGCCTAGGAGCTCCACGCGCTCGCTGGGGATTCCGACTTCCTCGCGCGCTTCGCGCAACGCCGTGTGCTCGGGGGATTCGTCACTCTCGTCGTAACGCCCGCCCGGAAAGCTGATCTGCCCGGCGTGGTCGGCGAGGTGCGCGGTGCGCTCGGTGAACACCACCGTCGGTTGCGGCGCGTGGTTCACCACCAGCAGGAGCACAGCCGCGGGCTTGAGCGGACCCTGCCCCGCCTGGTGCTGCTTCTCGAGGTCGTCGGCCGTGAAGAGATCTTCCAGCGCCGGCTTCGCGGCGAGGCGCGCGGCGATCTCGGCGCGCGAGGGCACGAGCTGGAGAGCGGAGGCGGCGACCGTTGCCATTACGTCCCAGTATAAGAAGGTTATGATTCCGCGGCCATGATCCTGCACGATTACTTTCGGTCCTCGGCGGCGTACCGGGTGCGCATCGCCCTCAACCTCAAGGGCCTGCAGGCCGATCGCCGCTACGTGCACCTGCGCCGCGGGGAGCAGCGCGCCGCGCCTTACCTCGCCGTGAATCCCCAGGGGCTGCTGCCCGCGCTCGAGGTGGGCGGCGGGCGCACGCTCACGCAATCGCTGGCGATCGTCGAGTACCTCGAGGAGAAGCATCCGAATCCGCCGCTGCTGCCGCCGGGCGCCGAGGATCGTGCCTGGGTGCGCGCGATCGCGCTTGCGATCGCCTGCGACATCCACCCCCTCAACAACCTGCGCGTGCTGCAGTACCTGGGCCGCGAGCTCAACGTCGAGGAGGCGAGGCGCGACGATTGGTATCGCCACTGGATCCGAGTGGGATTCGAGGCGATCGAGTCGCAGCTCATGCAACGAGCCGCGGACCGCTTCTGCTTCGGCGAAGCGCCCACGCTCGCCGACGTGTGCCTGGTCCCCCAGGTCGCCAACTCACAGCGCCTCAAGATGCCGCTCGCGCCCTATCCGCGGATCGGTGCAATCAACGACGCGTGCCTCGCCCTGCCCGCCTTCGCCGCCGCCCGCCCGGAAGTCCAACCCGACGCCGAATAATCGGGGTCAGACTGCGATCAGCCGAGGTGCGCCTTGAAGAAGGCGAGCGTCCTCTCCCACGAGAGCTTCGCCGCCGCCTCGTCGTAGCGCGGCGTCGTGTCGTTGTGGAAACCATGCTGGGTGCCGGGGTAGGAATGCGCCTGATACTTCACGTGATGGGCCTTGAGCACCTCCTCGAAGGCGGGCCAGCCGGCGTTGATGCGGTCGTCGACTCCGGCGTAATGCAGCAGCATCGGCGCCTTGATCTTCGCCGCCTCGGCCGCCGCCGGCTGCGCCCCGTAGTAGGGCACGGCGGCCGCGAGGTCGGGCACGCGCGTCGCGATCGTGTTGACCATTCCGCCGCCGAAGCAGAATCCGATCGCGCCCACCTTGCCGTTGGCGTCGGGGCGCAGCCGCACGTAATCCACGGCCGCGACCAGGTCCTCGGTGCGCTTGGGGCCATCGAGTTTCGCGAACATCTCGCGCGCCTGGTCTTCGTTGCCCGGATACCCGCCGACCGGCGAGAGCGCATCGGGGGCGAAGGCAAGGTAGCCGACCGTGGCGAGGCGCCGCGCGACGTCCTCGATGTAGGGATTGAGGCCGCGGTTCTCGTGGATCACAACGACCGCGGAGAGCTTGCCGCGGGCGGCGGCGGGCCGTGCCAGGTAGCCGCGCATCTTGCCCGACCCCTTGGGCGCGAGGTAGGCCACGTACTCGGCGACGATGCGCTTGTCGTCGGGCTTCACCTGCTGAGCCCAGGCGAAATTGGGACTGAGCGCCTGGAGCATGGCGGCGGCGGAGAAGCCGCCCGCGGCATAGCGCCCGGCGCTTTCGAGGAATTCCCGGCGCGAGATGCCGCCGTGGACGTAGCCGTCGAAGAGCTTCAGGACCTCGGGGGGAAAGTCGCTCGCCTTCTTGCGATCCATGGTCGGCTCCTCGGGGCTGGTGCGGCGCGAGACGCCAATTGGAACTTTTTCGCCGCCTCGACGCAATAGGGGTAACGACGATCCCATGACGATGCCGCCCCAGGATCTCCAGCCGGAGCTCGAGTTGCTCGCTCGCATGAAGCGCGGCGACGAGGTCGCCTTCACCGCGTTGTACCGCCGGCATCGCGACGCGGTCTATCGCCTGGCGCTCCTCTACTCGGGCTCGGGGGCGCAGGCCGCCGACGTCACGCAGGAGACCTTCGTGCACTTCATCACCCGGCCGGGCCAGTACGATCCCCTTCGCGGCACGCTCGCGGCATGGCTGTGCGGGGTCGCCCGCAACCTCGCGCGCAAGGCCGCGGGAGGGCGCGAGGACGCGACCGATCCGGCCGATCTCGCCGACGACTCCGCGCCGTTCGAGCAGCACGTCGACCACGACACGCCGCTCGAGCGCCTGCTGCGCGGCGAAGTGGCCCAGCAGGTGCGCCGCGCGGTCGCCGCGCTCGCGCCGCACTACCGCGACATCCTCATCCTCTGCGAGCTCTCCGAGCTGTCGTACGCCGAGGCCGCGCACGTCGCCGGCATCGACATCGGCACCGTGCGCTCACGCCTTTCGCGCGCGCGAGCGCAGCTCGCGCAACTTCTGGCGCCGCGCTTTCCCGACGCCAAGGAGGCCGTCTCATGAACACGCCCCTCGAACCCGGCCAGGACACGCTGCTCGACCTCAAGATGGACGAGCTCAAGCGCGAGCTGGCGACGCTGTCCGCCCCGGCTTCGCTCGAAGGCCCGCTTCTCGCGCGCTTCCGCTCCACGCGTCCCGACATCGCCAGGCCGCGCCTGTGGTGGATGCCGCCGCTGGCGCTCGCCGCGACGATCGCGCTGGTGACCTGGATGATCCGCGGCCCGCTGCCGACGAACCAGCCGCTCGTGTCGCTCAACCCGGTCGACGCCGACGCGGGACCGTTCCTCGCGTTGAAGCCGCTCGATCGCATCGCGATCGAGCCGGGCGCGACGGTGGTCACGACCCAATTCCCGCGCGCGCTGCTCGCCGAATGGGGGCTGCCGGTCGCCCCCGATCGCGCGGGCGAGCCGGTGCGCGCGGAGATGCTCTATTCGGCGCAGGGCGAGCCCCTCGCCGTCCGGCTGCTCAACTAGGTGCCCTCGAAAGGAAAACCATGAAGAAGACGCTTCTCGCCGCCGCCATCGCCGCAGCGTTCGCATTCCCCGCGTTCGCGCACGACAATCCCGACGAGGCCCCGAATGCCGGCAAGCACGAGCTCTTCTCCTTCAATCTCGACCTCAGAAGCCTGCTCGCGGACGCGGGCGGCGCCGCCGAGATGGCACGCGCGACGTCCGAGGCGACGCGCGCATGGGCGCAGGAATTCGCGAGCGGCATCCACGAATCGATGGCCTTCATGTTCTCCGACCGCGTCGGGCGCGGCAAGGTGGTGAAGGGAGCGCCCTACAGCGCGGAAGTCGTCACCGAGACCAACCAGCCGCTCGCCGACGGCAACGCCATCACCCACAAGTCGGTGAGCCGCGTGTATCGCGACGGCGAGGGTCGCACGCGCCAGGAGAGCTACCGCGACAACGCGGTGCGTTCGGTCTACATCTCCGATCCCGTCGAGGGCACGAACTACACGCTGATTCCCGGCAGCAAGGTCGCGGTGAAGACGCCGCGCGTCGAGTTCCGCCACGAGATGCGCACGGGGAGGGAGCGGGACAAGACCTCGAGCTCGACCACGTCCAGGGACGGCGAGCACAGCATCGTCGTGCGCACGGTCGAGGGCGACGGGCCCTCCGCGCGCGAAGAGGTGCGCGTGCAAGTGGTGCGCATTGGCGGCGACGAGCCGCCCGTTGCGCCGGTTCCTCCCACCCCACCCACTCCGCCAACGCCCCCGCGCGGGAGCCATCTACCGGTTCCACCCGTGCCGCCGGTGCCGCCCGTTCCCCCGATGCCGCCTATTCCAGGCATGAACACGATGCATTTCGAGAGCATGGGGCACCTGGGCAAGGGCACCACCACGAGCCTCGGCACCAAGACTTTCGACGGCGTGAAGGCGGAGGGCAAATCCACGGTGTGGACGATCCCCGCGGGCAAGATCGGCAACCGCAACCCGATCAACGTCACTTCGGAGACCTGGTACTCGCCCGAGCTGCAGGTGACGGTGTCTTCGCGCTACAACGATCCGCGCACCGGCGAATCGAGCTATCGCCTCGCCGCGATCAAGCGCGCCGAGCCCGCCGGCGACCTCTTCAAGGTGCCCGACGACTACAAGATGAGAGGGCGCGCCGGCCGCCGCGACAAGGACAGCGAGAAGGACGCGGAGGGCAAGCGCTAGGGAAGCTCGCGCGCGTCGTTATAATCGGTCTTTCGACCAGGAAAGGCTTCCATGGGCAGGGGCGACAAGCGCAGCTTCAAGGGAAAATTGTTCAAGGGCAGCTTCGGCAAGACACGCCCGCGTCACAAGACGAAGAAAGCGCCGACGCCGCGCAAGAAGTAACGGCCGCGGGCAGCGGCTAGAACCCGGAGCCGGGTTGCTTCAGGAACTCGGCCTCCTCCGCGGTGCCCGGGCGGCCGAGCGCGGCGTTGCGGTGAGGGAAGCGGCCGAAGCGCCGGATGATGACGCGGTGCTTCTCGGCCCATTCGGTGAGTCCGCGCGTTTCCCCGAACGCCTCGAGCGAGCTCATGCGCTCGACGCCGATGTCCTGGTCGGCAAGGTCTTCGGAATGTTCGAACGGCAGGTAGAGGAACTGGCGTTCGACCGGTTTCAGCACGCGCTCGTCGCCGCGGGCGAGCGCCTCGCGCGCGCACTCGCGTGCGTGGGCATCCTGCGCGAAGGCGCGCGCATCGCCGCGAAGGAGGTTGCGCGAGAACTGGTCGAGCACCACGATCAGCGCGATCATCGATTCCGGCGACGCCCGCCAGGCCTCCAGGTCACGGCGCGCCGCGCGCGCGTGCAGGTCGCCGAAGCGCCGGCGAATCTCGGCGTCGAATGCATCGTCCTTGCGGAACCACTCGGGACGAGCGGCGCCGCGCGCCTCGCGCGGGCCGAACCAGAAATCGAGCACCTCCTCGGCCGTCACGGCGATAGCGTCAGGGACAGTCGCCGTGTGGGCAGCGGTTGACCTCGACCGAAACGTGCACGAGGGACGGGATGCCCGCAAGGCGCGCGCGGTACGCCGCCGGCGTGAGCGGATCGTGGGCCACGATCGTGAGCACCGCGGCGTGGCTCGCGCGCCCCACGCGCCAGACGTGCAGGTCGGCGATCTCGGCATCGCCGTCGGTCTCCACCGCCGCGCGAATGCTCCCCACCAGGGGCGCCTCCATCTCGCGGTCGAGCAGCACGCGCGCCGAGTCCGCGATCAAGCCCTTCGACCACCAGCCGATCAGGCCCGCGCCGACCAGCCCCATCACGGGGTCGAGCCAGTTCCAGCCAAGCCACATTCCCGCGGCGAGCGCGAGGATCGCGAGCACCGAGGTGAAAGCGTCGGCGAGCACGTGCACGTAAGCCGAGCGCAGGTTGAGGTCGTGGTGGTGCCCGTGATCGTGGCCCGCGCGCCCATGATCGTGACCTGCTTGATCGTCGTCGTGGCCATGTGCCGGCTCCTGCGCGCCGGGCGCGACCAACACCCACGCGGAGGCGAGATTCACGAGCAGCCCGACCACTGCGACCGCCAGGGCCGGGCCGAAATCGATGTGCTCCGGATCCAGCAGCCGGCGGGTCGATTCGATGATCATCGCGAGCGCCACCACCGTGAGCAGCAACGCGCTCGAGAAGGCGCCCAGCACCTCGATCTTCCAGGTGCCGAAGGCGAAGCGTTGATCCTTCGACCAGCTGCGCGCGAGGTAGTACGCCACGCCCGAAATGGACAGAGCGACGACGTGCGTCGACATGTGCCAGCCGTCGGCGAGCAACGCCATGGACCCGGTGAGCCACCCGGCCACGATCTCCACCACCATCGTGACGGCGGTGATCGCGACGACCCACCACGTGCGGCGCTCGGCGGCGCGGTTGCCCGGATCGTAGGTGTGGTCGTGCCGCCAGGCCGACAGGTCGTGGATCGCCATGTCCCTATTCTAGAAGCCTACGCGCGCCTCAGGCGAAGGGCATTTGTAACCACCGAAACCGAGCTGAAGCTCATCGCCACGGCGGCGACCATCGGCGAGAGCAGTATGCCGAGGAAGGGATAGAGGACGCCCGCGGCGATCGGAACGCCCACGGTGTTGTAGACCAGCGCGAAGCCGAGGTTCTGCTTCATGTTCGCGACGGTGGCCTGCGATAGCTCGCGCGCTCGCGCGATGCCGCGCAGGTCACCCTTCACGAGCGTCACCTTGCCGCTCGCCATCGCCACGTCCGTTCCGGTCCCCATGGCGATGCCGACGTCGGCCTTGGCGAGCGCCGGCGCATCGTTGATGCCGTCACCGGCCATCGCCACCCTACGGCCCTTTGCATGCAGCCTCACCACCAGCGCGAGCTTGTCCGCCGGGCGCACCTCGCCGTAGGCTTCCTTGATGCCGAGCTTCGCCGCGACCGCGCGCGCGGTGGTGAGCCCGTCGCCGGTCGCCATGATCACGTCGATCCCGTCGGCGCGCAGCTTCGCCATCGCCTCGGCCGCCGATTCCTTGATCGGATCCGCTACCGCGATGATCCCGGCGACGCGGCCTTCGATGGCGAGGAAAACAACCGTCGCGCCTTCGCCGCGCAGCTCCTCCGCGCGTGCCACCAGGGGTGAAGCGTCCGCGAGCGCCTCGATCATCAGCATGGTGTTGCCGAGCGCAACTGATTTACCGTCGATCCGGCCGCGTACGCCAAGCCCCGTGGACGACTCGAATTCGTCTGCCTTGCCGAGGGCCAATCCGCGGCGGCGAGCCTCGGCGACGATCGCATCGGCGAGCGGATGCTCGCTGCCCTGGTCGAGGCTCGCGGCGATGCGCAGCACGTCGTCCTCGCCGAACCCTTGGAGGGCAACCACGGAATGAAAAGCGGGCTTGCCGAGCGTGAGGGTGCCGGTCTTGTCGACGATGAGCGTGTCGATTTCGCGCAGCCGCTCGATCGCCTCGGCGTCGCGGAACAGGACACCGCTCGAGGCGCCCCGCCCCATCGCCACCATGATCGACATCGGCGTCGCGAGCCCGAGCGCGCATGGGCAGGCGATGATGAGGACCGAGACCGCGTTGAGCAGCGCATAGATCCAGCGCGGCTCCGGCCCGAAAACCCCCCAGGCGGCGAACGTGAGCGCGGCGACCGTTACCACCGCCAGCACGAACCAGTACGACACGACGTCGGCCATGCGCTGCATCGGCGCGCGCGAGCGCTGCGCCTGCGCGACCATCTGCACGATCTGCGCGAGCACGGTCTGCGATCCGACCTTCTCGGCGCGCATTACCAGGCTGCCGCTCGCGTTCTGGGTCGCGCCGATCAACCGGTCGCCAGCGGCCTTCTCAACGGCGATCGGCTCGCCGGTGATCATCGCCTCGTCCACGCTCGAGCGTCCCTCGAGAACCACGCCGTCGACCGGGACCTTTTCCCCGGGCCGCACGCGCAGGCGGTCGCCCGCGTGCACGTCCGTGAGCTCGATATCCTCTTCCGTGCCGTCGTCCTTCAGGCGGCGCGCCGTCTTCGGCGCGAGGCCGAGCAGGGCGCGGATAGCCGCCGAGGTCTGCGAGCGCGCCTTCAGCTCAAGGAGCTGCCCCATCAGCGTGAGCGAGACGATCACTGCCGCGGCCTCGAAATACACGCCCACACCGCCGTGCGCCTCGAAGCCCGCGGGGAAGAGGCCGGGGGCGAAGGTCGCGAGCACGCTGTAGGCGTAAGCCGCCGCCACGCCGATGCCGATCAGCGTCCACATGTTCGGGTTGCGAGTGCGGATCGAGGCGACGCAGCGCTCGAGGAACGGCCATCCCGCCCACAGCACCACCGGAGTGGCAAGCACGAACTCGATCACGTTGCGCGTCGCAGCGGAAAGCGCGGGAATGAGCGCGTGCCCGAACATCGCGAGCACGAAAACGATCGCCGTGAGCGGCAGCGTCCACCAGAAGCGGCGGCTGAAATCGCGCAGCTCCGGGTTCTCGCCCTCGTCGACGGACGGCATCTCCGGCTCGAGCGCCATGCCGCATTTCGGGCACGTGCCAGGGCCGACCTGGCGGATCTCGGGGTGCATCGGGCAGGTGTAGATGGAGGGAGCAACCTCCCCTTCTCCCTTGGGAGAAGGCCGGGATGAGGGTCCAACATATTTCGCAGGATCCGCCGAGAACTTCTTCATGCAGTGATCGCTGCAGAAGAAGTACATCGTGCCGTCGAATGCGAAGCGACGCGGGGAATCGTCCGCGACGCTCATGCCGCAGATCGGATCGATATGTCGCGGACGCGCGGGAAGGTGCGAGCTCATGAGGCGCGCAGTATCAACCGCAACGATCGGCCGCCACAAGCACTACTTCGGCCGCGGCCGCTCGAGCTTCGCATCGGGCGGCACGAGCTTGCCCGCGCGAAGGTCGCGCACCGCGTTCGCCATCGCGCGCGCGACGTTGCGCACTTCCTCCTGCACCTCGAGGTCACGGTCGAGCTCCTCGTGGCTGGTGGCGTACGGCTTGTAGTACCCGATGTAGCGGTCGAGGCGCGCCTGGACGCCGGCGTCGATGAGCCCGATCCAGTCGAGCCAGTCGGACAGCGCGCGGCGCGTCTCCTCGACGCCCGCGACGTCGCCGTGCACCACCAGGCCGTAGGTGCGGCCGGCGAGGTGCTTGGGATACGGCCAGCCATCGAGCTCGACCGCCTTCGCTTTCACCGGATCCTTGCCGCGCGTAAGAGTGGGGTCCGGATTGCCGCCGTCGGCGCATACCAGGCGGTCGATCATCAGCTTCATCGAGCTCGACGTGTGATACCAGTTGGTCGGCGTACAAAGGACGACGCCGTGCGCGGCCACCCAGCGCTCATAGATCTCCGCCATCCAGTCGCCGACCTGGTTGAACGCGTGATTGGGATAGCAGCTGCACGGCCAGTGGCAAAGCGGCTGCGCGGTGGAGACGCACGCCTTGCAGGGATAGATGCGCCGCGCGTAGTCCGACTGCAGGCGGCTCAAGTCGAGGAAATCGACACCGATCTTCTCGCCTGCGAGCGTCTCCTCGACGATCTTCGCCAGCCGGAACGTTTTGGAGATTTCACCAGGACAGGTACCGTCATTGCGCGACGAGCCGCACACCACGAGCACGCGCGAAGGCGTTGCCGGATCCTTCTGCCGCGCCTCGGCGTCGCGCAGGCGATCGCGCGTCTCGAGCCACTCGGTCGAAAGCTTGAACTCCGGATCGGCGAAGCCGGGGCCGGCCTTGCGCGCGCGCGGCGATTTGCGATCGTCGGCATAGACGTCCCAGGCGACCGCTTCGAGGCGCGCGATCGCGGCCTCCTCCTTCTCATAGGCGGGATCGGCGAAGGACTGCCTGAATCGCGCGTTGAACTCCTCGCGCGAGATCGGCCACAGCGGGGCTTGCCCGGTTCTTGGCTTGGTCATTTCCAGATCCTCCTACGCGAGCACGGCGGAGGCTTGCGCGTACGCCAGGCCGAGGGCATCCGCGACCTCGCGGTTGGTCACCTTGCCGTCGTGGACATTGAGCCCCGCGAGCAGGTGCGGATCGCGCCGCATCGCCGCACGATAGCCTTCGCCCGCGAGCGCCAGCACGTAGGGCAACGTCGCGTTGTTCAAGGCATACGTCGAGGTGCGCGGCACGCCACCCGGCATGTTGGCGACGCAGTAGTGGACGACGTCGTCCACCACGAAGGTCGGGTGGGTGTGCGTCGTCGGCCGCGAGGTCTCGAAGCAGCCGCCCTGGTCGATCGCCACGTCCACCAGCACCGATCCGGGCTTCATGCGCGAGACCATCTGCCGCGTCACGAGCTTCGGCGCGGCCGCGCCCGCCACCAGCACCGCGCCGATCACGAGGTCGGCCGAGAGCACGTGCTTCTCGATGTTGTCGCGGTTGGAGAACACCGTCATCACCCGCGCGCCGAACTGCTCGTCGGCGCGGCGCAGCTTGTCGATGTTGCGATCCATCACCACCACTTGCGCACCGCTGCCCACAGCGATCTGCGCCGCGTTGGCGCCGACCACGCCCGCGCCGAGGATCACGATCTTCGCGGAAGGCACGCCGGCCACCCCGCCCAGCAGGATCCCCATCCCGCCGTGCGTCTTCTCCAGGCAATGCGCGCCTGCCTGCACGGCCATGCGCCCTGCGACCTCCGACATCGGCGCGAGCAGCGGCAGGCCACCGGTGGGCGAGGTGATGGTCTCGTAGGCGATACACACCGCGCCGCTCGCCACGAGCTCGCGCGTCTGCTCCGGATCGGGCGCGAGGTGCAGGTAGGTGAAAAGCACCTGGCCGCGGCGCAGGCGCTTGCGCTCCACGGCCTGCGGCTCCTTCACCTTGACGACCATCTCCGCGCGAGAGAAGACCTCGTCGGCGCCGGCGGCGACTTGCGCGCCGGCCGCCTTGTAGTCGGCATCGGTCGCGCCGATGCCGGCTCCCGCGCCGCTCTCCACCAGCACGCCGTGGCCGTGCGCGACGATCTCGCGCGCGCTCGCGGGCGTGAGGCCGACACGAAATTCCTGGTCCTTGATTTCCCGGGGGACTCCGATGAGCATGGGTGACTCCGAATTCAGGCCGTCGATGCGCTCCATTGTCGCATCGCGCACGCCTGCGGGCCGGGAGGCTACCGCGCCAGCGGATTCGGCGTGGGCTCTGCGACCTTGGAGAGCGTATTGCGGTCGGTGTGGTGGAACGGCTCGGCCTGGCCGCGAATCATCATCACCGTATCTTCGTCGTAGGACCAGGTGCCATCCGCATTGATGCTCACCTTGATGCGGAACTCGACGGTGTTGAACGCATATTCGAGGAACGGATTGGAGCGGATGGCGTCGCGCGCGGCGATGAGCTCGAACTGCCGCGCCTCGGCGCTTGCCTTCCCCGTGGCCATCACGATTTGCCCGCGCGGGATGGTGAGCGTGTGGATGAGCGAGCCCGCCGCGGACTCCCAGAGCCAATATCCCACCTGCTCGTGGTAGGTCTTGACCTGCTCCGGCTTGACGATGTGGGTGTGGTAACGCAGGCCGTAGAAGAGCTGCGGCCCGTTAGTCTGCGGATCGATCGGCTGCAGCTCGATGCGCTCGACGTAGGCCTGCTTCTTCGCCCCTTCGGCCTTGGGCTTCACGTCCAGGCCGCGGACGCCTTCCCAGATTCCCGCCATGGGGCGTAACGGCCCGAGGTTCGCCAGCGTATCGACGTCGATGCCGGATGGCTCGGTGTAGATGTCTTCGGGAAATCCGCTCATCGATTCGCCCAGCCTACTTGCGCTTGTAGAAGTAGTAGTCCGCCGTATAGGGCACGCGCATTTCTTCGCCGACCTTCGAGGCATCGCAGGGCGCCGTGGGCTCGACTCCACCCTTGGTCGCGACGCGCTGGATGCTGGTGATGGCGGCGAACCTGCCCTCGGTGGCCGTCGACGTCGCGCCGAGGAGCAGCCATGGAATGTTTCCGGCGCCTCCGTCCTGGCGCTCGCGCACCGCGCCCTTCACGCTGCTGCGATCGCTCGACGACTCCCACGTGGGGCCGGCGAAGTGGCGCCCCACCGTGGCACCGCCCTCGGCGAGCGTCGCTTCGGGCGCGACGAAGCTCCAACCGTAGGCATTGGGATCGTTCGCGCGCGGCCTGCACGCATAGACCTGGACGCCTTGGGCGTTGAGGACGAACGCGGCCTGCTCCTCGGCCGCGGGCCGCAGGTTCGGCGAGATTCCCGCGGGCTCGGCTACGGCCGCGATGCAAGGAGCGGCGATGACGGACAACAGCGCGGACAGGGTGGTGCGATTCATGCGATCTCCATTCGGGGGACGCTGCAGGATGGCGCAGCAGTCAGGATATACGGGTCACGGGGCCGAGTGGATTCAGCCGGGCGTTATCATCCCGCCATGCCCAGCCACATCGGAATCGTCGCCGCCTCCGCCGAGGGCGCCGCCCTTTGCTACCGCACGCTCTGCGTCGAGGGCGCGCAAGCCATGGGCCCGCACGACCATCCTGAAGTCTCGATGCACACGCACTCCCTCGCCGAGTACATGAAGTGCATCGACCGTGGCGATTGGCCGGGGGTGGGCGACCTGATGCTCTCGTCGGCGGGCAAGCTCGCGAAGGCCGGCGCCGAATTCCTCATCTGCCCCGACAACACGATCCACCAGGCGCTCGGCTACGTCACGCCGCGCTCGCCCCTGCCCTGGCTGCACATCGCCGAAGTGGTGGCCGAGCACGCCGCCGAGCGCGGCTTCCGGCGCCTCGGCCTCACCGGGACGCGCTGGCTGGTCGAGAGCGAGGTCTATCCGGAAAAGCTCGCGGCTCGCGGGCTCGCGTACATGACGCCGGGCGCCGCCGAGCGCGAGGAAATCAACCGCATCATCATGGACGAGCTGGTCTACGGCGTCTACAAGCCCGAGGCGGTCGCCACGTTCCAGGCCGTCATCGAGCGGATGAAGGCTGCGGGCTGCGATGCCGTCATCCTCGGCTGCACCGAGATTCCGTTGATCATGAGCGACGCGAACTCCGCGCTGCCCACACTCGATTCGACCCGACTGCTCGCGCGCGCGGCGTTGCGCCGCGCGCTGCGGGGCTGACGCGCTACCCGGCTACTTCTTCGGCTCGTCGCTTGAATCGCGCCAACCCGCCCGGCGAGGCCGCCGGGTCGCTGGTAAGCTTGCCGTGCAGCGCCCCCCACGGAGACCGTCATGACCGCACGTCTAGCCCTCGCCGCCCTCGCCGCCGGACTCATCGCCTTTTTCGGCCCCGCCCTGGCCCAGCAGCCGATCGTCATCAAGTTCAGCCACGTCGTCGCCCAGGGCACGCCCAAGGGCAAGGGCGCGGAATACTTCAAGAAGCTCGCCGAGGAACGCACCAAGGGCAAGGTCAAGGTCGAGGTCTACGCCAACAGCACGCTCTACAAGGACAACGAGGAGGTCGACGCGCTGCAGCTGGGCGCCGTGCAGATGCTCGCGCCTTCGCTCGCCAAGTTCGGGCCGCTGGGCGTGCGCGAGTTCGAGGTGTTCGACCTGCCGTACCTCTTCGACAACTACGATGAGTTGCACCGGGTCACGCGCGGCCCGGTCGGCGCCTCGCTGCTGAAGAAGCTCGAAGCCAAGGGCATCATCGGCCTCGCCTACTGGGACAACGGCTTCAAGGACATGAGCGCCAACAAGCCGCTCAGGAAGCCCGAGGATTTCCGCGGCCTCAAGTTGCGCATCCAGTCCTCCAAGGTGCTCGATGCGCAGATGCGCGCGCTGGGAGCCTCGCCGCAGGTGATGGCGTTCTCCGAGGTCTACCAGGCGCTGCAGACGGGCGTGGTCGACGGCACCGAGAATCCGCCGTCGAACCTCTACACGCAGAAGATGTACGAGGTGCAGAAGTACCTCACGATCTCCGACCACGGCTACCTCGGCTACGCGGTGATCGTGAACAAGAAGTTCTGGGACGGATTGCCGCCCGACATCCGCAAGACCCTCGACGAGGCCATGGCCGACGCCACCAAGTACGCCGACGACATCGCCAAGAAGGAGAACGAGGAGGCGCTCGAAGCCGTGAAGAAGTCCGGCAAGACGCAGTTCATCACCCTCACGCCCGAGGAAAAGAAGGCGTGGAAGAAGGCGCTCGTCAAGGTGCACCAGGATGCCGAGTCGCGCGTCGGCAAGGACCTGATCCAGTCGATCTACAAGGAAACCGGCTTCGACCCCGGCAAGCTCTAGCCAGGCGCGCATGAAGTACCTCGACCACCTCGAGGAGTGGCTGATCGCGTTCCTCATCGCGGCGGCCACGCTGCTCATCTTCGTGGCCGTCACGCACCGCTACGCGCTCGACATGGCGGCCAAGTTCCACATGGCCGCCGTCTACGACGCGCTCTTCAAGATCAACCTGTCGTGGGCGCAGGAGCTGTGCATCTACATGTTCGTGTGGATGGCCAAGTTCGGGGCGGCCTACGGCGTGCGCACGGGGATCCACGTCGGCGTGGATGTGCTGGTGAACAACCTTCCCGAGAAGCTGCGCATGCGCTTCATCCTCTTCAGCCTGTTCGCGGGCGCCTTTTTCACGGCGGTGATCGGCAGCTTCGGCGTGCGCTTCGTCTGGACGCTCGCCCACACCGACCAGACCTCGCCCGACCTCGAGATGCCGATGTGGATCGTGTACCTCGCGATTCCGCTGGGCTCGTACCTCATGAGCTTCCGCTTCCTGCAGGTCGCCTGGAAATTCATCCGTACCGGCCAGCTGCCGCAGCATGACGTCCTCCATGTCGAGGGCGTGGAGCTGCCCGACGCGAACCTCGCGCCGCAACCGACGGGGGGCGCGCGATGAGCGCCGTGCCGCATCCGGGTCCCATGAACATGCGCCGCGCCGTCACGGTGCTCATGACGATCGCATCCGCGCTCTTCGCGATCGCCTTCCTCGGCAACGCGGGCATCATCTTCGCGATCCTGGTCGCCCTGATGCTCACTGGGATGCCGATCTCGATCGCGCTCGGCCTCACGGTGCTGGTGTTCATCTTCGCCATGACCAAGGTGCCGATCGAGTCCATCGGCCTGAAGCTCTTCACCGGCATCGAGAAGTTCGAGATCATGGCGGTGCCGTTCTTCATCCTCGCCGGCAACTTCCTCACCCACGGCGGCGTCGCGCGCCGCATGATCAACTTCGCCACCTCGATGGTGGGCCACTTCCACGGCGGGCTCGCCCTTTCCGGCATCGTCGCCTGTGCGATGTTCGCGCTCGTGTGCGGATCGAGCGTCGCGACCGTGGTGGCCATCGGCTCCATCGTGCTGCCGGAAATGGTGCGCAACGGCTACCCGATGCGCTTCGGCGCGGGCGTCATCACCGTCGCGGGGTCGCTCGGCATCCTCATGCTCCCGTCGATCCCGAAGGTGATCTACGCGATCGCGACCAACACGTCGATCGGAGCGCTCTTCGTCGCTGGCCTGCTTCCGGGGATCCTGCTCACCACCATGCTTTGCGGGGTGACGTGGTACCTCGCGAAGAAGCGCGGCTACCCGCGCATGAGGCGCGCCACCTGGGGCGAGCGCTGGAAGGCGTTCCGCGACAGCGTCTGGGGCCTGATGCTCGTGGTCATCATCATCGGCGGCATCTACTCGGGTCTCTTCACCGCGACCGAGGCGGCCGCGATGGCCGCGATCTACTCGTTCTTCGTCTCCATCTTCGTCTACAAGGACCTGAAGATGAAGGACGTGCCGAAGGTGCTGCTCACCTCGGCCAACATGTCGGCGATGCTGCTCTACATCATCACCAACGCGGTGCTCTTCTCCTTCATCCTCACCAACGAGAACATCCCGAACGCCCTCGCCGACTGGTTCATCGGCAAGGAGCTTGGCGTCGTCGGATTCCTCCTGGTGGCGAACCTGATGCTGCTGCTCGCCGGCAACTTCATGGAACCGTCGTCTTGCATCCTCATCATGGCGCCGATTCTCTTTCCCACGGCGATGACCCTGGGAATCAACCCGGTCCACCTCGGGATCCTCATCGACGTGAACATGGAGGTGGGCTTGTGCCACCCGCCGGTGGGATTGAATCTCTACGTCGCTTCAGGCATCTCCAAGCTCGGCATCACCGAGCTCACCAAGGCCGTGCTGCCATGGCTGCTGACGATGGTGGTGTTCCTGGTGATCGTCACCTACTGGCCGGAGCTCACGCTGTGGCTGCCGCGCGTCATGGGGATGTTGTAATCAGGCAGTATCCTGCCGGCGCACGGCGAGCCACTCGCCAAACGCTGTCGCCTCCATGGGCTGGGCAAGGAAGTACCCCTGGGCAAGCGTGCAGCCCAGGCCGAGCAACAGATCCCACTCCGCGCGCTTGTCCACACCCTCGGCGACGGCCGCGATGCCGAGCTTGCGCGCCAGCTCGAGGCTCGATTCGACCACCGCGCGCCGGGACGGATGCCGCGAGGCGCCCTTCACGAACGACTGGTCGATCTTCAGCTCGGTGAACGGTATGCGGGTCAGGCGCTCCATGGACGAGTGCCCGGTGCCGAAGTCGTCGATGGAGAGGCCGAAGCCCTTCATGCGCAGCCGCGCAAGGTTCTCGAGCTCCTTGCCGAGCTCGCTTGCCGCGGTCGACTCGGTGATCTCGAAGGTCACGTGCCGCGCTTCAAGGCCCGAGTCCTTGACCAGCGCGGTCATCCGGTCGGCAAGGGAGAGATCGGATAACAGGCCCGGAGACAGGTTCACCGATACCGTCATGTCGAAGCCCGCCTCGCGCCAGGCGTGGCAGTTGCTCGCCGCGTCCCTCGTCATCTTCCGGGTGAGCTCATCCATCAGTCCACTCGACTCGACCACCGGGATGAAAAGGTCCGGGTAGATGAGTCCCTTGGTGGGATGGCGCCAGCGCGCGAGCGCCTCGGCGCCCTCGGCCTGGCCGCTCTTGATCTCGACCGTGGGTTGGAAGAACGCTTCGAACTCGCCTCGTTGCAGGCCCTCGTCGACCTCCCCCGCGGTAAGCAGGGGAGCGATCTGCGTCGGCCTTGGTGCACCGCGGGCGCTAGGGTGCGACCCAAGCACATCCCGAAGCTTCTTCGCCGTGAGGGGCTTGGCGAGCGCGCCGAGAAAACGCACGCCGTACTCCTGCGCCATTACCTCGACGGTGCCGACGAGAGAATGTTCCAGGGCGCTGACGACGATCAACGACGCGGCATGGTTGCGGCCCGCCATGTGGCGGATGAGCTCCATGCCGTCCATGCGCGGCATGTCGAGATCCGTGATGACAACGTCGATCGGCGGGCGGGACGTGGCCAGGAGCTCGAGCGCCACCGAGCCATCGGCGGCGAGCAGCACCGACCCGGCTCCCAGCTCCTGGAGCAGGTTGCCCATGAACCAGCGCTGGAAGGAGTGATCCTCGACCACGAGGAAGCGGAAGCTGGATATATCCATTTGCACTGGATTGTCGCGCTACGGCCCGGTGCCGTCCCCACCTGCCAAGGTAGGGAATTGCGGCGAGGAATACGATCAGGCAAAACCTGATGGCCGATTCGGGTTTGCCGAAATCGCCCCGGTCGCCGCTATCGGGTCTCCGGCCGGAATTGCAAGTCGCCGAACTGCCACAACAGGAAGGAATAGATGTCGGCGAGCTCCTGGTCGCGGCGCTCGCGCGGCGTGCCCTTGCCGTGGCCCGACTCCGGATCGACGCGCAGCAGCACTGGCTTGCCGCTGGAGCTCGCCGCCTGGAGGCGCGCGGCCATTCGGGCCGCCTGCCACGGCATCACGCGCAGGTCGTTCAAGCCCACGCTTAGCAAAACGGCGGGATACGGCACCGCGTCCTTGACCTGGTGGAACGCCGAGATCACGCGCAGCCACTCGGCGCCCTGCGGCGTGGCCGCGGAGCCGAGCTCAGGGACCTCCATCGGCCCTTCGGGCATCGACTCGTAGCCGAAGAGGTCGACGAGCGGCGCGCGCAGCACCACCGCCGCATAACGATCGGGCCGGCGTGCGAGCGCGCCGCCCACGGGAATCGCACCCGCGCCGGTGCCCATGATCGCGAGGCGCGCGGGGCTGGTGAAACCGTAGCTCACGAGGTACTCGGCGACCGAGATGAAGTCGAGCACCGTGTTGATCTTCGCGCCGCGGCTCCCCGCCTGGTGCCACGCCTCGCCGTATTCGCCGCCGCCGCGCACGTGGGCCACGGCGTAAATGCCGCCGCGCTCGAGCCACGCGAGGCGCGCCGGGTCGAACGCCGGCTTCATCGACTCGCCGTGACTGCCGTAAGCCACGAGCAGTGTCGGATTGCTGCCCGTGAGCTGCGTGGTCTTGCGATAGAGCAGGGTCACCGGGATGCTCGTGCCGTCGTGGCCGATCGCATAGAGGCGCACCTCGTCAATCGCCGTCAAGTCGACGCGCGCGGGAGGCTGCAGCCCGGTGTTGCGCAGGTTGCCGGTCTTCGGCTCGACCTCCACCACCGCCGGCGGCTCGATCCATCCCTCGATCGCGAGGATCGCGCCCGGCCGGCGCGGATCGGCGACGAGCTGCGTGATGGCGGTGTCGAAGGGGATCTTCACGTAGTCGGCGGGCTTGGTGCCGAGGAGACCGATCTGCAGGCGCTCGAGGCGATCGACGCCGCCCAACTGCGTGCGCAGGTAGAGGGCGTCGCGCGCGAGCGCCATCGACTCGATCACCGCGTCGCCTTGCGGGACCGCGACCTTGGCGGATCCCAGGTCGCGGCGCGGATCGAAGCGCAGCACGCGCGAGCGTGGCGCGTCGCGGTGCGAGAGGACGAAGAGGTCGTCCTTCCACGCCTCGATCGCGGTGACCTGGTCTTCGAAGGCGATGATCTTGCGCCACGCCGGTCGTCCCGCGGCGAGGTCGCGGCGCTCCGCGGCGTGCACTGCGATCTCGCGGCGCACGCCCTCGCGCACGATCGCATAGGCAAAGCGCGACTCGAGCGGCAGGAGCAGCGACGGGTAGGAAAGCTCGGGCACGTCGCGAGCGCCGCCCACGCCCGGCGCGAACACGATCTCGTCGCGAGCGGTGTCACGCCCGAGCACGTGTCGATAGACGCGGATGTTGGCGTAGCGCTTCGCGCCGGCCGCGCCCTCGGGGTGGCGCGCGTAGTAGAACGCGCTCGAATCGGGCTCCCACGCGAGCCGTTCGGCGAAACGCGCCCGGTCGATCTCGAGCGCCAGGTCGCGCGCGGCGTCGGCGTCGGCGACGCGCAGGACCGACTCCTCGCTGCCGCCCTGCGCGACACCATAGGCGACGCGCCGGCCGTCGGGCGAAGGCGCGATCCAGTCGATCGAGGCGCGCCGGCCCGGCTCGGAGAAGCGCTCGGGATCGACCAGCACGCGTTCCGGGCCGCCGAGGCCTTCGCGCACGCAAAGCGAGGCATTCGCCTCGCCGGGCGCGCGGCGCAGGTAGAAGACGCGGCCGGCGGCGAGTACCAGCGAGGAGATCGTGGTCGCCGAGGCCGAGAGGCCGTGGATGCGCTCGGCGAGCGCCGCGCGCCCGGAGAGGCGGTCGAGCACCGAACGCGCCGCCTCCCCCTGCTCGAGCAGGAATGCGCGCGTGTCGGGACGCGACAGGTCCTCGAGGAAGCGCAGGGGATCGGCGTCCTCGCCGTACGCGAGCGGCGCCGCGAGGACGATCGCCGCGAACGCGGCGCGGGCGCCTGCGGCGAGGCTCATGCCGTGGCGGCCGCGAACTGCAGCGCCGCCAGGCGCGCGTAGAGCCCGTTCTCGGCGACGAGGGAAGCGTGCGTCCCGGTCGCGACGATGCGGCCGTTGTCGATGACCACGATGCGGTTGGAAGACTTCACGGTCGCAAGCCGGTGCGCGATCACCAGCGTGGTCCTGCCGCGCATCAGCCGGTCGAGCGCCACCTGCACCGCCTTCTCGCTCTCGGCGTCGAGCGAGCTCGTGGCCTCGTCGAGCAGCAGGATCGCGCGGTCGGCGAGGATCGCGCGCGCGATCGCGATGCGCTGGCGCTGCCCGCCCGAGAGCTTCACGCCGCGCTCGCCGAGCGGCGTGGCGAGGCCTTCGGGAAGGCGGTCGACGAACTCGAGCGCGTTGGCGAGGGCGAGCGCGTCGCGCGCCTCGGCATCGCTCGCTTCCGGCCGCCCGTAGCGCACGTTGTCGAGCACGCTGGAGGCGAAGATGACCGGATCCTGGGCCACGACCGCGATCCGGCGGCGCAGCTCGCGCGGATTCGCGGCACGCGCGTCCACGCCGTCGACTCGCACCACGCCCGCGTCCGGATCATAGAATCGCAGCAACAGCTGGAACACGGTGGTCTTGCCCGCGCCCGAGGGACCGACGAGCGCGACGACCTCTCCCGGATCGATCGCGAGCGAGAAGCGGTCGAGCGCCGGCGTGGCGGGCCGCGAGGGATAGTGGAAGGTGACTTCCTCGAAGGCGACGCTGCCGATTCCCGGCCAGGGAAGGGGCACGGGATCGGCGGGCGCGCGAATGCGCGTCTCGGTGGCGAGGAGCTCGAGCAGCCGCTCGGAGGCGCCGGCGGCACGCTGCAGCTCGCCGTAGACCTCGGCAAGCACGAAGGTCGCGTTGGCGACGATCACCGCGTAGAAGATGAACGCCGTGAGGCTGCCCGCGGAAAGGCGCCCGGCGAAGACGTCGTGCGCGCCCACCCACAGCAGCATGCCCACCGCGCCGAACGCGAGCACGATCACCGCGTAGAAGATGAACGCCGTGAGGCTGCCCGCGGAAAGGCGCCCGGCGAACACGTCGTGCGCGCCCACCCACAGCAGCATGCCCACCGCGCCGAACGCAAGCACGATCACCGCGGCGATCAGGAGCGCGAGGTAGCCCGAGCGCTCCACCGCGACCGCGAACACCGCCTCGACACGCTCGCCGAAGGTGGCGCTCTCGACCGCCTCATGCGTGAAGGCCTGCACCGTGCGGATCTCGTGCAGCGTCTCGTCCACGTGGGTGGAGACGTCGGCCACGCGGTCCTGCACCGCGCGCGACAGGCGGCGCACGCGCAGGCCCAGCAACCCGATCGGCAGGAGCACCAGCGGCATCGCGGCGAGCGCCAGCACGGTGAGCTTCACGCTCGTCACCAGCAGCATCGCCGCGCAGCCCACCATGGTGATCGCCATGCGCAGCGCATAGAGCAGCGTGCCGCCCATCACCGCCTCGATGAGGGTCACGTCGTTGGTGACGCGCGAGGACACTTCGCCGGTGCGCGCTTCCTCGTAGAAGCCAGGCGAGAGCGTGACCAGGTGGTCGTACACGCGCCGGCGCAGGTCCGCGGTGAAGCGCGCGCCGATCCAGTAGACGTTGTAGACGCGAAACCAGGTGAGCACGCCGAGCGCGGCGATCAGCGCGGCGAGTGTCGCGAGAGTCTGGTCGAGGAGGTGCTCCTGCCCCTTGGTGAAGCCCTCGTCGATGACGACCTTGAGCCCCTGCCCGATGACCAGCACCATCGCCGCCGACAGCACGATCGCGACGAACGCGACCGCGATCCGCGCCCGATAGGGAAGGAGCAGCCGGAAGAGCGGAAGAAGCCTGCGCAGTGGCCTAGCCGCCTCGCTTGATCATCGGCCGCGACACGGTGCCCGAGACCGTGAAGGTGCCGCGATCCTGCGCCACCTGCGAGCGGATCTCGAGCGCGACCTTGCCCGCGAGCGCGCCGCTCGCGCCGACGTCGACGTTGCCGTTGCCGCGCAGCACCCCGCCCTGGAGGTTCAGGTTGCGATAGGAGATGCGGTGCTCGGCGGCGACGAATTCCCCGGTGAGCTCGGCGAACTTGGTCACCCCGGCGCGGTTGCCCGCCGAGTCCGATTGCATCACCGCCACCAGGTCGGCGTTGCTGATCGAGCCCTCGCCCACCTTGAACTTGCCTTGCGCGCGCGGCGCCGCGAGGAGCGTGGCGACGTCCGCAGCCTCGGCCGCGACGCTGAGGTTGCCCTCGAGGCGCCCGAGGATCGCGATGTCCTTGGTGAAGGCGCCGATCAGCTCCTTGGTGGCCACGCGCGCGAGCGCGAGCTCGCTCTCGAGCTTCACGCTCGAGCCCCACGTCACCCGCAGGGTGCCGTTCACCTTGCCGTCCATCGCGGCGGCCTCGAACTCGGGCACCACGATCTCGTTGCCCGACCACGTGCCGTGCAGGCGCGCGTCGCTGACCGGAATCAGCACGCCGCCTGCGGGCAGGATCCAGTTGCGTGCGTTGAGGTCGATGTCGATCCCGGCCTCGCCGGGCTTGAGCCCGAGCTCCCAGCCCGCCGAGCGCAGCATCGCCGCCTTGAAGGCGCCGTTGCGCGCGAATGACAGGTCGGCGTCGAACGTGTCGATCGCCGGTTTCATGTCGAGCTTCACGTTCTTCAGGCGAATGGTGTCGATCTCGCCCGCCTCGGTCTTGCCCTCGAGCGCTCCCCACGCCGGGATGCGGCGCACGGCCTCGTTGGTGAGCGTGACGTTGTCGAGCTCGATGCGGTTGATGCCGAGCCGGCCGCCGAAGATCGTGGTGATGTCGAGGTAGATGCGGCCGTTGGTCGCCTTGGCGTCGAGGAGCTTGCCAATGGAGATGTTCTCGACGCGCATGTGCGGGGTGGGCACGAGGCTGAATTTGAGCGACGCGATCGACACGTCGTCGTGCAGCCAGCCTTTCATCGCGTTCTCGACCTTGACCGCGTAGCCGCGCAGCGGAATCACGTGCAGCAGCAGGATGCCGAGGATCAACCCGGCGACGAGGGCGACGACCACCGTGCGCAGCAGCCCCTTGCGCCGGCGGCGCACGCGCTTCTTGGCCGGCTCGCCTTCGGGCGCCAGGTCCTCGCGCTCGACCTTGGTGCGCAGGATCGCGGCAATCTCCGCGGCCTTGCGTGCCTGGTCGGCGCGCATGCGCTGGTCCTCGTCCTCTTCCGCCTTCACCTTGGCGGCCATGAACGCCTTGGCCTGCGCCTTGCCCTCGATCTCGGCGCGCTTCTCCACGTTCTGCTCGATCTCGGCATGGACGGCGGCGCGGGTGTCGGCCTCGCTCCTCGCGCGCATCTCGGCTTCGGTGCGCGCCCGCAACTCGGCTTCGAGCTTCCCCTTGCGCTCCGCCTCTATCGTCTGCTGCAGCTCTCGCTGGCGCTTCTCGCTCTCCTCGGCGTCGATCTTGGCGCGCGCCTCGGCTTCGTACTTGGCGCGGCGCTCGGTCTCCACCGCCTTGCGCTCGGCGTCGAGCCGCGCGGCGGTTTCCTGCTGTTCCTTGGCGCGGGATTCGGCCTCGATACGCGCGCGCGCATCGGCCTCGCGGGTCTGGCGGGCCTGGTCCTCGGCCTGCGCCTTGAGCCGGCGCTCCTGGTCCTCGGCCTGCGCGCGCAGCCGCCGCGATTCCTCCTCGGCCTTGATGCGCGCCGTCGATTCGGCCTGGGCGCGGGCCTCGGCTTCGGCGCGTTTCTTCGCCTCCATCTCGGCGCGCTCGTTGGAGTCCTTCTCGGCCTTGGCGCGGGCCTCCATCTCCGCTCTTTGCAGCGTCTCGCGCTCCTCGCGCATGCGCTCCTCGAGCTCCGCCTTGGCGGCGAGTCGCGCCTCGGCCATGATCTCGGCCTTCATCGCCTCGCGCGATTGCTCGCTCTTCTCCTCGGTCTCTTCGCGCAGCAGCGCTTCCATCTCGCCGCGGATGCGCGCCTCGATCTCGTCCTTGAGCCGCGCCTTCATCTCCTGCTCGGCGCCCTTGGCCTCCTGCGCCTGCTTCTGCGCCGCCGCTTCCGCCTCGGCGCGCTGCTTGGCGAGCGCGGCCGCCTCGGCTTCCGCGCGCATGCGCGCCTCCGCGAGCGCCTTCGCTTCCTTCTCCGCGCGCACGCGCACTTCGGCGAGCTTGCGCTGCTCGGCCTCGTCCCTTTCCTTCTGCGCGGCCACCGCCAGCGCTGCCGACTCCGCGTCGATCTTCTTGCGCAACTCCTCTTCGCGCACCTTCTGCTCGAGCTCGGCCTTGGCGCGCTGGTTGGCCTCCTGCTGCGCCCTCACCTTCAGCTCGGCGAGCTTGCGGCCTTCCTCTTCCTCTTTCTTCTTTGCTTCGATGAGGGCGCGCGCCGCCTGCTCGGAGGCCGCCTTCCTGCGCGTTTCCTCCTCGTGCATCTTCGCCTCGAGCTCGGCCTTGGCGCGCTCGGAGGCTTCCTTGGCGCGCTGCGCCTGCTCCATCGCCTTCTTCTCGGCTTCGGCCTTGGCGCGCGCCTCGGCCTCGAGCTTCGCGCGCGATTCGGCCTCGAGCTTGGCCTTCGCGCGCGCGGCCTCGTGGGCCTGCTCACGCGCCTTGCGGTCGGTGTCCTGCTTGGCTTGCTGGCGAACCAGCTCGCTGATGTCGTTGGCGGCCCCGGGCATCACCCGCTGCGTGGCCGAGGGCATCTTGTTGGGGGCGGTGAAGTCGAAGTCGTCCCCGCCGCCCTCGGCGGCAGGCTCGCCGAAGGGGTCGGCTTCCTTCTTGGTCTCGAAGACGCGCGCGAACCCGTCCTTCGCGAGCGACATGAGCGCCTTCTCCAGGCCGGGCTTGTCGATGTCGGCCTTTTCGAGCAGCTGGCCGAAGTTGGACTTGCCGTCGATCAGCTTCAGGACCTTCATGAGGTCCTTGGAAAGCGAAGCCGACCGCTGGTTGACCTGCGTGATCCCCTTGGCGGTCTTGGTGTAAACCGTCGCTTTGTCCATCGCTTCCCCGAATGGTTGCTCGCGCTCCCCGTGACCGGGCGGTCACCCCCGGCGCGCTTCCGGCGCGCGCGGCGAGAGCTAATAATGGCATGAATTTCAGCACCTTGGAAAATCGTGCCGCGAGCCGACCGTGGCGAACGCAACGCGCGGCGCATGGTCCGACCGGAGCGCGATGTCGTCCGCGATGTGTTTCGCGCGTTGCTTCAATCGTCTACTGACCAGAATGCGGCCAGAACCCGCCAAAAGGTGAAGCCATGCGCCTCAGCGCCTTCGCACTCACGCTCCTCGCCTACGCCTGCCTCGCGGGCGCCCAGGAATTGCCCGATCGCGTAGGCCGTTTGTCCTCCACCGACGGCACGGTTTCGATCTACCAGGATCCGGAGATCGGCTGGGAAGAGGCGTTCGTCAATACACCCATCACCTCGGAAAACTCCGTCTGGACCGAGCGCGGGGCGCGCGCCGAGGTCCAGGTCGGCGCCTCCGTCCTGCGCCTCGACGGGGCAACACAGCTCGACGTCTGGCGCCTCGACGACGACCTGCTCGACGCTCGCGTCGAGTCCGGCTCGCTCGCCGTGCGCATCCGCTACCTCCAGGCCCCCGAGCGTTACTCGATCGCCACGCCGCATGCGCGCTTCGAGCTGCAGGCCGACGGCCGTTATCGCATCGACGTCGACGTCGATCGAGACGAATCCAGGCTCACCGTGTTCAGCGGCCGCGCGGCGCTCGACTCGCAGCGCGGCCTGGTGCGCGTGGACGCGGGCCGCTCGATCGTGGTCTACGGGGAATTCGCCGAATACGTGGCCGAGGCGGCCCAGGAGGGCGAGTTCGACCGCTGGAGCGCGGCGCGCGATCGCGAGTGGCGCGACGGGCGGTCGCGCAACTATGTGTCGACCTACGTGGCCGGGTACTCGGATCTCGACCGCTACGGCGAGTGGTCGGACGACGCGAGCTACGGGCCGCTGTGGTTCCCGGCGAGTGTCGCCGCCGGCTGGGCGCCCTATCGCTACGGCCATTGGGGCTACGTGCGTCCCTGGGGCTGGACCTGGATCGACGACGCGCGCTGGGGCTACGCGCCATTCCACTACGGGCGCTGGGTGCACGTGCGCGACCGCTGGGCATGGAGTCCGGGACAGCGCGTCGCGCGTCCGACATGGGCGCCCGCACTGGTCGCATGGGTTGGCGGCTCCAATTTCTCGGTTGGCGTCTCCGGACCCGCGCTCGGGTGGTATCCGCTCGCGCCGTGGGAGCGCTACCAGCCGTGGTACCAGGCGCCGCGGACGCACATCGATCGCGTCAACGTAGCGGTGCGCGATGGCGCGCCGCGCGACCTGCAGGGCCGCGGCGACTGGCGCACGTGGAATCGCGAGCACGGCGCCACGGTCGTGAACCGCGACACGCTGGTCAATCGCCGGCCGGTGGGAAGCTCGATGGTACGCGTCGCGCCGGGGGCACTGCGCGACCAGCCCGTCGCGCAAGGCACCCAGGTGCTGCCGCCGCGTAGCGAGTGGGTTCGCCGCCGCGCAGAGGCTAGCCCTGCGCCCGCGCCGCTGATCCGCGCGCCCGCTGCGGTGCCACCCACAGGCACCGCGTCCCGCGTGGCCCCGCAGACGCGCACCACGCCGCCCGCGCCTTCCGCCGGCAACCCGATCGTGCGTCCCGACTTTTCACGCCGCGCCGCACCTCCCGCGCCGGCCCCGGCCCCCGCGAACCAGCCGCCAGCCACTCGGCCGCCAGGCGGCACGGTGCGCGAGCGTGAGCCCGGCGATGCGCAGCAACGCCAGCAGCAGGAACACGAACGCGCCGCGCGCGAGGCCCAGCAGCGTCAACAGCAGCAGCAACAACAGCAGCAACAGCAGCAGCAGCAGCAGCAACAGGAGCGTGCGACTCGCGACGCGCAGCGCCAGCAGCAACAGGAGCAGGATCGCGCCGCGCGCGAGGCCCAGCAACGCCAACAGCAGCAGCAGCAACAACAGGAGCGTGCCGCACGCGACGCGCAGCGCCAGCAGCAGCAACAGGAGCAGGATCGCGCCGCCCGCGAGGCCCAGCAGCGCCAACAGCAGCAGCAACAGCAGCAGGACCGGGCGGCTCGCGATGCGCAGCGCCAGCAGCAGCAGGAGCAGGAGCGCGCCGCGCGCGAAGGGCAGCAACGCCAACAGCAACAACAGCAGGAACAGGAGCGCGCGACGCGCGACGCGCAACGCCAGCAACAGCAGCAACAACAGCAACAGCAACAACAGCAGGAGCAGGCGCGCGAGGCCCAGCGCCAGATGCAGCAGCGGCTACGCGACGAGCACGACCAGGCCCAGCGTGCGGCGAGAGAGGCGCAGCAGCAGCGCGACCAGGCCCAGCGCGCAGCGCAGGAGCAGGCGATCCGCGAGTCCCAGCAGCAGCACCAGCAGCAGCCGCAACCACAGCAGCAGCCGCTGGAACGCGCTCAGCCCCCGCAGGGTCGCGAGGCGCGCGGCGCGAACCGCGAGAAGGCGGACAAGGACAAGGATAAAGACAAGGAGAAGGACGACAAGCGCTGAATCAGAAGCACCACTTGA